>Ga0182736_1003777_pt1 | contig 9960 bp, 8 predicted proteins | sample eDN5th30CKraftBY_FD_128882 | JGI IMG/M metagenome (GOLD analysis project Ga0182736, IMG submission 128882) | Enriched backyard soil microbial communities from Emeryville, California, USA - eDNA 5th pass 30_C Kraft BY (version 2) (version 2) | ecosystem: Environmental > Terrestrial > Soil >... | reverse complement strand
GCGGTGCGGGCGTAGAAGGGGACGGCGGCGACGCCGACCGCGATCATCGCGTTGGTCAGGCTCGGCCCGAGCACGGCGACGAAGGCCAGAGCGATCAGCGTCTCGGTGAACGAGAACAGGACATCCGTACCCCGCATCAGCAGCTTCTCTGTCCAGCCGCCGAAATGCGCCGCGCAGAGCCCGATCGTCAGCCCGAGCGCCAGCGATATGCCGACGGCGATCGCACCGATCTGGAGCGTGAGGCGCGCGCCGAACAGGATGCGCGAGAACACGTCGCGGCCGAGCTCGTCAGTGCCGAACCAGTGTCTGGCATCCGGCGGCATCAACGGCCGGCCCGTGCCGAGCTTGATCGGATTGTACGGCGCGAGCCAGGGCGCGAGCAGAGCGGCCGCGATCAGAAGCGCGATGAGGGCAAGGCCCGCCGCGCCGCCGGGGCTGCGGACCAGTCGAAGCCAGCGCGGCCGCGCGGCGGGACGGCTCTGGACCTCGGAGGCGACGGCGTCCATCAGCTCCTCCGGATGCGCGGATCGAGCAGCGCATAGACGATGTCGAGGAGGAACATCACCACCACGACCGTCGTGGCGAAGACGAGAATGAAGCCCTGGATGACGGGATAGTCGCGCTGGAAGATCGCATCGATCGCCAGCCGGCCGATGCCGTTCCAGGCGAAGATGTTCTCCACGACGATGGCGCCGCCCATCATATAGGTGAACTGCAGGCCCATCATGGTCACGAGCGGGATCAGTCCCGAGCGCAGAACGTGACGATATTCGACCACCGCCTTGGGCAAACCCTTGGCATGGGCCGTGCGGACGAAATCCTGTTCCATCACGTCGATCATGCCGGAGCGGGTCATGCGCGCGACGATCGCGGCGTTGGACAATCCGAGCGTCATTGCTGGCAGGATCAAGCTGAGCGGTCCGCCGCCGGCCACCGGCAGCCAGCCGAGGTCGACCGAGAACCAGATCATCAGCATGAGCCCGAGCCAGAAATGCGGGATCGAGACGCCGCCGATCGCTGCGGTCATGACGGCAGCATCGGTCCAGCTACCGCGCTTCGCCGCCGCCCAGAAGCCGGCAGGCAGGCCGATCAGAATGGCGATCAGCATGGCGGAGAAGGCCAGAAGCAGCGTGTTGGGGAGCCGGACGAGGATGAGGTCGAGCACGGGCTGCTCGCCGCGGATCGTCACGCCCATGTCGCCGTGGAACAGGCGGCCGAGATAGCTGAAATATTGCACGATGATCGGTTGATCGAGTCCCAGGCGCTGGCGAATCTCCTCCAACTGCTCCGGTGTCGTGCCCTGGCTTTGAGCATACATGATCTGCACGGGATCGCCCGGCACCGCGTGGATCAACAGGGTCACCGCAATCGTCGCGGCGAAGACCGTCGCAAGACCCATCGCAAGACGTCTGGAGAGATAGCTGAACATCGCAGGCGACCGTTCGGGGGATGCGCGGCCCGGTGAGGGCCGCGCAAGGAGATCCTAGAACTTCACGTCGTTGAAGATCGGATAGACGAAGGGCGCCACCTTGAATCCCTGCACCTCGGGACGTACGGCGAACACCCACTCCCATCCCGGCGTATAGAGCGGCACGTGGATCGAGTGGTCGAGAAGATAGGCCATCACCGCCTGCACCACCGCCTTGCGTTCTGCCGGATCGGTCAAGACGCGGGTCTTTTCAAGCATCGCATCGAGTTCGGGCGAGGTATAGCCGCGGTAGGCGCCGGGCGAATGCCAGAGAGCATAGAGGATGTCCGGATCGTACCAGGACCAGGTCATCATATCCATTGAGCCAATACCCGTCGGCGTCTCGTTCTCTTGCCGCACCCGGGCATTCATGGTGCCGATATCCATCATCTGGATATTGGCCTTGATGCCGACTTCAGCGAGCTGGGCCTGGAAGACCTCCGCCAGGCGGTCACGCTTACCGCCAGTCCAGACCAGCATGTTGATCTCGAGTGGATTGTCGGGACCCCAGCCGCCGGCTTCCTTTAGTAACGCCTTGGCCTCCTCGGGATCATACTGCGCCCGGTGCGACGCGCAGAAGTCCTGATCATTGCCGAAGACGCCGCGCGAGATCGGGCACTGCTCGGGAATAGACAGATCGCCATAGATCAGGGTGAGCGCGGTCTGCACATCGGTGGCATGCGCTACCGCCTCGCGGACACGCTCGTCGTTGAAGGGCGGGCGATGGACCGCGAATTCCCAGAATACGTTCTGGCCCGTGTTCTCGGCGCTGATGACGTTCAGTTCGCCCGACGCCTTGAGCGCCGGGACATCGTCGAGCGGCGGTTCGGCAATCTGGATGGCGCCAGTCTTCAACCCCGCGAGGCGGGTCTGTGGCTCGGGCACTACAGAAATGATCAGGCCGTCCATGTAGGGCGCGCCGGGATTCTGCGCGAGCTTGCCGTGGTTGACATAGTCAGGGTTCTTCTTGAGGACGATCTTGTCGCCCTTGGTCCAGCTGTCGAGGATCCACGGGCCCGACCCGATCGCCGTCGTGGTGCCGAAGCCGGCCTTGTCCTTGTTCGAGTCGCAGAGAATCGAGGAGAAGCTATCCGCCAGGAAGGGAATGAGCGCCACGAAGGGCGAGGAGAGATCGAAGCGGACCGTCTGGGGATCGATGACTTCGACATTGGAGATGGGACCCCAGCTCGCCTGCGTGACACTGGGATTGTCCTTGTTGAAGGCGCGATCCACCGTGTACTTCACGTCGTTGGCGTCGAGCGGAGAGCCGTCATGGCACTTCACGCCATCGACGAGATGAAACGTATATTTCAGTCCGTCGGGGCTCACGTCCCAGCTCTTGGCCAAGTTGGGCACCGGTGCGCCCGAGGCATCGGTTGCGAGCAGCGTGTCGTAGATCAGGCTCCAGACCTGCAACGACAGTGTCGAAGTGGCCTTCTGCGGATCGAGCGTATCGATATCGCCGTAGCGCGCCCACACGATGTCCTTCGCCAGGGCCGGCGTCAGCGACGCCGCCGCGGCGACAAGACCCAGCGCGAGCCCGGCCCCGAATTTCAGGAAACGCCTTTCTGTCTTCACTTTTGAGATCCCCGCTGATGATATTCTGCTTGCGTTGCGCGCTCTCGGCTGAGCACCGTCCACGACCAAATGGTTGATACTGTTTTTTCAGATTGTCAACTATCTGGAACTGATGTTTTAATGGGCTAGGAGAACGCAACTTGGGCAAAAATCCTTCGGACAGCGCGCCGCGCTCTATCGAACGCCGTATCCGAGCCATCTATGAGACCCTACCGGGCAGCGAGCGGGCCTTGGCAGACCGAGTGTTGGAATATCCCGGCGATGTCCTGCTCTGCTCCGCCACCGAACTCGCCGAACTCGCAGGAGCCTCGAAGGCCGCCATGTCGCGTTTCGTCCAGCGGCTCGGCTATGACGGCTTCCGCGATATGCAGCGCGAGATCCGTGCCGCCCAGTCGACGGGCGATCCGATCTTCCTGACGACGGGATTGATGGGGAAGCGCAAGGCCGAGGATCCCCTGCATGTCCATCTGGAACGCGACCTGCACTGCCTGCGCGAGACGCTGTCTCGTCTCGACGAGGCGCTGGTCAACGAGGTGATCGAGCGCATCGTTTCGGCCCGTCGGGTTCTCTGCCTCGGCTTCCGCAACAGCTATTATTTCGCCGCCTATGCGCAGCGCCAGCTGCTTCTGGTTCATCCGCGCGCCGATCTCGCGCCCGCCGATGGCCAGACGCTCATGGAATATGCAGGCGACATCGGCCAGGAGGATCTCTTGCTGATCTTCGGCTTCCGGCGCAGACCGGTTCTGCTGCGCAGCTTCATGGAGATGATGCACACCCGCGGCATTCCGATCGCCTATGTCACCGACCGGCAGGCTGTAACCAACACGAAATTCGCTAGCTGGGTCCTGCCCTGCGAAGTGCATGGGACCTCGCTCTTCGACAGCTATGTCGGCGTGATGAGCCTGATCAATTTCATCTGTACGCAGGTGAGCGCGCGCGCCGGCAATGCAGGCCGGCAGCGGCTGCGCCAGATCGAGGAACTGAGCGAGCGCCTCGGCGAACTCGACAGCGGCAATTGACCCACGGGGAAGGAGACAGGCGATGCGTATCGACGCCTTGACGGTTTTTCATGTAGCCATGCCCTTGATCGACCCTTGGAAGACGTCATTTGGCGAGATGACCTCGGTCGAAAGCGTGCTGGTGCGGCTCGTCTCCGACGGCGAAGAGGGCTGGGGAGAGGCCGCTCCATATGCGATGCCGCAGTTCTGCCCCGAGTGGTCCGCCGGCTGCTTCCAGCTGATCGCGGATATCTTCCGCCCCGTGCTGGTCGGCAAGGAGATCGGGTCGGGCGCGGAACTGCAGGCTCGCCTGGGCTCTTTCAAGGGCAACCACTTTGCCAAGGCGGCCATCGATCTCGCCTGGTGGGACCTCTGGGCCCGGCTCGAACGCCGTCCACTCTGGAGAGCCATCGGCGGCACCAATGCGTCGATCGCCGTAGGTTCGGACATACCAGTCCAGCCAGACAAGGCCGGCCTGCTGCGACTCGTCGCGGCGGCGCTCGATGCAGGATATCCGCGGGTGAAGCTGAAATTCCGACCCGACAATGGCGTCGCGATGGTCGCCGCGGTGCGAGAGGCCTTTCCGGATATCGTCATGCATATCGACTGCAATTCCGGCTTCACCCTCGACAGCCTGCCACTGTTCCGCGAGCTCGACCGACTCGGCCTCGCCATGATCGAGCAGCCGCTGGCGCATGACGATCTGCTCGACCATGCGAGGCTTCAGGCCGAGATCGAGACGCCGATCTGTCTCGACGAGAGCATCACGTCGGTCGAACGTGCCCGTCAGGCGATAGAAATCGGCGCGACGCGCTGGATCAATATCAAGCATGGCCGGGTCGGCGGCCTCACCAACGCGATCGAAATCGCCAGGCTCTGTCATGACCAACGCGTTCCGTTCTGGGTCGGCGGCATGCTCGAATCCGCGGTAGGCCAGGGTCCCTCGATTGCGCTGGCGACGCTGCCTGGTGCGAGCTATCCGGCCGACATCTTCCCGGACGGCCGGCTCTATGCGCGCGAGCTATCCGGCCCGGCGGTGGCGCTCTCGGGGCCGGGCCGCATCCTCGCGTCCAGCAGGGCCGGGGCCGGCTTCGCCCCTGACGCGCAGGCGTTGTCGGCAATGTCGATCGCTAAGTCTTGACCTCCGATCACATTCAAGGATGTCACTGAACTGAGCGCTTTATTGGCCACCTACGCTCTCGGCATATACGCACGCTGAGCTCCGACGAGACAATTTGACTGGGTGTTCGCCCGGCTCTTTTTTGGTTAGCGAGATCGGTAGGGATGCCCCCAAAACCAGTCACGGCGCACCTTTTGACTTGCACGAGCCGAGCCGCATGTCGGAATACGGTCGTATTCAAGACATTTGGGCCGTGAGTAAAATGGGTCGGCTTTGCATCAGGAACAGGCGTTGCCAAGTGCGTTGCTGAACGTCCGGTAAGGGGCCGCGTGCTGACTGTCGGCTTCTGGGGGTGCACTGCCCGAAGCCGACCTTTTGGTGACGCGAAGGTTCGCGCAAGCCAGGCCGTCCCAATAATGCCTCCGCTGTCGCCACGGGTGCCTCCTTGCCGCGCCCGATCCTCGACTTTGCACCCTCGCGTGCCGGACGCCCAGAACGGTCAGGCACCGCCCTCCAACGTGTCGCCGATCGCGCTGACAAGGATGAAGGCAAGTCTCGGCGATCGCCCCTTGAGCGGAACACGATTGTCACTGTTTCGGACGGCTTGCTGGACAGATCCCTTCTCTCAGCGACTAACGATCGGTTTGCGACCGTTGCCTGCAAGCGACGCTCAGAATGCGCATGACGATCTGCTGCGTGTGCTTGCGACCGCGGCTTTGGCAAGCTATGTCCTGCGTGCGGGTGAGACATTCGTTCGCCGATACCCTGAAAAGGACAGTCGCGAGGAGGTTACGGCCCTACACCCGCACTTTCTCTCTCCACCGACATCATCCCTTGAGGTTGTGGCATGGCGCGGTCCTTCGGGACAATCTCGCGCAAATGGTGACGATGCGCCAAGCATTGATGCCGACACGAGCTCTTGTCGCGCGAATGACGACACGGCCGTCCGAACAAAGGTAGACGTCTTGGTCGCGCCAGAAGCAGTCGTTGCTGAGCGCGTGCTTGGACGGCCGGCATGGGGCCGGGAGCCGACCGGCGGCTTTCAAGTAGACGATAGTTGAAAGCTGACGCCGCTGAGCGCTGCGGGCGGGCGGCGGCTGCCGACCAAAGGCCGCCGTTCGATGGCCTGGCCGTCGATAGTAGATTTTACCGGAACCTGCCATCCGCATGTTTAGAAGCCGTCTTGTGACAAAGCCGTTCAGTCTTGGCTGTTCGTGGAGAAACCGCCACATGAACAGACAAATCAATCTGCTTGTTGAGAAGGATCTGGACTTCGCGTGCGACCATTTCAGGATCAGCTAGTTGAGGCCGTTCGTGGGCGCTCGGGCCGTCGTTGGGTGCCGTGGATTTGCGGATCGCGTCGGCATCTTGCAGGATTTCTTCCACCAGGTCTGCTAGCGTTGGCTCGGCGGCCTATGACGGCATTGGGTCCGGGCGCGCTTGCGAGCGACAGGCTGGGCGGGTACTGACGTTCAGCAGGTGCTCGAAGGCGAGACGATCTTTGGCCGTCGGGATAGGCTATAAACGATGCGCATGCTCGACACACAGGTCCTCGTCCACATGCAGTCGGGGCGGCGCCCCGCGCCGATCCAGAGCGCGATCGCATCGGTCGCTGCGAAGGAGTTTCTGATCGCCTACGGCAACAAGCCGGATCGGGAACGCTATTATCCATCGCCAGCCATGTCGTGGCGGCATAGCCCTGTCGTCTTAGCGGACGCAGCCGGGAGAGCGCGACACGTCACCCGAAGAAAGTCTGCGGAACGCTTGATAATCGATTTTCCGGATCAGAAAGAGACGGTGATCGAGTTTAGCAATCGCACCTTTGCAAAGATTATCAACGATCGACGCCTGGATGCTTTCGACGCGAAAATCGCTGGCCTTGCTCGAGAAGAGCAACGTCAGTTGCGGTTGCGGTTCAATTTACTCGTCGAGCATTCGGTACAGTGTTTTGCGTTGGAAGAACAGGCGCTGGCGTTCGGGCTCGACATCTTGGCCGAGCTTCTCATAAGCCATGCACCAAAGGCAAATTTTCTCAATACGCTGCGGGACACTCTTATCCTAGGCGTCGCTGTCAAGCATGGCATTCCGCTTCAGACCGAAGACAAGCTTCTGGGTAAGCTTGCCGCAACGCGCTTTGGCGTAAACCTGATCGATGAAGGAGAGGATGTCATCGTCGATTTCGGAACCGCCGCCTCGACCGTCCGACCGCAGCGCCTGGAGAGCAAAGGCTATATTCATCGCGGCTGGCGGATCGCAACCGACGCACGGCCCGGCGACGGCTAGAGTACCCATCAATGTGAGGGACCTTTACTGGCTGACCGACGAGCAGATCGCGCAGCTCGAGCCGTATCTCCCGATAAGTCACGGCAGGCTGAGGATGCAATATCGGCGGTGCTGACTAGACCTGCAGTTCGACAAGTCGCGGCGGAGCGGCAAGGATGTCCCAGGCACCCGTGTCCGGCTCTCTACCGGAAACGGGTGACCTGAGACCCTGATCCTCCTCCAGATTTGAGTAGAGTCCGTCGATCATGGAGACGGACGATGCGAGCCTCACGATTCACGGAAGAGCAGATCATCGGGATACTGAAGGAGCAGGAGGCGGGCGCGAAGACCGCTGACGTCTGCCGCAAGCACGGCATCTCCTCGGCGACCTTCTACAAGTTCAAGGCGAAGTACGGCGGCATGGACGTGTCCGATGCCCGTCGGCTGAAGGCGCTTGAGGAGGAGAATGCGCGACTGAAGAAGCTGCTGGCGGAGCAGATGCTCGACAATGCGATCCTGAGGGATGTCAGTTCAAAAAAATGGTGACGCCCGATGCAAGGCGCAAAGCCGTGGCTCATGCCTGCGTCGCGCACGGGGTGAGCCAGCGTCGGGCGTGCAAGGCGTTGGGCGCTGATCGGGCCAGCCTGCGCTATCGGAGCGTGCGTCCCGATGACGCCAGTCTGCGGGCTGCCATGCGGGCCGTGGCCGGCGAACGCCGCCGCTTCGGCGACCGGCGGATCCACGTCATGCTGAGGCGCCAGGGCATCGTCATGAACCAGAAGAAGCTGCGCCGGCTCGACCGGGAAGAAAAGCTCCAGATCCGCCGCCGCGGAGGGCGCAAGCGAGCGCTTGGCACCCGGCGTCCCATCCTGGTGCCGGATCGGACCAACGTCCGCTGGAGCCTCGACTTCGTGTCGGATGCCTTCACGGACGGTCGGCGCTTCCGGGTGCTGGCCGTTGTCGACGACTTCAGCCGGGAGTGTCTGGCGTTGGTGGCCGATACCTCGCTCTCGGGCCTGCGGGTGACGCGCGAGCTCGATGCGCTGCTCGCCATTCGGGGCAGGCCTACAACCGTCGACTCCGACAACGGCACGGAGCTGACCTCGATGGCCGTTCTGCAATGGTGCCAGAAGACCAGCATCGAATGGCACTACATCGCTCCCGGCAAGCCGATGCAGAACGGCTTCGTCGAGAGCTTCAACGGTCGGTTCCGGGACGAGCACCTGAACGAGACGCTGTTCTCGAGCCTGGGTCAGGCCCGTGCTGCCATCGCTTCATGGAAGGAGGACTACAATCTGAATCGCCCCCATTCGGCGCTCGGAAATCGATCCCCCGCTGAGTTCGCCGCAGCAATCGCACTGGAAACCCGGGCCGCCTGAGGTCACAAATCAACCCAAGGATTTTCTCCTAAGCAGGATGAGAAAAGGGCCTCAGGTAAACAGTATTGCGTACCATCCGCACATACTGGCGAATGTCTGTCCAGGAGTGCGCCTTGATGGACGCCTTCCGTCCAGAAAAGGGAGGCGCCGAAGTCCCTAACCTCAAATAGCATGACTTTGAGTGAATCATTTCCGACCAGAACGAAGGGGAACTCCTCGGGGTCAGCGGCCTACAACTGCACGGTCATATGCACGCTCGAAACGAGCTTGAGTGGCGCTGCGGAGGCGTCCCAATTCAAAGTGGTCTGCCATTCGCCTAACCGTTTCGTCCCGATCCGCGCCTTGCCGTGAAAAGGCGAGCGCTAGCGACGCCAGTTCGCAGATGGGAACGTCCGCGTGTCCGCGTTCGTCGCCGTCCGATGTCCGGAAGCCGGATATGTCCGTCACATCGGCATGGACCGGCCAGGCCAGCCGCCGGCCATCATCGTCGCGGATGACGACGATGGAGGCGATGGCGGCGCCGATGGCCTCGCGGATGCCGCTGCCGGCGCGCGCGAACCCGTGAGCGCGGCAAAGGCGCTGGAACAGGATGTCCTCGTAGATCGGGGCCTCGATCGACAGGACATGGGCCGTCATCGCCCGCAATTGCGACCGGTAGATCGGCTGATAGAACTGCGCCGGATCGGGGACGAACCCGGCCGACAAGAGGTCTGCGATCCGATACGGCTCGAAGACCGCATTGGCGATCGCGCCCGGCGAACCGGGTTGCCGGCCGGGCTCCACCATATCGGCATAGCTGGCCGACGGCATCGTCTCCGCCGGTGACCATGCGGCCGGCGAGGCATCGTCCGGCGTCTCTTCCGCCTCCATCCCGGCGAAAGGATCGTCGGAATCGTCGAGCGCTCCGGCGGAATCGGCCGAAGCCCCGGCCTCCGCTTCCTCCTCGATCGGCGGTGTTTCGGCCAGATCGTCCGGATCGGCGAGGGCCGCACGCTCGAGCGCCCTTGTCGCGGCGGCTTGCCGGGAATCGGACCAGTCCGTCAGCAGGGCGACGTGCAGCGCCTCGGCGGCAGCCTCGGCGTTCATCCACCAATCCGTGCTCCAGACCCGATGGATGCGCCACCCCAGACCGCGCAGCACATGCTCGCGCAGGCG
>Ga0182736_1003776_pt1 | contig 9961 bp, 8 predicted proteins | sample eDN5th30CKraftBY_FD_128882 | JGI IMG/M metagenome (GOLD analysis project Ga0182736, IMG submission 128882) | Enriched backyard soil microbial communities from Emeryville, California, USA - eDNA 5th pass 30_C Kraft BY (version 2) (version 2) | ecosystem: Environmental > Terrestrial > Soil >... | reverse complement strand
CGGCGCCTTTGCGCGCGGTTATTCTTTCTATCACGGCGTCACGTTGAAAGAGGGCGCGCGCGAGATTTCGTGGAGCGGCAAGTTGCCGGACGAATACTACGACGAATTCGTCATCGCGGCTTTCGTCGCAAAGGAGCTTGCACCGGGGCCGCTGTATTTTTCGGTGAAGCAAACCTGCGAAAAAGGCGAGGCCGACTGGTCGGAAATTCCGGCGGCGGATCGGGATGCGCATTCGCTGAAGTTTCCGGCGCCCGCGCTCAACGTGACCGAACCCCACCCTCACGAGCACAAGCACTAAAAAAAGAGCACGGCCCCGCGGGGGAGCAGCGGGGCCGTGCGGTGCCGATCTCCGGGGAGCGGGAGCGGCACTTCGGGTCGCGATCCGGTTTCGCGCCCTAGCTGGTGAATTTTAGAAAGGTAAGATCACGTCCGAGACCTGTTGCCCCCAGCGCGGTTGCTGCACGTCGGTGATCTGGCCGCGGCCGCCGTAAGCGATACGGGCCTGCGCGATCTTCGCCGAGTCGAGCGTGTTGTCGTTCTCGATATCCTCCGGCCGCACGATGCCGGCGACCTTGAGTTCGCGGATTTCGAAATTGACGCGGATCTCCTGTTTGCCCTCGATCACGAGGTTGCCGTTCGGCAAGAGTTGCGTGACGACCGCGGCGACGTTGGTCTTCAACTGTTCGGAACGATTGACCGAGCCCTTGCCGTCGCTGGACGATGTGGAATCGGCGGTGAGCAGGCGCCCCGGGATCGGCGTTTTGGTCAGCGGCACCTTGGAAAGACCGAACAGGTTGGCAATGCCGGAATCTTCCTTGTTGTCGCGGCTCCTCTGCGTTTCGTTGGCGACATTGGCGCTGTCGGTAAAGTTCACCTTCACCGTGAGGATGTCGCCGACCTGATGCGCGCGCTGGTCCTTGAAGAAGGCGCGCGAGCCATTCCGCCACAGCGAGTTCGGATTGTAGGAGGCGGGGATCGGCTCCGGCATCGGCATTGTCACAGGCTTGTAGCCGCGCATTGCTGTCGGGTTTTCGACAGCAGCGAGCTTTGGCTCCTTGCCGACATTGGCGAGGCGATCGAGATAGGCGCAGCCGCCGCTCGAGCACATCACCAGTGCGATTACGCCGAGCTTGAGAAGATTGCGGATAGACATGACAGCCTCACGAGGATGGAGAAACAGACTCACTTCACGGAACCGGTGGTTTCAATCGAGGCGGCGCGCGCCGTCTTCATCGAACGGACGATCACGTGACCGGGGCCGTCGACGGTGGCTTGCACCGTGCGCTTCGATTGCGGATTGAAGACCTGAATGACGTCGCCTTCGGTGCCGGATTCGACGGCACGGGCGCGGACGGAGAGCACGACGCCGGGGCTCTCGAAGGTGAGCGTCACGGTGTCGCCGCGGCCGACGAGTTCGGGCTTCATCATTTCGGAAACGCGGAGCGGAACGCCTGCGCGCAGGTCGCGGCGCGCGGCGTGGCCGATCACGGCGGCGATATTGCGGATGGTATCGGCTGTAAGCTCGGCTTTCGCCCGGCGCTGCATTTCGATGTCGCCGTCGCGGATGATTTCGCCGCGGACCATGGCGCGCGCGAGTGTCGGCACTTCCATGCTTTCATAAAGGTAGCCGGAGATGCGCGCGGTTCTTTTGCGCGCTGCTGCGCTGCCGGGCATGTCGAGACTGGCGTCGAAGCGCTGCGAGCGCGGATCGTAATTGAACTGCACGATGCGCAGCGCGATCGCGGCGTTCGGCTCGACAACGAACGGCCGCACGCCCGAGTCGAAGTAAACCGAGACGTTACTGGCGTCGCCGATACCGATTTGTTTCGCGGCGGTCTCCGCGACGGCGCGCTCGATCTCGGTGATCGGAATAGTGCGGGCGGCGCGGGTGATGACGACCTCGGAAACACCGCGGGTGTCGAATACCGATACGCCGTTGGCGCGTGCCGCCTCGATGATGCGATAGACCTGGATGGTGCCGGTCTGGCCGAGTTCCGGCGCGCGGAATACCGGCGTTTTGGCGTTCGTCCCGATGTTTTCGATCAGATCGCCCAGGCGGACGAAATCGCCCTCGACCGCAGCCGTATCTTTCAGCGTCGGCACCGCCGGATCGGCCGGCGTGTTGGCGAGCGCGGGCGCGGCGAGAACGGCGGCAGCGAAGGTGAGGGCGAAAAGCGTGCGCATGATCATTCTCCTCAGCGCAGCATCTGCACGGTCGATTGCAGCATGTCGTCGGCGGCGCTGACGACCTTGGCGTTCATCGAATAGGCGCGCTGCGCGGTGATGAGGTCCGAAATCTCGGTGACGGCGCTGACGTTCGAGGACTCGAGCTGGTTCTGGAGCAGGTTGCCCATGCCATCGACGCCGGGATTGCTGATCTGCGGCGTGCCGGAGGCGTCGGTTTCGAGATAAAGATTGTCGCCGATCGATTGCAGGCCGACCTTGTTGACGAAACGCGCGAGTTGAATCTGCCCGAGCACGGTGTTCTGCGACTGGCCCGGCAACAGTACCGAGACTTCGCCCTGCTGGCTGATCTGGATGTTGCTCGAGTTCTGCGGAAAGGTGATCGACGGATCGACGAGATAGCCTTCCGGCGTGACGAGCCGGCCCTGATCGTCGGTCTCGAACGAGCCCGCGCGCGAGTAAGCGGTGCGTCCGTCCGGCATCAGGATGCGGAAGAAACCTTCACCGCGGATCGCGACGTCGAGATCCTTGCCGGTCGGCAGGAGATTGCCTTGCGTCATGACGCGCGGCGTGCCGGTCGTCTTGACGCCCGCGCCGATATCTAGGCCGACGGGCAGGCGGTTGCCCTGGTTCGAGGAGTTCGCGCCGGCGCGGCGCAGGGTCTGGTACATCAGATCCGAGAACTCGGCGCGCTGCTTCTTGTACGCCGTGGTCTGCATGTTGGCGATGTTGTTGGAGATGATCTGAACGCTCATCTCCTGAGCCACCATTCCGGTCGCTGCTGTGTAAAGTGCGCGCATGTTCGTGCTCCCCTATGCGCCTTACGAAGTGGTGTCGGCGAGCTTGTTGATCGCCGTCTTCCGAAGGTCGTCGGTGTTGGTCATCATGCTCGACAGCGATTGATAGGCGCGCATCACTTCCATCATGCGCGACATCTCGATGATCGGGCGGACGTTCGATTTTTCGATCGAGCCTTGCGTCACCGAAGTCTTTTCGGTGACGGGCTGCGCGGTCTGGCCGGCGGCGGCGTAAAGGCCGTTGCCTTCGCGCACCAGCGCGTTCTCGTTGTTGAAGCGGACGATGTTGAGCTTGGCGCGCTCGATCACCTGGTTCTGGATGCCGTTGATCGCGGTGATGGTGCCTTCGCGGCTGAAGGTGATGTTGCTGTCCTGCTGGTCGAACTGGATCGGGCCGTTCTGGCCGCGCACCCGGTGTCCCTGCATGTTCACGAGTTCGCCCTTCTCGTTCGTCGTGAAGGAGCCGTTGCGCGTGTAGCGGTCGCCCTGCGGCGTTTCGACGACGAAGAAGCCTTCGCCGCGGATCGCAAGATCGAGCGTGCCGCCGGTCTGCTGGAGCGAGCCCTCGGAGAAATCGGTCGTCGAGCCGCTCTCGCGGACATAAGAGACGCGCTGGTCGGCCGGCGAGGGATGGGCGATGCGCGCCTTGGAGGAGAGATACTCCTCGAAGGTGACGTCGTTCGCCTTGAAACCGTTGGTGTCCATGTTCGCGAGGTTGTTCGCGATCACGTCCATCTCGCGCCGTAACGTGACCTGCTTCGACAGGCTCACATAAAGTGCATTCTGCATGGGCTTAGCTCCCCTAATGCCCGTTCGGATCGTGCTCCCCAGCTCGATCCGCTCATCTCATTGCAGGGGCTGTGCCAAGTCTCTTTGTTATTCTATTTCAATGATTTAGCGAAAATGGCGGGCCAAAACGCCCGGCACAAGCGGCGCTCCCGGCAAGGATCGCCCGGCAAAAATTGCCGCTTAAAGGCTTCGTTAACCATCCTTACCTAGCGTTTACGCCAGCTCTCGTTTCGCGGCCGCCCGGATTCGCGAAATGCAAATGGAGGATCGGAGCCATGGCGGAAGCGGCAGCGGCGGACGGGCCGGAAACCGAAGGCGCGGAAGGCGCAGGCAAGCGCGGCCTGATCGGCAAGATCCTCGCCCCGATCCTGGGTCTCAACAAATTCGTGCTGATGGGCATCGGCGCCGGTGTGCTGTTGCTCGGGGGCGGCGGCTATTTTCTGCTCGGCGGCAGCCATCACGACAAGGCGGCCGAAGCGCCGAAGGCGCTATTTTACGATCTGCCGGACATGACGGTGAACCTCTCGGCTTCCCCGGACCGGCCGCAATACCTGCGCATGAAGATCACGCTCGAGGTCGAGAACACGCATGTCGTCGATGCGATCAAGCCGGTGATGCCGCGCGTTGTCGATACGTTCCAGACGCATTTGCGCGAACTGCGCATCAGCGATCTTGAAGGCTCGGCCGGGTTGTTCCGGCTGCGCGAGGAACTGACGCGCCGCGTCAACCTCGCCATCGCGCCCAACCGTATTCGCGCGGTGCTGTTCCGCGAAATTGTCGTCCAATAGCGAGAACCCATGCCGACCGACCAGGAACTCGCCGAAGAGTGGGCAAAGGCAGAAGCCGGTAACGTCACCGCGAGCGGCGGCATGTCGAACGACGACATGGCCGCGCAATGGGCGGCGATGGTCGAGGAAAATCCGGTTGATGCGCGCGCCAAGGGCGGCGCCGATCGCATTTTGAATCAGGACGAGATCGACGGCCTACTCGGCTTCAGTCTCGAAAACCTTGCGCTCTCCGATCACTCCGGCATTCGCGCGATCATCGACTCGGCGATGGTCTCTTACGAGCGTCTGCCGATGCTCGAAATCGTCTTCGACCGCCTCGTGCGGCTGATGACGACGAGCCTTCGCAACCTCACATCCGACAATGTCGAAGTCTCGCTCGACCGCATCACCTCAGTGCGCTTCGGCGAATATCTCAATTCCATTCCGCTGCCGACGATCCTCTCCGTCTTCAAGGCGGAGGAGTGGGACAATTTCGGGCTTCTCTCGGTCGACTCCAACCTGATCTATTCGATGATCGACGTACTGCTCGGCGGCCGCCGCGGCCAGAGCAAGACGCGCGTTGACGGCCGGCCTTACACGACAATCGAAACCAATCTCGTCCGCCGCATGATCGAGGTCGTGCTCGCCGACGCCGAGGCTGCGTTCCGGCCTGTCTCGCCGGTGCGCTTCACCATCGACCGGCTGGAAACCAATCCGCGCTTTGCCGCGATCTCGCGGCCGACCAACGCTTCGATTTTGGTTCGCCTTCGGATCGACATGGAAGATCGCGGCGGCAACATCGAGCTATTGCTGCCTTACGCCACCATCGAGCCGATCCGCGAGACGCTGCTTCAGGCGTTCATGGGCGACAAGTTCGGCCGCGACCCGATCTGGGAAGGGCACCTCGCCAACGAAATCTGGCAGGCGGAAGCCGAAGTGAATGCCGTGCTTTACGAGGGGCTGCTGCCGCTCAAGAAGCTGATGAATCTCGAGGTCGGCGAAACGCTCGTCCTCGACATCAAGCCCGACACGCTGGTGAAAGTGCGTTGCGGCGAGGTGGTGCTGACCGAAGGCCGCATGGGCCATGTCGGCGAAAAAATCGCCGTGAGTGTCGCGAGCCCCTTGCGGCGGCCGCGCACCACGATGTCGATGTTTGAAAACGCAGGAACAATGAAAAGAGCGGAGGCCTCATGATTGCGAACAGCTACGGATTGATTATCGAAGGACTGGTCGCAGTGCTGCTCGCGCTGACGATCGGTTATTGCATGTTGCTCAATCGCCGCCTGACGCGGCTTCGGAACGACGAGCATTCCTTCAAGGACACGATCGCCGAACTCATCACTGCGACCGAAAGCGCCGAACGCGCCATTGCGGGCCTCAAGATGACGGTGCGCGAGAGCGAGGAAATTCTCGCCAAGCGCCTGCGCGATTCCGAACTGATCGCAACCGACCTGCAGCGCGAATTGAAGCGCGGCGAGGGCGTCCTTTCGCGCATCATCCGTATCACGGAAGCGGCGAACGACACGCGGCCGCAGGAACTTGAAGCGGCGCCCGTCCCGATGCCGGCGGTGCCCGAACCCGTGCTGAACGCGCAGGCGCTGATCCGCCGCCGCGCGGCGGAAACCGTCGCGGCAGCGCAGGCGCTTGCCAATCGCGCCCGGCTGCGTGCCGGGCAGGCAGCCTGACACCAAGACTAGGCGAGCATTGAGCGATGGAATTGCGGCTCATTCCGGTGGTGGCTTTTGCGGCGGCGAGCTTGCTCGCCGTCAAGATCGTCACGCTTGCGGAGATGGGCCGCGCGCTGCCGGAAGCGGCGGTGCTTTCGCCGAATGAGCTTGCCTCTATCAATAACGGCGACATCACCGGCTCGACGCCCGCCGCGAAGAAAGAAGACCGGCCGCATGGCGCGCCCAAGGGTGTGACGACGACGCCGCCACCCGAGACGCCGAACATCGGCGGTGCGAAATTCGTCGCCGGCGGCGGCTCGCAGGCGGAACGCGCGCTTTACGAAAAACTTGGCGAGCGGCGCGAGACGCTCGACAAGCGCCAGCGCGATCTTGAGCTGCGCGAGAACATGCTGAAGGAAGCCGAAGCGCGGCTACAGATGCGGCTCGACGAGCTGAAGGACATCGAAAATCGCATCAACGGCAAGGGCGGCGAGCAGCGCGCGAGGCTCAAGGACATCGTATCGATGTACGAGACGATGAATCCGAAGCAGGCGGCGCAGATTTTCGACAAGCTCGACCAGACCGTGCTGGTCGATGTGGCGGTCGCCATGAAGCCCTCGAAGCTTTCGGCGGTGATGGCGGTGATGACGCCGGACGGCGCCCAGCGCCTCACGGTGGAACTCGCCAAGCGCAGCGAAGGCGGCGAGCAGGGCCTGCCCTCGACCGACCTCAAAAAAATCGAAACGAAACCAGCTAGTTAGCTCGTAGCTGCCGAACCCGGAGACGCCTCGCGGCCGTAAGCCCGCATTAAGGACGTTTCATTAGGGTTTGCCGCGGGTTGGCTCCTGTTCGGAGCCGCGGCGTTTTTTACGAGTACGAGTGTCATGCGTAGCGTTTTTCCGGCGGGCATTGCCTTCTCCGCGGCTTACTTCGCCGCCCGCCGCTTTCTCATCAATCCGCTGCTCGTCATGCTGGTCGGCGTTGCGCTGACATTCGCCGCGCGCGCGCAAAATGCGCAGAGCCCGGCGCCGATCTCGGCGGATATCGCCGCCTATACCGATCAGGGCTACGGCCGCCTGCTGATCACGTTCTCGCAGGAGACGAAGGCGCGGGTGCGCGTCGAGAACAGCATCGTGGTCGTCGATTTCGGCAAGCCCGTGCGCATGAATGTCGACAAGCTCGCGTCTCGCCTCCAGGGTTATGTCACCGCGGTGCGCCGCGATCCGGACGGCACGGCGCTGCGCTTCGCGCTGAACGGCAAGCCCACCGTCAACGTGATGGAGGCGGCGGAAAAACTGTTCATCGATCTTCTGCCCGAGGACTGGGTCGGGCTGCCGCCGGGCCTGCCGACGGCGGTGGTGGACGAACTCGCGCGCCGCGCGCGCGAAGCCGAGCACAAGGCCAAGATGGACCGGTTCGGGCCGCAGAAGGTCTATCAGCCGGTGAAGCTGCGTTACGCCAGCGCGCCGACCTTCGCGCGCTTCAGTTTTGAAATGGCCGAGCCGCTGCCTGTCGTGAACGAGCAGGACGGCCAGGAAGTACGGATTATTTTCGGCGTGCCGGTGAAAGTCGATTTCGGCGAGGTCTTCGCCGCGCTGCCGCCGGGCGTCGTCGGCCTCGACGCCGACTATCAGTCCGAACGGACGATCGTGCGCCTGGTGCTCGCGCCGGAAGCGAGCGTGCGCACCTTTCAGGAGAACGCGGCGTTCGTCGCCGACGTCATGCAGGGCAAGGCGGAGACGCCGAAGGATATTCAGGGCCTCCTGAAAACGCTCGATGCGGGCGAGCAGCTTGCCGAGACGAAACCCGAGACAAAGCCTGCCGCGAAGCAGGAACTCGCCGCCGTCGCGCCGCAAGAGACGAAAGAAGAAATGAAGGCGCCCGCCGTTCCGGTCGTCATGCCCGAAGCACAGGCCGAAACGAAAGCGCCGCGCGCCGGCGCGCAGCCCGTGAAGCCTACCAACGAAGCGATCTTCGCCGCCGTCACGCGCCAGCCGAACGGCGTGTCGATCGAACTGCCGTTCAACGAAATGGTTTCAGGCGCGATGTTCCGGCGCGGCGACTGGACATATCTCGTGCTCGACACCGCGCGCCAGATCCGGCTCGGCGACCTCGTCAACGACACCGCGCAGAACGTGAAGAATTTCGAGCAGAGCAGGCTTGATGGCGGTCAGCTCATCAAGCTCAAGATCGAGGCGTCGCGCCTCGCGAGTCTAGCAACCGACGACAAAGGCTGGACGCTACAGATCGGCGGCAGCCTCACCAGCCCGACGCGGCCGATCCCGGCGCGTCGCGTGTTCGTCGGGCAGGGCCGTGGCGGGGTATTCATCCCGTTGGTCTCGCCGGTTCACGCCTACAATCTCAAGGACAGCGAGATCGGCGACGATCTCGTGGTGGTGACGGCGGCATCCCCGGTGCGCGGCCTCGTGCGCGGCCAGGACTTCGTCGATTTCAACGCGCTCGCTTCGGTGCATGGCGTCGCGCTCGCGCCGAAGGCCGACGACATCGCGGTCGAACTTTCGATGGAAGGCGTCACGATCACGCGGCCGCGCGGCCTTGAAGTTTCCGAGATGAGCAGCGTGCTGCCGGCGTTGCCGGAAAAGACGCGCGGCGCCGAGAACGCCTCGACCGCGCTCGACCCCGATATCTGGCAGGAAGAACGCGCCGCCAATTTCGAGGAGCGCGAAGTCGAGCTTGCGCGCTCGCTCGCAGAAGCGCCGATCGCGGCGCGCGCCGAGAAGCGGCTGACGCTCGCGCGCTTTTATCTCGCGCGCGGCCTTGCCTCGAATGCCGCCGGCACCCTCGATGCGGCAAGCGAAAGCGAAACGAAATACGGCTCCGATATTTCGCGCGCGCTCCTGCACGGCTATGCGCAGCTTTCACTCGGCCGTGCGAAGGATGCTTTCCGCGACTTCAGCAATGCGGTGCTGGCGAAGTTGCCGCAGGCGGCGCTTCTGCGCGCCAGTGCGCTCTCCGGCATGGGGCGCTATCCCGAGGCGCGCGACCAGTTCAATTCCGGCAAGCAGGCGGTGGCGACGCTGCCGATCGATGTGCAGCGCCGCGTCCTCATGGATGCGTTGCGCACGATGGTCAGCGCCAGCGACTTCAGCGCCGCGACCGACATTCGCGGCGAACTCGATGTCGTCGGCGTGCCGCCGGAGATGAAGGCGCCGCTCGGCGTGCTTTCGGCGCAGCTTGCGGCCGGACTCGGCCGCCGGGACCAGGCGATCAATCTCTATGCCGAGATCGCGGCGGGCCCCAAAGGCCCGGCGATGGCGGAAGCGCGGCTCAAGCTCGTCGAGATGCGCCTCAAGAATGGCGACTTCGACCGGCAGCACGCGATCGAAGGGCTCGAGACGCTCTCTTTCGTGTGGCGCGGCGATGAAACCGAAGTGCAGGCGATGCAGCTGCTCGGCCGGCTTTATGTTGGCGAGGCGCGCTATCGCGACGCGTTCAACCTGCTCGACGGCGCGATGCTGGTGCGGCCCGAGAGCGATACGACACGCGGCTTCTACAACGAGATGGCGGCGACTTTCGAGGACCTGTTCCTGTCGGATCGCGCAAAGTCGATCGATCCGCTTGAAGCACTCGCGCTCTATTACGATTTCTCGAAGCTGACGCCGATCGGCCGCCGCGGCGACGAATTGATCCGGCGGCTCGCCGACCGGCTGGTGTCGGTCGATCTTCTCGATCAGGCGGCGGATCTTCTCGACTATCAGGTGAAGTACCGGCTCACCGGCGTTGCGAAAGCGCAGGT
>Ga0182736_1003775_pt1 | contig 9961 bp, 6 predicted proteins | sample eDN5th30CKraftBY_FD_128882 | JGI IMG/M metagenome (GOLD analysis project Ga0182736, IMG submission 128882) | Enriched backyard soil microbial communities from Emeryville, California, USA - eDNA 5th pass 30_C Kraft BY (version 2) (version 2) | ecosystem: Environmental > Terrestrial > Soil >... | reverse complement strand
GCACAGGCACGATCGACGCCATGCGCCTCGAGTATCCGCGCCACGGTTCCGTCGCGCGCCCGCCGGGCAAGAAATGCCGAGAGATGCGCATGGGCGCGCATGCGGGTTGCCGGGACGCCCATCGCCTGGCGGATCTCCATGAACGGCTTTCCGACCACATGCGTCCCGGGAATCGTCGCAGCGACGGCCTCCATCGCCTGCCTGATCCCGGCAAGGCCGTCCACGGCCCCCTCGGCAAGCGCGGCCTTTGCCGCTGCCAGGCTGGCAAAGCTCACCAACCCCTCCGCACCGCGAGCGCGGGAGAGATGCAGGGCATAGGCGCTGCCTTCGACCACCCCGATCTTCAGCCCCTGCTCGACGACATCCTCCGGCACGATAGCGCCAGTCCTTTCGGCGACGAGGTAATTGCCCTCGATCCGAACATAGGGCTGCGAAAATCCGATGACCTGCGCCCGATCTGGATCCACGGCCAGAAAGCACAGATCCCAGACATCCGCCTCCGCGCGCGAGGATACGTCCAGGGCCCGGTCGAACTCGACGAATTTCGGCACTGAGCCCAGTTCCTGCGCAAGCGCATAAGCCAGATCGACGCTGATCCCCTTTGGCGCCCCCGCTGAATCGCGACCGGCAAGGATGACATTGCCATGATTGATTGCCACACGCAGCGTCCCACCGGGCGCGTAATCCTCCACCGTCACTGCGGATCCACGCAGCGGCACCCGCTCATCCCTCCCGGTCATTCTCTCTTTCCCTTCTGTCGGATCACGACGCGGCCCGTCCGCCAAGGACGGCTCCCCCGTCCCCGCTCGCGCCGGTGGCCGGCAAGCCGCCTTCCCGAGAAGACTACCGGGGCAGCCGACCCATCACTAGTAGGCCTGTCTGTCTTTCAGTTATAGCAAAACGGCATGGATAACTCCGCCGGCAAGAGAAACCGCGCGGGCAGGATGCAGGGCTGTGCGCTTCAGGATATGGTTCTGATGCGCGCGGACCCTCGGCTGATCGCGCCCATGCCATACGGAGGATCGAGATGTCTCTTGCCGGGATCGGACAGCGTGTCGTGCGTGTCCATGCCATCGGCGGCCCCGAAGTGCTGCGGATCGACCAGTTGCCTGTCGAGCCTCCCGGTCCGGCCGAGGTCGGCATCGCGGTCGATGCGATCGGATTGAACCGCGCGGACGTCATGTTCCGTCGCAATACCTATATCGAAAAGCCGGTTCTTCCCTCGCGCCTCGGCTTCGAGGCTGTGGGGCGGGTCACGGCCCTAGGGCCAGGCGTCACAGGTTTGACGATCGGGCAGCGGGTCTCGGTCGTGCCCGGCGCGCCTCTGGCGGCGCATGGCACCTGCGCCGATTGGGTCAACGTCCCTATCGCGCGGGTGCTGCCTTGCCCGGAGGGGCTCAGCGATATTCAGGCCGCCGCGCTCTGGATGTCCTACGGGACGCCCTATGGCGCGCTGATCGAGGTCTCTGGCCTTTCAGCCGGGCAGCGGGTGCTGATCACGGCGGCGAATACCACTGTGGGCCTCGCCGCCATCCAGATCGCCCGAGCTGTCGGAGCAATCCCTATCGGCACCGTGCTGACCGAAAACCTGCGTGAACCCGTGCAGCAAGCCGGGGCGGAGGCTGTGATCGTCTTGGAAAGCGCAAACCTGGCGCAAGGATTGAGGCAGTCGGCCCCCGACGGGATCGATGCGGCCTTCGACGCCGTCGGCGGACCGCAGGTCGCCGACATTGCGGGAGCGATGCGACCGGGAGGCACCATCGTCATTCATGGCGCGCTGAGTAACGAGCCCACGCCCTTTCCGCTGAAGCTCGCTTTGCGCAAGAACCTGTGCCTGCGCGGCTATTACTATACGACCGTCACCGACGATCCGGCCGCGCTGTCGCGGGCGCAGGCCTTTCTGGAGGAAGGCATCGCCGCCGGGATCATTGCCCCTCGGATCGACCGATGCTTTGCGCTCGCCGACATAGGCCGCGCGCATGCCTATCTTGAGAGCGGCCAGCAATTCGGCAAGGTCGTGGTGCTGACGCGGCCGGACGGTTGAACCTTGACCGTCCCATCCCGTGACAAAAGGAAAGCGCCGCCCTCGGGGGCGGCGCTTCCTTTGGTCTGCTCCCGCCCCAAGGCTCAGAAGCTGTGGCGCAGCGTCGCCTGGATCGCGCGGCCGGGGTTGTAGTAATCCGCCGTGCCGCTGCCGACGACATATTGCTCGTCCAAGAGGTTGCTGACGTTGACCGCGATCTCGGTATTGTCCTGCACCCGATAGGTGAAGGCGGCGTCCAGCGTGGTCATCGCCTTGCTCTTGCCGCTGTCATTGGTCGCGTTGAAGTAATACGAGCCGAGGTAGCGCGCGCCGAGGCCGAAGATCATGTCGCCACGGGTGTCGTTGCCCGGAACGGTATAATTGACCCAGATAGAGGCGATGTGGTTCGGGACCGAGGCGAACTCGTTGCCGGAGATGTCCGTCCCGTAGGCATCGCCGCGAACCACTTCGGTATCGAGGTAGGAATAGGAAGCAAGAACGCTCAGGTTCTCATCGATCTCTGCCTTGCCCTCGACGTCGAAGCCGCGCACGCGGGTTTCGCCGATGACTTCATACGTGATAACTCCATTTTCGGGGTTTTCAACAGGGATCGTCACGTTATTCTTAGTCAGATCGTAGATCGAGGCCGAAACTATAGCATTCATGCCAGTCGGCTCGTATTTCACGCCAATCTCGTACTGCTTGCCACGTTCGGGATCAATTCCGATTTCTGGCGGAGCAACCGATTCGACGTAACTAATATAGGTCGATATTTCCGGCGTGACCTTATAGGTTAGCGCCGCCCGCCAAGAGGTTTCCGAGAAATCATCGCTCGCGTTGAGGCCTGTCAGTGAATTGCTGCTTTCTATGTCCAGCCAATCATGGCGAACGCCGACGGTAGCGATGAAGCGGTCATCTATGGATATGTTTTCTTGTAAAAACAAAGATTTAGTAGAATAATCTGTTTCGATATCCTGATACGGCGCCATATCGCTCGGACGGCCAGAGAACACCGGATTTGCGACGTCGATTGACGGAACCGTTCCACCTTCATATAGATCACTATAAGCATAATATGATGTACTATCGGTCGAAGCATCCCGGAACTCGACCCCCAATAGGGTATTACTGTCAAAGCGGTCGAAGCTCGTATCGTAACTCAGCATAGCGTTCCCGATTAGTTCTTGAGCAGAACTGTCTGAGCTAATAGCATCGCGCGGCACCACGCTACCGACACGGTCAGGGTAATCGTTGAGATACAGGTAGCCGTAATTGTCGGTCAGGTCGCTATAGCGCAGGTTCGCCTGAAGGCTGAGGCCATTACCGAATTCATGCGACAGGATGCCGTTGATGCTGGTGCGCTCGACATCATGATAGTTGAAATCGGGCTCGCCGAAGAAATCGCTGCGGTCGTATTGGCGGTCCAGCGGATAGCCGCCGCTGTTCGGGGTGCCGTCCCGGTTCAGATAGTCCAGCACGACGCTGAGCGTTGTCGCGTCGGTCGGCTTCCAGGTCAGGCCGCCCATCAGGAAGGTTTCGTTGTCTTTCGAGTGGTCATATTCCAACTCGCTGTCCTGCACCTTCGCGGTGAAGCGATAGGCCAGCGTCTCGTCCGCGTTCAGCGTGTCGCCCATGTCCACCCCGATTTCGGCATGGTTGAACGAGCCATAGGACAGGTAGGTATCGGCGAAACGCTCGAACTTCGGGGTCTTGGTCACGAAATTGACCGAGCCGCCCGGATCAGACGTCCCGAACAGGGTCGAGTTCGCGCCGCGAATGACCTCGACCCGCTCATAGGCGAAGGGCTCCTCGCGCACGCCGCGCATCGAGCCGAGGGTCAGGCCGTCGCGATAGGTGGTCGCCTGATAGCCGCGGACGAGGAAATAGTCGTTGCGGTCGTCCGAGCCGTAATAGTCGGTGACGACGCCGGGGGTATAAGCCAGCACCTCCTCGAGCGTTTCGGCGTTTCGGTCCTGGATCTCCTTCTGGGTGATGACCGAGACCGAGGCCGGCGTGTCGAGAATGCTGGTCGCGACCTTGCCGCCGACCCAGAGCTCGCGCGCGACGATCGAGTTCGCGTCGTCATCCGCCGTGCCCTGCGCATAGATGGTGACGGGCGACAGCCGGTAAGGCGTCGCCTCGGTCGCAGCCGTCGAATCCTGCGCGACGGCAGGGGCGGCAACAAGCGCGGTGCACCCAAAAAGGACCGTGGTAAGGCACCCTCGTGAAACGCGCGCGAGACCGCTGAACTGATTATCCGGCATGCTGAGAGTCCTTGCCTAGTGAAATAGTAAGATATGTCACGGGAGGGTTATCCGCGGCCTCCGGGCGTTGCAAGATTAACGAGAGACCGTCTTTTTCCGGCCCCACCATCGCGGTCGTCACTGTTGCGATCAAGCCACAGATTCAGCCCATATTGCGGGCATCAATAGGCCAGCCGGTGCCGCCCGATCGGCAGAATCAGTGGCTTGCCCGAGATCGGGTCGGGAATGACGCGACTGCGCAAGCCAAAGACCTGCAAGACATTTTCGACGGTCAGCACCTCTTCGGGCGGACCAAAGGCATGGAGCCTGCCCTGAGCCATCGCGACGAGGATGTCGGCATATCGCGCCGCCAGATTGAGGTCGTGGAGCACCATGACGATGGTGATGCCCCGCGTCTGGTTCAGGTCGGTCAGCAGGTCCAGCACCTCGACCTGATGGCTGACATCGAGGAAGGTCGTCGGCTCGTCGAGCAGCAGCAGCTCGGTTTCCTGCGCCAGCGCCATCGCGATCCAGACCCGCTGGCGCTGGCCGCCCGAAAGCTCGTCCACGGCGCGATCGGCAAGATCGGCGATCCGCGTCGCCTCCAGCGCGGTCGCCACCGCCTCGTCGTCGCGCGTGTTCCAGCGCGAGAGCAGGCCGTGATGGGGATGCCGCCCGCGCCCGACCAGATCCGCGACGGTGATCCCCTCGGGCGCGATCGGGGCTTGCGGCAGCAGGCCGAGGCTGCGCGCAAGCACGCGCGTGGGATAGCTGTGAACGGATTTTCCATCGAGCAGCACCCTGCCCTTGCTGGGCGCAATCAGCCGCGACATGGTCCGCAGCAGGGTCGATTTGCCGCAGCCATTCGCGCCGACGATCGCCGTGATCCGCCCGGCAGGCACGACCAGATCCAGATCATGCAGGATGGTGCTGTCGCCATAGCCGGCGGTCAGGTTCTCGGCCACGAGGCTTTTCGAAGCGGTCATAGGGAGCCTCCGGCGCGGTTCACCCGCACGATCAGATAAAGCAGATAAGGCGCGCCAAGGGCGCCGGTGACGATGCCGACCGGATAGCGATGCGGCAGCAGGAACTGACCGATATAGTCGCCGCAGAGCACCAGCGCCGCCCCGACCAGCGCCGACGGGATCAGGATCGAACCGTTCGGCCCGATCAGGCGCGCGGCGATCGGCCCCGACAGGAAGGCCACGAAGGCGACCGGCCCCGAAACCGCGGTCGAGACCGAGATCATACCGACCGCGCAGACGATGACGACGATCCGCGTCACCCCGACCTTGACGCCAAGCGCGGCGGCGGTGTCGTCGCCCATGCGCAGCGCCTCGAGGTCGCGGCCACGGGCCAGCAGCAACCCGCCGAAGACGACCAGCGCGCCCAGAACCGGCCATGCCTGGCCAAGCTGCGCGCCGTTGACGCTGCCGGTCAGCCAGCGCATCGCCTCCTGCAGATCCCATGAGGCGGCCAGCGACAGGATATAGGCGATGAAGCTTTCGATCATCGCCGCGACCCCGATCCCGACAAGGATCAGCCTTGTTCCCGCCACGCCGTTCTTGAAGGAGAGGCCATAGACCAGCAGCGCGACCGCGAGCCCTGCGATGACGGCAAAGACCGCGACCGAGGAGCCGCTGAGCCCCAGCATCACAATGGCAAAGACCGCCGCCGCGCTGGCGCCATAGCTGATCCCGATGATGTCGGGACTGGCCAGCGGGTTGCGCAGCATGATCTGGAAGGCGACCCCGCCAAGGCCGAAGCACATGCCGGTCAGGACCGACATGACCGCGCGCGGCAGGCGCAGGTGGCCGACCGTGAAGCTGGCGCCCTGCACGTTCTCGCCCATCAGGACGCGCAGCACCTGCCCCGGCGGCGTGAAGGACTGGCCCAGCATCAGCGTCAGCGCAAAGACGGCGATCAGCAGCAGGACGAGGCCCGCCACCACGCCCCGCCAACGGCGCGCACGGTGATGGCGTCCGGCGGATACGGCGCGGGCAAGCGTGGGATGGGATGCCGTGATCATAGCTCGCGCACCCTCTGGCGGCGGACGATCCAGATGAAGAAGGGCGCGCCGACAAAGGCGGTGACGATGCCGACGGCAAGCTCGCTCGGCCGCGCGATGATGCGGCCAGCCACATCGGCAAGCAGCAGCAGGCCGGCGCCGGTGAGGGCCGCGAAAGGCAGCAGCCAGCGATGATCGACGCCGACCAGCAGGCGGCAGAGATGCGGGACGACCAGCCCGACAAAGCCGATCGGCCCGCAAGCCGCCGTCGCCGCGCCGCAAAGCAGGATCGCGCCAAGCGCCGACATGCCCCGTGCCAGCGCCACATTCTCGCCCAGCCCGGCCGCGAGGTCGTCACCCAGCGCGAGCGAGTTCAGCTTGCGCGCCGAGAGGAAGCTGATCGCGAAGCCTGCGACGAGGAAGGGCAGCACCTGCTCGATGCTGGCAAAGGTCGCGCCTCCGACGCCGCCGACCTGCCAGGACCGCACCCCGCCCGCGATGTCGTTCCGGGGCAGGACGACGGCGATGGTGAAGCTTGAAAACGCAATCGAGGTCGCAGCGCCAGCGAGGGCGAGCTTCAGGGGCGTCGCCCCACCGCGCCCGAGCGAGCCGATGGCATAGACGAAAACCGCCGTCAGCGCCGCGCCGAGGATCGCGGCCCAGACGAACATCTGCGCGCTGGTCATTCCGAACCAGGCAATGCCGATCACCACCGCAAGCGCCGCGCCCTTGTTGATGCCGAGGATACCGGGATCGGCCAGCGGGTTGCGGGTCACGCCCTGCATGATCGCCCCCGCAAGGCCAAGCGCGGCGCCGGCCAGCGCGGCAAGGATGGTGCGCGGAATGCGCGTCGCGACCGCGGCCTGCGAGATCGTCTCGGCCCGGCCCTGCAGCCCGGCAAGGATGTCCTGCCAGCCGACCGAGCGCGTGCCGACCGCGATCGAAAGAAAGCAGAGTCCCGCGACGACCGCGACCAGCAGCGCAAGCGTCGTCGCGCGAAACGCCAGCATCCGGCCTGCGGCGGCTCGCATCGGGGGATTCTCCGCCATCATGGTCATTCGGCCTTGCGCGCGGCCTCGGCCAGCAGCGCGACATAGTCGTCGAGCACCCAGGAGATCGAAAGCGGCGTCGGGTTCGCGGCGGTTCCGACCGGGTTCGAGCCGAGCATGACCACGGCGTCATTGGCAATCGCCCGCATCTTCGACGCCAGCGGGTCGCTTTTCAGCGGCCCCAGCAATTCCTGTCCGCCATAGGTCACGAAGATGTCGACATCATCGAAAACGTCGATCTGCTCGGCGCTGACCTCGCCCGCGAACTGGCCGGGCTTCGTTGCCCCGACCACGCTCTCCGGCGAGTGAAGTCCAAGATCCTCGAAGAATTTCACCCGCGTGTCATTGGCGGTATAGAACCGCACGAGGCTGAGGTCGGTCGGATCGAGATGGGTGATGAACATTGCCTTCTTGTTCTGCAGCTCGGGATGCTCTGCGACGGCGGTGTCGATCTGCGCCTCGATCCTGCCGATCAGCGCGTCGCCCTCTTCAACCATACCCAGACCCGCGCCGTTGTGGCGGATCATCTCGCGCCAGTCGGTGGCCCAGGGCGAGTCGGGATAGGCGACGACCGGGGCGATCATGCTGAGCGTGTCGTAATCCGACCGGCTGAGACCGGAATAGGCGGCCAGGATGACATCGGGCTCGGTCGCGGCCACGGCCTCGAAGTCGATGCCGTCACCCTCGTCGAACAGAACAGGCGTCTCGGCCCCCAGCTCCTTCAACCGCTCGGCCACCCAGGGCAGCAACCCGTCGCCGTCGCTGTCGCCAAAGGTCGCGGCGGCAAAGCCCACGGGCACCACACCAAGGGCAAGCGGCACCTCATGGTTTGCCCATGCCACGGTCGCGACGCGCTCGGGCCTCGCCTCGATGACGGTCGAGCCAAAAGCATGCTCAATCGTGATCGGGTATCCGGCTTCGCCGGCCAGCGCGGCACCGCCAGAGACAAAGGCCACGGCCAGAGCAAGGGCGGAGGGAATCTTGAGGAAGGACGTTGACTTCATGACCGGCGCCGAACGACTGACTGTTTAAGTCGGCTTTCCATCTTCTGCCGGTCCAGTCAAGCGCAAGACCGACAAACGCCCTCACATCGGAAAGCCGTCCGGGCAGGAAAAAGGCGCGGCCCCCGGGAGAGCCGCGCCATCTGCCTGAGCCGAAGCAGGGCTAGAGGATGAAGTCGCCCGCCCAATAACTTGCCGCAGTGCTGGCGCCATCGACGATGCGGACCGTCATTTCCGCTGCCGCATCGGCATCGGTATTGACCCTCATCCAGGTCTCGGCCCCGACATTCTGCATCCAGACCGATCCCGCGCCGCCATTGACGGTGCCGGTAAAGGTCAGGTTGCCGCCAAAGACCGAGGACAGGTCGATCCGGTCCTCGATCGTCGCGACCGTATGGATGCCCGCGCCCTGGAAGTCGTTGATGACGTCAAAGCCGCCGGCCGTCGAGGAGTCGCCAAGACTGACGAACCGGAACACATCCTCGCCGCCGCTACCGAACAGCGCATCCGCCCCCGCACCGCCGATCACCGTGTCATTGCCCGCGCCGCCGACGATACTGTCATTGCCAAGGCCGCCATTGACGAGGTCATTGCCATTGCCTCCGATCAGGGTGTCGAGCCCGCCCTCGCCAAAGAGACGGTCATTGCCATTGCCACCGCTGATAAGGTCATTGCCGAGCCCGCCGGACATGCTGTTCGCCCCGGCGGTGCCAGCCAGCGTATCATTGCCGGAACCCGCCACCAGATTCTCGAACTCGACGAAGCTCTCTCCGGCGAAGTTGGTCGCGCCGCTGGCCAGATTTACGCTGTAATTGCCGGTGAAGGTGGTGGTGTTCAGCCAGTCCGTCCCCGCACCGCCACGCAGCGTCTCGGGCGTGCCGAGGCCGGCATAGACGTAATCGGCGCCATCCTGGCCGTCATAGACCCCGAAGCCGCTGGAGCGGATGGTGTCATTGCCGAGCCCGCCATAGATCGTGTCGGTTCCGCCGCCGCCGACCAGACTGTCATTGCCAGCCTCGCCCAGAAGGTAGTCGTTCCCGGCAAGACCATCCATGCGATCATTCCCGCCGCCGCCATACATGAAGTTGGCATCGGCAGTCCCGGTCAGGGTGTCATTGCCGGCGCCGGAGCGGATGTTTTCGAACCCGGTGAAGCTCTCGGTCGCGAAATTCGTCGCGCCCGTCGTCAGGTTCACGGCATAGGCACCGCTGAAGGTCGAGGTGTTCAGCCAGTCGACACCCGTGCCGCCGATCAGGGTCTCGGGCGTGCCGACGCCGGCATAGATATAGTCGTCGCCGTCCTGCCCGTCATAGTAACCCGGTCCGCTGGAACGGATGGTGTCATTGCCAGCGCCGCCATAGATCGTGTCGGTTCCGCCGCCGCCGACCAGACTGTCATTGCCGATATCGCCATAGATATAGTCGTTTCCGGCCATGCCATTGACCGTGTCGTTTCCTGCGCCCGCATAGATGATGTTCGCGTCCGTGGTCCCGACAAGGCTGTCGTTACCAGAACCGGAATAGAGGTTTTCAAAGCCGGTGAAGCTTTCGCCGGTCCAGTTGGTCGCGCCGGTGGTCAGGTTGACATTGTAGTCGCCGGTGAAGCTCGCGGTATTCAACCAGTCGACGCCGGTGCCG
>Ga0182736_1003772_pt1 | contig 9969 bp, 10 predicted proteins | sample eDN5th30CKraftBY_FD_128882 | JGI IMG/M metagenome (GOLD analysis project Ga0182736, IMG submission 128882) | Enriched backyard soil microbial communities from Emeryville, California, USA - eDNA 5th pass 30_C Kraft BY (version 2) (version 2) | ecosystem: Environmental > Terrestrial > Soil >... | reverse complement strand
CACGGGCCGTGCGCGACAGTCTGGACCCGGTGCGCGAGGCGCTGCGCGGCACCCGCCCGGCTGAGAAGCCGCATGCGCATCAGAAATACTGGCAGGAGCTGCTCGGCCAGGTTGGCGGACGGGTTCGGGCGCCGCTGCTCGAGCTGACCGAGAGCGAAAAGGCGGCGACGCGCGCAGCCTTCGAGAGCTGTGGGCTCAAGCCCGGCAGAGCACCCCTGGCCAAGGCCAGTTGAACGAGACCCAAGACGACAACGGGAGAGATCGGGACATGGCGACCGAAGGACGGCTGAGAGCTTTCAATTTCAACAAGTGGATCGAGGAGCACAAGCACCTGCTCAAGCCGCCGGTCGGCAACCAGCAGATCTGGACCGATTCCGACCTGATGGTGACCGTCGTCGGCGGACCCAATAAGCGCACGGACTATCACGACGACCCGGTGGAGGAGTTCTTCTACCAGCTCAAGGGCGACATGATGCTGAAGGTCGTCGACAACGGGAAGCATTATGATGTAACGATCCGCGAGGGCGAGATCTTCCTGCTGCCGCCCCATGTGCGTCACTCCCCCCAACGTCCGCAGGAAGGCTCGATCGGACTCGTTATCGAGCCCAAACGACCGGATGGATGGCTGGACGCGTTCGAGTGGTACTGCTTCAACTGTCAAGGGCTCGTCCACCGCGTAGAGGTCGACCTCGTCAGCATCGTCGACGACCTGCCGCCGCTCTATCGCCAGTTCTACGGCGACGAGAAAGCCCGCACCTGCCCCCATTGCGGCACCCTGCATCCCGGCAAGGAGCCGCCGGAAGGTTGGGTCTGCCTCTAACCCGTCGAGCATTGGCACCGGCTTTTGTCGGCGCCGTTCTGCCCCCTATAGGAACCGCCGAGGCGAGAATGACACTGCAAAAATCCTTGTTCGGTCTAGCGGCCCTGCTGGCCATGACGACTACCAGTCTAGCTCAGCAGCCGGTCAAGATCGGCATGATCACGACGCTTTCGGGCTCCGGGGGCTATCTCGGGGAGGACATCCGCGACGGTTTCAAGCTCGCCATCGATCTGGAAGGCGGTAAGCTCGGAGGCGTGCCGGTAGAGCTTGCCGTTGAGGATGATGGCCTCAAGCCCGGGCAGGGAAAGCAAATCGCCGAGAAGATGCTGAAGAGCGAGGGGGTTAAGCTTTTCACCGGCATCGTGTTCTCCAACGTGGCCGGCGCCGTCGTGCCGGACATCGTGGACGCGGGCGCGTTCTATGTCAGCGCCAATGCCGGCCCGTCCAACTTTGCCGGCAAGGAGTGCCATGAGAACTATTTCGTAGTCTCGTGGCTCACCGACACCATGCAGGGCAGCGCCGGGCAGAATGCCTCCAATCTGGGCTACAAGCGCGCGTTCGTCCTGGCACCGAACTATCAAGCCGGAAAGGACGCCATTTCGGGGTTCAAGCGCTACTTCAAGGGCGAGATCGTCAACGAAGTCTATACCAAGCTCGACCAGACCGATTTTGCCGCCGAAATGGCGCAGATTCGAAACACGAATCCTGACGTGGTCTTTCAGTTCCATCCCGGCGGTCTCGGCATCGCTTTTCTGAGGCAGTACCAACAGGCAGGCCTGCTCGAAAAGATCCCGATGGTCGTCGCGGAACCCTCCATGGATCACACGACCCTCTCCGCGGTTGGCGATGCCGCGCTCGGCCTGAACGTATCGGGAAGCTGGAACACCGACTTGGACAACGACGCCAATCGGGAGTTCGTGGCGGGCTTCACCAAGGCCTATGGTCGTACGCCGACGATGTATGCGGCTCAAGGCTACGATACCGCGCGGGCCATCGCGGCCGGCTTGCGGGGCAGCGGCGGCTCGCTCGCCGACGCCGGCCTTTTCCGCAAGGCGATGCTGAAGGCCGAGTTTTCCTCGACCCGAGGCTTCTTCAAGTTCGGCTCCAACCAACACCCCATCCAAGACTGGTGGGCCATGGTCGTGGATCGCGATGCGAACGGGAAGCTCCAGCTCAAGACGCGCACGAAGCTGCTGAGCCAGGAAGGGGATCCCTACGCCTCGTCGTGCAAGATGCCTGGGCATTAGTATGGCGAGTTTGAGCAAGATCGAACTCCCGGCACTCGCGGCCGAGGTCCATCTCCTCACTGTCGGCGACACCCGCATCTACAGGATCGCGGACGCCGATAGTGTCGCTTGGCCGGCGAAGGCGCTGTTCGGCCAGATCACGGATGCGGACCTTGCGAACGCGAACGCCAAGCTGCCGAAGGGAGCCGTCGACCCGGATAAGGGAACGTTGTCTCTCAGCTTCAACAGCTATCTCATTGCGGGCCCAAATCTGACGGCACTTATCGACGCCGGAATCGGGAACGGCAAGGAGCGGCTTGATCGGCCCGCATGGCACCGACGCACCGGCGCTTTCTTGGACATCCTCGCGGCGCTGGGATTTCCGCCCAACGGGATCGACCTCGTCGTCAATACGCATTTCCACGCCGATCACGTCGGCTGGAACACGGTCCACGACGGGCGGACGTGGCGACCGACATTCCCCCGCGCGCGCTACGTGACGCCGGCCGGTGAGTTCGACTATTGGACGGCACGTGCCGAGGCGAACCCGGATGAGCCGGTGCTGCATGGCGCTTATGCTGACAGCATCGCTCCTCTCATTGAGGAGGGTGTCCTCAGCGCACTCGCTCTACCGGCCGAGATCGCTCCGGGGCTCTCCCTTAAGCCCGCCTACGGTCATTCGCCCGGCATGGCCGTGGTTCGCCTCCTGGCGGACGGCGAGGAAATCTACTTCCTGGCGGATGTGCTGCATCATCCGGTCCAGTTCCTCGCCCCCCGACTCTGCACGAATTTCTGTCTGGATCCGGCAGAGGCCTTGACGACGCGCATGCGGATTCTCGAGGAATGCGCGGCCCGGCGGGCGATTGTTGCGCCCTACCACTTCACGCCGCCGGCATTCGGTCGAGTCAGTGCGAACGGCGGAGAGTTCCGGTTTGAGTACCTTTGAAGACCGACGACCTGTGTGGTGGAAAGCCACATGGTGCCCACTGCAACAATCAACAACCAGGGGACAATGAAAACCATGAGAAAACGTATCATCTACGGCGCCACCGTAATCGCGGCGGCTGCTTCGGGACTGCTCGCGTTCTCAGCGCAGGCGCAGCAGCAGCCGATCAAGATCGGCATGATCACGACATTGTCGGGTCCGGGGGGCTATCTCGGCCAAGACCTTCGCGACGGCTTCAAGCTCGCCATCGATCTGGAAGGCGGTAAGCTCGGAGGCGTACCGGTGGAGCTCGTCGTCGAGGATGACGGCCTCAAGCCCGGGCAGGGAAAGCAGATCGCCGAGAAGATGCTGAAGACCGACGGCATCAAGATCATGACAGGTATTGTCTATTCGAATGTCGCGGGCGCCACCGTGCCCGATATCGTGGACTCCGGCGCCCTGTATGTCAGCCCCAACGCCGCGCCGTCCAACTTTGCCGGCAAGGAATGCCATGAGAACTATTTCGTAGTCTCGTGGCAGAATGACAGCCTGCACGAGAGCGCGGGCCAGAACGCCACCAACCTCGGCTACAAGAAGGCGTTCATTCTTGCGCCGAACTATCAGGCCGGCAAGGATGCTCTCACGGGGTTCAAGCGGTATTTCAAGGGCGAGATCGCAGGCGAGATTTATACCCGCCTCGACCAGACGGATTTCGCCGCCGAGATGGCCCAGATCCGCTCCGCGAACCCTGATGTCGTCTTCCAGTTCCATCCGGGCGGCACCGGAATTGCATTCCTGCGCCAGTACCAGCAGGCGGGCCTGCATGGGAAGATCCCCATGGTGGTCGCGGCTCCTTCTCTTGACGCCGTGACGCTCGCGGCTGTCGGAGATGCCGCCGTTGGCCTGAACGTCTCCAGCCACTGGAACTCGGACTTCGACAACCCCGCCAACAAAAAGTTCATGGAAGCATGGACCAAGGCGTATAACCGACCGGCGACCTACTATTCCAGCCAGGGCTACGACACGGCCCTTGCTATCGCTTCAGCCCTGAAAGGCTCCGGCGGCAGGACGGATGTGTCGGCGCTGCGGGGCGCGCTTGTGAAGGCGGACTTCCAATCGGTGCGCGGCGCCTTCAAGTTCGGGCCTAACCAGCATCCGGTTCAGGACTGGTATGCGCTCAAGGTCGAGAAGGAAGGCGACAAGCTCATCCTCAAGACCGTCGGCAAGGTGCTCAGCAATCACGCCGACGTATACGCACCGCAGTGCAAGATCTGACATGCATGACAAGTGGGCGGCACCGTGCGGGTCGCTCGCCCTCCAAGACTGCTCATGACCTATGTGACGTTCAATGACGCTTATCCTCGAACAACTGCTTAACGGCCTGCAATTTGGCGTAATGCTGTTCCTGCTTGCCGCGGGGCTGACGCTGATCTTCGGCATCATGGGTGTCATCAACCTTGCCCATGGCTCACTCTATATGGTCGGCGCCTACGCCGCTGCCTTCGCGGCCGCGCAGACGGGTTCCCTCCTGCTTGCGGTGCTGGCGGGTCTGGTCGCGGCCAGCGTCATCGGCATGGTGATAGAATACGTCGTGCTGCGAAGGCTCTATGCCCGCGACCATCTCGACCAGGTGCTCGCAACCTTCGCGCTGATCCTGATGTTCAACCAAGCGGTGACAATCCTGTTTGGCCGCCAGCCGCTCTTCGTCTCGATACCGCCATTGCTGAACGGCTCGGTCCAGCTCCTGCCGGGCCTGGCTTACCCTCTCTATCGGCTTGCAATCATCGCAGTCGGCCTTTTCATTGCGCTCGGCCTCTATCTTCTCATCAATCACACCCGCATCGGCATGCTCGTGCGCGCCGGCGCCACCCATCGTGAGATGGTGCGCGCGCTGGGAGTCGATATCCGCCTGCTCTACACCGCCGTCTTCGGGCTCGGTGCCCTGCTGGCGGGACTCGCAGGTCTGATGGCCGGTCCGATCCTCGCCGTGCAGGTCGGCATGGGCGAGCAGATCCTGATCATGACCTTCGTGGTCGTGGTCATCGGCGGCGTCGGCTCGATCCGTGGCGCCTTCCTCGGCGCCCTCATCGTCGGCCTTGTCGATACCTGCCTACGCGCCTTCCTGCCCGGCCTGCTGCGCCATGTCATGTCCGGCTCTGAGGCCGATGCCCTCGGCGCCGGTCTCGCTTCGATGGGCATCTACCTTCTCATGGCTATCGTGCTGCTCGCGCGGCCCAAGGGACTGTTCCCCGCAAATGTCTGATCACGCACTCACACCGACGCATGTCGCCGCACCGACGCTTGGCCGCTCCATGTCACTGCTCGCGCTCGCCGTCGCGCTAATCGCTCTGCCCTTCGTCGTCAAGGCGCTCGGCCAGCCGGCGCTCGTTCCGCTGGCGACCCGCGTGCTGATCTACGCCATCGCTGCGGCCAGCCTCAACCTGGCGCTCGGCTTCGGCGGAATGGTCAGCTTCGGCCATGCGGCATTCTTTGGCATCGGCGGCTATGTCGTCGGCATCCTCTACCGCACCGCTTCGGACGATACCCTCTTCCTCGGCTTCATTCCCGGCACCGACCAGCTGCTGGTCACTCTGCCGGCCGCGATCCTCGTCGCCGGCCTGTTCGCCTGCGTTATCGGCGCGCTCTCGCTGAGGACCAGCGGTGTGCAGTTCATCATGATTACGCTCGCGTTCGCGCAGATGCTGTTCTTCCTGTTCGTCTCGCTCAAGGCCTATGGCGGCGAGGACGGGCTGACGATCCGTCGCCGCAACGAACTGTTCAGCCTCGACGTCCGCGACGACACAACCTTCTATTTCATCTGCCTCGGCATCGCGTCGCTGGTCTTCCTGTTGCTGTGGCGCATCGTTGGCTCACGCTTCGGCATGGTGCTCGCCGGCATCCGCCAGAACGAGCGGCGCATGGCTGCGATCGGCATCATGCCCTATCGTTACAAGCTTGCGGCCTTCGTCATCTCCGGCATGGGCGCCGGCCTGGCCGGCGCGTTGATGGCGAACTACCTGCGCTTCGTCAGCCCTGACATGCTGCATTGGACGAAGTCTGGCGAGCTCATGATCATGATCATCCTGGGCGGCGTCGGCACGCTGCTCGGCCCGCTGCTCGGCTCCGCCCTGCTCGTCATTCTCGAGACGGTGCTGACGAGCTGGACCGAGCATTGGCAGCTCGTGCTGGGCTCGATCCTGCTCCTCATCGTGCTCTTCACCCACGGCGGGCTCAACGGCCTGCTCATCCGGCTCGGGCTCGGAAGGAGCGCCCCATGATGGAACACGCCACGATCCAGCCGCTTCTCACCATCCGCGGTCTGCGCAAGTGTTTCGGTGGCCTTGTCGCCACCGACAACGTCGATCTCGACGTGCGCAATGGCGAGATCCACGCCCTCATTGGTCCCAACGGAGCCGGCAAGACTACGCTGATCACTCAGCTCTTCGGCGAACTCATCCACGATGAGGGGGAAATTCGGCTGGACGGCGAGGAGATCGGCGACTTGCCGACCGCGAAGCGCGTCCGCCGGGGGCTCGCCCGCACCTTCCAGATCAACCAGCTCCTACCGGACTTCACGATGCTGGACAATGTTGCGCTTGCCCTTCAGGCGCACCAGGGTCACAGCTTCCGCTTCTTCTCCGACGCGCGCAAGAACGATGCTCTGCGCAGCCGCGCCCGCCAGCATCTTGCCACGGCGGGGCTGAGCCACCGCGCCGAGGTCAATGTGGCGGATCTCTCCCACGGTGAGCAGAAGCAGCTTGAGTTCGCCATCGCGCTCGCCTGCGAACCACGCCTGCTACTGCTCGATGAACCGATGGCCGGTCTCGGCCATGCCGAAAGCGAGCAGATGGTGGCGATGCTCAACGCCCTGAAGGGCCACGTCACCATGCTTCTGGTCGAACACGATATGGATGCCGTCTTTGCGTTGGCGGACCGCATTTCGGTTCTCGTCTACGGGCGCGTCATCGCCACCGGAACGGCCCAGGAGATCCGCGACAACCCGGATGTGCGAACCGCCTATCTCGGTGAGGGGGATGCCTGATGCTGAGCGTGCGAAACCTGCAATCGGCCTATGGTGCCAGCCAGGTCCTATTCGACGTGACACTCGATATCGCCGAGGGCGAGGTGGTAACCCTGCTCGGCCGCAACGGCATGGGCAAGACCACTACGGTCCGCTCGATCATGGGTCTGCTCGCGCCGAAGAACGGCGACATCAGCTTCGAGGGAAGCGTCATGCGCGGCGTGGCGCCGGAAAGGATCGCCCGCTGCGGCATCGGCCTCGTGCCGGAAGGCCGTCAGGTCTTCCCCACGCTCAGCGTCCGCGAGAACCTCATCGCCACCGCCTCGAACCGGCTGAAGCGCTCCTCGCCTTGGACATTGGAGCGGGTCTATGCGCTCTTCCCGCGCCTGCAGGAGCGCGCGAACCAGTCGGCCCGCACGTTGTCAGGCGGCGAGCAGCAGATGCTGGCCGTCGGCCGCGCGCTCATGACGAATCCGAAGCTGCTCATCCTCGATGAAGCGACGGAAGGACTAGCTCCCGTCATCCGCGCCGAGATCTGGAGTTGCATCGAGACCTTGAAGGCGCAAGGCCAGTCGATCCTGCTGATTGACAAGAACATCAACGTGCTCAAGCGCATCGCGGACCGGCACTACATCATCGAGAAAGGTCGTACGGTCTGGTCGGGTTCCAGCGCCGATCTGGCTGCAAGTGCCGAACAGGTGCACCGCTATGTCGGAGTCTGAGACGCAACAGATGGAGATCGTCGCACACAGCGCCGATGCCGATCCGGTCGAGGCATTGCGCGATGCATTGAGCGACATCCTCGCAGGCCTGGCCGCCGCGGGCGGCGGCCCACACCATCTCACCGAGATGGTGTGGGAAACCGACCGGCCTGAGGCCTTCCATCCCTCCCGTCACACGATCGACCTGGCGTGGCGCGAAGTATTCGCCGGTTTCCGGCCCCAGATCTTGTTGCACCCGAGGGTCGAACCCGGGCTGACTGTTCGCGCCCGCCACGTCGCGCCGCAGCCGCTGCCGGATACGACCGTCGCGGGATACACGCTTCGGGAACTCGGTCGGCAGTACAGCCCCCGCCTCCAGGCGGACATGAAGGCGATGTTCCGGCAGTGGAGCCGCGACGGCGAGGCCTTCCGGGCGCGGCACCGCGGTCTGGATCTTGTTTATGGCCCGGGCCGCTTCGAGACCCTCGATCTCTACCGCCCGGCGAGAGCAACCCGGTGCCCCGTTTTCGTCTTCATTCACGGCGGCTACTGGCAGGCCTCGGACAAGGTTCAGCACGCTCAGTTCGCGCAAGGCCTCCTTGATGCGGGCTATGCCGTGGCGATGCCGAATTACGGGCTAGCGCCAGACACGCCGCTGGAGGCAAGCATCGCACAATGCGTGGCGGCGCTGAATTATCTCGCGCGGGAGGCCGGTTCCTTCGGGCTCGATGCATCCCGCATCCATGTTTCAGGCCACTCTGCCGGCGGCCATCTCGCCGCTATGGCTCTTGGCACGACAGACGCTCCGCCGGTCGCATCAGCATTGCTGCTGTCCGGTCTCTACGATCTCGAGCCGCTGGGCCATCTCCCTCTGGGCCGCCTGCTCGGCCTCAACGATGTGACCCGCGCGATCCGCCTCAGCCCGACCGCGAGGTCCCGCCCGAGCGTCGCCAAGATCGCCTTGGCCGTAGGCGAGGGCGAGAGCGACGCCTTCAAGGCGCAATCCGCTGCCCTGGCAAAGATATGGCAGACACCTGCGCCCCTGATCTCTCCCGGTCACCACTTCGGCATGCTGGAGGGACTGAACGGCGGCGCCTTACTCGACCTCGCGTTGCAGACAGCCGAAGGCCCGTAAATGATTCACTGTCGAAAGCCGTTGCGCCTCGCCCTCATCGGCTGGGGTGCCATCAATCGCCGCGTCGCTGAATTGCTGGCACAGCGAAACGACGCCTCCGCAATCGCCATTGTGGCCATTGCCGTCCGCAATCCCGCTACGGCTCTTGAGATTCCGGCCGGTGCCAGGACCATCGCGGCACCGGAGGAGCTTGCAGGTCTCGACCTCGATCTGGTCGTCGAGGCCGCAGGGCGCGAGGCGGTCGACATGTGGGGCGAAGCGGCTTTGCGCGCCGCACCGGCGTTTGCGGTTGCCTCGACCAGCGCCTTCTGCGATTCGGCCCTGTTCGATACACTGGTCGCAACGGCCGCAAGTCACGACAGCCAGATTCTCGTCCCGGCCGGTGCCCTGGCCGGTATCGACGGCATCGCTGCCGCCGCGACGCTGCCGCTCGATGAGGTCGTTCACCGCATCGTCAAGCCTCCAGTCGCCTGGCGCGACACGGCCGCTGAGAGTCTCGTGGATCTCGATTCATTGACGGAGGCGACTGCCTTTTTCTCCGGCACGGCTCGCGAGGCCGCCTCCCGGTTTCCCCAGAACGCTAATGTTGCGGTGATCTCGGCGCTGGCTGGCGTTGGTCTCGATCGCACCCGTGTCGAACTTGTCGCAGACCCTGCCGCCACGGCCAACGGGCATCAACTCCATGCCCGAGGGGCCTTCGGCAAGCTCGACATCGCAATCGAGAACCGGCCCTTGGCCTTGAACCCGAAATCTTCCGAATTGACGGCACTGGGCATCCTTCGCTTGATCGAAAACCGCGTAGGCTCGGTGGTGTGCTAGCAGGTTCCCACAGGCATGGCGCCAGCGTGATGCTCAGACGTCGTGCGGGCCGGACGGCAATGTGGCTGCGACGGCGCGCGTCATGAGGGCAAAAGAACGACGATCTATAAGTAGAACCACTCAGATTTATCTGATTTATCGCTCTAGATCATGGTCCGTGACAGGCTTTAACTTGATGCTGAACTTGGGCGGAAACGGCCGTCCCCTGAGAATAGTGACAATCATTCGACAGTTGCGGCTTCGCGTGCGGCTCCAAGCCGGAGCCGGAATCTTGTGCATAAACCCGAGGCATTTATGGCAATCTACCCTGATCTTAAGCTCT
>Ga0182736_1003771_pt1 | contig 9969 bp, 10 predicted proteins | sample eDN5th30CKraftBY_FD_128882 | JGI IMG/M metagenome (GOLD analysis project Ga0182736, IMG submission 128882) | Enriched backyard soil microbial communities from Emeryville, California, USA - eDNA 5th pass 30_C Kraft BY (version 2) (version 2) | ecosystem: Environmental > Terrestrial > Soil >... | reverse complement strand
GGATAGAGGATTTCCTCGACCGCCGGGTTGAGGCGGTGGATCTCGTCGATGAAGAGCACGTCGCGCTCTTCGAGATTGGTGAGCTGGGCCGCCAGATCGCCTGCTTTGGCGATCACCGGGCCTGACGTCGAGCGGAAGTTGACCCCGAGCTCGCGGGCGACGATCTGCGCCAGCGTGGTCTTGCCGAGGCCCGGCGGGCCGACGAAGAGCACGTGATCGAGGGCATCGCCCCGTGCCTTGGCGGCGTCGATGAAGACCTGGAGGTTGGCCCGCGCGGCCTTCTGGCCCGTGAAATCGTCGAGCGAGAGCGGCCGGATCGACGCATCGACATCGTCCTCGCGCTTTTCAGGGCTGAGCAGGCGGCGGGAATCGGTCAAAGAGGCTTACCTTCCAAGGGCTTCATATAGGCGTTTCTGGTCTAATACGCCATGTTTAACAAGATCAAAACAGGAACATTGGCTAGTCACAGGCGAGTTCCACCCCTATGGCTTGGCTGGACGGGTTTATCGAGCCATCGGCTCAGCCACCAGCAGACTAGGGTTGGAATAAGGCATGTTGGCACATAGGCAAGAAAGGCTTCTTTTCGGATATCGGCTACGCTCCATCCAGCCGATCCGAGCAATCCGCCAAGCGCCGCACCGAAAGCCGGAACAAAGACAAAGCCGATGATTGTTCCGAATAGGGTCACCCAAAGCCATTCAGGCTTAGCCTGCCTGAGTTGAATCTGCCGGACGGCCAATGCGGCGACAAGAGCAGGGATCAGACCGAAGACATAGGCGAAGGGGATGAGCATAGCCATCCCTGTGATCACACCTACCAGTGGTCCGGAAAAGAGATATCCACCGTCCAGTTCACCAGCCACAAGGGTACTTGCGAAGCCTATCATTGGCCCGAGACCGGCGAAGATTAGCCAATGCATGGCTCTACCGCGCCAGTTCCCTCAGCCCCAGCCGGATCAGGGTCTTCGCCTCGGCCTCCTCGCCGGCCTGCTTCATGGCGGCAGCCACGGCCGCGGAGGCCTGGACCTGGGGATAGCCGAGATTGACCAGAGCCGAGATGGCGTCGGCCACCGGAGCGGGCGCGCTCCTGTCCTCCACGGCGCCGGTGAGGCGGATGAGGGCCGGATCGACCGGGGAGAAGGCCGGGGCCTTGTCCTTGAGCTCGGAGACGATGCGTTGCGCCAGCTTGGGGCCGACGCCGGGGCCGCGGGCCACGGAGGCCTTGTCGCCGGTGGCGATGGCGGTCGCCAAGCTGCCGGGATCGAGCACCGACAGGATGCCGAGCGCCACCTTGGAGCCCACGCCCTGGACCGACTGAAGCAGGCGGAACCATTCGCGCTCCGAATCCGACCGGAAGCCGAACAGGCGGATCATGTCCTCGCGCACATGGGTCTCGATGGACAGGGTCGCCGCCTCGCCGGTGGATGGGAGATTCTGGAGAGTGCGGGAGGAGCAATGGACCACATAGCCGACCCCATGCACGTCGAGGATCACGAAATCCTCGCCATAGGAATCCACCACGCCTTTGAGTTTGCCGATCACGTTCGTCTTTTGCTCCCGATAGCCCTCCTCCCCCTTGTGGGGAGGAGATGGAGGTGGGGGTGTGAGCGCCACGCTGGTCCAGTTCAGCGCCGACACCCCCACCCCGGCTGCTTCGCAGCCACCCCTCCCCACAAGGGGGAGGGAAATAGCACCATATCCTGCATCCGATCCCGGATCGGCCCGCGCCGTCTAGGATGACCATTGTAGCTGTGTAACAGATTAAAAGCTCGCCACCAAAGCGCGGGCCTTGCGGTGATGGGCATGGGCGATGGCGATCGCCAGGGCGTCGGCCGCGTCGGCTTTCTTGAACTCGGCCTTGGGCAGCAGGATCCTGACCATGGCCTGGACCTGATCCTTCTCGGCGTGCCCCACGCCCACCACGGTCTTCTTGACCTGGTTCGCCCCGTATTCCGCCACCGGCAGGCCGTGCAGGGCCGGGACCAGCAGGGACATGGCGCGGGCCTGGCCGAGCTTGAGGGTCGCCTGGGCGTCCTTGTTGACGAAGGTTTCCTCCACGGACACCTCGTCGGGCGTCCAGGTCCGGATGACCTCCGTCAGCCGGTCGTGGAGCTGCTTGAGGCGAAGCGCCAAGTCGAGGTCGCCGTCCGAGGTCACGACCCCGCAGGCCACGTAGGAGAGCTTCGTCCCCTCGACCGTGATGACGCCCCAGCCCGTGTTGCGAAGGCCGGGATCGAGGCCGAGGATGCGGACGCGTTCGGTCACTTTTGTTCTCCACCGTCATGGCCGGACTTGATCCGACCATCCACGCCATCACCGGTTAAGAAGACGTGGATGCCCGGGACATGCCCGGGCATGACGCACAGCCAATATCACTCCGCCATCTTCTGCATGAGGGCGTCGGAGAGCTCGAAGTTGCCGTAGACGTTCTGCACGTCGTCGTGCTCCTCCAGCGATTCCATGAGCTTCATGAGCTTCTCGCCGGTCTCGTCGTCGACCGCGACCGGGGTCTGGGGCTTCCAGACGAGCTTGGAGGCCTTGGGCTCGCCGAACTTGTCCTCGAGCGCCTTGGTCACCTCGTTGAGGGAGCCCTGGTCGCAATAGATCTCGTGGCCGTTCTCGGAGGAGGCCACGTCATCGGCGCCGGCATCGATGGCGGCTTCCAGCATGGCGTCGGCATCCGCCACCTCGGGACCGAACTCGATGTAGCCGACCCGGTCGAACATGAAGGAAACGGCGCCGGTTTCGGCTAGGTTGCCGCCGCTCTTGGTGAAGTAGGAGCGGATGTCCGAAGCGGTGCGGTTGCGGTTGTCGGTCATCGCCTCGACGATGATGGCGGCGCCGCCGGGGCCGTAGCCCTCGTAGCGGATCTCATCGTAGTTCTCCGCATCGCCGCCCGAGGCCTTGTTGATGGCGCGCTGGATGTTGTCCTTGGGCATGTTCTCGGCGCGGGCGGCCAGGATCGCGGCCCGCAGGCGCGGGTTCATGTTGGGGTCGGGCAGGCCCATCTTGGCCGCCACGGTGATTTCACGGGCAAGCTTGGAAAACACCTTGGAGCGCACCGCATCGACCTTGCCCTTGCGGTGCATGATATTCTTGAACTGTGAATGCCCGGCCATCGGGGCCTCCGGAAAGTTCGGCCGAAGGCGGCTTGGGATCAAGCGCCCGTCAGGCCGTGAAAGTTGACGATGGCAGGCTTATAAGGCGGCGAAGGGCCTGAGGCAAAGCCCCCTCGACAAGTTCGGAAAAATACCCGCCTAGAACCCGAGCCAGGACGGCAGGTTGTGAATGGTCGCCAGGATCAGGTGGTAGGAGGCGCCCAGCACCGTGGCCGTGTAGGCGAGTCCCGCCAGGCCGATCAGGTAGCCGAGGATCAGGAGATAGCCGTCCTCCTCCATGATGGCGATGGACGCGATCACGAGCGCGATGGAGGGCGGGAAGTTGGTTCCGGGGAACGGGATCAGCACCGAGACGGCGACCAGGAAGGCGAAGAACCCGACCACCCGGTCGCCGAAGGGGCCGAAGAGGGTGAGCAGGCGGGGTTTGCACCAGCCTTCGAGTTTCTGAAGCCTCGGCTCGGCGATGTCGATGAGACGCTTGAACTTCGCGACGGAGACCGTCTGCCGCAGGATGAAACCGGGCAGCCAGGGCCTCGTGTGGCCCAGCATCATCTGGATGCCGAAGATCAGGACCGGCGTTCCGACGATTCCCGCGATGCCCGGCACGTTCGGCACGCAGTTCGGAAGGGAGAACAGGATCAGCACGAAGCCGAAGGCGCGTTCGCCGAAGGCCTCGATGATCTCGCCGATGGAGATGGTCTCGCCCTTGGCCTCGTCGATCACGGCGCGCAGAACGGCGGAGGCGCTCTGGTGCTCATGGGCGCGATGGAACTCGCTTTCCTCATGGTAAGGGTGTCGTTTGGCGCTGGCCGGCTCGGTCTTGACGTCCACCTTGTCCTCCGTGCCGCGAGAGATGGGGACGGTGTCGCACCAGGTAAAGGGCAGTGAGGAAACCCTCTCCCGCAGAGGGGAGAGGGAGATGGCGCTAGTCCCAGAACCGCGGCCAGGTCTCTTCCAGGTTCGGCCCGAGCCGGACCGCCGCCACGCGCAGCGCCAGACCGGTGCGGTCGTCCGTCTCGACCGCGATGCCCGACAGGGTGCCTTCGTTCAGGCCCGGCTCCAGGCGGGCGCCCGGCGTCTTCTGGATGAAACGGCGGATCGCCTCCTCCTTCTGCATGCCGAGAACGGAATCGTAATCGCCGCACATGCCCGCGTCCGACATGTAGGCGGTGCCGCCCGCGAGCACCCGGTGATCGGCGGTCGGCACATGGGTGTGGGTCCCGACGACGAGGCTCGCCCGCCCGTCGAGATAATGGCCCATGGCCTCCTTCTCGCTCGTCGCCTCCGCGTGGAAGTCGACGATGACGGCATCGGCCACCTGACCCAGGGGACAGGTTTCGAGCTCCCGGTCGACGGCCGCGAAGGGATCGTCGAGGGCATCCATGTAGAGACGGCCCATCGCCTGCACCACGAGGATTCGGGCGCCCGAGCGGGTGTCGATGAGGTTGGCACCGCGCCCCGGCGTGCCCGGCGGGTAGTTCGCCGGGCGGATGAGCCGCGGCTGGCGCTCGATGAACACGAGGGTCTCGCGCTGGTCCCAGGAATGGTTGCCGAGCGTGATGGCATCGGCGCCGGCGGCGAGGATCTCGTCGCAGATCGCCTCCGTGATGCCGAAGCCGCCGGCGGAGTTCTCCCCGTTGATGACCACGCAGTCGAGCCGCCAGCGGTCGCGCAGGGACGGCAGGCGCTCGATCACCGCATTGCGGCCGGGCCGCCCGACGATGTCGCCGAGGAAAAGAAGGCGCATGATGGATCCTTAACTAGGATACGGTCCGAATGAGTTCGGCTTCGGTGATGATAACGTCGAGGAGCCGGTCATGGGACTCGACCGGCACCTCGTCGATCTCCTGAACCGCATAGGCGAGCCCGATGGTCAAGACCGGATGCTGCGTTTCGAGCGCCGCGATGGCCCGGTCGAAATGCCCCTTGCCGTAGCCGATGCGCCCTCCCCGGCGGTCGAAGGCTACCAGGGGCACGATCAGCGCCTTGGGAAACACCTCCGGCGCGTCGGGACCGGGCTCGCGCACGCCGAAGCCGCCTTTGACCAGCACGTCGCCGAGCTGCCACAGGCGCCAGCTCAAATGGGGATGGAGGATCTGCGAGAGGGCGACATCCTGCCCGCGCTCGATCAGCGCTTCCATCAGAGGACGCGGATCGACCTCGCTGCGGATCGGCCAGTAGGCTCCGACGGGGGTGACGTCCTTCAGGTCGGGAAAGCCGAGGGCGCTCCTGACGATGCGCCGGGCGGCCTCGTCGCGGAACTCTCCGTCGAGGGCGTCGCGGCGCGCGAGCATCTCGCGGCGCAGGCGCTCTTTCAAGGCGGGAGGGGAAGCAGATTGCATAAGGTGCGGAGCCACAGAAACCGTCGGAGAAGCGATCCCGGGAACCTACAAAGTAGGTGGGCGCCGTATGTCCCGGTCCACGGACCGGGTCAGGGACAGCTCCCTTCAGGATCGATAAGGCCCCGGGGAAAATGAACTCCTAACGCGCCCCGCAGCCCCGCCTTCCCTATGTAGGGATGGGAAGGCCCGGGGGAAAGAGGAAAAGTGAGCCTGACCGGAGATCTTTGCGGCTCGGCTTGGGCAAAGGGATCGGCTTGGGCAAAGGGACAAGCCAGGGAAATTACGGAGTGGCGCTGAAGCCGAAATGTGCTCATTCTGCTGTTGTGGGGGATGTGCCATCGCTCGACGGAGGAAACATGGCCCATCTGAAACGGAACAATTACAAAGAGCTGTACCGTAAGGATTGCACCGACTCGCCCAGCATCGATTCCATGATGCGGGAAGTGCTGCACATGATTGGCAATATCGATTTCGAGTATCAGGTTCAGTTGGACAGCGTCGAGAAGAACATGTCCGACCATGAATTGAAGGATTACATCAAGAGGAAGATCGAGGCGGCCCACCGCGAAAAGCGGGCGCCCTATGTGGAGCTCCTGGCCCAGCTCCGGCAGCGCCAGCACCGCCTCTCGCTGAATTGAAGGCGCCCTCCCTCGAGAGGGAGCGGTCGACCGGCTTCGTCAATCACCTTCCCGACCACGTCATCACCGGCCTCGTGCCGGTGATCTCGATTGCATGAAACGCCGAGCCTCACCGGATCGGGATAGCCAGCCCTGAGCCGGCCATGACGTGCAGGGAATAGGAACGACGCGCTGAAAGCTAGAGCATCGAACGCAAAAGTGGGAACCGGTTTTGCGTGAAAAGATGCGGTCAAACAAAAACTTGGAGCCTCGGACGTGAGTTCGAATTCTCGTCCGAGGCTCTAGCCCTGCCCCGCCCCGTTGAGGCTGCGGGCCAGATCCTCGATCCGCTTGGCCGCCATCTGGACGCCCTCGGCGAGCCGCGACTCGATCCGCTCCAGGCGCTCGTCCCGGGAAGCGTTGATGCTGTTGAGCGCCGCGACCTCGGCCTCCAGCGCGGCGACCCGCCGTTTCGTCTCGTGCAGCTCGTCCGCCTGGGCGATGGCCGCCATGACGTGGAGGCGCAGGTCGCCGATCTCGCCGAAGGCGGCGCGCATCTCCTCGATCCGGGCGTCGTAGGACGCCGCCAGGCCTTCGAGATGCCCCTCCTCGCCCTCGCCGCAGGCGACGCGATAGGTCTGCCCGGCAATCGTCACCGTCACCTGGGGCATGGCCTAGCCCTCCTCCGGCTCGAGCTGCCCGGCCTGGGCGAGGACGGTCTGGACGGCCCCGATGGCCTGGCGAACCCGCCGGCCGACATCGTCGGTCGCCGCCTCGAAGCGATGGAGCCGGGTGAGCGCGCCGTCGAGCTCCTCGGCGAGGCGGGCCCGGTCGTCCTGCATGAGCTGGAGCTCGGTCTCCAGGGCGCCACGCCGCCTGTCGGCCTCCAGGCGACGGGACACGGAGGCCTCCAGCAGCCCCAGGGCCATGTCCAGCCGCTTCATCGCTTCCTCGAGTGTGGGCGCCATCATGCCTCCTGAATCGTCCACGACACTAGCGCATCGTGCGGAAAAGTGGACCCGGTTTTCCGCATCATCGGCCCGCCTCCAAAGGGTTGAGCATCGGAATCCGCAGACGCCGCTGCCGACGTTCCTTAAGGGGATTGCCCCCTTCCAGTCTTTGACTCGCCTTGGCCGCGTGTTAAGGAGCCCACGCCTTTTCCAGACAGACCGCCCCGTTGCGGGGCCTCAAGCCTTGTGGATCTCGCCGTGCAAGAAACCGTCTCCGCCGATCGCGTCACCCATTCCGATCTGGCGAACGCCGTTCGCGTCCTCGCCATGGATGCCGTCGAACAAGCCAAATCCGGCCATCCGGGCCTGCCCATGGGCGCGGCCGACATGGCGACGGTGCTGTTCACCAAATTCATGAAATACGACGCCGCCGACCCGACCTGGCCGGACCGTGACCGGTTCATCCTCTCGGCCGGCCACGGCTCGATGCTGCTCTATGCCCTGCTCCACCTGACCGGCGTGAAGGGCATGACCGTCGAGGAGCTGAAGAACTTCCGCAAGCTCGATTCCAAGACCCCGGGCCACCCCGAGAACTTCATGACGCCGGGCGTCGAGACCACCACGGGTCCGCTCGGCCAGGGCATCGCCACGGCGGTCGGCTTCGCGCTCGCCGAGCGCATGCTCAACGCCGAGTACGGCAGCGACCTCGTCGACCATTTCACCTACGTGCTCGCCTCCGACGGCGACCTGATGGAAGGCATCAGCCAGGAGGCCATCGCGCTTGCCGGCCACCTGAAGCTGAACCGCATGATCGTCCTGTGGGACGACAACGGCATCTCCATCGACGGCCCGCTCTCGATCTCCGACTCGGTGGATCAGGTGAAGCGCTTCCAGGCCTGCGGCTGGAACGCCGTGCGCGTGGACGGCCATGATCCGAAGGCCCTGCAGCGCGCCGTCTCGCGCGCCCAGAAGTCCGACAAGCCGACCCTGATCGCGTGCAAGACCACCATCGGCTACGGCGCGCCCAAGAAGGCCGGCACCTCCAAGGCCCACGGCGAGCCCCTCGGCGCCGAGGAACTGGCGGGCGCCAAGGCGGCTTACGGCTGGAGTCACGAGCCCTTCGTGATCCCGGAGAACATCAAGACCGCCTGGGCGAAGGCCGGCAAGAAGGGCCGCCGCCAGCGCAAGGCCTGGGAAGAGCGCCTGAAGGCCCTCGCCCCCGAGAAGCGCGCCGAGTTCGAGCGCCGGGTGAAGGGCGTGCGCCCCGAAGGCTTGGCCGACGCCGTCGCCAGGCTGAAGGACCGGCTCGTCGCCGAGCCGCAGAACGTCGCCACCCGCAAGGCCAGCGAGATCGCCCTCGAGGTGATCACCGAGGCCGTGCCCGAGCTGGTGCTCGGCTCGGCGGATCTGACGCCGTCCAACAACACCAAGACCAAGAACCTGACCGCCATCTCGCCAGGCAACTTTGCCGGCCGCTACATCCATTACGGCATCCGCGAGCACGGCATGGCGGCGGCCATGAACGGCATCGCGCTCCATGGCGGCTATGTGCCGGCCGGCGCGACCTTCCTGGTCTTCACCGATTATGCGCGGCCCGCCATGCGCATCGCGTCGCTTGCCGGCATCCCGGCGGTCTACGTGATGACCCACGATTCCATCGGCCTCGGCGAGGACGGACCGACCCACCAGCCGGTGGAGCACCTGGCCGCGCTGCGCTCCATGCCGAAGATGCGCGTGTTCCGCCCGGCGGACGCCATCGAGACGGCGGAAGCCTGGCAGATGGCCCTCGAGCGCACGGACGGCCCGACGACGCTCGCGCTCACCCGCCAGAACCTGCCGCAGGTCCGCAAGGACGGGGGGGCGAAGAACCTCTCGGCCACCGGCGCCTACGAGCTTTCCCCGGCGAATGGCCCGGCCCGCGCCACCATCTTCGCTTCGGGCTCGGAGGTCGAGATCGCGCTGGCAGCCCAGAAGCTGCTCGCCGAGAAGAATTTCGAGGCTCGCGTGGTGTCGGTGCCGTCCCTCGACCTGTTCCTGGCCCAGCCCGAGAAGGTTCGCCACGAGATCATCGGCGATGCGCCGATCAAGGTCGCGGTCGAGGCCGCCGTGCGCTTCGGCTGGGATTCGGTCATCGGCCCGGACGGAATTTTCGTCGGAATGCATGGGTTTGGCGCCAGCGCGCCCTACAAGGACCTCTACAAGCACTTCGGCATCACGCCCGAGGCAGTGGCAGAAAAAGTTCTCAGGAACCATAATCTCTGAGACTGACGGAGGCTCACGCCTCAACACAAGGGAGTTAGCACTATGACGGTGAAGGTCGCGATCAACGGATTCGGTCGCATCGGTCGCAACATCCTCCGCGGCATCGTGGAAAGCGGCCGCAAGGATATCGAGGTGGTTGCCATCAACGACCTCGGCCCGGTCGAGACGAATGCTCACCTGCTCCGCTTCGATTCCGTCCATGGCCGCTTCCCGGCGGACGTGCAGGTCGACGGCGAATTCCTCGTGATCAACGGCCAGAAGATCCGCGTCACGGCGATCAAGGATCCGGCGACCCTGCCGCATCGTGAACTCGGCGTCGACATCGCCATGGAATGCACCGGCATCTTCACCTCGAAGGAGAAGGCCTCGGCGCATCTCACCGCCGGCGCCAAGCGCGTCATCGTGTCGGCTCCGGCCGACGGCGCGGACCTCACGGTCGTCTACGGCGTCAACCACGACAAGCTGACCAAGGATCACATGGTCATCTCGAACGCCTCCTGCACCACGAACTGCCTCGCCCCGGTGGCGAAGGTGCTTCATGAGGCCGTGGGCATCGAGAAGGGCTTCATGACGACGATCCACTCCTACACCAACGATCAGCCGACGCTGGATCAGATGCACAAGGACCTCTACCGCGCCCGCGCGGCGGCCCTGAACATGATCCCGACCTCGACCGGCGC
>Ga0182736_1003768_pt1 | contig 9976 bp, 7 predicted proteins | sample eDN5th30CKraftBY_FD_128882 | JGI IMG/M metagenome (GOLD analysis project Ga0182736, IMG submission 128882) | Enriched backyard soil microbial communities from Emeryville, California, USA - eDNA 5th pass 30_C Kraft BY (version 2) (version 2) | ecosystem: Environmental > Terrestrial > Soil >... | reverse complement strand
AGTAACCCAGTAACCCAGTAACCCAGTAACCCAGTAACCCAGTAACCCAGTAACCCAGTAACCCACATTACGACGCGCCGAGGGCAATCATGCTCCAAATGTCACGGCGACAGTTCCTCAAGGTCTCTGCGAGCACGCTCGCCGGTTCGAGCCTGGCGGCAATGGGCTTCTCTCCGGCTCCCGCGCTCGCAGAAGTCCGGCAATACAAACTGTCGCGCACCACGGAAACGCGCAACACCTGTCCGTACTGTTCAGTCGGGTGCGGCATCCTCATGTACGGTCTCGGCGACAACGCCAAGAACGCAAAATCGAGCATCATCCACATCGAAGGCGATCCGGATCATCCGGTCAATCGCGGCACGCTCTGCCCGAAAGGCGCATCGCTCATCGACTTCATACATAGCCCGAGCCGGCTGACGTATCCCGAGCATCGCGCGCCGGGGTCGAACGAGTGGAAACGCATCTCGTGGGAAGAGGCGCTCGATCGCATCGCCGAGTTGTTGAAGGAAGATCGCGATGCGAATTTCGTCGAGAAGACGCCCGACGGCAAGACGGTCAATCGATGGCTGACTTCGGGCTTTCTGGCGGCGTCGGCGGGAAGCAACGAAGTTGGCTATCTGACGCACAAGACGGTGCGCAGTTGGGGAATGCTCGCATTCGATAATCAGGCGCGTGTCTGACATGGCCCGACGGTGGCAGGTCTTGCCCCGACGTTTGGCCGTGGAGCGATGACGAACCATTGGGTCGACATCAAGAACACGGACCTGATTCTCGTGATGGGCGGCAATGCAGCCGAGGCGCATCCGTGCGGCTTCAAGTGGGTGACCGAGGCGAAGGCGCATCGGCGCGCGCGTCTCATCGTCGTGGACCCGCGCTTCACGCGCACGGCATCGGTCGCGGATTTCTACGCGCCGATTCGCACCGGCACGGACATCGCGTTCCTCGGCGGCGTCATCAACTATCTGCTCACGAACGACAAGATCCAGCACGAGTACGTGAAGAACTACACGGACATGTCGTTCATCGTGCGCGAGGACTTCGCGTTCAAGGACGGCGTGTTCTCGGGCTATGACGCGGAACATCGCAAGTACGACAAGACGAGCTGGGATTACGAGCGCGGCGACGACGGCTATGTGAAGACCGATCCGACCTTGCAGCATCCGCGCTGCGTCTACAACCTGTTGAAGCAGCACTACGCCGCCTACACGCCGGAAATGGTGACGAAGGTTTGCGGCACGCCGACCGACAAGTTCCTCAAGGTCTGCGAGATGCTCGCGACGACCGCGGCGCCGAATCGCGCCGGCACGATTCTCTATGCGCTCGGCTGGACGCATCACTCAGTCGGCGCGCAGATGATTCGCACGGGCGCGATGGTGCAGCTTCTGCTCGGCAATATCGGCATCGCGGGCGGCGGCATGAATGCGCTGAGGGGGCACTCGAACATTCAAGGCCTGACCGATCTCGGCCTGATGTCGAATCTGCTGCCCGGCTACATGACCTTGCCGATGGAAGGCGAGCAGGAATACGAGGACTACATCAAGAAGCGCGCGTCGCAGCCGCTGCGGCCGAATCAACTGAGCTACTGGAAGAACTATCGGGCGTTTTACGTGAGCTTCATGAAGTCGTGGTGGGGCGATAACGCGACGGCCGACAACAACTTCGGCTATGACATGCTGCCGAAGCTCGACAAGTCCTACGACATGCTGCAGGTCTTCGAGCTGATGGCGCAGGGCAAGATGAACGGCTACATCTGCCAGGGCTTCAATCCGCTTGCGGCGGCGCCGAACAAGGCGAAGATCGGGCTCGGCCTGTCGAAGCTGAAATGGCTCGTCATCATGGATCCGCTCGCGACCGAGACGTCGGAGTTTTGGAAGAATCACGGCGAATTCAACGATGTCGATTCGTCGAAGATTCAGACCGAAGTGTTCCGTCTGCCGACGAGTTGCTTCGCCGAAGAGCGCGGCTCGCTCGTCAGTTCGTCGCGCGTATTGCAATGGCACTGGCAGGGCACGACGCCGCCGGGCGAAGCGCGAAGCGATCTCGAGATCATGTCGGGATTGTGGCTGCGCATGCGCAAGGCATATCAGGAGAAGGGCGGCAAATATCCCGATCCGATCCTGAAGATGACGTGGCCGTACGCGGACCCGGAAAGCCCGACGCCGGAGGAAATCGCGATGGAGTTCAACGGCCGCGCGCTCGCCGACGTCACCGATCCGACCGATCAGACGAAGGTCCTCGCCAAACGCGGCGAGCAACTGGCGAGCTTCGCGCAACTGCGCGACGACGGCTCGACCGCCAGCGGATGCTGGATCTTCTGCGGATCGTGGACGCAGGCGGGCAACCAGATGGGCCGGCGCGACAACTCCGATCCGACGGGCATCGGGCAGACGCTCGGCTGGGCGTGGGCGTGGCCGGCGAATCGGCGTGTGCTGTACAACCGCGCATCGTGCGATGTGAACGGCAAGCCGTTCGATCCGTCGAGAAAGCTCGTCGCGTGGAACGGGCGCGCGTGGGGCGGTCCGGATGTCCCCGACTTCAAGGTCGACGAACCGCCGGACAAGGGCATGAGTCCGTTCATCATGAATCCGGAGGGCGTGGCGCGATTCTTCGCACGCGACGGCATGAACGAAGGCCCGTTCCCCGCGCACTATGAGCCGTTCGAGACACCGCTCGGCCATAACCCGTTCTTCCCCGACAACAAGGCGGTGACGAGCAATCCGGCCGCGCGCGTCTTCCCCGACGATCGCGCCGCGTTCGGCACCGCCGACAAGTTCCCGGACACCGCGACCACGTATCGCCTCACCGAGCACTTCCACTACTGGACCAAGCACGCGCGGCTCAACGCGATCGTGCAGCCGCAGCAGTTCGTGGAGATCGGCGAGGAGCATGCGAAGGAAGTCGGCGTCGTCGCGGGGGATCGCGTGAAGGTGTCGAGCAATCGCGGGCATGTCGTCGCGGTGGCGCTCGTCACGAAGCGCATCAAACCACTGACTGTGGAGGGCAAGAAGGTGCACACCGTCGGCCTGCCGCTGCACTGGGGCTTCAAGGGCCTCACGCAGCCGGGCTATCTCGTCAACACGCTCACGCCTTCCGTGGGCGACGGGAACTCGCAGACACCCGAGTTCAAGTCGTTCCTCGTGAAGGTCGAGAAGGCATAGGGAGGACGAGATGGCTCTGCAATCGCTCGATATCAAGCGTCTCTCCGCGACGACCGTGCCGCAGACGCAAATACGCGAGCCGGTGACGGGCACGGTGGCGAAGCTCATCGACGTGTCGAAGTGCATCGGCTGCAAGGCGTGTCAGACGGCGTGCATGGAGTGGAACGACCTGCGCGACGATATCGGTCACACGACCGGCATCTACGACAATCCGCGCGACCTGACGGAGCATTCGTGGACGGTGATGCGCTTCACCGAATACGAAAATCCGAAGGGCGACCTCGAATGGCTGATCCGCAAGGACGGCTGCATGCATTGCGAGGATCCGGGTTGCCTGAAGGCGTGTCCTTCGCCGGGCGCGATCATTCAGTACACGAACGGCATCGTGGATTTTCACGAGGAGAACTGCATCGGCTGCGGCTATTGCATTACCGGCTGCCCGTTCAATATTCCGCGGCTTTCGAAGGAAGATCATCGCGTGTACAAGTGCACGCTATGTTCGGATCGCGTCGCGGTCGGGCAGGAGCCCGCGTGCGTGAAGACGTGCCCGACCGGCGCGATCATGTTCGGCACCAAGGTCGACATGCAGCAGCAGGCGGCCGATCGCGTCGAGGATCTGAAGGAGCGCGGCTTTGCTAACGCGGGCCTCTACGATCCGGCGGGCGTGGGTGGCACGCATGTGATGTACGTGCTGCATCACGCGGATCAGCCGGAGCTGTATCACGGGCTCGCGAAGGATCCGCACATCAGTCCGCTCGTGTCGATATGGAAGGGCGTGACGAAGCCGCTCGCGATGATCGGCATCGCGTTGGCGGCGTTTGCGGGCTTCTTCCATTACACGCGCGTCGGGCCGAACGAAGTCAGCGAGGAAGACGAACTCGAAGCGCATCGCGAAGCGGAAGAAGTGCAGCGTCGGCGTGAAGGCGGACAGGAGCGTACAGATGAAACACGATAGCGAACTGCGTGACGTGAAGGGCCATCGGCTGATCGTGCGCTACACGCCGAACGAGCGCACGAATCACTGGATCACCGCGATCACCTTCGTGCTGCTCGCGCTGTCCGGACTCGCGATGTTTCATCCGTCGATGGCATGGCTCTATGCCGTGTTCGGCGGCGGGCAATGGACGCGCATCCTGCATCCGTTCGTCGGCTGCGTGATGTTCATCTCCTTCATGATCCTTGCGCTGCGCTTCTGGCATCACAACTATCTGGACAAGAACGACGTCCAGTGGATGAAGCAGATGAACGACGTGCTCACCAATCGCGAGGATCGCCTGCCTGAGATCGGCAAGTACAACGCCGGGCAAAAGCTGTTGTTCTTCGTGATGGTGGCGAGTCTCGTGTTGCTGCTCGTGAGCGGCATCGTGATCTGGCGCAGATACTTCGCGTTCTATTTCCCGATTACCGTGATTCGTCTTGCATCGGTCGTGCACGCGGCGACGGCGTTCGTGCTGATCGTGTCGATCATCGTGCATATCTATGCGGCGCTTTGGGTGAAGGGTTCGATCGGCGCGATGACGCGCGGCACTGTCACGTATGGATGGGCGCGCAAGCATCATCCGCGGTGGTTCAGGGAGATGATCGGGAAGTAGAAATCCGGCGCGACGTTGGGCCAATACGTGCGGGGTGCGGTCCATTTCATATCCGTTTTGCTGATATGCTCGGTCGACCGTTCACCCCGCGAGGAAACCTTCCGTGGTCCAACGCATAGTCGAAGCCTCGCGAATCGAATCGCTCGATCCGTCGGCCATTCCGCGTTTGCGCATGCCGGAGCGCGCGACGATATTCGCCACGCGCGCCGCACGTCTTCGGCAACTCGCCGACGCAAGCAATCCCATCTCCGGTTATCTGCGCCTGATGGCCGCGCTCGCCGACGCCCAGCAGCGCGTGCTCGCGCATTTCAATGCGCCGATGCCCTCGCGCGAGTCCATCGAAATGAATCAGCGTCATTCGATGCCGATCGTTCCCGCGCTCACGGATGACCGCGATCCCGCCTGGCGCGACGTACTCTTCATGCTGCTCGACGGCATCGAAGCCGCCGGCGCGCTAACGCCCGCGCTCGCGCAACTCGTCGCCCGTCTGCGCGCGCTCGACGCCGCCGCGCTCGACGCCCAAGCCGACGCGATCCTCGCGCTGCGCTTCGCCGAAATCGATCCGGCCGCGGCGCCCCTCATCGCGGCCGCGCTGCAAGTCGTGTGGACCGATCTCGCGAGCCGCATCGACATGCGGGACGTGCCGTATCTCGACACGCCCGGCGTATGTCCCGTCTGCGGCTCGGTGCCGGTCGCGAGCATCGTGCGCGTGGGCGGCGCGCATGAAGGTTATCGCTACGTGCAATGCGGACTGTGCGCGACGGAGCTTCACGTAGTCCGCGCGAAATGCACGAACTGCGATTCGACCAAAGGCATCGCGTATCACGTGATGGGTACGGGCGACGAACCCGAGGAAGAAAAAACGGCGAAGGCGACAAGCGCGCCGCTCAAGGCGGAATCGTGCGACGAATGCGGCACGTATCGCAAGATCGGCTATCAGGAGAAGGCTTACGACTTCGAACCTTACGCCGACGATCTCGCGAGCCTCACGCTCGATCTCCTGATGGGCGATGCGGGTTTTCGGCGCGCGGCGCCGCATCCGTGGCTCTGGCCCGAACAACAGGAAGGCGATCGATGAGCGATGTCACAGGCGACGGCGGCGAGTTGCGCGCATTGATGGCTCGCGTGCCATCGGTCGAGCGCGTGCTGGCATCGGCGGAATTCGAGGCGGTGATCGCCACGTACGGCCGCACGCAGGCGCTCGCCGCATTGCGCGCGACGCTCGATGCATGGCGCGCCGATGCGCAAGCGGGCCGCGCGTCCGTCGATGCACTGAGCGATGCGCAACTCGCGCTCGCCGTCGACGCGCGGCTCGCGAAACGCGCGCGCAGCAACGTGCGCAGCGTCTTCAACCTGACGGGCACGGTGCTGCATACGAATCTCGGCCGCGCGCTGCTGCCCGACGAAGCGGTGCGCGCGGTCGCCGAAGTGCTCACGCGTCCGGCGAATCTCGAGTTCGATCTCGACACCGGCGCGCGCGGCGATCGCGACGATCTCATCAACGGCCTCATCTGCGAGCTGACGGGCGCCGAAGCCGCGACCGTCGTCAACAACAACGCGGCCGCTGTGCTGCTGACGCTTTCCGCGCTCGCTTCGCGCAAGGAAGTGATCGTGTCGCGCGGCGAACTCGTCGAGATCGGCGGCGCGTTCCGCATTCCCGACATCATGAATCGTGCGGGCGCGAAGCTGCGCGAAGTCGGCACGACGAATCGCACGCATCTGAAAGACTACGACGAAGCGATCAACGCGAAGACCGCGCTCCTGATGAAGGTGCATTGCAGCAACTACGCCGTGAGCGGCTTCACGAAGGAAGTCACGCTCGCCGAACTCGCGCCGCTCGCGAAAGCGCGGAACTTGCCGGTCGCGGTCGATCTCGGCAGCGGCACGCTCGTCGATCTCGCGCAATGGGGCTTGCCGCGCGAAGCGACCGTGCGCGAGACGGTCGCGGCAGGCGCGGATCTCGTCACGTTCAGCGGCGACAAGCTGTTGGGCGGGCCGCAAGCGGGCCTGATCGTCGGGCGCGCGGATCTCATCGCGAAGATCAAGAAGCATCCGCTCAAGCGCGCATTGCGCGTCGGCAAGCTCACGCTCGCGGCGCTCGAAGCCGTGCTGCGTCTCTATCGCGCGCCTGAAACGCTGGCCGAGCGTCTCACGACATTGCGTCTGCTCACGCGTCCCGCCGACGCAATGCGCCTCGCCGCCGAACGCATCGAACCTGCGTTGCAGCGCATGATCGGCGATGCCTTCACTGTCAGCGCCGAACCGATGTTCAGCCAGATCGGCAGCGGCGCATTGCCCGTCGACGTGCTGCCGAGCTACGGCCTCGCGGTGCGCCTCGCGAGCGGCAAACGCGCGGGCGGGCAACTCAATCGCATCGAGAAGCGGCTGCGCGAGTTGCCGCGTCCGGTCATCGGGCGCATCGCGGATGGCGCGCTGCGTCTCGATCTGCGCTGTCTCGAAGAAGCCGATGAAGCCGCGTTCATCGCGCAGTTGGATGCAGGCGAGGACGCACGCGAATGATCGTCGGCACGGCGGGGCATATCGATCATGGCAAGACGACGCTCGTGCGCGCGCTCTCGGGCGTGGACACCGACCGGCTGAAGGAAGAGAAGACGCGCGGCATCTCGATCGAACTCGGCTACGCGTACGTGCCTTTGGACGACGGCGGCGTGCTCGGCTTCATCGACGTGCCCGGACACGAGAAACTCGTGCACACGATGGCGGCGGGCGCGTGCGGCATCGACTTCGCCTTGCTCGTGATCGCCGCCGACGACGGCGTGATGCCGCAAACGCGCGAACATCTCGCGATCCTCGAACTGCTCGGCGTGACGCGCGGCGCGGTCGCGGTGACGAAGTGCGATCGCGTGGAGGCATCGCGCGTGCGCGACGTGCATGCCGAAATCGCGGCGTTGCTCGCGCGCGGCCCGTTGCACGGTGCGCCCTTGTTCGACACCGATGCGACTCAAGACGATGACGCGGGCGTCGCTTCGTTGCGAGCGTATCTTCACGATGCCGCCGCGCACTGGTGCACGCGCCGCGACGATGGCTTCTTCCGGCTCGCGGTCGATCGCGTGTTCACGCTGACGGGGCAGGGCACGATCGCGACGGGCACGGTGTTCGCGGGCCGCGTGAACGTCGGCGACATGCTGGCGCTCGCGCCGCGCGAATCCGGCGGCGAGCCCGTGCGCGCGCGCAGCATTCACGCGCAGAATCGCGCCGCAGAGACGGGCCGTGCGGGCGAGCGCTGCGCGCTCAATCTCGCGGGCATCGACAAGGATGCGCTCGCACGCGGCGACTGGATCGTGGATGCGCGGCTCGCGCGGGCATCCGAACGGCTCGATGTCGAACTGAGCTTGCTCGGCGATGCGCAACTCACGCTCACGCATTGGGCGCCCCTGCATGTGCATCTCGGCACGACGCATCGCGTCGCGCATGTGGCGCTGCTCGAAGCGGATACGCTCGCTGGGGGAACCACGGCGCGCGTGCAGCTCGTCTTCGATCAACCCGTTTGCGCGCTGCCCGGCGATCGCTTCATCGTGCGCAACGCGCAGGCGAACCGGACGGTCGGCGGCGGGCGCGTGCTCGATCCGTTCGCGCCCGCGCGCAAGCGCCGCACGCCGGCGCGCCGCGCGTGGCTCGATGCGCTCGTCGCGATGCTGGATACCGGTCGCGCCGATGCGCTTTTCGACGAAGCGCCGTATGGCTTGCCGCGCTCGCTTGTCGAGCATTTGTACGGGCGCGGCCTGTCGCCCGAAGGCGTGCGCGCCGTGCCCACGCACGATGACATGCTCTACATCGCGGCGCGTCACTGGGATGCGCTCAAGGCGCGCCTGCTCGATGCGCTAGCCGCTTTCCACGAACGCTTTCCCGACGAGCAAGGCCCCGACGCCGCGCGTCTGCGCCGCATGGCCGCGCCGCTCGCGCCGGACGCGCTGTGGCGCGCGCTCGTCGACGATGCGGTGACGAGCTGCGCGATCGCGAAGAGCGGGCCGTGGCTGCATCTGCCGTCGCATGCGGTGACGCTCGACGACAACGAGGAAGCGCTCGCTCGCGCGGTGCTCGCATCGCTCGAAGAAGGGCGTTTCGATCCGCCCTGGGTGCGCGATCTGGCGAAGGCGCAGGGCGTCGGCGAGGACGAGATGCGCAGGCTGCTCAGGAAGCTCGCGCGCCGCGGCGACGTGTATCAGGTGGTGCGCGATCTGTTTTATTGCCGCGCGTCGATCGGCGCGCTGGCGCAACTCGTCGCGCAATCGGCGCAAACGCAGGGCGGCGCGGTCGGTGCGGCCGCTTTCCGCGATGCGAGCGCGCTCGGCCGCAAGCGCGCGATACAGATTTTGGAGTTCTTCGACCGGGTTGGGTACACTCGATTCCACCGCGACCTGCACCTCTTGCGCGCCGATAGCCGCTGGCACGAGTCCGTCTGACGATTGCGCGCTCGTCCTTCCATCACGATGGAGCATCTCTACTTCAGGCTGCTGCATGTCATGTCGAGCCACCCCGAGTGGGCGCTCGCGGTCGTGCTGCTCGCGTCGTTTCTCGAATCGGTCGCGTTCATCGGCACGTTCGTGCCGGGCAGCACGGCCATGTTCATCGCGGGCGCGCTCGTCGGCGCGGGCGCGCTGAATCTCGGCTGGGTATTCGTCTGCGCGATCGCGGGCGCCATTGCCGGAGACGCCGCGAGTTTCTGGTTCGGCCAGCACTACGCGGACCGCATCGCGCAGATGTGGCCGTTCCGCTCGCATCCGGGCGCGCTCGTCGCCGGCAAGAAGTATTTCGACAAGCACGGTGCGAAGAGCGTCGTGCTCGCGCGCTTCGTCGCGCCGATGCGCGCGGTCGTGCCGGTCGTCGCGGGCGTGACCGGCATGACGCCGGCGCGCTTTCTCGTCGTCAACATACTGAGCGCGCTCATCTGGGCGCCGACGCATATCCTGCCGGGCGTCGTGTTCGGCGCGTCGATCGAACTGGCGGGCGCGGTGTCGATCCGGCTCGTCGTGATTCTGATTCTCGTCGCGGCGCTCGCGTGGATCGTGTTCAATCTCGCGCGCGTGATCGTTTCGCACGCGATGCGCTGGACCATCGCGTCGCGCGACGCGCTGCTCTCCTGGGCGCGGAAGGGCAACGGCCTGCCCGCGCGGCTCGTCTCGCGCGCGCTCGATCCGGGCAATCCGGCGACGGGCCTCATCGTCATGATCTCGGTGCTGCTGCTCGCGTCCGCGATCCTCTTTT
>Ga0182736_1003765_pt1 | contig 9980 bp, 8 predicted proteins | sample eDN5th30CKraftBY_FD_128882 | JGI IMG/M metagenome (GOLD analysis project Ga0182736, IMG submission 128882) | Enriched backyard soil microbial communities from Emeryville, California, USA - eDNA 5th pass 30_C Kraft BY (version 2) (version 2) | ecosystem: Environmental > Terrestrial > Soil >... | reverse complement strand
GAGGTGCCCGCAACCGCCGTCGTCGGCCTGCACCCCGTGGTGGTGCAGGTCGCCAAGCCGTCGGCCGCCAGCATTTTCGAGTTCAAGATCTCGCCCGACATCCCGTTCGGCGGCGCGGAAAAATTCGCCATCGCCGCGGAGCACCTGAAGCCCGGGCTGTATCAAAGCGCCTACAGCGCCGCCAGCAATGCGCTATTCGTCACCTCGGCATCGGGCCGCCCGCCGGTCAAAGAGTCGGCGCTGATGAAGGTCAATCCCGAGACGCTCAAGGTCGAAGCCAGCATCACGCCGGCCGCGGACGAAGAAAACGGCAAAGGCCAGGTCATGGCCGTTTACGGCGTCGCCGTCGATGACGAAGCCGGCACGGTTTGGGTCACCAACACGCGCAGCAACACCGTCGCCGTCTACCAGCAGGCCGACCTGTCCCTGGTCAAGCAGTTTCCGAGCGGCCTCGTCCCCCATGCCCGCGACGTCGTCATCGACGGCAAAGCGCACCGCGCCTACGCGTCCGCGACCGGCACGAACGAGATCAAGGTGTTCGATACGCAAAAACTCGAGCCGCTTGGCGCCATCGCCATCAAGTCCAGATCGCGCGAGGCCGTCAGCCCGATGAGCCTGGCGATCGACAGCCGGAACGGCAAGCTTTACACCGTAAGCCGCACCACCAACGAAGCCGTCGTGATCGACCTGGCCAAACAGGAAGTCGAGCACGTGTACCCATTGCAAGGGGCCAAAGGCGCCAGCGGCGTAGCGGTCGCACCGGAGGACGGCATCCTCTTCGTCGCATCGCAGGGCACCGACAATGTCCAACTGGTCGACCTGCAAGACGGCAAGATTCTGCACACCGTCAGCGTCGGCGCCGGCCCCCTGAACCTGGTGTGGGATGCGAAGAACAAACTGGCCTATGCCGCGAGCCGGGGGGCAGGCTCGATTGCCGTCATCGGCCTGGATGGCAGCCTGGTGGCAAACCTCGACGGCGGCAGTTTCCCCAACCATCTGGCGGCCGATGAAAAAGGCGCCGTGTACGCCATCAACAAGTCGCGCGGCAAAGATGACAAAACCGGCGACCGTGTCAGCCGGATCATCCTGAAATAAGGCCAGCATGCATGCCCGGCTACACGCCAGTGGCCGGGACATTGCGCATTACCACTAGAAAGAAAGGAACAACCCAGTGAGCATCCCCGCCATCGCCGCGTATCCAATGCCCCGGTTCGATCTGGAGAACCGGGTCGACTGGACGGTGCAAGCCAACAGGGCCGTGCTGCTTATCCACGACATGCAGTACTACTTCCTGGAAAAATATGACCCCCGGGCCGAACCGGTGCCGACCCTGATCAGGCATATCAAGCTGCTGCGCGAGCAGTGCCATGCCCGCGGGATACCTGTCGTGTACACGGCGCAGCCGGCCGTGCAGTCTCCCGCCGATCGGGCCCTGCTGACCGATTTCTGGGGGCTGGGCCTCAGCGACCCGGCCCACGCGGGCCAGGAGGCCATTATTGAAGAGCTCGCCCCGGCCCCGCAAGACATCGTCCAGACCAAATGGCGCTATAGCGCATTCTTCCGCTCCGACCTCAAGCAGATGATGCGGGAACAAGGCCGCGACCAGCTGATCATCAGCGGCATCTATTCCCATATAGGCTGCATGACCACGGCGCTCGACGCCTTCATGAACGACATCCAGCCATTTCTCGTCTGCGATGCCACCGCCGATTTTTCCGCCGAAGCGCACGCCATGGCCGTCAAGTACGTGTCGCAGCGCTGCGGCGTGTGCGTGACCAGCAGTCAACTGCAACGCTGGCTGTCCGACAACACCCAACAGGATCAACCGTGAGCGCCTCAACCTCGAGCGAATTTTCGCAGCAATGTGTCGTCATCAGCGGCGCCGGCCGCGGCATTGGCGCGGCCATCACCCGGCAGATGCTCGAGCAGGGCGCCAGGGTCGTGGCCCTCGACCTCGACGTCGCCCCGCTGGAGGCATGGCAACGCCGGTACCCCCAACAGCTTTATGCGGCACAGTCGGACGTCGCCGATTTCGATGCGGTCGCCCGGGCGGTCGCCGAGGGGACCCGGAAATTCGGGCCGGCAGACAAACTGGTATGCGCGGCGGGCGTACTGCAAATGGGCGTCGTTACGGAACTCGGGCCCGAGCAGTGGGCGCGCACCTTCGCCTGCAATGCGACCGGCGTGTTCAACCTGTGCCATATCGTCGCGAAGCAGATGCTGGAACGCCGCAAAGGCGCGATCGTCAACATCAGTTCGAACGCCGCCACGACTCCGCGCATGGCCATGGGCGCCTATGCCGCCTCCAAGGCGGCCGTCACGCAGCTCAGCCGCTGTCTCGGACTGGAGCTTGCGCCAGCCGGCATAAGGGTAAACATTGTGTCGCCGGGGTCCACCGACACGCCCATGCAGCAGGCCATGTGGGCGGCGGGCAGTTCCGCGCAGGCGGTCATCGATGGGTCCGCCGGGCACTATCGCCTCGGGATACCCTTGAAAAAGATCGCCACCCCCGACGAAATCGCCGACGCGGTGCTATTCCTGCTGTCGGAACGGGCCAGCCACATCACCTTGCACGACCTGAGAGTGGACGGGGGCGCCACGCTCGACCAGTAGCCGCCGCGGCATTCCGACGGGACGGTTCCCCGCCGGGCCGTCCCGGCATATGCCGGCCTTTCCGCACTTGCGCCATTCATGCCGGCTTTGATGCCGGCGCGGCCCGCATGGGCGCAACCGATGCCGGGGGCAGGCCCCCTTCTAGCCCCTTCCACTATCCCGGCGGGCCCACGGCGGCGAAGCACCCGCGCCTGCGTGCCATGCCGGACCGCAGCGGCGCCTTTTCCTTATTCTTAAGGCGATCTATACATCGCGGCACGAGCCACCGTATAATAATTCTAATTTGTTTCCAATAGAAACAAATCCACCGGGCCTGTATCCGGCAATCGCCGCAAACCCGAACGACCTTCAGCTCACCGCCTGAAGTCCGGCAGGCTGTTGTCCGGAAGGAGATGGCAGTTGCCCGACAGCCATAAAAACAGAAACAGCGGCACACAGCGACAAGGAAAAAAAATGACTGTGTCAAATGAATTTCTTGCATGGACGGGAAGGAATCATGCAGCGGCAGACCGGATGCAACCTGCTTCATCGGGTGTCATTGCACCGTGCCAAAAGACAACCTTGCCCCTTGGCGGCCCGTCAAAGAAAAGAACAATTGCCCGGCTTGCGCCCGGGCCCGGGCTTTTTCCGGAAAACTTCAGCGTTTTGTCTGCGCACATCCAGAACAAACGGGGGGCCGCAACGTGAAATTCAAACGCTTTTTGATTGGACTGACAGCGCTGGCTTTATGCTCCATGCTGACCAGTTGCGGCGGCGGCGATAACGCCGACAATGTCGGCGGCATCCGTGGCACAGACAACGAATATTCCTCGCGCATCTACCTGCTCGCATCGCAATCCGGTCGCCTGGCGCCCGCCCGACCGGGCGGCGCCAGCGGTTCCTCCCGAGTGCTTATTCTGGAAAACCCCGGACCGGAGGCGCTGTGGTATACGGACCGGCCCGGCCGGGAGACGGGTTCCACACCGCTCCAGAACTACGTGAACGACACCGCGTGGCGCGATGCCTATGGCCGGACCAACCCCAACGCGACGGTCCAATTCCAGCTGACCGGCAGCGGCGACCTCGAAGGGGTGTACGTGTCGTTATCCAGCCCCTCCTATGATGAAAAGTCAAACACTTTGACATTCGATGCGGAAATCCTGAACCATACGCTGGCTCAAACACTTCCCGACATTCTGGCTTTCACCCACGTCACGCTCAACGTGCTCAACAACGCTGTGGACGACCAGGAGGTCTCATCGTATATCCAGTATGCCGGCCAGGCCTTCCTGCAGCCCGCGGCCGCGCCGGGTCAGGTCAGGGTGGTATTGAGCAATGCCGCCCCCGACATGTTCTGGGTGGACAATGCGCCGGGGCGGCATTCGGACAGCCGCCCGATGTCCTACTTTTTCCCGCAATGGCCGTATATTTTCGGCGATGACCCGCCCAATGCGGTATTGTTCGGAACCACGGCCGCCGGTGATCAGAAGCTGTATTTCCTGACCCTGCTCGACCCGGTCTATGACGAATCGCTGGGACAGGTCAGCTATGCGGCCACGCTTCTGAACCAGACGGCCGGCGCTCTGGAAACATTGAACAAAGCGATCCTGAGCATCGATTCGGGCGTATTCTCGCGCTTCCCCATGCCGGGCAAAGGCACGGGATATCAGGCCTTCGGCAAGGGCTTCGACCCATCGACCGCGCACGAGTCCTATATCTACTACGGCAGTGACATCGCCCGCAAGCAAATGGGATCACTCTGGGGCACCCAGTCCTATCTGTCGCAACGTTGCGAGCCCGATTGCCGAAACGATCTGCAGCGGATGAAAACCATGGGCGTGAACCTGATCCGGCTCTATGACTGGGATACGCGCAACGATCACAGCCAGTTCCTGGATTACGCGGACAGCCTCAATATCAAAGTCGTGGTGCCCATCAGCAACTGGCTGCCGACCCAAACCCCGGAGGTCTGGGACAAAGAGATCCCCAATTACTTCAAGCATGGCAACTTCGGCGACAGCAACGGGAAAGACTGGCATCCAGCCGTGGCCGGCGTCATCATCTCCAACGAACTGGACATGGAAAACGAAGGCAAGTACTACGACAATGTCATCGGCCTGGTGGCGCGCTTCATCAGGGAAGCCGACGAGCGGGGATTCAGCAAAAGCGTTCCAGTGGGCGCGCCGGTGACCTTTGTGCCCCGTGGCGAGCCCTTCGGGCCGGATGGCGTGAACCTGCCGGGATGGAACCAGTTCAACCGCCTGTTGACCGATGCGCGAACCGCGCAGTACAAAGATCGGCTCATGCTGTGCCCCAATACCTACAACGACAGAACCTATCTCTTCGTCAATGCCGAAGGCACGAAGAAAGGCTGGGTTCCACTGACATACGAGAAATTCGGCGTTCCCATCCTTTTCACCGAAATCGGTCTGAGTCGAGCTGAAAGTTACTACACGCCGACATATGTCCAGGATCAACTGCGGGGAGTAATCGAATACCAGAAGGACCACCAGGAGCAGATACTCGGGGCGATCCACTTCCAGTTCGATGACAAGGTCTGGAAACAGACCGACGACGATACGGATACTGAGGGGGCGTTCGGGGCGTTCCACCACGGCCCTGTTCTGAAGCAGATCCAGACGGTCACCGAGGATTTTGATTTCGATGTGAGTGAAACTAAAGGCTATGGCATCCTTGCCATAGACCGGCTGGACCCGACATCCACCTATACCCAGGTGGTCGAAGCGTACAAGTAAAACCAGCCCTGCACGGGCGGGCAGCGGAGCCCGGCGGCGGGATGCCCGCCCACAGCGGGAAAATGTCTGGAAGACGGGCGAGCAACGCCGGAGCGGCCTCTAGCCGTTCCGGCGTTTTGGTTTCAAGATCTCGCCCGCTTCAATCGGCGCGATGAGTGACCTCGACCAGGTGGTAGCCGAACTGGGTCTTGACCGGGCCCTGCACGACATTGACCGGAGCACTGAAGACGACTTCGTCGAATTCACGGACCATCTGGCCGGGACCGAACGTGCCCAGATTGCCGCCTTCGCGGCTGGACGGGCAGCTGGAGTTGGCCTTGGCCACTTCGGCAAAATCGGCGCCGTTTTCGATCGACGACTTGAGTTCGTTGCATTTTTCCTCGGTGGATACCAGTATGTGGCGCGCAGAGGCTTGAGGCATGAGTACTACTCCTTGTTTGATAATCCGGATAGCATAACTTAAAACCCGAACAGACAGCGGCGGCGACACGTTTGGCGCAACAGGACCGCCCGTCGATGCCCGCCCACAGATCCGTGGCGCAGCGGCGCGCGTCCCGCGGGACTTTTGCAAGCAGGAGTGAATCCCGCTCCCCGGATGTGCGCATGGCCGTGCTCCCGAAGTCCGCGCGCCTGCGGCATAACTGAAGCCTGAAGCGCACGCCCGGAGACGTGGCGGCGACCCGCCGCAATATGGTAGATTACGGCAACCCCTCCCTTATCCTGACAGGAGTCAAAAAATGACTGATTCAAAGAATGCACCGGCAAGCTGTACCACCGGCGCGGGCGCGTCGGCGCCCAGCGACCGCAACTCATTGACGATAGGCCCCGATGGCCCGATCGTGCTTCACGATGTGCACTTTCTGGAGCAAATGGCGCACTTCAACCGCGAAAAAGTGCCCGAGCGCCAGCCGCACGCCAAGGGCGCGGGCGCCTTCGGCATATTCGAAACCACCGCGGACGTGTCCGCCTACACGGCGGCCGCCCTCTTTCGCAAAGGAGCCGTCACCGACATGCTGGCGCGTTTCTCGACCGTGGCCGGCGAGTCGGGCAGCCCCGACACCTGGCGCGACGTGCGCGGCTTCTCACTGAAATTCTATACGGACGAAGGCAACTACGACCTGGTGGGCAACAACACGCCGGTATTCTTCGTGCGCGATCCGATGAAGTTCCCGCATTTCATCCGCAGCCAGAAACGCCTGCCCGACTCGGGCCTGCGCGACAATCACATGCAATGGGATTTCTGGACCGGAAATCCGGAGACAGCCCATCAGGTCACCTACCTCATGGGAGAGCGCGGCCTCCCGCGCACATGGCGCCATATGAACGGCTACGGTTCGCATACCTATATGTGGATCAACGCCGCCGGCGAAAAATTCTGGGTGAAATATCATTTCCACACTCATCAGGGCATGCAGTTCTTCGACAACGCCCAGGCTGCCGAAATGGCCGGCGCCGATGCCGACTTCCACCGGCGCGATCTCTTTTCCGCCATTGCGCGCGGCGAACACCCCAGCTGGACGCTGTCGGTCCAGATCATGCCGTATGCCGAGGCCCGAACCTACCGGTTCAACCCCTTCGATCTCACCAAGGTCTGGCCGCATGCCGACTATCCGCTGATTCCGGTCGGAACCATGACGCTGAACCGCAACCCCGAGAATTTCTTCGCGCAGATCGAACAGGCGGCATTCTCCCCCGGCAACACCGTTCCAGGCATCGGCCTGTCGCCCGACAAAATGCTTCTGGGCCGCGCCTTCGCCTACAACGATGCGCAGCGCAACCGCATCGGCACGAACTTCCACCAATTGCCTGTGAACCGCCCCAAGGTGCCTGTCAATACTTATATGTTTGACGGCAACATGGCCTACGAGCACAGCGGGAACGCGCCGGTCTACGCGCCCAACAGCGGAGGCCGCCCCTTTGCCGACGAGACCGGCCCCATGCGTGACGGCTGGGAAGCCGACGGCGACATGGTGCGCAGCGCCTACACCCTCCACGCCGAGGACGATGATTTCGGACAGGCGGGAACTCTGGTACGCAAAGTGTGGAATGATGCCCAGCGCCGGCAATTCGTCGATCAGGTCGCCGGCAGCCTGCTGGGCGGCGTCCACGGCGTGGTGCTCGAACGGGCATTCGAATACTGGAAAAACGTCGATGCCGAGACGGGCCGCCAGATCGAAGAAAAGGTGCGCGCCGGCAGCGCGTCCAAACCGGCGGAAGGAATGGGCGAAGCCTGAGGCGGCCGGCGGGGCCGGGCCGGCCGAAACAAGGCCCGGACCCGCTTTGCAGCGGCCTCTTTGCCGCAGACCGGCAACCCGGCATGGATCGACGGATGGCGGCTGAGCCGCGGACCATGGCGGTCCGGCCGCGAACAGACCCGGGGCGTCAGCCCTTGTTCACAAGTATGCCGCTATCCACGATGTCGCCGAACTGTCCGGCATATACCCGGTTCATGCGCACGACATAGGCATGATCGCTTTCGTCGAATTGCCGCTCGAGGGGATTGACCCCCATGCGGGCCAGGCGATGCAATACCGTATGGTACGGGTGTTCTTTGGGCTTTCCCTTGAAGGGCCCGTCTGTGTAGAGCGGAACCCCATGGTCCGCCGACGGCGTGCGCGGGTGTGTGTTCATATTTCCTCCCGTAACGAAATATGTTTTGAAATTATATAGTCTTACAGGAAACTTCGCCGCTGCAATCCAGACATTCCGCCCTATTATGGCAGGGCATGATTAAAAAATTAGGGCGCCGGCCAGAAATTTTCCGAACCAATCGGAAAATTCTCGATACCTGCTTAAAAGTTCCCCATGCTTGCGCTCGACGGCGCGGCCACACTCATCGCGTCACGATATTCAGGCGGACGCCACGGTGATTGCGTCGCGCGGGCCCGCATATTGCGGGGACGAATACGACGTGGCGTATGGTGCGTCATGTCCTCGACGAGGCGGCAGGTTCTCATGGGACATATCCGAATCGGCATTTCCGGCTGGCGTTACGCGGGGTGGAGAAACACGTTCTATCCGGCGGGCCTGACGCAGTCCCGCGAACTGGAGTTCGCTTCCCGCCAGGTTCAGACCATCGAGATCAACGGCTCGCACTACTCCCTGCAGTCGCCGCACAGCTATGTCCACTGGCGCGACGCGACGCCGCGGGGCTTTGTTTTCAGCCTCAAAGGCCCGCGCTATCTGACCCACATGCTGCGTTTTCGCGACATCGATGCCTCGACCGTGGCAACCGCCAATTTTTTCGCATCGGGCGTCTTTGCGCTGCGCGAGAAACTTGGCCCCATTCTGTGGCAATTTCCGCCCAGTTTCAAATTCGACCGTGCCGCCTTCGAAACCTTTCTGGCGCTGATGCCCAGGAACACGGAGGAGGCGCAAGCGCTGGCCGCCCGGCATGCCGCTCATGTCAAGAACCCATGTCTTTCGGCCGATCGCAAGCGCCGCATCCGGCACGCCGTGGAAGTGCGGCACTCGAGTTTTTGCAGCGAGGAATTCATAGCGCTGCTGCGCAAATACCGGGCGGCGCTGGTTATTTCAGATTCAGTGAAAGACTGGCCCTACGCCGAGGACATCACGTCGGACTTCGTCTACCTACGCCTGCACGGCACGCAGACCCTGTATGGCGGAAAATACAAGGACCCGGCGCTGGCCAGATGGGCCGAACGCATTGCGCAATGGGCGGCGGGCAAAGAGCCTCCGGACGCCCGGCGCATCGCGTCCCGGCCGGCCCGCCAGCGCGCCGGACGCGATGTTTTCTGTTATTTCGACAACGACAAGAAAGTGCAGGCGCCCCTGGACGCGCGCCGATTGATGGATCGGCTTTCCACCGGATAGCCGAGCCAAGGTGGACCGCGGAGATCTTTCGCCATCCATGCCCCATGCGCCGTGGGCGCGGCCGCTATGGAAGGCTGCCCACTCCGCGCGCCATGAGCGCCGCGCAAAAAATCAGGACGCCCCCCGCCGCCAGCTCAAAATGAATGATCATCCGGAGTGCGCGCAAGCGGCCCTCGTCCACGACCGGCGCCCGGCCGGCCCGCGTGGACGTTCTCCAGGACAGGAATTCCCGGGTGGGATAGATCGAGAGAATGCCGATGACGATGAAAAGCGAAAGCTTCACAAGAAAAGGCACATTGTGAAAATAATACGAAGCACCCTTTTCCAGAAAAAAAACGCGCACCAACCCGACCGCCAGCACCAGACCGGCCGAAATCCCGAATGCCAGGTCCGCGGCCTGGAGCCGGCGGGCGATGGACACCGACAGCGCCTCCCTGATCAGAACGCTCTCCAGAACAAGCGACGACACGAGCGCAAAGGCGGCGGCGTGATGCAAGAACGCAAATAACGAACTCAAGCGGAACCTCCTTGTTCTAATGTCTGTTTGGTTGATTTGGATGCTCAAATTCGGATGCAAGGGCTTGCCAGACTAGTTCGGCTCCGGCTGCGGATCGCTGTGGGGCGTTTCCGCTTCCCGCCATGGATCATAAGTGCCAAAGGTCCAGAGATGCCCTTCCGGGTCTCTGCAGCTAAAACCCCGGCCGCCACAGTCCTCGTCCTTGATGTCCAGGACGATCTCGGCGCCCCCGGCCTTGGCCCGGGCATAGACAAGATCCGCGTCGGCCGCAACCAGGTAAG
>Ga0182736_1003761_pt1 | contig 9988 bp, 9 predicted proteins | sample eDN5th30CKraftBY_FD_128882 | JGI IMG/M metagenome (GOLD analysis project Ga0182736, IMG submission 128882) | Enriched backyard soil microbial communities from Emeryville, California, USA - eDNA 5th pass 30_C Kraft BY (version 2) (version 2) | ecosystem: Environmental > Terrestrial > Soil >... | reverse complement strand
GTCGACTCGATCGAGAACTTCACCGCCGACGAGAAGGAGGTGGCGCTGGAGCTCGTCGAGTTCGCCATCACCCCCGCGCCGGCAGAGCACGTCGACTACAAGCTCCTCTTGGCGGAGGAGGGCGGCGCCCTCGCCGGCTACGTCTGCTTCGGCCCCACGCCGATGACCGAGGCCACCTGGGATCTCTACTGGATCGCGTCGAGCCCGACCTTCCGCGGAAAGGGCGCGGGCTCGCGCCTCCTCCTCGCCATGGAGGAGGACGTCCGCCGCCGCGGCGGCCGGCAGGTGCGCATCGAGACGTCGTCGATGGGCGAGTACGCGCAGACCCGCTCGTTCTACGAGCGCCACGCCTACCCCGAGGCGTCGCGCCTGCACGATTTCTACAAGGCCGGCGACGACCTCGTGACCCTCTACAAGCACCTCGGTTAAGGCAGGGTGCCGGAGATCGCCATCACCGCGCCGCCGTCCATCGGCGCCACCGCGAGGTTCGTCGTCGGGCTGCGCAGGTGGAGCCAGGGCACGATGGTGCCGATGGCGGTGCCCGCGACGGCGCCGACGATCACGTCGGTGGGGAAGTGCGCACCGGCAGCGACCCGCAGCGTCCCGACCCCGGCTCCCACCGCCAGCGCGCCTCCGTACACGGCCCAGCGCAGCGGATCGTCCGGGTGCCGGTGGGCGTAGGTGAAGGCGTACGCCATCCCTGCCGCGAACGCCGTGGAGGTGTGCCCCGAGTAGAACGAGGTGTAGTCGCCGGGGTTCGACAGCGACGCGTCGCCGGGCGGGAGATCGTAGATCCGCGGGCGCGGGCGGGAAGCCGCCGACTTCACCACCTCGTTGAGCGCGCCGTTCACCAGCAACGCCTCGGCGACGACGGTCATGTCCTCGAAGTACGCCTGCCATCCGCCGCCCGACCTCGACACGTCCAGCGCGTCCAGGAGCACGGGCGCCGCGAGCGCAACGCCGACCAGCGCGTCGCTCGCCGTACCCGCCGCGTTCGATCGGCCCAAGGCGATCCGCTCGAAGGCAGGCAGGTCCGCGCTCGAACACGGGCAGGACTCGCGAACCTCCTGGGGCCGCAACAGGAGCATCGTCGTCCAAAGCGCAGCGGAGCCGGCGACGATCGGCAGATCCGTCGACCACCTGAGCTGGTAGGGACCTGCGACGCCCGGGTCCGCCGCCGACTCCGCGCGCGCGTGGCGGGCGCTCCCGAGGCCGAGCGCGAGGACGACCAACACCCGTGCGAGCTTCGACGCCATCGAGTCCCCGTGAAGTGGCGGCGGCAGCCGCGTGCGACCGCGGTTCATCCGCGGCCGAGGAGCGATGCTCGAACCTGCTCGACTTTCTGTCAAACAGTCGACGACTTCGTAGACGCACGCTTGGCCGCTTCCTGGGCTGCCGGCAGATCATGCCCATGGCATGCTGGCGAACCTCACCGGAATGCGAGAGGCGCGAATGGATCCGTTCGAGGAGATGAAGGCGAAGGCGAAGGAGTCGTGGGCGGCGTTCGTGCCCATGGAGATGCTGACGGGGACGGCGGCGCCCAAGCTGGTCCGCTTCGCGGGCGTACGCGCCGGCGCCAGGGTCCTCGACGTCGCCTGCGGGACCGGCGTGGTCGCGCTGACCGCCGCGCGCCTCGGCGCCCATGTCACCGGCCTCGACCTCACGCCGGCGCTCCTCGAGCGGGCGAAGCAGCACGCCGCGCTGCTGGGCGTGGAGACGGAGTTCACGGAGGGTGACGTAGAGGCGATGCCGTTCCCGGACGCGTCGTTCGACTTCGTCCTCAGCCAGTTCGGCCACATGTTCGCGCCTCGGCCGACGGTCGCCGTCTCCGAGATGCTCCGCGTGCTGAAGCCCGGCGGCACCATCGCCTTCTCGACCTGGCCGCCCGAGCTCTACACGGGCCAGTTCCTCGCGCTGATGGCCAGGTTCGCACCCCCACCGTCTTCGGAGGGCGCCGCGCCACCGCCGCTCTGGGGCAATCCCGAGGTGGTGCGCGAGCGCCTCGGGGACGCGGTGCGCGATCTCGTCTTCGATCGCGACCGGATCCGTGTGCCCATCCTGAGTCCACAGCACCTCTGGGCCGCCATGTCGGGCGGCGTCGGCCCGGGCGCGAACGCGGTCAAGGCGCTCGAGGGGCGGCCGGAGCGGATCCAGGAGCTCGGGCGCGAGGTGATCGCCCTCTCGTCGACCTACTTCGAGGACAACGCGATCCGGCAGGACTTCCTCATGACCCGCGCCATCAAGCGGTAGAACGGATAGGCTCGCCGCGCATGAGCGAGCACATCCCCGCGATCGACTTCCAGCCGCCTCCCGCGCGCATCCGTGACGCCTCGGCCGTGATCCTCGTGCGCGGGACGAGCCAGGCGGACCGGGAGGTGTTCTGGGTCCGGCGCGGGGAGAAGGTGAGCTTCTCCGGCGGCTACTACGCCTTCCCCGGCGGCAAGGTCGACGCCGCCGACGCGAAGACGCCCATCGACGGCTGCTCCGCCGAGGAGGCCGGCTTCGTCGTCGCCGCGATCCGGGAGACCTTCGAGGAGGCCGGGATCCTCTTCGCCCGCGGCGCATCGCGCCTGGACGCGGCGAAGCTGCGTTCGCTGCGGGAGGAGCTCCTCGCGGGCGCCTCCTTCGCCGGGATCCTGGAGCGCGAAAGGCTCACCCTCGACGCGCGGTCCCTGACGCCTGCCGGCCGCTGGCTCACGCCCGACATCGCGCCGGTCCGCTTCGACACCCGCTTCTTCCTCGCCGTCGCTCCCGAGGGCCAGGAGGCCTCGGTGATCCCCGGCGAGCTCTCGGACGGCGGCTGGATCCACCCAGGCGATGCCCTCGCCCGGTGGGAGGCGGGGACCGCGCTCCTCCACCCGCCCAACCACCACGCCCACGCGACCCTCGCCGGCTTCGCGCCGGAGGCGGCGGTGCCGCGGCTGCGGCAGCCACCCTTCATGTGCAAGAGCCACGTGGTGAGCCGGATCGAGTTCCAGCGGGGCATCCTCTTCTACCCGCTCCTCACCCCCACGCTGCCGCCCGCCCGCCACACCAACGCCTACGTGGTGGGCACGGGGGAGCTGGCGGTGATCGATCCCGGCTCGCCGTACCCCGACGAACAGGCGTGGTTCCACGAGCGCCTGCAGGAGCTGATGGACGAGGGCCGCACGCTCAAGTGCATCCTCCTCACCCACCACCACGGCGACCACGTGGGCGGCGCCCTCGACCTGTCCAAGCGCACCGGTGCGCCGATCTGGGCGAGCGCCGCCACCGCCGAGCGGGTCCCCGGCGCCATCGGCCGGCTGACCGATGGACAGGCCCTCACGCTGCATGGCCCCCGGCCGATGACCCTGCGCTGCGTCCTCACCGAGGGCCACGCCCGCGGCCACCTCGCCTTCCTGGAGGAGGGGAGCGGCGCCGTCTTCGCGGGGGACCTGGTCGCCCAAGGGTCCACCATCGTCGTGGATCCGCCCGAGGGTGACATGGGCGTGTACCTGGAGTCCCTGCGGCGCCTGAAAGGCCTGCCGGTGCGGACGATCTACCCGGCACACGGCTTCCCCATCCCCGACGGCGGCTCGCTCCTCGACCAGTACCTCGCCCACCGGGAGGGCCGGATCGACGCGATCGCGAAGGCCCTCGAAGCAGGTCCGCTCTCCCTTGCCGACGTGGTGAAAAGGGTCTATTCGGACACTCCGAGCTTCCTCCACCCGGTCGCCGAGCGGAGCGCCCTGGCCTCGCTCCTCGAGTTGCAGAAGCGGGGCAGGGTCCGTCCGGCAGGGGACGCCTGGGAAGCCATCGCCTGAGTGTCGGCCGGCGACGATGACCGCCGGCGAAGAGCAGCCGAAAGGAACGAGAAGCACATGCCCGTGATCGAGAGCACCCCGGAGCTGGTCCGCGCCGTCTACGCGCGCACGCGCAAGAACCTCGCCGTCGTCCGCGAGCGCCTCGGCCGTCCGCTCACTTTGGCCGAGAAGGTCCTCTTCGGACACCTGGACGATCCCAAGGGACAGGAGCTCGAGGCGGGCAAGGCCTACCTGAACCTGCGCCCCGATCGCGTGGCGATGCAGGACGCCACCGCGCAGATGGCGCTGCTCCAGTTCATGCAGGCGGGCAAGGCGGAGGTCGCGGTGCCCTCCACCGTCCACTGCGATCACCTCATCCAGGCGCGGGTCGGCGCGCTGACCGACACCAGCGTCGCCTCCACCGAGAACCGCGAGGTCTACGACTTCCTCGCCCAGGTTTCGGCCAAGTACGGCATCGGCTTCTGGAAGCCGGGCTCCGGCATCATCCACCAGGTGGTGCTCGAGAACTACGCGTTCCCCGGCGGCCTGATGGTGGGCACCGACTCGCACACCCCGAACGCCGGCGGCCTCGGCATGGCGGCGGTGGGTGTGGGCGGAGCCGACGCGGTGGACGTGATGGCGGGCTTCCCCTGGGAGGTGCTTCAGCCCAAGGTCGTGGGCGTCAAGCTCACCGGCGAGCTCAACGGCTGGGCGTCGCCCAAGGACGTGATCCTGAAGCTCCTCGGGATCCTCACGGTGAAGGGCGGCACCAACCGCATCGTCGAGTACTTCGGCCCAGGCGCCCGGGCGCTCTCGTGCACCGGCAAGGCGACGATCACGAACATGGGCGCGGAGCTCGGCGCCACGACGTCGGTCTTCCCCTACGACGCGGCGATGGAGCGCTACCTGCGCGGCACCGAGCGCGCGGCCCTCGCGGACGTCGCCAACGAGAACCGCGACCTCCTGGCCGCCGACGCCGAGGTCGAGGCCTCGCCCGAGAAGTTCTTCGACGAGGTCATCGAGATCGACCTCTCCACCCTCGAGCCCCACGTGGTCGGCCCGCATACGCCGGACCTCGCGCGGCCCGTGAGCGAGCTGAAGAAGGCGGCGATCGCCGAGGGCTATCCGCTCAACCTGACCTCGGCGCTGATCGGCTCGTGCACCAACTCGTCCTACGAGGACCTGTCCCGCGCCGCCGACCTCGCCGACCAGGCCGCCGCCGCCGGTCTGAAGATGGGCGGCAAGCTCATGGTCTCGCCCGGCTCGGACCAGATCTTCGAGACCATCAAGCGCGACGGGCAGATGGCGTCCTTCGAGAACGTCGGCGCCACCGTCCTCGCCAACGCCTGCGGCCCCTGCATCGGCCAGTGGAAGCGCGACGACGTCGCCAAGGGCACGAAGAACTCGATCATCACGTCGTTCAACCGGAACTTCCGCGCCCGCAACGACTCGAACCCCGAGACCTTCGCCTTCATCGCGTCTCCCGAGGTGGTGCTCGCCTTCGGCCTCGCCGGGCGCCTCGACTTCGACCCGCTCCACGACGAGATCGAGCAGGGCGGCAAGAAGGTGAAGCTGCGCGCTCCCAAGAAGGCGGACGACCTGCCGTCGAAGGGCTTCGTCCGCGCGTTCGGCGGCTACCAGGCCCCGGCGAAGGACGGCGCCTCCGTCGAGGTGAAGGTCGACCCGAACAGCGAGCGTCTCCAGCTCCTCGCGCCCTTCGCGGCGCCGAAGGCCGGCGACTACGAGGAGCTTCCGCTCCTCATCAAGACCAAGGGCAAGACCACCACCGATCACATCTCGCCCGCGGGCCCGTGGCTGCGCTTCCGTGGCCACCTCGATCGCATCTCCGACAACATGCTGATCGGCGCGATCGACGCCTTCACCGGCGAGGCCGGCCAGACCACGAACGTCTTCACCGGCGAGCGGGGCGCGGTCCCCGCGGTGGCCCGCGACTACAAGGCCCGCGGCAACCGCTGGATCGTGGTGGGCGACGAGAACTACGGCGAGGGCAGCTCCCGCGAGCACGCCGCCATGAGCCCCCGGCACCTCGGCGCCGCGGCGATCATCGTCCGTTCGTTCGCCCGCATCCACGAGACCAACCTGAAGAAGCAGGGCGTGCTGCCCTTCACCTTCCAGATGGCGAGCGACTACGACAAGGTGAAGGCGGGCGACCGCATCTCCCTCAGGGACGTGATGACGATCGCGCCGGGCAAGCCGGTGGAGGCGGTGCTGCGCCACGCCGACGGCACGAGCGAGAGCATCCTCCTGCGCCACACGCTGAACGACGAGCAGGTGGCGTGGTTCAAGGCCGGCTCGGCGCTGAACATCCTCCAGGGCAAGTAGTTCGCTGCCGGGCGGCGTGCCGTCGAGGCGCGCCTTCGGCCTCCAAGCGGGCGGCACGCGCCGCCCGCGGCACACGAGGCGGCGCGACGGGAGCGCCGCCCTCGCGAAGGTGGCGATGGGGCGGGTGGACCGCTGGCAGAACCTGGTGAACGGTTCCTTCTCTCTTTGTGAGAGAGCGGTGAGCGGCGACGCCTCCGTGAGCCGCGATCGGGCCCTCGAGTTCCTCAACGGCGTCCTGGAGGTCTTCCCGCCCTCGATCGATCCCGTGGACGACTTCGAGGGTTACGCCGTGCGGCGCATGGCGCTGGCCCTTCGCGAGGCGCTCCTCGCCGAGCGCACCGGCTGACGCGCCGGCGGCCCGGGCCTACAGATCGGTCTGGCCTGCAGCCTCGGGCTGGAACAGCACCTCGACGATCTTCAGCCGTCGGACGCGGCCGCCAGGCATCGGCCAGTCGATCGTCTGCCCCACCGACAACCCGATGATCGCTGCGCCCACCGGCGCGAGGATCGAGATCTTGTTCTGCGAAGGATCCGCGTCCTTCGGATACACGAGGGTGATCTCCCGCAGCTGGCCCGTCTCCTCGTCCGAGAAGCGGACCTTGGAGTTCATGGTCACCACGTCGGCGGGGATCTTCTCTGGCGGCAGCACCTCGGCGCCGGCCAGCTCCGACTCCAGGGCCTCTGCGGCCTCGGCGTTGCGCTGCGAGGCGGTGCCCTCGAGGAGAGCGTGCAGGCGCTTCATGTCCTGGGTGGTCACGTAGATCTTGCGGTCTTTCGCCATGGTCGGATGCTCGTCCACCCGCGCCTCGTAGTCAAGCCGTTTGGCTCGAAAGTCCAGTGGGATTCAGCACTTGCCGAACTGACTCGCTTCGACTTCGTGCGCTCCGAGACAACGCCTTTCGGGCCCCCGGCGAGGACCTCCATTTGTTAGAAAGGACGACGATGAAGAACTACCTCGAGCTCCTCCGCCACGTCCGCCACCACGGCGTCCGCCGCACCGACCGCACCGGCACCGGGACCATCGGGATCTTCGGCCACCAGCTCCGCTTCGACCTCGCCCAGGGCTTCCCCGCCGTCACCACGAAGAAGCTCTTCTGGAAGGGCGTGGTCCACGAGCTGCTCTGGTTCCTGAAGGGCGAGAGCAACATCGCCTACCTGAAGGAGCACGGCGTCGGGATCTGGGACGAGTGGGCGTCGCCCGAGGGCGAGCTCGGACCGGTGTACGGCGTCCAGTGGCGCTCGTGGCCCACGCCGGACGGAGGCCACGTCGATCAGATCGCCAAGGTGATCGAGGGCATCCGCTCGAACCCGAATTCCAGGCGGCTACTGGTCTCCGCTTGGAATGTGGCGGATCTGCCTCGGATGGCCCTCGAGCCGTGCCACGTGATGTTCCAGTTCTGGGTGGCGGACGGCAAGTTGTCCTGCCAGCTCTACCAGCGCAGCGCGGACCTCTTCCTGGGCGTGCCCTTCAACATCGCGTCCTACGCGCTCCTCACGCACATGATCGCGCAGGTCTGCGACCTCGACGTGGGCGAGTTCATCCACACCTTCGGCGACGCCCACATCTACCTGAACCACCTCGACCAGGTGGACGAGCAGCTTCGCCGCGAGCCATATGCGGCGCCGCAGCTCTTCCTCGAGCCGAGCGTCCGCTCCATCGACGAGTTCCGCTTCGAGCACATCCACCTGGAGGGCTACCGCAGCCATCCCGCGATCGCGGCGCCCGTCGCGGTCTGAGTCGGAGGCAGCATGAAGCTGACCGCCATCGTCGCGGCCGCGGAGAACGGCGCCATCGGGATCGAGGGGCGGCTTCCGTGGCGGCTGCCCGCGGACCTCGCCTGGTTCAAGCGCGTCACCCTCGGGAAGCCCGTGATCATGGGCCGCCGCACGTGGGAGTCCATCGGCAAGCCACTCCCCGGCAGGCTCAACGTCGTCGTGGGCCGCATGCCGACACCCGAGGGCTGCGCCTCCACCCGCAGCCTGGACGAGGCCCTCTCGCTACCGGACGTCGCCGCCGCCCCCGAGGTGATGATCATCGGCGGCGCGCGCCTGTTCGACGAGGCGCTCCCGCGCTGCGACGAGCTTCGCCTCACCCGCGTGCACGGCACCTTCACCGGCGACGCGTTCTTCTCCTTCGACCCGACCGGCTGGGAGCTCGTCTCCCGCGAGGAGCACCCCGCCGACGAGAAGAACCCCCACGCGATGACCTTCGAGACGTGGCGCCGCCCGCGGCGTTAGCTCGCCCGCCGATCAGAGCGACCGCCAGGCCGTCCCGTCGTACACGCGCAGCGCGCGCAGGTTGCCGTCGAAATAGAGGTCGCCCATGCGCGGGTCGGGAGGCTCGGTGTCACGGGGATCGAGGTGGAGCACGTCCTGCACCTCGACCCGCCCGCGCCGTACCCGGAGCGTCGACCTGGAGTTGGACGCGGGGGTCATGCGGGCCCGGAACGAGAGATCGTCCGTGGCGCCGGTGCTGGCGCGGCCGCCGGCGTAGCCGGCGACGCTGGTACCGATCGAGAGCGTCGCCGTGGCGTCCGTCGTGATCTGGAACGTGTAGACCGATCCCCACGACAGGAGGGGCGGGTGGGCCAGCGGGAGGCTGACGAAGCCCGACCCCGGCGAGACCTGGGCCCACTGCATGGAGACGAGGGCGCCGCCGGTCCCTTCGCCGGCGAAGATCTGCAGGGTGAGGTCGATGTAGCCGGTCGCGTTCGAGACCCAGACGTCGATCGAGTCGAGGTAACCCGAGGCCGTGGGCGTGAAAGACTGCCACACGGAGCGTGCCAGAGTCGTAGAGGTCTGGGTGGGGTTGTCGGCGCCGATGATCGCCGCGGAGACCGGGCGCGAATGGACGTCGAGCTCGGCGCCAGGATCGCGCGTGCCGACGCCGACGCGTCCCTCCCGGTCGTGGAGCGCCCCGTCCGCGAGCGTGGTGCCGTTCCACCGGGGCACCGCGCCGTCGCTCAGCGTCCCCACGCGCGGATCGTCTTCGTCGACGAGATATCCAGCCTGCCGGTGGTCACCCCAGGAGACGGCCCCGTTCCACGCGCCCACGTCCGGTGCGGTGATCTGCCCCGCGATCGATTGTGCGAGGGCGTCGTTGGTGAGGTATCCGGCCTGCCGGTGATCGCCCCACGAGTGGGCCTCGTTCCAAGCGCTCACGTCACCGCCGGCGATCTGCCCCGCGCTCGACTGCGCGAAGGCCTCGGTGGTGAGGTAGCCGGCCTGCGCGTGATCGCCCCAGGAGGCAGCCTGGTTCCACCGCGCCACCTCTTCTTCGCCGATCGCGCCGATGGGGGACTCGGCGAAGACGGGATCGGTCTCGCGGGAGGACTCCAGGCAGCCCGACAGCGAGACGATCGCGAGAAGCGGAACGAGAGAACGCATGGATTCCTCGGAAGGAAGGGGGCGCCGGCTGCCCCTCGATACCAGAAACGGGGAGGCGAGCCATGGGAGTCGCTCCCACACCTGGCACCATGCGTCATGTTTGCATCGCCGAGGTTCAGTGGCGCGGCGGGTGATCGGCCGCAGCGATGCCGGCCGGCGCCGCCTCCGCAGGCTCCGCGCTGCCGTACACCAGCTCGGCGCCGAGCCATCCGCCGACCAGCAGCAGGCCGAGGCCCAGCGCCTCCAACGCGAGGGTCCAGCCGAAGGCCGATCCTTCCGGCGTCTGCGGTCCGTGTCGCACGGCGAGCGAGACGCCGTAGCACGAGACCGCCAACACCACGACCACCAGGTGGCGGATCGCCTTGCGGGTGGCGGGCGGATCGTTCTCGATCGACAGCGCGTCGGAGAGGCCCGTCACCGCGGCGACGGCGGCGGCCACGAGGCCGAGGGCGATGTTCCAGTAGGAGATCGACCACCAGACCGACTCCTCCCGG
>Ga0182736_1003757_pt1 | contig 9997 bp, 6 predicted proteins | sample eDN5th30CKraftBY_FD_128882 | JGI IMG/M metagenome (GOLD analysis project Ga0182736, IMG submission 128882) | Enriched backyard soil microbial communities from Emeryville, California, USA - eDNA 5th pass 30_C Kraft BY (version 2) (version 2) | ecosystem: Environmental > Terrestrial > Soil >... | reverse complement strand
CGGATCCATCGCCGACGCACGGGCCGCGATGGACGCCGGCGAGGTCTCGGCAGCGGAGCTGACGGAGCAGGCGCTGGCGGTGGCCGGGGAACATGCCGACGACGCGATCTTCATCCACCTCACCGCCTCCGCCGCCCGCGCTCAGGCCGCCGAGGCCGACCGCTCGGCTCAGGCACGAGGTCCGCTGCACGGCATCCCCGTCACGGTCAAGAACAACCTCGACGTCGCCGGCCTCCCGACCACCTGCGGTTCACCGGTCTTCGCCGACCGGCTCGCGACGAGCGACGCCGAGGTCGTGCGGCGGCTGCGCGCGGCGGGCGCGGTCGTCGTCGGCACGACGAACCTGCACGAGATGGCGTTCGGGTCGACGTCGGTCAATCCGCACACCGGCGCCGTCGCCAACCCGCGCGCCCCCGGCCACGTCGCGGGCGGGTCCAGCGGCGGGTCCGCCGCGGCGGTGGCGCTGGGGATCGGGTTCGCCTCGCTCGGCACCGACGCCGCCGGGTCGATCCGGATGCCCGCGAGCTGCTGCGGCGTCGTCGGGCTCAAGCCGACGCACGGCACGGTCCCGTTGCGCGGCATGGTCCCGACCAGCATGACCCACGTGGACCACATCGGTCCGCTGACGACGTCGGTCGCCGACGCGCGGCTGCTGCTCGACGTCATCGCCGGGCCCGGCCCGGGGGCAGGCGACGCCGCCGGCCTGGACGGTGTCGCCGTCGGGCTGCCCGAGGCCTACTTCTGGACCGGACTGGACAGCGATGTCGAGTCCGTGTGCCGGGCCGCGATCGGGTGCCTCGCGGCCGCCGGTGCCCGGCCGACGCCCGTGGCCTGCGACATCGGCGAGCTGATGCCGTTGCTGGCCGTCGCGATGTTCGCCGAGGCGCACGTGCTGCACGCCCCGCTCATCGCGGCCGGCCCCGACCGGTACTCCCCCGCGCTGCGCGACCGGCTGCTCGCCGGCGGGACGGTCCTCGGCCACGACTACGTGCGTGCGCTGCGGGCGCGGCGGCTCGTCGTCGACAGGATCGCGGCCGCGCTGGAGGGCGTCGACCTGCTCGCGATGCCGACGATGCCCGTGCCGCCGGTGCGGATCGCCGACGTCGACGACGACCCGCGCGTCGCGCTGATGGCGCGGCACACCTCGCCGTTCAACCAGAGCGGGCACCCCGTGATCTCGCTGCCCGCGGGGGCGACGCCGGACGGGCTGCCCGTCGGGCTGCAGCTGGTCGGGCACCCGTACGCGGACCGCCGGCTGCTGGCCCTGGCCGAGGCGGCGGAAGCCGCCCTCGCGCCGGGGACGTGAATGGCGAGGTCGCCGCTCTCCGGGGGTCGGGTCAGCGCGCCGACGCCGTACCCGCGAACACCGCGTCGTCGAGGGTGCGGCGCAGCAGGCGGCCGGCCGGCCGGTCGGCGGTGAGCTCACCCCGCGCCATCACGACCTCGCCGCGCAGGACCGTGTAGGCGGGCCAGGCGTCGACCCGGCAGCCCTCCCACGGTGAGTAGTCGCCCTCGTGCATCTCCGCCGCGCGGATCACCCGCGGCGCACGAGGATCGAGCAGCACGAGGTCGGCGTCCGAGCCCACCGCGATGCAGCCCTTGCGCGGCCACAGCCCGAAGATCTTCGCCGCGTTCGACGACGTCGCCTCGACCAGGCGGGTGAGGTCGAGCGAGCGGTTCGCGAGCATCTCGGTGTAGAGCACCGCGAGCTTGGGCTCGACCCCGGTGACGCCACCGTAGGCGTCGTCGATCCGCGAACCCTGGGTCTTCTGCTCCCACGTCGGGCAGGCCCCGTCGGTGCCGAAACAGTTGACGGTGCCGTCGCGAACCCCCTCCCAGATCGCGTCGACGTCCTCGGCGTACTTCAGCGACGGGTAGATGTGGTACTTCACACCGTCGGGTTCGGAGTACCGGGCGGCGGTGTTCATCGCGATGACGTCGATCGCCTCGCCGTAGGCCGCCACGCCACGCCGGCGGAACTCGCGCAGCGCGTCGACACCCGTCCGCGCCGTGACGTGGTGGAAGTACAGGGCGAGACCGGGGTAGTGCTCGGCGAGCCGGAGGACCCGCCGGAACGACATGTCCTCCGACAGCGTCGTGTGCACCTCGGCCATGTACCGCAACGCGGTGCGGCCGCTGTCGATGTACTTGCGGTACTGGTGCATGACGATGTCGTCGTCCTCGGCGTGCACCGTGACGATCCCGCGGTGGCGGGCGACGACGTCGAAGAGGTCGGCGAGCGTGCCGAACCGCACCTTCAGCTCGACACCGGACAGCAGGCCCGACGGCACGATGTCGGTGGTGAAGATCTTGAAGCTGGGGAACCCGTCGGCGATCACGTCGGGAATCTCACGCAGGATCTTCTCCGACACGTCGCCGGTCAGCGCCACGTGGAACGCGAAGTCGGTGTACGAGTCGCCGGTCCACGCCTCGACCCGCTCGGCGAGGTCGGCCGTGATCGAGCGGCGGGCCACGTCGGTGGTCGACGGCCACACGAAGTCGATCACGGTCGTCGTGCCGCCGTACAGGCACGCCGAGGTGATGACATCACGGGACTGGCCGAGCGACTCCCCCAGCGGCCCGTTCGCGTGCACGTGCGGATCGACCGCCCCGGGCAGGGTGACGCACCCGCTGCCGTCGACGGTCCGGGCCGCCTCAGGCAGGCCGCCGGGCTCCGCGAGCAGGGCGAACCGGCCGTCGGCGATGCCGATGTCGAGCCGGCGCGGCCCCTCCGGGGTGACGACGTCGGAACCCACGATGGCGAGGTCGAGCATGCATGTTCCCGTCGTCCGAGCGATCCCCGCGGAGGGGGACTGGAAGGTCGGGATCGGAACTAACACGGTCGGAGCGCGGCCTGTCAAGCGCAGCGTCACTTGACGAGTCGATCACCAGAGACCTAACCTCTCGCCGCATGAGGTCAGGCCAATTTTCCGAGCGGCCCGAGCCGCCGGCCGCCTCGTTCTCCAAGCGTTCCGGCCGCCGGTTCGTCGTCGCGGCACAGCACGTGCTCGACCGGATCCAGACCGGCCGGCTCGCGCCGGGCGACCGGCTGCCGCCGGACCGCACGCTCGCCGTCGACCTCGAGGTGAGCCGCGCGACCGTGCGGGAGGCCCTGCTGGCGCTGGAGCTGCTCGGCGTCGTGGAGATCCGGCACGGCTCGGGTGTCTACGTCGTCGACCCGGCCAAGGTGACCCGCGACTCCGACGCCTGGTTCGTCCCGACGACGAGCGCGCTGTTCGAGGCGCGCGCGACGATCGAGCCGAAGCTCGCGCAGATGTGCGCGCTCCGGATGAGCACGGCGGACATCCGCGCGATGTCGGCCTCGGTGTCCAGGGCGCGCGCGGCGGTGACGCGCGAGGTCGAGTTCACCGAGTTCGCCGAACTGCAGGTCGAGTTCCACCGCATGCTCGCCGACCACTGCGGCAGCCCGCTGCTCGCCGACACCGCGCGCAGTTTGGTCTCCGCCGAGGAGCATCCGCTGTGGGTACTGCTCAACCAGCAGGCCATCGGCAGCCCCGAGCTGCGGATGCAGCAGGTGGCCGAGCACGCCGCGGTTCTCGGCCACATCAAGAAACGCGATCCGGACGCGGCGCGGGCCGCGATGCATCGGCACGTCACCGACCTGGGCTGCACCCTCGTCGGTTCCGACTGGATCTCCTGACCGCGGGCCACCCGCGCCCGCATTCGACGTCGTCCGCGAGCGCCCGCTCGCCGAGCCCGAGGAGTTCGCTTGAAGACGAGGATCAGCCGAGGAGTGGTCGCGGCCGTGCTCGCGGTCACGGCCCTGACCGCCTGCAGCACCGGTGCGCCGACCGGTGGCGGCACGGCCGACACCGGCACCGCGGCGAGCAGCCTGACCGCCGACGCCGAGCGCGAGCTGCAGGCGACGATCGACCAGTACCGGGCGGTTCCCACGTTCACCCCGCCGGGACCGGCGATCGACGTGACGAGCCTGCGCGGCAAGAAGATCTACATCATCCCCGAGACGAACAACGTGTTCAACACGGTCAACGTCGCGGCGATGCAGGACGTCGCACAGCGCGCGGGCGTCGAGGTGACCGTGTTCCCGAACCAGGGCAACACCTCGCAGTGGGTCCAGGGCATGCAGACCGCGGTCTCGCAGAAGGTCGACCTCATCGTCCTGGCCAACGCGCCCGACCCGCGCGCGCTGCAGCCGCAGCTCGCCGCGGCCAAGGCGGCGAACATCCCGGTCGTCGTCACCCACTTCTACGACGACTCCACGACCCCGGCACCGAACTGCGAAGGGTGTGCCGCCGGCGTCACCGCACTCGAGACGGCACCGTTCGACACCGCCGCGAAGCTGCTGGCGGACTGGGTGATCCTGCAGGGCAAGGGCAACGTCAACGCGCTCATCCCGATCGTCGGCGCCGTCATCCCGTCGCCGGGCATGCAGGCCGCGATCAAGGGCGAGTTCGACAAGTACTGCCCGAAGTGCACGTACAAGTTCGTCGACATCTCGCTGGCCGACTTCGCCTCCGCGAAGCTCGCGACGGACATCCAGGCGAGCCTCAGCGGCGACCCGAAGATCAACTGGGTGATCGACCAGCTCGACTCGATGGAGTCGGCCACCGTCAGCGCCATCAACACCGCCGGCCGGAGCGGCCAGATCCAGATCGTCGGCTACAACGGTGCGACGTCGTCGATCAAGGACGTGCAGAGCGGGACGAGCCCGATGGTGATGGACGTCGGCGAGTCGGCGCCGTGGATCGGCTACTCGACGATGGACCAGGCCTTCCGGGTCCTGCTCGGCCAGCCGGTCGTCAAGGCCTCGGCGCCGGTGCGGGTGTTCGACTCGACCAACGCGAAGGACGCCGGCGACCCGCCGGCGCTCACCCAGGGCTACGGCGACGCCTACGTCGCCGGCTACGAGAAGCTGTGGGGCCTGTCGTGACCACCCGGTCGACGGCACGCTGACATGGCCGGACGGATGTCGACGTCCGACGGGAGCACCCCCCTGCTCCGGCTGGACGGCGTGTGGAAGCGGTTCGGTGGCGAGGTCGCGCTCGGCGGCGCCGACCTCGCCGTCGCGCCCGGTGAGATCCACGGCCTGCTCGGCGCCAACGGGTCCGGCAAGTCGACGTTGATCAAGGTGCTCGCGGGCTTCCACGACGTCGACTCCGGCACGCTGGAGGTGCACGGACGGCCGGTGCCGCTGCCGCTGTCCCCCGGACAGCCCGCGGCGCTCGGGCTGCGCTTCGTGCACCAGGACCTCGGGCTCGTGCCCAGCCTCAGCGTCCTGGAGAACTACCTGCTGCCCCAGCTCGCCACGTCCCGCGGCCGGGCCTCGGTGGGGTGGCGCCACGCCCGCGCCCGGCTGCGGGAGGTGCTGGCCCGCTACGAGCTCGACCTCGACCCGCGGGCGACGGTGGCCGACCTGCGCCCGGTCGACCGGGCACTGCTCGCGATCGTGCGGGCCCTGGAGGGCGTCGGCACGACGTCCGACCCCGGCCGGGGCCAGCTCGTCGTGCTCGACGAGCCGACGGTGTTCCTGCCCCGCAACGAGGTGGACCGGTTGTTCTCGCTGGTCCGGCGGGTGGCCTCGACCGGCTCGAGCGTGGTGTTCGTGTCGCACGACCTCGACGAGGTCCGCGAGATCACCGACCGGGTCACGGTGCTGCGCAACGGCAGGCGCGCCCTGACCGGGGTCACCGCCGACCTGGGCCACGACCAGCTCGTCGCGGCCATCGTCGGCGCGGACCTCGACGTCGCCGCGAGCTACCGGGCCGCCGAGCGGTCCGCCGGGACCACGGCGCTGCGGGTCGAGGGCCTGTCGGCGGGCCTCGCCGACCAGGTGTCGTTCACCGCCGGCACCGGTGAGGTCGTCGGCTTCACCGGGCTGCTCGGTTCCGGGTACGAGGACGCCGTGCGCGCCCTCGCCGGGGCGCTCGACGTCCGGGCCGGCACCGTCACGCTCGACGACGGGCCCGCCCGCGAGCTGCGGTCGTGGTCCCCGCGCGCGGCGACCGACCACGGCATCGTGCTGGTGCCGGGCGACCGGCTGACCGAGGGCATCGTCGGCGACCTGCCGGTGACCGACAACCTGACCATGGTCAACCTCCGTCACTACCTCGCGGGCCCCTGGCTCGACCGGCGTGCCATGCGCGCCGCCGCCACGACCCTGGTCGAGCGCTACGACGTCCGCCCGCCCGACCCGCGGCTGCTCGTCGGCCAGCTCTCCGGCGGCAACCAGCAGAAGGTCGTGCTCGCCAAGTGGATCCAGACCCGGCCGCGGGTGCTGCTGCTGCACGAGCCGACCCAGGGCGTCGACATCGGCGCCAGGCAACAGATTTACGCCGCGGTGCGGGCCGCCGCCGGGGGCTGCGTCGTGCTGTGCGCCAGCTCCGACCACGACCAGTTGGCGCAGCTCTGCGACCGCGTGCTGATCCTGCACCGCGGCCGGATCGGCGCCGAGCTGCACGGCTCGGCGCTGACCAAGGCCCGGATCACCGAGGAGTGCCTGCGCTCCGGCAAGGAAGGAAGCACCCGATGACGACCACCGAGTCCGCCCCGGGAGAGTCGGGGACGCTGCCGCCGGGCCGGCCGCCCGGGCGGCGCGGCGCGGTGTCGACGCTCGTCGCCCGCTCGGCCGAACGCATCGCGCTGCCGGTGGTGTGGGTCGCGATCATCGTGCTGTTCGGGGTGCTGCGGCCCGACACCTTCCTCACCGCCGGCAACTTCTCGGCGATGTTCTCGTCGCAGACGAGCCTGCTGGTCCTGGCGCTGGCGCTGACGATCCCGCTGACCGCCGGCGACTACGACCTGTCGGTCGGGTCGGTGGCGAGCCTGTCGGCGATGCTGATCGGGATCCTCAACGTCCAGCTCGGCGTGCCGGTCGTCTGGGCGGTGCTCGTCGCACTCGCCGTGGCGACGCTCATCGGGGTGGCCAACGCCGTGCTGAGCATCGCCGTCGGGGTCGACACCCTGATCGTCACCCTCGGCATGGGCACGTTCGTCCAGGGCATCGTGTCGTGGACCGGCAACGACAGCACGGTCACCGGCATCTCCGCCGAGCTGGTCCGGGTCGTGGTGCAGGCCCGGTTCCTCGGCATCCCGGTCGAGTTCTGGTACGGCATCGTGCTGTGCGCCGTGCTGTTCTACGTCATGGAGTTCACCCCGCTCGGGCGCCGGCTGCTGATCGTCGGCCGCGGCCGCGAGGTCGCCCGCCTCAGCGGCGTGCGGGTGCGCCTGGTCCGCGGCGGCGCGCTGGTCAGCTCGGCCTTCCTCGCGGGGCTCGCGGGCGTGCTCATCGCCGGGACCAGCGGCGCGGCCGACCAGACGTCGGCGCCGCTGCTGCTGTTGCCGGCCTTCGCCGCCGCCTTCCTCGGCGCGACGACGATCATGCCGGGTCGCTTCAACTCCTGGGGGGTGCTCGTCGCGGTGCTGTTCCTGGTCACCGGCATCACCGGCCTGCAACAGCTCGGCGCCCGGCCGTTCGTGCAGAACCTGTTCTACGGCGCGGCGCTGATCGTCGCCGTCGTGCTCTCCTTCGCGGTGCGCTCGCGCCGCAGGAAGGCCGCGTGATGGCCCACGAGTTCCAGCTGGTCGTACGGGGCGCCACGGTCGCCAACGCCGACGGTCACGCCGTCGCCGACGTCGCCGTCAGGGACGGGGTCGTCGTCGAGGTCGGCGCGCAGGTCGCGGGCAGCGGGGAGCGCGAGCTCGACGGTCGCGGCAAGGTCCTCGCGCCCGGCGGCATCGACCCGCACACCCATTTCCACACCCCCAGCCCCGACGGCTCGCTGATGTCGGCCGACGACTACGAGAGCGGGACGCGCGCCGCGGCCGCGGGCGGCGTCACGACGGTGATCAACTACGCGTTCCAGCAGCTCGGCGAGTCGTTGTGGACGACGCTGGAGCGCGAGGCGGCGAAGGCCGACGGGCGCGCGCACGTCGACTACGGGTTCCACCCGATCCTGACCGACCTGCTCGGCGGCAGCTCCCTCGCCGAGCTCGCGCCGCTGGTCGAGGCGGGCTATCCCAGCGTGAAGATCTTCACCGCCTACGACCCGTTCCGCGTCACCGACCGCGAGGCCATCCGCGTCCTGGCCGCCGCGGCCCGGGCGGGCGCGCTGGTCAACGTCCACGCCGAGGACGACGGCCTGACGCACTACCTGACCGACACGCTGGCCGCCGTGCCCGCAACGGTCGAACCCATCCTCAGCACGTTCAAGCGCAGCCGCCCAGAGGTCGCCGAGGAGCTGGCCATCGAGCGCATCGCCGTCTACGCGCGCACGGTCGGCTGTCCGGTGTACTTCGTGCACCTGTCCTCGCGCGGCGCCGTGGAGGCGGTGCGGCGCGGGCGGGCGGCCGGCGGCCAGATCTTCACCGAGGTGCGCCCTGCGTACCTGTTCCTCGACGAGTCCCGCTACGACCAGCCCGACGGCCAGCGCTACGTCTGCGTGCCCCCGCTGCGCACCGCCGACGACCAGGCCGCGCTGTGGGACGCCATCGCCGCCGGCGAGATCGAGACCTCGGCCAGCGACCACACCACCTACTCCAGCGCGCAGAAGCTCGGGGCGTACGAGTCGTTCGTCGACATCCCGCCGGGGTTCGCCAGCGTCCAGACCGGTCTCGGCCTGCTCTACGGCCGCGGGGTCGCCGCCGGACGGATGACGCTCGAGCAGTTCGTCGCGATCACCTCGGCCAACGCGGCGAAGCTGTTCGGGCTGTGGCCGCGCAAGGGCCGCATCGCGCCCGGCGCGGATGCCGACCTCGTGCTCATCGACCCCGACCGCACGACCACGCTCGCCGACGAGCCGTTGCAGTCGGCGTCGGACTACGACCCGTTCGTCGGCATCGAGGTGCGGGGCTGGCCGTCGGTGACCGTGTCGCGCGGCGACGTCGTCTACCGCGACGGGACGATCACCAGCACACCCGGACGGGGCCGGTGGCTGCACCGGCGGCTCGGCGATCCCGGGACCGACCCGGCGATCCCGAGCTTCTCCCCCCGGACGGGCGACCCGGGGCCGGCCGTGTCCTGACCCGACGGGCGCCGGGCCGCCGGGTAGGGCCACAGCCGGTCGGGCACGCGTTCGACGACCGGCGCCTGTCGGCGCTCGCGCAGCCGGCTTCTGCGACGATCGCCGGACCATGACCGCACCCGTCCGTTCCTTCGACCACGAGTTCGCGCCGACCCGGATCGTGTTCGGGCCCGGCAGGCTCGCCGAGGTCGGCGAGGAACTCGCCCGGCTCGACACGTCCCGCGCGATGGTGATCATGAGCGGGCACGCGCCCGGCGGGGACACCGTGACGGCCGCGCTCGGCGACCGCGCCGCGCTGACCTGGCACGAGATCGCCCAGCACGTGCCCGTCGACATCGCAGAACGCGCCACGGCCGCGGCGCGTGACGCCGGTGTCGACGTGATCGTGAGCCTCGGCGGCGGCTCGGCGACCGGGCTGGCGAAGGCCGTGGCGCTGGAGCTGGAGGTCCCGATCGTCGCCGTCCCGACGACCTACGCCGGCTCCGAGCTGACCCCGGTGTACGGGACGACCGGCGGGCAGCGCAAGCGCACGGGATCCGACGAGCGGGTCCGGCCTCGCGTGGTGCTGTACGACCCCGAGCTGACGGTCGGCCTCCCGGCCGCGGTGACGGGTCCGAGCACGTTCAACGCGATGGCGCACTGCTTCGCCGCGCTCTGGGCGCCGGCCGGGAACCCGCTGATCGCGGCGCTCGCCGCCGACGCCGTCCGCATCCTCACGACGTCGCTGCCCGTCGTCATGCGAAACCCCGCGGACCTCGACGCCCGCGCCGGTCTGCAGTACGGCGCCTTCCTCGCGGGGACGGCGCTGGGCGCGACCGGGACAGGTCTGCAGCACCGCATCTCGCACGCCCTCGGTGGGCGGCTGGGCCTGGTGCACGCCGACACGCACTCCGTCGTGCTGCCCTACGTCGTCGCGTTGAACGCGCCGGCGGTGCCCGACATGGTGTCGCGCGTGCGCCCCTACCTGGGCGACGATCCCGGCCATGCCCTGTGGG
>Ga0182736_1003754_pt1 | contig 10001 bp, 7 predicted proteins | sample eDN5th30CKraftBY_FD_128882 | JGI IMG/M metagenome (GOLD analysis project Ga0182736, IMG submission 128882) | Enriched backyard soil microbial communities from Emeryville, California, USA - eDNA 5th pass 30_C Kraft BY (version 2) (version 2) | ecosystem: Environmental > Terrestrial > Soil >... | reverse complement strand
GTTCGACCGTCTCGCGCGGCAGGCCGAGCCGCACCATCGGGTGGGCGAGCAGCGCCAGCAGGCGCACGGGCCGCAAATCGTCGGCCGCCGCTTCCGCGGCCAATCGCGCGAGCCGTCCGGCGGGCGTGTCGGAGAGCGGGATGCCGGCGGAATCCTCGACGCTCAGGCCCCAGCGGGCGAGCTCCGCGGTCACGCGCGTGGCCAGCGCGCGGTCCGGCGTGACGAGGGCCGCGGTCTTGTGCGGATGCGCCATGGTTTCGCGCAGCGCGATGGCGATGGCGAGCGCTTCCTCGCGCTCGTCCGTTGCCTCGATGATGGAAAGCCCCTCGCAGCCGCGCGCGCTCAAGGCGACGCGATCTTCGGGTGCGATCAGTGACCAGCGGTCCGTGGTGTCCGCCGGCCGCAGGGCTTCGGAGAGCAGGTGGTTGCGGGCCTGCGCTGCGTCCGGCACCGCGCCGAGAACCGTCACGTCGGCGCGCACGATGCGCAGATGCTTGTCCAGGAGGCGGCGGAGCGAGGCCTGCGGATGCCCATGCACCGGATCGGTCTCGTCGTCGCCGACACCGCCGATGGTGGACCAGCTCTCCTCGTCGAGGGCCGTGTCGAGTCCCGGCAGCACGACGGCGCCCTTGGGCAGGCGCGCGATCACGCCCATGAGGTTCGCGGTTGCCGGCACCGAGCCGGTCGAGCCTGCGACGATGATCGGATTGTCGGGGCGCTCGCGGGTGAGGCGCCGGGCCTCCGCGTCGAGCAGCGCGTTGCGCCGCTGCGCCGGGTCGCTCGCCTGGCGCTCGGCCAGGATCCTGGGCCAGTTCTCGCTCGCGATCTGCACGAAATGGCGCGTGATCTCGAAATATCGCGAGTAGTCGGAATCCACCGCCAGCTCGAGGGCATGCCAGTCGATGCCTTCCGTCGTGAAGGCGTCCATCAGGGTCTCGAGGTCGCCCGCGAGGTTAACCGAGTCGGCCGGAGAGGCCGGCACCATGAAGGGCACCTCGGGACCGAGCTGCAGCAGCGCGCGGTCCACCTCCGCCGACCATCGCTGCACGAGGCGCGTGAGGATGAGGCGGCGCTCCAGGGGCGGGATCGGGGGCTTGAGGCTCGCGGCCTCCTGGAGCGGCGTGCCTTCCAGGCCCGTCAGCTCGAATTCGGCCTCGTCGGTTTCGCCCAGGGGGACGATCCGCGGCAGGAGCTGCGCCCGGCCTGCGCCGCGCTCGGCGAGAAGCGCGATCAGCGCCCGGGTGGCGCGGCGGTTGGGCACATAGATCGTGATGTCGGACAGGGCCGCTGGATCATCCGGCAGGGGGCCGACGAGATCGCCGTCGAACAGCGCGTCCACCAGGGTCGGCAGGAAGGCGCAACCCGGAGGGATCGAATAGACGCGTGGTACGCTCGACACCTTTTCAATCTCATCGCTTGCTGGCGGCGAGGCATCGTTCGGCCTCGGTGATCGCCTGAGGCTCCCCAACATGCAGCCATTGCCCCTCCATGCACAAGCCGTAGAGGCGCTCCTTCGCGATGGCGCGGTCGTAGAAGGCGTTGGCCGAGAACGCTCCATCGGGTGTCCCGTGAACGAGTTCCGGCTTCACGATGGCGACGCCCGCATAGGCGAAAGGCGCGCTCGGATCCGTTCCGCGGCGGCGCAGGCGGCCGCTCTCGTCCATGTGAAAATCGCCCCGGCCCTCGAATCCGATGCTTGTGGATAACGGAGCCACGAGCATCAGGATATCCATCCGCTCCGGGTCCCAGGCTGCCACGAGCCGCTTCAGGTTCGGCTCTTTTCCCTCGATCCAGAGCGAATCGGAATTGAAGGTGATGAAGGGTTCGCTGCCCAGGAGCGGCAGGGCCTTCTTCACGCCGCCGCCGGTTTCCAGAAGCTCGTCGCGCTCGTCGGAGACGACGATGCGCGGCGTCTCGCGCGTGCTTAAGTGCGCTTCGAGCATGTCGGCGAAGTGATGGACGTTCACCACCACCGTGTCGATGCCGGCTTCGTGCAGCCGGTCGAGGGCGAAATCGACGAGGCTTTGTCCCGCCACCTTCACCAGGGGCTTCGGCATGGTGGCCGTGATCGGCAGCATGCGCTTGCCCAGGCCTGCGGCGAGGACGATGGCTTTGCGCGGCGCGCGCGGTGAGGTCTGGGACAAGGAGCTGGCTCAGGATTCGGGAGGAGCCTCATCCACGGGCGGGATGAGCCTCGGCAGATGGTTTTCATACCAGACCTTGAGCTTGCCCAGGGCCGGATGGGCGAGGTTGCGGATGAGATAGGCTTCGATCCGCGGCAGATGCTTGAGGTAATGCGGCTTGCCGTCACGCCGGTCGAGGCGGGCGAAGATGCCGAGGATCTTGGTGGCGCGCTGGCCCGCCATGATCGCGTAGGCGCGGGCGAAGGCCGATACGTCGAAGGCGGGATCGGCGGTCTTCCGGTCACGGGCATAGAGGCCGATGAGCTTCAGTTCGAGCTCCGGCGGCACGGTCACGCGCGCATCCTGCAGCAGGGATGCGACGTCATAGGCCGGCGAGCCCAGCACCGCATCCTGGAAGTCGATCATGCCGACCCGCTGCAGGCCGTCGCGCTCGGGCAGCCAGATCAGGTTGGGCGAGTGGTAGTCGCGCAGGGTCCAGGAAGCCGGGGCGGCGAGAACCTCGCCCAGGGTCTCGGTCCAGAGATTGACGAACTCCGCCCGCGCCGAGCCCGAGAGCTGCGTGCCGATGATGTGCGGCACGTACCAGTCGAGCAGAAGCTCCACCTCGATGAGGAGCGCTTCGAGATCGTAGGGCGGGATCGGATGGTCGATGCCGTCCGCCACGGGGAGCACCTGCGGCAGGGTCTGGCCGTGGAGCTGCGCCAGGACCCTGGTCGCCTCCGCGTAGCGCTCCGGGATCGGGCCTCGGGTATCGGTGAAAGGCTCGGAGCCGAGATCCTCGATGAGGAGAAGGCCCGCTTCCAGGTCCTCGCCGTAGATGTAGGGTGCGCTGAATCCCAAGGCGCGCAGGCCCTTGTCCATGGCGACGAACGCATGCACCGTCTCGGCGAGCTTCGCGATGGTCGTGTAGGGCTTGCCGCGCCGCACGGCCGGCCCGACCGGACGCGGGGGCGAGATCATCAGGAGCGCGGTCGCGCCGTCCGGCTTCACCAGGCGCTCGTAGGAGCGGATCACGGAGGCGTCGCCCGGCATGGGCTGGCGCTTCGCATCGCCCCAGCCGCAGCGCTCGACGAGGCCGCGATAGGCCTTCATGCGCTGGAGCCGGGACGCGAAGGCGCCGGTTCCGGTGACCATCGCGAGGCGGCCGCGGCCCTGGCTGCCGGGAGCGAAATCGAGGCGGATGTCGAGGTGTTCGGGATTCAGCGCATCGTCGGCCCGTTCGGGCCACTCGACGAGCGCGATGGCGTTTTCCGTCATCTCGTCCCAGCCCAGCTCCGCGAGTTCGTAGCCGCCGGAGAGGCGGTAGAAATCCGCATGGACGATGGGGGGCTCCTGGCCGTCATAGACCTGCATGAGGGTGAAGGTGGGGCTTGGAACCTCGAGTTCCGGATCGTCCGCGAGGGTCCGCACCAGGGCGCGGGCCAGCGTGGTCTTGCCGGCGCCGAGGCCGCCCGAGAGGGTGACGAGGTCCCCCGGTTTCAGTTCTTCGGCCAGGATCCGCGCGAAGCGCTCTGTCGACTCGTGGTCGGGAAGCGTCACGATCCATGCGGCTTGCAAAAGGTCCTGCTCGGGCATGAGGGCCAGTCCATTCACCATCGCTGTTCCTACTCGGCTGCGATTGGAGTTAGCGCGGATTGCGCGGATCGGCCATCGGACGGCGTCTCGTGCCGGTCATTGGGGAAGATGCACGTGACCGTGGTGCCGAGGCCGGGCGTGGACGAGACCTCGATGCGCCCGCCATGCAGCTCCACGAAGGAGCGCACGATCGACAGCCCCAGGCCCACGCCGCGATGGCGCGTTCCCAGCGTATGGCTCTCGAACCGCTCGAAGATCCGTGCCTTGATTTCGGGCGGGATGCCGCGTCCCTGGTCCTTCACGTCGAAGATCACCTCGCCGCCGCGCTTGCGCGCCGACACCCGGATGGTCTGGCCGGGAGACGAGAAGCCGACCGCGTTGGACAGCAGGTTGAACAGGATCTGGCGAACGCGCTTGCCGTCGGCCACGAAGGTGCCGATGTCGTCCGGCGTGTCGATGACCAGGTGAAGCGAGGATTCCGCCAGCCGGTCCTCGAGCCCGCGCATGGCGGCCTCGATGGTGGAGCGGATGTCGACGATCTCGGGGCTGAGCTCCAGGGAGCCGGTGTCGATGGAGGCGAGATCGAGAATGTCGTTGAGGATCGCGAGCAGCGACGCCGAGGAGCGCATGATGTGCTCGGCGTAGTCGCGCTGGCGCGGGTTGAGGGCGCCCACCGTCTCGTCGCCGAGCAATTGCGTGAAGCCGATGATGTTGGTGAGCGGCGAGCGCAGCTCGTAGGACACGTGATGCACGAACTCGTCGCGCAGCCGCGAGGCGCGCTCCAGCGCCTCGTTGCGCTCGGTGAGCGCGCGCTCCACGTTCACGCTCGCGGTCACGTCGGTGAAGCTCAGGAGCGTCGCGCCGTCGGGCAGGGGCTGCGCGGCGCAGTCGAGGGCCGTGCCGTCGTGGCGTTCGATGCGGCAGGTGAGGCCCATGCGCATGTCGGCGAGGCCCGCCACCGCGCCGCGGATGTCGATCCACGGCTCGTCCTGCGGCGCCAGCAGGCGGCAGGCCCTGATGATCGTGTCGATATGCGGGTTTTCCGCCGTCATCTCGGGCGACAGGTTCCACATCTCGGCGAAGGCGCGGTTGTGCAGCTTGAGGCGCCCGTCGGAGCCGAACACGGCCACGCCTTCCTTCAGCGTATCGAGGGTCTCGGACTGCACGCGGGTCAGCGAATGCACCTGCGAGGCGAGCTCGAAACGCTCGCTCACGTCGTCGAACAGGTACGTGACGCCGCCCTGCGGATTGGGATTGATGACCACGCGCAGGGTGCGCCGGTCGGGCAGGTGCCACCAGGTCTCCTGCTGCTCCACCGAGTGGTAGCCCTGCAGGAATTCGGTCTTCCAGGCGCGGAAATCCGCCTGCTCGGGAAGCTTGCGGCCGGTGCGCAGCTTGTCGAGCACCTCGCTGTCCGTGGGGCGCGAGGCCAGGAACGCGGCGTCCAGGCCCCAAAGGCGCTGATAGGCGGCGTTGCTGAAGATGAGCGTCTGCGACCCGTCGAAGATCGCGACCGCCGTCGGCAGCTGGTCCAGGGTGCGCACATGGGCGTCCATCTGGCGCTGCAGGTCGGTGCGGACCGCTTCGAGTTCGGATACGTCCACCGCGATGCCCGCGCTGCCGCCGGCGGTCGGGCGTTCGATCACGTCGAGCACCGCGCGATGGCCCGCGACGACCGCCGTGACTCTCCCCGAGAAGGTGACGCCGGACCGGCGCTGCCGGCGTGCCTCGTCCCGGGTGGCCGTGCCGAGGAGCTCGAGGGAGCGGGCGATGGCATCGTCGAGGTCCCTGGCCTCGACGGAGCGCAGATAGGCTTGGTTCGCCCAGAGCAGCCTGTCGTCCGTATCGCGGATCCAGAGCGGATAGGCGACATCGTCGAGCAGCATCGTCATGGAGCGCAGGTCGCTGCGCGCCACCGCGAGCTGGCCCTGGACCTTCATGAGTTCGGCCCGGTCGCCGGTCACGTCCCGCAGGCGCAGGAGCGCCCGCCCGCCGATGGTGCGGCCTTCCACGTCGATGAAGCGGCTGCCCGCGGTGCAGCGCCCGGTCAGGCGGAAGGGCTGGCCGCGTTCCTTGAGCTGTTCGAGGGCGCTCTCGACCGCGGTGGCGTCCGTCGGGGCGAGCCAAGTGCCGAAGGCGAGGGCGCGCTGGGCCGAGGCGTTCTCGCCCACGATGGTGGGATCGCCCTGGAAGCGCGGTTCTCCGTCCCGCCCGTGCCAGCTCACGAGGAGCTGGCGCTCCGACCCCATGAGAAGGGTCGCGAGATCGTCCGAACCCCGCAGGGCGTCGAGCTCGTGGCGCAGGCGCCGCTCCATCCGGGCGGCGCGCTTGCGCTCGTGCATCAGCAGCAGGGCCGTGGTGGTCGAGACGGCGACGAGGCCCATGAAGAGGCCGAAATAGACCGCATTGTGCAGGTCGAAGCTGTTCAGGAACCCGAGGAGGTCGGTGGCTCCCTCCGTGATCGGGAGCAGCAGGTCGTTGGCAAGCGCCGCCTGGGAGGTGCCGGTCAGGAGCGTCAGGGACAGGGGAACGCGGGCCGAACCGACGAGGGCGCCTCTCCCATCGCTGCTGCCGTCGTGACGCTCCCAATGCCCGGCCATGCCGTGCTGCCCTTCCTTTGTTGGCGGCCGAAAACAAGGCCAAGTTGGATCGATCCCCGGCTGCGCCTTGCGGCGCTGCAGAGGTCAACCGTCTACGCATGAACGGAACTGCCGGCGCAGGTTCGAAGCCACAGCACAGCCGGTCGATTCGCGTTCACTCTAGACTACCCCCGACTCCGCCAGGAAGAGGGTTAACACCGGCTTAAACTTCCTTTGGAGAACCTGTGTGCAATTCCTCGAACCATATTGCATTTGTGACACACACATGCCGGTGCGACAGTTTGTTCGATTCGGATGGCACCGGCGCAAGAAAAAAGCCCGGCGCGAGGCCGGGCTTCCGAAGGCTGATGGGCGGGCCGATCAGTAGCGGTAATGATCCGGCTTGAACGGACCCTGCTCGGACACGCCGATATAGGACGCCTGGTCGGGGCGCAGCTTGGTGAGCTTCACGCCGATCTTCTCGAGGTGCAGCGAGGCGACCTTCTCGTCCAGGTGCTTGGGCAGGGTGTAGACCTTGCGCTCGTACTTGCCCTGCTGGGTGAAGAGCTCGATCTGGGCCAGCGTCTGGTTGGTGAACGAGGCCGACATCACGAAGGACGGGTGGCCCATGGCGTTGCCCAGGTTCACGAGGCGGCCTTGCGACAGCAGGATGATGCGGTGCCCGTCGGGGAACTCGATCTCGTCCACCTGCGGCTTCACGTTGTTCCACTTCAGGTTCTTGAGGGACGCGACCTGGATCTCGTTGTCGAAGTGGCCGATGTTGCAGACGATGGCGCGGTCCTTCATCGCACGCATGTGCTCGATGGTGATCACGTCCTTGTTGCCCGTGGCGGTGACGAAGATGTCGGCGCGGGGAGCCGCGTCCTCCATGGTCGTGACCTCATAGCCTTCCATGGCGGCCTGGAGGGCGCAGATCGGGTCGACTTCCGACACCAGCACGCGGCAGCCGGCCTGGCGGAGCGAGGCGGCCGAGCCCTTGCCCACGTCGCCGAAGCCCGCCACCATGGCGACCTTGCCGGCCATCATCACGTCCGTGCCGCGGCGGATGCCGTCGACCAGGGACTCGCGGCAGCCGTAGAGGTTGTCGAACTTCGACTTGGTGACCGAGTCGTTGACGTTGATCGCCGGGAAGAGGAGCTTGCCCTCCTTCTCCATGATGTAGAGGCGGTGAACGCCCGTGGTGGTCTCTTCCGACACGCCCTTGATCGACTTGGCGAGCTCGGCGAACCAGCCCTTCGGCTTCTCGGAGAGCAGGCGCTTGATGAGAGCGAAGAACACTTCCTCTTCCTCGGAGCCCGGCTTGTCGAGGAAGGCGGTGTCGCCCTGCTCGGCGCGCAGGCCGAGATGGACCAGCATGGTGGCGTCGCCGCCGTCGTCGAGGATCATGTTCGGCATGCCGCCGTCATGCCAGTCGAACAGCTTGGCGGTGTAGTCCCAGTACTCCTTCAGGGTCTCGCCCTTGTAGGCGAAGACCGGGATGCCGGCGGCCGCGATGGCGGCGGCGGCGTGGTCCTGGGTGGAGTAGATGTTGCAGGACACCCAGCGGATGTCGGCGCCGAGGGCCTTGAGGGTCTCGATCAGCACCGCGGTCTGGATGGTCATGTGGAGCGAGCCGGCGATGCGGGCGCCCTTCAGGGGCTGCTTCGGGCCGTACTCGGCCCGGACGGCCATCAGGCCCGGCATCTCGGTCTCAGCGATGGAGATTTCCTTGCGGCCGAAATCGGCAAGGCTGATGTCTTTGACGATGTAATCCTGCGCCATGATGGCCTCTCTCTGCACCTGTTCGGTTGAATTGGCGCTGTCTCTACCAGAGACCTGCGAGAGAGGCAATCAAGATATAAAGATGTCTTTATATGTCATCTGGAGCGATGCGATGAGACACCAGGTCATGGCCGGCCTGGTGCCAGCCATCCCGCTTCTGTGAAGCTCCGTACCCTTCCGATCGGGATCGCCGTCCCCAGGCCGATGATGACGTGTGGAGCAATAGCCTACGCTGAGGGACCTACTCGTCCTCGCCGAATCTGTTGGCGAGAAGGTCGTCGATGGCCTGGAGGCAGGCCTGGGCGTCCTCGCCCTTGGCCGTGACGGTGATGGAGGTGCCCTGGGCGGCCGCCAGCGTCAGGAGCCCCATGATCGAGCGCCCGCCCACGGTCTCGCCGCAGCGGGTCACGGTCACGTCGGAGTTGAAGCGCTCGACGGTCTGGACGAACTTGGCCGAGGCGCGGGCATGCAGGCCCCGGCGGTTGATGATGGGAAGTTCCCGGACCTCGGCTCCGTCCGGCACGGGAGCCGGAGGGCAATCCTCATTGCTGAGCCTTTGCATGACGGTCACTTTCCAGAGAGAACGCGCGACGCGATGTTGATGTATTTGCGTCCCGCCTCCTGGGCATGGGAGACAGCGTCGGAGAGGGCCTCCTCGTCGCGGACGGAAGCCAGCTTGATGAGCATGGGCAGGTTGATGCCGGCCACGACCTCGACGGAGCCGTTCATGCAGGACAGGGCCAGGTTCGAGGGCGTGCCGCCGAACATGTCCGTCAGGACCACGACCCCGTGGCCCGAATTGACCCGGCAGACGGCGGCCATGATGTCCTTGCGCCGAGTCTCCATATCGTCGTCGGGGCCGATCGTGATCGTTTCAAGCTGCTCCTGAGGACCCACGACATGCTCGAGCGCCGCTTTGAATTCCGTCGCGAGCTGCCCGTGGGTGACGAGCACCATTCCAATCATAATGTTACAAGTCCGAACGCTCCGAGAGCGGAGCCGCTATTTTGTGCACTGCGAAGCCAAGCGCAAGAGCAATGAGAGGAAAAGTTCATCACAGTGTCATCACCGTGTCGCAAACACCACTCAGGCAGGCCAAGGCCACATCCGCCGAGATTGCCCCGGCCTGCATCCGGATGCGAGGGATCATGACGCCGCAGAGCTCGACCTGCCTGTCCTGCTCCTCGGGATAACGGGCGGGATCGTCGGAGAGGTCGACCACCAGGCGCACCACGGCGGCCTTCTCGAAGGGGCGGCTGACGATGCCGAGGCCGAACACCTCGAGGCTGCCGCCAAGCGGTTCCACCGGCCGCGCCAGGAGGCGGCCGTGACGCATCTCGAGCCGGGTCCGGTCGTCGCTGACCAGCCGCCCGAAACGGCCGGCCCTGACGGCGAGCGACACCACCTCGCGGGCCAGGGTCGACTTGCCGGATCCCGACGCGCCCCGGATCAGAAGGCCCATCTCGCCGACGAGCACGCAGCCGGCATGGATCGTCTCACCCTTGCTCAAGAGGCATTCTTCCCGGTGTCGCGCCTGGCCTTGTCCTTGGCCCTGTCCTTCTTCTCCTGCTCCTTCTTGGCCTTTGCCCCTTCGATGGGCAGGCGGATGACGAAGCGGGCGCCGAGGCGGGTGGGCTCGCCGTCCTCGTCGGGAGGGCCGGGCCGGTTCTCGGCCCGGATCGTGCCGCGATGGGCCTCGATGATCTGGCGGGAGATGGACAGGCCAAGGCCGGAATTCTGGCCGAAGCCCTGCTCCGGCCGGTCCGTGTAGAAGCGCTCGAAGATCCGGTCGAGGGCGTCCGGTTCGATGCCGGGCCCGCTGTCCTCCACCAGGATCTCCACCTGGTTCTTGCGGCGGCGCATGGAGACGTTGACGGTTTCGTCGGGCGGCGAGAAGGAGCGGGCGTTGTCGATCAGGTTG
>Ga0182736_1003753_pt1 | contig 10003 bp, 11 predicted proteins | sample eDN5th30CKraftBY_FD_128882 | JGI IMG/M metagenome (GOLD analysis project Ga0182736, IMG submission 128882) | Enriched backyard soil microbial communities from Emeryville, California, USA - eDNA 5th pass 30_C Kraft BY (version 2) (version 2) | ecosystem: Environmental > Terrestrial > Soil >... | reverse complement strand
TTCGCGTTATGCGCCAAGCAGCGTAGGCGTTGGTGTGTCGGGATATGAAGACGGCATCGTTTGAGACCTCGGGCGCTCTGCCCGCCGCTTCGTTCAATGTGCTGCCGCGGATGGCAGGGTATCTTGCGTTTCGCAAGTTCTGCACGCCCAGTCTCTCGCGCCAGCGAAGCCCGGATCACGAGGAACTGGTCGCGCGGGCGCGCTTCCATTTGCGGCTCGCCCGGCCGGTGACCGTGGCCACCCGCTCCGGGAATGTCGTGGCGCACCTCGTGGAGCCTGAGCAGCGAGAGCCGCGCGGGACCGTGATCGTCGTGCACGGCTGGACGAGCGAGGCGTCGTTCATGATGGCCATCGCCGAGTATCTGCGGCGACGGGGCTACCGGGTCGTCCTGCCTGACCTGCCCGCGCATGGGCTCAGCCCAGGCCATCGCACAAGCCTGATCGATTGCGCACGTGCGGTTCGCGATGTCGGCGAAGCGCTCGGGCCGATCTCGTTCGCCATCGCGCATTCCATGGGCGGACTTGCGGCGCTGCTGGCGGGCTCGGAGATCCGGCCGATACCTCGGGCGTGGCCCGTGCGCGGCTACGCTCTGATCGCCGTTCCAAACCGCTTCCGCGCGATCACGCGTCGTTTCGGGGCTGATCAGGGACTGTCACATGCCGCGCAACTCGATTTCGAGCGCCGCCTCGAACGGATCGCGGAGCGCCCCATCAAGACATTCACGGGCGTCGAGTTGCTCCGCGAGACCGGACGGCCGGCGCTGCTCCTGCATTCGCGAGATGACGAGGATGTCGCCTACAGCAATGCCGAGGAGATAAGCGCCGCGTCATCGAATGTGAGGCTCGAGACGCTCGATGGCCTTGGCCACCGCAAGATACTCTACGCGCCGCCGGTCGTGCGAAGGATCGGCAGCTTTGTCGACCATGTCTTGGCGCAAGGATCTGCACCGGGCTGAGCCCCGGCACGCTGCGGCATCGAATACGGTGCGAAAGACGCAGCCCCGCGAACGAGCCGCGCGAACGAGCCTGTTCTAGTCCGCCAGCCGCGAAGGATCCGGCTTCAGGCCCGTCACCCGCTCGAGCGCGATCGCGGCAAGGACGCGATCCGACATCGTCTTGCGGAACGCAACCGACTCCGTCGTCAACGGCTCGGCCACCCCCGCGACGGCTGGCGTCGCGATGGCCAGCGCCGACGGCGTCGAAGCGAAACTTGCGAGATTAGGTGCATCGTTGGCGCAGCCGGCCAGCGACGCGCCAAGCGTCAAAACAACGGCGCTACGAATGAGCACGTTCGTCGTCCCCCGTCGTCACACGGTCCTTGTCGAACCGCTGGCACTCCCTCCTGTCCCCGGGGGGCGCCATCCCTGTTTCTTGCCGCCCATCTAGCCACGATTTTCAACAGCCGCAACCCTCGAACGCGAGAAGTGATCGCGATGCCGTCATGGGGTTGCCATGCGCCTGCACCATTTGCGGCCGCATCAGGGCATTTTGCGCGCTTGGCTAATTTTTCGTTTCCACATTGATTTATAATCTATTGATTATCATGCTATTTTTGACATTTTTTACTCGAATTGGGACGCACCTTCAATCTTTGGCAAGGATCGCAGCGCAGTCGCCACCGAGGCGCTTAACCCTTTTTGATCGCGCTGCTGACATCGTTTTCGGCAGTACCGCGGACGCGGAACCGATCTCGTCCCATCGCGTGATTCGGCGAAGATCGCGGAAAAATTCTGGGTAGGAGCGTAATCAGATGGCCCGTTACGAAGCGCATTCGCGCGACCTCGTCGAGACTGCCGCGGCGGCCGGCATGCCCGATGCTCTTTTCGAGCTTGGCTTGATGTACTGCAGCGGACGCGGCGTCGCAATCGATCTCATCGAGGCCCACAAGTGGTTCAACCTCGCGGCGGTCCGTGGCAACGACGACGCCCGGGGCTATCGTTCGGAGATCGCGAAGGAACTCACGCGCGCCGAGATCAGCGACGCCCAGCGACGGGCCCGCGCATGGCTGGGGCGCGCCTGAACCTGTCGCCTCTGCCGGCGGAACAGCCGCTCAGCACGACTTGAACAACGAGGCAACGCAGTCCCACGTTTTCTGGGTGGTGCTCTTGATGCCTTCGCCGGCCTTGACGAGCGCCTCCTTTGACGAGCGGGAGATCGACTTGGCGAGCTTCTCGACTGTGTCGGGTTGGTCGGGTTGGTCGGGCTGCGACGGCTCCGGACGGTCCCGAGCGAGCTCATCCCTGTGGACGCCACCGGGTGCTGTCGCATCCTCCGGCGAGGTTGCCGCCCGCGGCTCCGGCGCGTACCCGATCGCCGTCGGCGGCGTGCTTTGGGCATTGTGCTCAGGCGCATCGCCCGCAGGTGGCACTGTGGCATTCACCGCGCCCGATGATGCGTCGATCCTCCGGATGGGGGCGTCACAGTCGAACACGGTCCCGGACCGGACCGAGCAGGCGGCATGCCCCCCTTGTCGGGCAAGGGTCTGGATGCAGAGAAACTTGAGCGGGATGCCGCTCGGCGCGGCGCGATCGAGCACGCAGCGATAGAGTGCGTCCGGGCCTGTGCATGCGACGCAGAACTCCTGCGCGGTCGCAGGTGCGGCAGCGCTCAACGACGAGGCCAGCGCGGCGAAGCCAATCGAACGGCGGGCGGTTTGCGCGTAAAGCATGTCGACGGCTCTCCTTCCCCCGGGAGCAGACCGTCTGCGGCTCCCTGATTCGTGAAAATCATCGAAGGGCGTAGCCGTCAACACGTTTCTAGGCGCGAGACAAGCCTCACGGCGTACCGTTGCGGCCGTGCGCGCGAAAGGCCGGGCGTTCGGTCATTCGGTCGTAGTAGGCCGCAACATGGGGCAACTCGGGCTTCTCGAAGGGGATCGTGAACCACCGGTTGACGATGAGGGCGACGGGAATGTCGCCAACGGTGAACGCACCGCCTGTGACGAACGGCCCCTTCTCCGCCAGGTGCTCATCGAGCCTCTGCATCTGGCCGGACCACTCCCGGATTCCGGCCGCGATCGCTTCGGGGGCATCCTTGAAGGGCGCCATTTTGACTTGCAGGCCGAGAAACACCGGTCGAATGCCGACGTAGGCATCGGAGGCGGCCCAGTCCATCCACTGCTCGACGAGCGCCCGAGCCTTCAGCTCCACAGGATAGAGATCGGAACGTCCGTGTTTCGTCGCCAGATACCGCACGATCGTGTGGGACTCGCGCAGGACGAATCCGGCGTCGTCGATGACGGGCACCACACCGAAGCGCGAGACGCTCCGGAAAGGCTCCTCCAACGTCGAACGGAAGCCGCGCCCCCAATCCTCGCGGGTGAAGGGCTCCCCGACCTCGTCGCACATCCAAAGCACCTTGCGGACGTTGATCGAGTTCGCGCGACCATAGATGTGCAGCATCGTGAAGAGACCTGACCATGTGAGGGACGAAAGAACCAGCGCTCCAGCCGGCGTCGAGCGCACAGGCGGAGCTGGACGCCTCCGTCACTATGAACCGATGCGAGCCGTCCCGAAAGGTGCCCAAGGGGCTGAAACCAAACGACAGCCGAAGATCATGTGTCGGAAAGGGCGCGGCATCGGCCTTGAGCAGTTCGTTGAACAACGATCAATTGAGTGTGAACCTTGTCGCAATTATATTGGCTGAGGATGATTCTGTCCGATACTTGTCGGGTGGGGCGAATTGGCGCCTTTCTTGCTACACTGGCATGTGACGGGAATCGGGAATTGGCGCATGCAGGATAAGATTTATCTCGGTATCAGGAACCACGATACTGGGGACTATTATGTTGCGGCATGCACTCTGCCGGCCCAGATCGGCCGCCAGCACGATATGCGCAATCAAGTCCTGCTCGACCCCCGGTATCGGACCGTCTCCCGTATCCATGGCATGATCGAGCGAACGTCGCGCGGCTTCGTTTACACCGACAGCTCGACAAGCGGCAGTCGCGTAGGTGGGCTGGTGGTACGCGACAGTCGCGTGGCCCTGCAGCCGAATTTCGAGATCGAGATCGAGAATTACACCATCAGCCGCGTCGAGATTACGCCCTTCGTCGTTCTGAGCACGACCGACAAGCTCGACGAGGTGCAGAAGCTCGAGGTGCTACCGGGACGCGGCATCGGCGTTGTCGAGATTGGCGCCATCACGCAACGCTATCCGGATCGCAAGCCGACGGTTCAGACGCCAGGTGCAACACTGGAGCTGCTCGACCTCAATCGCTGGACCAATTGGGACATCGAGACCGCCGGTCGCTTCGAGCTGACAGACAATCATCCCGTGTGGGTCATCTCGGAGCGGTCGCGGGCAACCGTGCGTCGCAACAAGTCGATCGTACCGAAGACGCAGGAGCGCACCCAGCTCGCCCCCCTCGACGTGATCGAAGTGGGCCCCATGCGTTTCGAGGTGCTGCATCCGCACGAGCCGCGCGTCGTTTGCGGCTACGACCGCTGCCATTTGCTCAACCCGCCCCCGCTCGAAGCCAACTGCCGGTTTTGCGGCCGTCATCTGGCAAATGCGGGCGGATTTTCAAGGATTCTCTAGCAGTGGCGCCGCGATGCGCCCTACCACGCGCGCCGGCCGCTACGCCCATGCCCCTTATCGATCAAGGTCACTCCGATGCCTATTGAGATTTCGTGGCAGCTTTCCGGTCGTACCGAGCGCCGCACGCTCCAGGGGCGCGGCCCGTTCCGCATCGGACGGTCGCGCAATGGCGACGTCGTCCTCGATCATCCCCAGGTCTCGCGCGTCCACCTCGAGGTCATCGTCGACGGCGCCTCTGTGCGAGCCGAGGACAAAAACAGCCAGAACGGAACCCGGATCGACGGGCGCCCCATCACGGTTGCGACCTGGTCGCCCGGGGAAGCCTTGCAGGTCGGGCCGTTTTCGCTGCGCTACGCCTGGGTCGCCGAGGCCTACGAGCCGACGCGCGTCGAGTTCGGACAAGAGCCCGCACGCGAAGCACCTCGCGCTGCCGAAGCGGACGTGGCAGGCGGACGCAACCCGTTCCCGGGCGCGCTCTTCGATCGGCGCACTGTTCCGATCAGTGAGATCAAGGCGTCCGGCAAGCTCGCCGCCGAGACCGAATATCTGGCGATCGGCGGCGGCATCGGAAGTTTCTGCTGGGTCGATCACTTGCGGTGCTACGGCGTGCCCGGCTCAACCATCCGCGTGCTGGGGATTGCGCCCGATAAGACCGCCTACGCCAAGTACAGCAGGCTCTGCCGCGCCTCCCAGATTCCCTTGCACGAACGGATCCGCTCCAACTCGATCTCGACCCCCGACAACATCTGGGGGTTTCCGGGCTACGCCAGCCGCGAATGCGTCCGCGAGGTCATGCACGGCCGCCTTTCCGGCCTGAAACGCATTCTCCAGGTGTTCGGGGAACCGGCTCTGACCGAAAGCTATACGCCTCGGTTAGGTGACGTCTTCGAGTCCATGGACAAGGAAGCGGCCCGCATCGGGTGGAACGACATGTTCGTCGTCGCCCAGGCGATCGCCATCCGCAAGACCGACGACGAACGGTTCGTGATCGCCTACCGTATCCCCAGCGAAGCAGCGGCCGGGGCCTCCCGCTCCGAACGCGAGCGCTTCATGGTTGCGCGCTACGTCCAGCTCGCTACCGGCTATCCCGCGTCGAACTTCCTTCCGGATTTGCAGGAGTTCAAGCACTCGCATCCCGACGTGGCAGCCGTCGTCAACTGTTACGAGCCGCATGACGAGGTCTACAAGACCCTGGAGCAAAGGGGCGGCACCGTGCTCATTCGCGGACGCGGCATCGTCGCCTCGCGCGTTATCCAGCGCATCTGGGAAGCACGCCAGCGCAACAAGAACATCAGCCTGATCCATCTCAACCGCGCGCCGATCAAGGAAGGGACGAAATACGATTGGGCACAGCGCGCCGTACGATCCGACGTCCAGCAGCAGCCGTTCAACTGGCCCAAGTCCTGCTGGGGCGGAACGCTGAGGAAGCGGCTCGAGGATGCGTCGCCGGAGGAGCGATCCCAGTTGCTCAGCATCTGGGGCGGCACCACGACGGCTGACCGGGACGACTGGAACGACATCATCGCGGAAGGCAACCGCGACGGCTGGCTCAAGAGCTTCTACGGCTCCGTGCAATCCATGACCTATCGCGATGGGCAAGTGATCACCCGCCTGGGCGGCCATGAGAAGTACCAGGAAGGGATCGATCTCGCCGCCGACTTTGTCGTTGACTGCACCGGGCTCGTCAGTCGCCTGGATGAGGCACCGGTGCTGGCCGACCTGACGCGCATATACGACTTGCAGCGCAACAAGGCCGGATCGGGAACAGGGCCGGAGGTTCGCCTCGCGGGCCTCGCCGTGAACAATGCATTTGAAGTGCCCGGCATGCAGAACGGCCGGGGTCGCGTCTGGGCCGCCGGCGTGCTCACCGCCAACGGGCCTTATGCAGCCGTGGACAGCTTCCTCGGCCTCCAATACGCGGCACTGCGCTCGGTGGACCAGCTCGGAGCCCTGAGAGCACCCGGCGTTTCCCGCTTCGGCCCCCTGCGCTCCTTCCGTCAGTGGATCCGATGGTGTCTCGGCAGGTCCCCGGGGTGAGTGCCCTCGGCCTCGCCTTTCCTTCTCCCTCGCGCCACGCCTCGAAAGATCAGCACACATGACCCCCACATTGCTCGGCCGCTGGCATACGCGCCTGATCCTCTTTCTGTTCATCGGCCTACCGATCACGTTCCTCTACGCCTGGTACCTGTCGGCATGGGGGCTGTCCGAGGTCTATACGGTCGCGTGGCCGTTCGATCAGGTCTGGTTTCGCCTCCCGCCGATCGAGCTTTCGATCTTCCAGGATCCGTTCAAGTTCCTGCTCGCGCTGCTGGTCCTCGGGCTCGTTCTCGATGTCGCCTATATCCAGATCCAGCGCTTCCATTGGGAGCAGGACTGGCCGTTCGCGTACCAGTTCTTCTTCTCTTGGGTCGAGTTCTTCATCGTTTTCTACGTGATGGATTTCGGCTTCCTCGACTTCATGTTCCCCGACGGCCGGATCCCGTTCTCGACCGCCGTTTGCCATTTTTCCTGGGTGTTTACGTTCTCGTTCATCGGCGTGCTGGCGCTGCTGCAGATCTTCCTCGTGCGCTGGCGGTTCAAGGGAGGCGAGCTCGGCCGCTTCCCCCTCCGCTGATGCCGCGAGCCGGTGTTGTCCTCTCCTGCGGCGAAGGCACTCCGCCTCTTTAGCGATCTGAGTGAAAGAAGCTCTTGCGCTCGCCGCAGACGCACACTAGGAAGACCGGGCACTGCGCTGCTGGCGCAGCTTCCCAATCCAGGTTCGGGGCCGTAGCTCAGCTGGGAGAGCGCGTGAATGGCATTCACGAGGTCAGGGGTTCGATCCCCCTCGGCTCCACCAATAAAATCAGGCACTCCGGCTGTTTCCAAAGCCTCGCGCGGCTGATGCGCTCCTGGACGGGGCCACATGGCATAGTGGTATCGGGTTGCCTCGGCTGAATGGGCCCTGCCCCGGAGCCGCCGCAAGACCACCCCGTCGATTTCTGCCACAAGCCTGAACGATCCTACGCAACAGAACGCCGCGTAGCGCACCCCACACATGCAAATGCCGCCGCGAGTGAACGCGACGGCATATCTTCGGCAATGCGCGTGACGCGCGGGCCGAACCTACCAGCGGCGATGTTCGTACGTGCGCGAACGATTGCCCTTCCGATAGGTCGTAGAGCCATTACCGTACGTCTTCGAGCGGTTGCCATGGCGCTCCGTGACGGAACCATCTCGGTTGTAGGTGACAGACCGATTGCCTTGGCGCTCCGTGATCACGCCGTCGCAATTCGTAACGGATCGGTTTCCTGACCGCTCCGTCGTGCATCTGGCTTCGGCGGCGGTGCTGGCAACCACCAAACCGATCGCAAGAGCCACTCCTCCAAAGAGCTGCATCATGATTGTATTGTCCTCTTCCCGATAAAGGTCACGTACCGTCTTAACAGACCACTGTCGAACTGGTTCCCCAACGGGTCGCTCAGGAACAACAGTTGCGTGCTCTCAGAACACCTTGCAACGCTTGCAAAATGTCCCGTTCGTACTCTCGGCAACGCGCACACGCTGCCCGAAAGCTTGCGCCGCATCCTTGCCAATGGGCCTTGCGCGAACCTGTTTGCCGCCTGCCCATCCGGCCCGATAGTCCAGAAGACAGCATATTAGTCGTTCAATATGGCAATGAGTGGACCACGGACGCTTTCCTGTCCGCCCAAAGACATATCTGGGCCGACCGCCGCGCTGCCTTCGCACTTGGCAAGCATCGGCGTATCGGCTCCAATCCTCTCGAGAATGATGTGACGCTGGCAGGCGGCAGGGCGTTCCGCTCCACGCCTGCAACCGGCGCGTGCGTCGTGTGCCCACAGAACCCGCTCCGGCGAATGACCGGCGGTATAAGGAGCCAACATGCCCTCGGTCTTCTATCAAGGCGTCGGAGATCGCCTGACCCACTGGGACGTCGACGTTGAGGCGGCAACCCTCACCCCGCGTGGGTCGGTCACCCTGCCATCGAAAGTGCAGTACGTCTGGCCGAACCCTTCCGGCACGTTCCTTTACGTCACGACGAGCGATGCGGCCGCGGGCAATGCGCCCAATCCCGGAAACGTGCATCGCCTCTGCGCATTGCGCGTCGGCCCTGGCGGCGAGCTCGCGATTCACGGCGAACCAGCGGCTCTACCGCAACGTCCGATCCATCACAGCCTGGATCGCAGCGGGCGCTACGTGCTCACTTGCTATAATACGCCGAGCAATCTCACGGTGCATCGCATCAACGACGACGGCACGGTCGGGGCGGCAATCGATCAGCCGCCCGAGCTGGACCTCGGCATCTACGCGCATCAGATTGTGCCGCTACCTCACAATCGCTCCGTTCTCATGGTCGCGCGCGGCAATCGCCCCACCGAGACGCGGCCGGAAGATCCAGGCGCGCTCAAGATCTACGGCTTCGACGACGGACGGCTGTCTCCGCTCGCGAACCTGCCGGTCGGTGGCCAGGGCGGCTACGGCTACGGGCCTCGCCACGTCGACTTTCACCCGTCGAGGCCGTGGATGTACGCCTCGATCGAATCGCAGAACCGGCTTCACATGCACCCGCTCGATGGGGACAGCGTCTCGCCCGAGCCGCTCCACGATCTCCCCACGACCGTCGGCAGCTACGACCACAGCTTCGGCCAGATCTCCAGCGGGATTCACGTCCACCCGGACGGTCGGGCCGTCTACGTCGCGAACCGGTCCGATGCCCGGTCGGAGGTCGATGGACGTCGCCTGTACAGCGGCGGCGAGAACAGTATCGCGGTGTTCGCGATCGACCCCGCCAGCGGGGAGCCCCGCGCGATCCAGCAGGCGGACCCACACGCCAGCCACGTGCGGACATTCAGCTTCGACCCATCCGGAAAGCTTCTTGTCGCCGGAAGCATCGAGGGACGCGACGTGACGGATGGCGATGGCACCCGTCATCTGCCAGCCGCACTCTCCGTTTTCCGGGTCGACGCCGATGGCCGCCTGACATTCGTGCGCAAGTACGATGTCGAAACCGGAAACGGTAACTATCAATGGTGGACGGGATTCGTAGAGCGCGCCTGAGCGATCGCTCGCGCAGTCGAGAGAGGAAACGATGGCCATAGACAAGCGCGTGGCAACAGCGGCTGCCGCGCTCGCCGATGTCCGGGACGGCGCAACGGTCCTGATCAGCGGATTCGGCGGCGCCGGCTTCCCGAACACCCTGATCCGCGCTCTGCGCGAGCATGGCACCAAGGATCTCACCCTGGTCGTCAACTCCGCCACGCACCGCTACTCGTTGACCCATGAATTGATCGAATCCGGTCAGGTGGCAAAAGTCGTGTGCAGCGCAGCGCGCGGCGCGGGCAAGGATCTCTCGCCATTCGAGCAGTTGTGGAAGGCCGGGAAAATCGAGCTCGTGTGCCTGCCGCAAGGCACGTTCTCCGAGGCGATCCGTGCCGGCGGCGCAGGCATTCCCGCCTTCTACACCCCG
>Ga0182736_1003752_pt1 | contig 10005 bp, 7 predicted proteins | sample eDN5th30CKraftBY_FD_128882 | JGI IMG/M metagenome (GOLD analysis project Ga0182736, IMG submission 128882) | Enriched backyard soil microbial communities from Emeryville, California, USA - eDNA 5th pass 30_C Kraft BY (version 2) (version 2) | ecosystem: Environmental > Terrestrial > Soil >... | reverse complement strand
GCCAGTTCGGCGACGATGGCCTCGCGCGTGCAGAACAGCACCACGTCGCTTCCCACGGCTACGTCGCGTAGCGCGCTGACGCTGTCGCATTCAAACGCAATCGGCAGTTCATCCACGCCGGCCACCTGATACAGCTTGGCCAGATACTCCCGCGCGCGCTGTGGCAGGTCGGTGGCGGCCAGGCGATATTGCGCCAAGGCGGCGCGCAGCTTGGGTTTTCGCACCGATTGCAGCGGATGCCCGGCCCGCACGAAAAGGCCGCCGTGCTGCGGCGGCAGCGCACGCACGATGAAGTCCGCCGGCGGCGGCAGGCTGTGCGTCACCGCCACGGCGAAGTCCAGCTTGTCCTGCAACAGCTTGTCGAGCAGACGCTGCCAGCTTTCGATCTCGACATGCACGCTTAGACCGGGATGTTCGCGGGCCAGGCGGACCAGCAGCGGCGACAGAAACCCCGCCGCCGGAAAGGCCCCGACGCCGAAGCTCACGCGTCCCGTGTCGTGGCCCCTCATCAATTCGGCCTCGCGCCGAAGGGCGAGGACATCGCCCAGGATGCGGCGCGAACGATCGAGAACCATTTTTCCCGCCTGCGTCGGCGTCACGCCGATCGACGCGCGATCCACCAGCACCAGGCCCAACGTCTCTTCAAGGGACTGGATGCTGCGCGTCAGCGCCGACTGCGTCAGATGCAGCCGCTGGGCCGCCCGAGAGAAGTGCCGCTCTTCGGCAAGGACGGAAAAGTGCTGGAGCGAACGGATCGTCAGGCCCATGTATTTTTCTCATCGGAATTGCGCCAAATATGCAATTGATTCGGGTCAATTGCAAGACTAAAACAGCTTGACCACGGGTCGGTGAAAACGCTGCAAGAACCCGGGAAAACACGACACAGAGCGCTGCGCGGCCCCGCGACACGCCAACCTCGCAGGAGGAGACAACATGAACCGCAAGCCGATCTTCCATCTGGCGGGCTGGGCCGCCGCGCTGAGCATGCTGGCCTGTACGGCGGCCGTCGCGGCGCCATCCCCGCAACCCGACGCCTGGCCCGCCGCGGGCAAGCCGATACGCATGGTCGTGCCGTTCCCGGCGGGGTCGGGGTCGGATTCGCTGGCGCGCATGCTGGCGGCCAAGGTATCGCAGCAGACGGGCGCCTCCGTCATCATCGACAACAAGCCGGGCGCGGGCACGATGATCGGCGCGCAGGACGTGGCGCGCGCCAAGCCGGACGGCTATACGCTGCTGTACACCATCGTGGTCACGCACACGCAGAATCCGCACCTCTACAAAAAGCTGCCGTACGACCCGATCAAGGACTTCACGCCGGTGTTGCAGTCGGTCAGATCGGCCACCGTGCTGGTCGCCAACAACAACGCGCCGTTCTCCACGACGGCCGAGCTGATCGCCTACGCCAAGGCAAATCCTGGAAAGCTCAACTACGCCTCGTACAGCGCCGGATCGACCTCGCACCTGAATGGCGAGATTCTCAAGATGAAGACGGGCACCGACATCGTCCACGTGCCCTACAAGGGCACCGCCGACGCCAGCCGTGCGCTTTTGGCGGGCGACGTGCAGGTTTACTTCGACGGCACCGCCACGGCGGTCGAGAACGCGCGAGCCGGCAAGGTCAAGCTGCTGGGCCCGGCCACGGACCGGCGCCTGAGCGTGCTGCCAGAACTGCCCACGCTGGAAGAGCAGGGGATCGAGGGACTGAACATCGTGGGGTGGCAAGGCATCTTCGGCCCGGGCGATATGCCGCCCGCACTGGCCGAGCGCGTCGCCCAGGTGTTTCGCGCCGCGCTGGAGACCCCCGAAATCACCCAGACCATCCTGTCGCAGGGCAACGAGGTCAGCGGCGCGGGGCCAAAGGAATTCTCGGCCATCGTGCAGCGCGACAGCGCGCGGTGGGGCGACGTGATCCGCCGGATCGGGCTGGTATTGGAATAAGGCTGACGGGCCCGCGGGCCCCGGGAGACAACGATGCACGATGTAGTGATACGCGGCGGCACGCTGGTGGACGGTTCGGGCGCCAGCGCCCGGGTGGGCGACCTGGCCATTGAAGGCGGCAGGATCGTCCAGGCCGGCGGCAAGGCGGGCGCGGCGCGGCGAGAGATCGACGCTGCCGGCGCGCTGGTGACGCCGGGGTGGGTCGACATCCATACCCATTACGACGGCCAGGCGACATGGGATCCGTATCTCAGTCCCTCAACATGGCATGGCGTTACCACCGCCATCATGGGCAACTGCGGCGTGGGCTTTGCGCCGGTCAAGCCCGACCGGCGCGAATGGCTGATCAAGGTGATGGAAGGCGTCGAGGACATTCCGGGCTCGGTGCTGTCCGAAGGCATCGAATGGGACTGGGAGACCTTTCCCGAGTACCTGGACGCGCTGGATCGGCGGCCCAAGGCGCTGGACATCGGCGCGCAGATTCCGCACAGCGCGGTGCGCGCGTACGTGATGGGCGAGCGCGCCATTCATCACGACGAGGCCTCGCCCGCGGACCTGCTGGCCATGCGCGAGGTCGTGCGCGCTGCCCTGCAGGCGGGCGCGGTCGGCTTTTCGACGTCGCGGACGTTCCTGCACAAGTACGACGAGCGCAAGTATCCCCCGGGCACGTTCGCCACCGGCGAAGAGATCAGCGCGCTGGGATCGGTCATGGGCGAAGTCGGCCACGGCGTGTTCCAGATGACGGCCAACCATCCCGCGATGGAAGGCGAGATCCCCTGGCTGGAGCAGCTTGCCCGCCACAATCGTCTGCCCGTGCTGTTCAACCTTCAGCAGACCGATGGCGCGCCAGACGTCTGGAAGCAGATCGTGCGCACGCTGGACAAGGCGCGCGACGAAGGCGTGCCGCTCATGGCCGGCATCAGCGGCCGGCCGCTCGGCATCCTGTTTTCCTGGCAGAGCTCGCTGCACCCCTTCATTGCCCATCCGACCTATCAGGCGCTGCACGCGCTGCCCCTGCCGGAAAAGCTCGCGCAGCTGCGCGATCCGCAGGTCCGCCAGAAAATCATGAGCGAGCAGCGTGGCCTGCTGGACCGCCGGGCCGAAACGCTATTCAGCAGCTTTCACAAGATCTACCGGTTGGGCCAGGATCCCGACTACGAACCGCTGCCCGAAGACAGCGTGGCGGCCATGGCGGCGCGCACCGGGCGCCCGCCGCTGGAGCTGGTGTACGACCTGATGCTGGAGAACGACGGCCGGGCGATTCTTTATTACCCGTCCTTCAACTACTCGTACGAAAACCTTGATCACCTTCATCAGTTGATGCAGCACGCCAATACCGTGAACAGCCTGTCCGACGGCGGCGCGCATTGCGGCTACATCTGCGATGTCAGCATGCCGACCTTCATGCTCAGCCACTGGACGCGCGACCGCCGCCGCGGCCCGCTATTGCCGCTGGAACACGTGGTGCGCCGGCAAACCCGCGACACCGCGCTGGTCTATGGCTTGCACGATCGCGGCTTGTTGCAGCCAGGGTACAAGGCCGACATCAACATCATCGATCCCGATGCGCTGAAGGTCCACTGCCCGGAAATGGTCTTCGACCTGCCGGGCGGCGGGCGCCGGCTGGTGCAGCGTGCCGATGGCTACGTGGCCACGCTGGTCAACGGCCTACCGATCTTCGAGCGCGGCCAGGCCACGGGCGAGCTCCCAGGCAAGCTGCTGCGCGGGGCCGGACCGCAACGCGGCTAAGCATCCGGGCATTCCCGAATATATTGATTGCACCGATTAATCCACTGGAATTTCTCATTTGTGGCGCAGGATTGCGCTCCCTATGATCGGCAGGGTTGCTTCACCAGCAACCCAAAAATCAAGGGGAAAAAAATGAAAAAGTGGAAACTGGCCTGCGCTGCGCTGGCCGTGCTGTCCTGCGTGGCCACGGCCTCGGGCGCTCAAACCGCCTACCCGAAGGGCCCGGTCACGCTGGTCGTGCCTTTCGCGCCCGGCGGATCGACGGACGTGATCGGACGGCTACTGGCCGAGCGGCTGGCGGTGGCGCTCAAGCAGCCGGTGGTCGTTGAGAACCGCTCGGGCGCGGGCGGCAACATCGGCGCGGCCATGGTGGCCAAGTCAGCGCCCGATGGCCAGACGCTGCTCTTTGGCACGACGGGCATCCTGGCCATCAACGAGTTTCTGTACAACAACCCGGGCTACAAGGCCGACCGCGACCTGAAACCGGTGGTGTACACCGCGTCCATCAGCAACGTGCTGATCTTGAACAACGACATGCCGGTGTCCAGCGTCGACGACCTGATCAAGCTGGCCAAGGCGAACCCCGGCAAGTATTCCTTTGCATCCTCGGGCGCGGGCAGCTCCACGCACCTGTCGGGCGAATTATTCAAGAACATGGCGGGCGTGGACCTGATGCACGTGCCGTACAAGGGCAGCGGCCAGGCGCTGGTGGATCTGGTCGGCGGCCAGATCAACATGATCTTCGACAACGCCCCGTCGGCCGTGCCGCTGGCGCAATCGGGCAAGGTCAAGGCGCTGGCCGTCACCAGCACCACGCCGCTGTCGGTGCTGCCGGGGATTCCGCCGTTGACCGAGGCGGGCCTGAAGGGATACGAGTCCTTGTCCTGGACCGGCGTGGTTGCACCCGCCGGCACGCCGCAGGCCGTGGTGGACCGGCTCAACAAGGAGGTCAACGCGATCCTGGCCGACGAGGCCGTGCGCAAGAAACTCACCGAACTGGGCGCGCAAGCCACGGGCGGCTCGCCCCAGGACTTCACCGCGCACATCGAAGCCGAACGCGCCAAATGGGGCAAGCTGGTGAAGGAAGCGAAGATCGCGGTGCAGTAGCCACCGGCGTGGGTGTCAGACACCGGCAGACGGCGCCTTCCTGGTCCTTTTCCCCGACACCTTCACCCCCGCCGGCACCGGCTTTTCGTTGATCACGTCCCGCATGTACTGCAGGAACAGCTCGGAACTCGCTGACAGCGACCGCAGCCGCCGCGTAATCAGACAGACCTCGCGCGACAACCGCGGCGAACTCAATTCCCGAAACACGAACGTCCCCGGTTCGATCCCCTGGGTCTGCGGCGGCGCGATGGAACTTGCCGCCAGCGCCGGCAGAATCGAGTAGCGCCCGCCGCCACGCAGCACGGCGTGTAGCGACGACGTCCGTGACACTTCATCGTGCTGCTGCTCGAAGAACCCAGGCTTGCCGGCATGCGCGCGCAGAAACGCCCCGATGCCCGTGTCCTCGGTAAACCCCACATATTCCGCCGGATCCAGGTCAGCCCACTTCAGGGGCTTTGCGCCTTGCGCGTACGGATAGGACGCCGCGCAGATTACGCCGTAGCGGTCCTCGAACAGCGGCGTGTAGACCAGCTCGTCAAAGCCATGATGCGACGTCGAAATCGCAAAATCGATGTCGCCGTTGGCGATCATCTTTTCCACCTGTTCCGAGCCGGCGTCGTGCAACGAGAACGTGATCTTGGGATAAGCCTGGCGGAACGCCGCGATGGCGTCGCCCAGGAAGTAGTTGGTGACCGACGCCACCACCGCGATCCGCACATGCCCCTGACGCCCCTGCGACAACGCTTCCAGGTCGCTCAAGGCGCCGTCGAATTGGCTGAGGATGCGCTCGGCTTCCGCCTTGAAACGCGCGGCCTCCGGCGTCATCGCCACGCGCCGTGTGCTGCGGTCAAACAGCTTGACGCCTACCGCGTCCTCGAACTGCTGGATCGTCGCCGTCAGCGAGGACTGGGTCAGGAACAGTTGCGAGGCCGCCACGGTGAACGAACCCGTGTTGGCCACGGCGACGAAACTGCGAAAGTGCCGCAGGGTGATGCTGCGTTTGGCCGTCATGCTCCCCACCCCTTCATATATTGGTGAAACCGAATAATAAGCAAAAACCAACAATTTGTAGTGAAGAAAACCGCGCTCTAGAATTTCCTTCGATCTGGCGCATCGCGCCGTCTCCACCGCTGGCAACAAAGAGTGAACTGAAATGAGCGCTGCAGGCGTATTGCCCACATGAGCACACAACAACCCTTGCGCATCCTCATGTCCGCATCGACGCGGGACCGGATTGGCGGCGCTATCAGCCAGGCCTTGGACGGGCGCTCCTTCGAACCCGTCATTGCGGCCCAGACGCACGGCAATGAGCCGGCGGATGTGGATGTCGCATTCATCTCGCGCGACGTGACGGGCCTGTCGACCAAGCATCGCGTCCTTGAACCGCTGGAAGCCTTCTACGTCACGCTGCGCCGGTCGCCGAGGCTGGCCTGGGTGCACGTGCATTCGGCGGGGGCCGACCGGCCGATCTTCGGCGAACTGAAGGCGCGCGGTGTGCGCGTCACGACGTCGTCCGGGGCCAATGCGCAGGTGGTGGCGCAGACGGCGCTGGCCGCGATCCTGTCGCTGGCCCGCGAGTTTCCCCGCCTGTTCGACGCGCAGCGGGCGCGCACGTGGACGCCACTGATCGGGGGATTGCTGCCGCGCGACCTGGCCGGGCAGACCGCCGTGATCGTGGGGTGGGGGCCGATCGGCCAGACGCTAGCCGGGTATCTGCGGATGTTGGGCCTGAACGTCATCGCCGTGCGCAGCGCGGCCACGCCGCCCGCCGATGGCGTCGAAACCTACGCGTTCGAAGATCTGGCACGCATTGCCGGACGCGCCGACTGGCTGGTGCTGGCCTGCCCTTTAAGCGATCGCACACGCGGGCTGGTAAACGCGCGTGTGCTCGCCGCCATGGCGCCACACGCCCGGCTGGTCAACGTGGCGCGTGGCGAGATCGTGGCTGAAGCCGATCTGATCGAAGCCCTGCGCGCAAAGACGCTGGCCGGCGCGTATCTGGATGTGTTCGAACACGAACCGCTGGATGCCGAATCGCCGCTATGGACGCTGCCCAACGCATTCGTCACGCCGCATTCGGCGGGCCACTCGGATGGCAACGAGGCGCGCGTGGACCGGATCTTTCTTGATTATCTGCGGCAGTGGCGGCAGTAACGCCAACCTGATTGCACCCGCACCCCACCTGCTTGCAACCCGTCAATTTCAGGACCTTCCATGATCCAGACCGCCGCGCGCATCCAGCGCATCAAACCCTCGCCCAGCTCGATGGCCGGCCAGCGGGCCCGCGAACTGCGCGCCACCGGCCGCGACATCGTTGCGCTGACGGCCGGCGAGCCCGACTTCGATACGCCCGACAACGTTACGCAGGCGGTTGTGCGCGCGATGGCGCAATCGCGCACCAAGTACACCGATGTCGGCGGCACGCCCGAGCTCAAGGCCGCCATCCGCGAGAAATTCCGGCGGGACAACGGCCTGGACTACGCTGCCAGCGAAATCATCGTCGGCAACGGGGGCAAGCAGATCATCTTCAACGCGCTGCTCGCCACCGTTGAAGAGGGCGACGAGGTAATCGTGCCGACCCCGTACTGGGTGTCGTATCCCGACATCGTGCTGCTGGCGGGCGGCACGCCGGTCTTCGTGGCCTGCCCGCCTGCGCAGGGGTTCAAGCTGCAGCCCGCCGACCTGGACAAGGCGATCACGCCGCGCACGCGCTGGGTGATTCTGAACGGTCCCAACAACCCCAGCGGCGCGGCCTATTCGCGCGAAGAGCTGTTGGCGCTGGCCGAAGTGCTTCGACGCCATCCGCATGTCTGGTTGATGTCCGACGACATCTACGAACACATCCTGTACGACGGCCGGCAGTTCGCCACCCTGGCGCAAGTCGCCCCGGACCTGAAGGCGCGCACGCTCACCATCAACGGCGTGTCCAAAGCCTATGCGATGACCGGCTGGCGCATCGGTTACGGCGCAGCGCCGGCCGACCTGATCAAGGCGATGACCAAGCTGCAGTCGCAGAGCACGTCCAACCCGTCTTCGATCAGCCAGGCGGCCGCGCAGGAGGCGCTGTCGGGCCCGCAGGATTTCATGGCCGAACGCACCCGCATCTTCCAGGCGCGCCGCGACATGATCGTGGCCAGCCTGAACCGCATCGACGGCATCGACTGCCACGTGCCGGAAGGCGCGTTCTACGTGTTTCCGTCGTGCGAAGGGCTGCTGGGCAGGACGACGCCCGCAGGCAAGCAGTTGAAGACCGACGAGGACTTCATCATGTACCTGCTGGACGAGGAGAACCTGGCGGTGCTGCAGGGCGCGGCGTACGGGGTGTCGCCGTTCTTTCGGATCTCGTACGCGGCGTCGATGGAACAGTTGGAAGAGGGCTGCGCGCGCATCAAGCGCGCTTGCGCGAAGCTGGGATAAAGGCGATTGGGGCGGGCGTTTGGGGCGTGCGGTTGCGGCGGGCGTTTGCGCCCGACAGCTAGCCAGCCGCCCCGCAATACGGGCAGTCGGACTCGCCGGGCTGCGCGGGGGCCATCCGTCCAGGAGCCGGCTTTGCCGACGCGGGCCGCACGTCAGTGGGCAGGGCGGTGTCGCCGCCGTGCCCGCCATGAAAACACTCGTGCGCCAGCCACTGGCTCAGCCGTTCATAGCTTTCCATGTTGCTGCGCCAGTTCGGCGCGCAAAGATAATAGCCAAGCGGGCTTTCAAACGTCCGGCCGAAAATGTCCACCAGTTGCCCCGTGGCCAATTCCTTTTCGATCAGGCAGTGCGGCATCAGCGCCACGCCAAAGCCGGACGATGCGGCCTGGATAATCATCGAAAACAGATTGAAGCCCGGGCCGAACCGTGCGCGGTCATAATCGCCCAGGTAGGTCGAGAACCAATATTCCCAGGACAGTGGAATCTCGATGTGCTGCAGCAGCGTGCATTGCTTGATGTCTTCCAGGCTGCCGATGGGGTGCTGATCCAGATATTCCCGCGAGCACACCAGGCGCGTTTCGCGGCCCGTCAGATATTTGGCGTCGCCGTCGTGCCAGTCGCCATAGCCATATTGGATGGACGCATCGAAATCGAGCTCGGTGCTTTTGTAATCCGCCACGCTGTAGCGCACGAAATTGATGGAAATGTCCGGGTTGACCTCGCGGAACGTCTTCAATCGCGGAAACAGCCATTGCGCCGCAAAGGTGGGCGCGGCCGATACGTTCAGGGATTTTGCCGACTGCTGCGTCGCCATGACCTGCGACGTGGCGCTTTCCAGCGTATGCAGGGCCGGCCGGATCAGGCTGAGATAGGTGGCGCCCATGCGGGTGAGTTGCAGCCCATTGGTGCCCCGGATGAACAGCGCATGTCCCAGGTAGCTTTCCAGCGTGGCGATATGCCGGCTGATGGCGCTTTGCGTGACGAACAGTTCCTTGCCCGCCTTGGAAAACGACAGGTGCCGGGCCGCCGCGGAGAATGCGTTCAACTCGGAAAGGGTGGGGCAGCGACGTCTCATAGGGGGGTATGAGTAATGCTCATAAGGCTGTTCAAATTTGTGTCGAACGCATAGGGGGAGACCCGGTATCGGACCCCCGAATTGTACCGGTAGAGTTCGGCATGCCGTGATTTCCCGGCGTTTTGAACTGTTTACGTGGTCGATTTATGAAGCCGGTTGTCATCAAGAATTGCAGGATCCTCAATACCCGAACCTTGGCCCTTGAAGCCGCCGCGACCGTGCTGGTCGAGGATGGCGTGATCACCCGCATTGGCGCCGATGAACCGGCTGCCGCGGATGCGCAGGTGGTGGACGCCAAGGGCATGACCCTGATGCCCGGCATGATCGACTGCCACGTGCACGTCGTGGCGTCGTCGTTCAACCTGGGCCGCGTGGCGGCCCTGCCCAACGCGCTGGCGCTGCTGCGCGCGCTGCCCATCATGCAGGGCATGCTGGACCGCGGCTTCACGTCCGTGCGCGACGCGGGCGGCGCGGACTGGGCGCTGGCGCAGGCGGTGCTGGACGGCACCATCGACGGCCCGCGCCTGTTCTGCTCGGGCAAGGCCCTGTCCCAGACCGGCGGCCACGGCGACTTCCGCCAGCGCAACGACGAGCTTGATCCGTGCCCCTGCTCGGTCAAGATCGGCAACATCGGCCGCGTGGTCGACGGCGTGGACAACTGCCGCCTGGCCGTGCGCGAGGAAATCCTGAAGGGCGCCACGCAGATCAAGGTGATGGCG
>Ga0182736_1003751_pt1 | contig 10006 bp, 8 predicted proteins | sample eDN5th30CKraftBY_FD_128882 | JGI IMG/M metagenome (GOLD analysis project Ga0182736, IMG submission 128882) | Enriched backyard soil microbial communities from Emeryville, California, USA - eDNA 5th pass 30_C Kraft BY (version 2) (version 2) | ecosystem: Environmental > Terrestrial > Soil >... | reverse complement strand
TTCCTCGACGAACATCTTCAGGATGGAGGCCAGCAGGCGGGGGTAGCTCAGCCCCGCCGGGCTCTGGTAGCGGGGCAGCAGGCGCCACAGGGCGGCGGACATGGCCAGCATCAGGATGGCCGCCACCCAGTACACCGTGCGCCAGCTGCCCACGTCGGCCAGCACGCCCGCGATGGTGCGGGCCAGCAGGATGCCCAGCAACAGCCCGCTCATGACCGTGCCCACGGCCTTGCCCCGCTCGTGGGGGGCGGCCAGCGTGGCGGCGAAAGGCACCAGGATCTGCGCCACGACCGACAGCATGCCCGTCAGGGCCGTGCCCACGATCAGCACGGCGATATTGGGGGCGAAGGCGGAAATGAGCAGGCTGCCGGAGGACAGCAGGCTCATCAGCACGATCAGGCTGCGGCGTTCGAACATGTCGCCCAGCGGCACGAGCAGCATCAGCCCCACCGCATAGCTCAGCTGCGCGGTCGTGACGATGCTGCCCGCCGCGGCGGTGGACAGCGCGAATTGCTCGCCAATGGTGTGCAGCAACGGCTGCGCATAATAGTTGCTGGCGACCGCCAGGCCGGTGGCGATGGACATCAGCAGGATGATCGGCGCGGTCAGGGGCGGCGCCTGGGGAGAGCGGGTAGCGGTATTCATGGGTCCGGAGCGGGGAAAGCGGGGGCGGGGGAAGATTCCGCGGCGGCGTCAGGCGTCGATGCCGCCTGGGGTTTCCTGGTCCAGCCGGATCAGCATCTTCTTCAAGAGGCCGGCCAACTGCTTGCGTTCGCCGGTCGATAGCGGCTCCAGCAATTCGTTCATGTCCTTCATATAGTCCTTCAGCACCGCCTTGATGAGGCGCAGGCCCTCGGGGGTGAGCGACACGATGACGCCCCGCCGGTCTTCGGGGTTCGGGCTGCGCGCGAGCAGGCCCGCCTGTTCCAGGCGGTCCAGCCGGTTGGTCATCGCGCCGGACGTGAGGAGCAGGGCCGCGACCAGCTTCTGCGGATTCAGGGCATAGGGCGGGCCGCTGCGGTACAGCGTGGCCAGCACGTCGAATTCGCCCTGGTGCAGGGTATGGCGGCGGAAATTGCGGTTTACGTTGCGCGTGGCCAGGGCGTTCAGGCGGAACACGCGGGTGACCACGGCCATGGGCGAGAAGTCCTGGCCGGGACATTCCTTGGCCCATTGCGAGATCACCTGGTCGACGAGGTCATTCATGGCTGCTATTTATTTATTTCTAGGTAAAGTATCTTTACATGAAGATAAATTCTAACAGCGACCTGCCGGAAGACGCAACGCGGGCGGAAAAAAGAAGGGCCCGCCTCTTGCGAGGCGGGCCCTTCCGGCTTGACCGGATACTCGCGCGGAATTACTGCGCGGCGTCCTTCAGCTTCTTGAGCGGGCGAACCTTCACCTTGACCGAAGCCGGCTTGGCGGGGAACCAGCGCTCTTCGCCCGTGAACGGATCCTTGCCGAAGCGCTTGGCCTTGGCGGGAACCTTCTGCACGGCGACCTTGAACAGGCCCGGCAGCGTGAATTCGCCGGCGCCCTTCTTGTCCACGGAGCCCAGCACCGAGGTTTCCAGGCTGGCCAGGACGGCCTTGACGGACTTGGCTTCGACGCCGGATTGCTCAACGATGTAGGCGATGAGCTGGGTCTTGTTCAGAGCAGCCTTGATGGCCTTGGGGGCAGCAGCGACCTTCTTGGCGGCAACGACCTTCTTGGCGGCGGGCTTCACAGCGGGCTTCACAGCCGTCTTGGCTGCAGTTGCCTTCTTCGCGGGCGCCTTGGCGGCGGGCTTGGTGACTTTCTTGGCAGGAGCTTTTGCTTTCGTGGCCATGGTCAAAATCCGTATGTTGAGGACATGGAGCAGCGCGCGCCGATTATCGGCAATTGACGCTACGCGCCCGATGATAGCGGAAGAGTGGCGGGAATTGCGGCTTTCCAGCGGGTTTTCAGCCGCTGTTTGTTGTTTTCGACGCAGAAAGTGCTTTCTACAAGGGTTCCTGCAAGATGTCGTGACATTCATCGCGCTTTCTTTCATGCGCCGCGGCCAGTGAACCAAGCGCGCCGCGCATGTTCCAATTGCGGGCGTCGCGGGGCGGCCGGATGCCTGCCCGCAGGCATTTCTCGCCGGCCCCGCGCAAGAAAAACCAAGCATGGAAGTGAAGCAGCGATATGTTGATGAAGAAGTTGGCGGCGAGCCTGATCGTCGCGGCCGCGTGCGTGTCGGGCGCCGTGGCGCAGCCCGTGCCGGCGCCGGCGCTGACGGCGAAGGCCTGGCTCCTGTTGGACGAAACCAGCGGGCAGGTCATCGCCTCGCACGCGGCGACGGCGCGGATCGAGCCCGCGTCCCTGACCAAGATCATGACCGCCTACGTCGTGTTCGAGGCCCTGAACAAGAAGGAATTGACGGCCTCCCAGCTGGTCACCGTGTCGACCCGCGCCTGGAAAGTGCCGGCGGGCAGCTCGAAGATGTTCCTTGAGCCCGGCTCCAAGGTGTCGGTGGACGACCTCCTGCGCGGCCTGATGATCCAATCGGGCAATGACGCGGCCATCGCCCTGGCCGAGGCCGTGTCGGGCAGCGTGGAAGCCTTCGTGGCGCGGATGAACGACACCGCCGCGGCGATGGGCCTGCATGGCACGCGCTTCGCCAGCCCGCACGGGCTGCCGGACCCCAACACCTATTCCACCGCGAGCGACCTGTCCGTCCTGGCCACGCGCTTCATCCGCGACTATCCCCAGCTCTACAAGACCTACGATTCCGCCAGGCAGTTCACCTACAACAAGATCACGCAGCCGAACCGCAACCGGCTGCTGTGGCTGGATCCCAGCGTCGACGGCCTGAAAACCGGACATACCGAGTCGGCCGGCTACTGCATCGTGGCCAGCGCCAAGCGGCCCAACGGCGCGGACGAGCGCCGGCTGATCACGGTGGTGGTGGGCACCGCGTCCGACAAGCTGCGCACGCAGGAAAGCCGCGAGTTGCTGGAGTGGGGCTTTCAGGGGTTCAATACCATCAAGCTCTACGCGCGGGGCGAGGCGGTTGCGACGCCGGAAGTCTGGAAGGGCGAAAGCGACAGCCTCAAGGCCGGATTCGCGCGCGACGCATACGTGACGGTGCCCGCCGGCGCCAAGGTCGAACGGGTCTGGACGCCGCAGGATCCGCTGGTGGCGCCCATCGCGGCGCAGGCCACGGTCGGCGCGGTGCGCGTGCTGGTGGACGGCAAGCCGGCCATGCAGTTCCCCGTGGTGGCGCTGGAACCCGTGGCCGAGGCCGGCTTCGCGGGGCGCGCGTGGGATTCGATCCGCCTGTGGTGGCGCGGCCAGGCGGGATAACGGAGGTGTGCGATGGCGGTGAGTTTTCCTGGAGGTCCGGCCCCGGCGCCGGGAGCGGATGATCCGCTGGCCCTGCTGTCGGCCTGTCATGGGCGCATCGCGCGCCAATGCGCCACGCTCGGCCGGCTGGCCGCGCACCTGCCCGCGCACGGCAGCGACGCCGCGGCCCAGACGGCCGCGGCCAGCGTCCTGCGCTATTTCGATACCGCGGCCGCGCACCATCACGAAGACGAGGAAGAGGACCTGTTTCCCGCCCTGATCGACTCGATGGCGGGATCCGACGCGGTCTGCCTGCACGCTCTCGTCGACGGGCTGGTCGCCGAGCACCGGCAACTGGCCCGGCGCTGGGAGCCGCTGCGCCAGGCCTTGTCCGAGATATCCCAGGGACGGCCCGCCGATCTGCCTGTCCAGGAGATCCGGGACTTCACCGACGCCTATGCCGCGCACATCCGGCGCGAAGAGGATGAGTTGCTGCCCATGGCGGCGCGTCTGATACCAGACGATGCGCTGGCCGCGATCGGCCAGGCCATGAAGTCGCGGCGCGGGGGCGAGGCCGGCTGAACTCGCGGCGCCGGCCGGAATGGCGCTACGATGCGCGTAGCCGGCGCGCGCCGCGCCGGGTTACGCAAGCCTGCCCGCCATGAACCGCAACGCCCGTTTTCGCCAGAAACTGCAGGATCCCGTCCTGACGCACGCCATGTCGGCGCACAACCCCTTGTCCGCGAAACTGGCGGCCGAGGCCGGATTCGACGCGATATGGGGCAGCGGCTTCGAGCTCTCGGCCAGCCACGCGGTGCCCGACGCCAACATTCTTTCCCCGTCGCAGCACCTGGACATGATGCGGGCGATCGCGGCCGCGGTGGACGTGCCGCTCATCGCCGATATCGACACCGGCTTCGGCAACGCGATCAACGTGTCCTATATGGTGCCGCAATACGAGGCTGCCGGCTGTTCGGCGGTGGTGATGGAGGACAAGACCTTCCCCAAGGACACCAGCCTGCGCGCCGCCGGCCGGCAGGAGCTGGTGCGGATCGAGGAGTTCCAGGGCAAGGTCGAGGCCGCCTGCGCGGCGCGCCGCGACGCGGACTTCTGCGTGATCGCCCGGACCGAAGCCTTGATCGCGGGGGCGGGCGAGCGCGAGGCGCTGGCCCGCGCGTCGGCCTACGAGGCCGCGGGCGCCGACGCGATCCTGATCCATTCCAAGCAGCGCGAGCCCGGCGAGATCCTGTCCTTCGTGGCCGCGTGGCGGGGGCGGGTGCCGCTGGTGCTGGTGCCCACGGCCTATCCGCAGCTGCGCGAGTCCGATATCCAGGCGCTGGGCAAGGTCGGGCTGGTGATCTACGGCAACCATGCCATCCGCGCCGCCGTGGGCGCGATGCGCGACGTCTTCGCCCGCATCCGGCGCGACGGCGGCATCCACGAGGTCGACGCCGTCCTGCCCCCGGTCAAGGACATCATTGCCCTGCAAGGCGATACGGCCATGCGCGAGCTGGAGCGCCGCTACCTGAAGTAGCAGGCGCGCGTTGCGCGCGCCGGAGCGAGAGATTACGCTAGACGACCTGTTCCGCGCCGCGCCGGCCGGAGACGGGGTCGATTCAAGAGCAGGCGCCTGGGGACGGGAAGGGATGATGCAGGGGGGGATGAATATTGCGCGCCGGTTGTTCGGCTCGTGGGTGGACGAAGTCAGCGCGCGGACCTTGCGCGCGGATGCGACGGCGGGGCTGCTGGGCGCGCTGCTGGTGCTGCCGCAGGGCGTGGCCTTCGCGCTGCTGGCGGGCCTGCCGCCCGAGTACGGCCTGTATTCCGCGATCGTTCCCTGTATCGTCGCCGCGCTGTTCGGCTCCAGCCGGCACGTCATGTCCGGCCCTACCAATGCCAATTCCCTCGCGCTCTATGCGGTGCTGACGCCCCTGGCCGTCGCTGGCAGCCAGGGGTATATCCAGCTGGCGCTGGCCGTGACCGTGCTGGTCGGGCTGATGCAGTGGCTGGTGGGCGCCCTCAGGCTGGGGTCGCTGGCCCATTTCATTTCACCGTCGGCCCTGTTCGGCTTCACCAGCGGCGCGGCGTTGCTCATCGCCGTGCATGCACTGAAGGACGCCCTGGGCTTGCCGGCGCCGGACGCGCACGGCGCGGGCGCCTTGCTGGCAAGCCTGGGCGCGAACATCGGCCAGGCGCAAGGGGGCGCCGTGCTCGTGACGCTGTCGACCCTGGCGGTGGCCATGCTGGTGCGCCGGCTGGACAAGCGCAAGCCGTACATGCTGGCCGGACTGGCCGCGGGCGTGGCGGTGGCGGCCGCGTTCAATGCGCTGGCCGACGGCGAGCCGGTATCGGTGCTGGGTTCCATCGCCCAGCCCTGGCCGCCGTTCCACATCCCCAGCGTGGACTGGCGCGTCCTGCCTGATCTGCTGAGCCTGGCCTTCGCGCTCACCATCGTGGCGCTGGCGCAATCGATTTCCATCGCCAAGGCCGTGGCCACGCGTTCGGGCCAGCGCATCGACGCGAACCGCGAGTTCATGGGGCAGGGCCTGTCCAATATCGTGGGCGGGTTCTTTTCCTGCTATCTGTCCTGCGGATCGCTGAACCGGTCCATCCCCAACTACGAGGCGGGAGCCAAGACCCCCATGGCATCCGTGTTCTCGGCCTTGCTGCTGATGGCGCTGGTGGCCCTGTCGGCGCCGCTGCTGGCCATGATTCCGCATGCCGCCATCTCGGGCCTGCTGTTGCTGGTCGCCTGGACCTTGCTGGATATCCCGCGCTGGCGCCATCTGCTCCGGACCCAGCCCAGCGAATGCATCATCGCCGGGGCGACCCTGGCCGCCACCGTCACCATTCGCATGGAGGTGGCGATCCTGCTGGGCACCTTGCTGTCGCTGACCGTTTATTTGCACCGCACGTCGCGCCCCGCGATGCGCAGCATGGGATTCGATTCGCGCGGTCCGGACCGACGGTTCGTGGTGCTGGAGCATCAGCAGGATGCCTTGCCGGAATGCCCGCAGCTCAAGCTGCTGCGCATGGAGGGCTCGGTGTATTTCGGCGCCGCCGCCCACGTGGCGCAGCGCCTGCACGAACTGCGGGCCGGAGCCGCCGCGCCGCGCCACCTGCTGGTGATGGCCAAGAGCATGAACTTCATCGACCTGGCCGGCGCCCAGGTCTGGGAGGACGAGCTGGCCGCGAGAAGGGCGATGGGCGGCGACCTGTACTTCCACCGGCCGCGTCCGGAGGTGCTGGCCATGTGGCGGCGCACGGGCTTCCTGGAACGCCTGGGCGAGGATCACGTGTTTCCCGACAAGGCCACCGCGCTGCGCACCATCTACGCCGGATTGGACCGCGACATCTGCGCGGGCTGTCAGGCCAGGATCTTCTGGGAGTGCCAGGCGGACGGCTCGAAGCAGGCCTGAGGCGGCTCCGCGGCTTCGCCGCTCCGAGGCCTCGTGGCCTGGCCGCCTCGTAGCTCCGTGGCTACGAAGCCCCGCGGCCTCGCCGCTGGGTCTCTGGCTCCTGGCCCTGCGTCAGGGGGCCGGCGCGTCCGTGCCGAGATAGGCCGCCTTGACCCGGGCGTCGGCCGCGATCGCCGCGGGCTCGCCTTCGGCCAGCAGGCCGCCGCGCACCAGCACGGCGATGCGGTCGGCATGCTTGAACACCACGTCCAGGCTGTGTTCCGTGAACAGCACGGCCATCCGCTGCGTGTCGGCCAGTTGCCGCGTCAGCCGCATCAGCGCGTGGCGCTCATTGGTGGCCATTCCGGCGGTAGGTTCGTCCATCAGCAGCAGGCGCGGCTGGTGCGCGAGCGCCATCGCCAGCTCGACCCGCTTGACGTCGCCGTAGGCCAGCGTGCCGCAATGCTCGTCGGCCTTATCCGCCATCTGCACCTCGGAAAGCAGGTTCATGGCTTCGCCGACGGCGTGCCGGCCCGCCCGGCGCCAGGGGTTGAAGAGCAGGCGGTCGCGCGACAGCAGCGCCGTCTGCACGTTCTCGCGCACCGTCATGGAGCGGAAGGTCGCGGCGGTCTGGAAACTGCGGCCCACGCCCAGCCGGCAGATCTTGCCGGCGGACAGGCCCACCAGTTCGCGGCCATCCATCAGCACCGAACCGGAATCGGGGCGCAACTGGCCGCCCAGCACGTTGAAGCAGGTGGACTTGCCGGCGCCGTTGGGGCCGATCAGCGCCAGCATCTGGCCGGCGTCCAGCGTGAAGGACACGCCGGCCAGCGCGTCGATGCCGCCGAACGATTTCCGCAGTTCGCGGACCTGGAGCAAAGGGGCGGCGGTCACCGGCCCCCCTTCGTGCTCCGCGTGTCGGTATTCGCCTTTGGAGCGGCTTGGCTGGCTCATGCGCGCCTCCCGGCCAGCCGCGCCGCGGCGCCGGCCAAGCCTTCGGGAAAGAGCATGACCAGGGCCAGGATGGCCAGGCCCAGCACGGCGTGCCAATATTCGGTGCTGCGCGCGGCGGCGTCTTGCAGCCAGGTATAGGACGCCGCGCCCACGAGCGGGCCGGCCAGCGTCTGCAGGCCGCCCAACAGGACCATGACGAGGCCATCCACCGAGCGGCTCACGGCCAGCACGTCGGGCGCGATGCTGCCCTTGGAAAATGCGTAGAGCGAGCCCGCCAGGCCCGCGGCGAACGCTGCCGCCACGAAGCCCGCCCACTGCACGCGCCGGGTGTCCATTCCCAGCGCTTCGGCGCGCAGCGACGAATCGCGCACGCCGCGCAACGCGTAGCCCAGCGGCGAAAACGCCAGCCGGCGCAGCCACCAGATTCCCAAGGCGCAAAGCGCCAGCGTCACGTAATAGAACCAGGGGCCCCGCGTTAGCCAGGCCGAGGGCCACAGGCCGATCAGCCCGTTGCTGCCGCCCGTCACGTCGTCCCATTGGTAGACAAGCGCCCACAGGATCTGCGCGACGGCCAGGGTCAGCATCGCCAGGTACACGCCCGACAGGCGCACGCAGAACCAGCCGAACAGCAGGGCGCCGAACGCGGCGGCGAAGGGGCCGAGCAGCAGGGCCGCTTCCATGGGCACGGACGCCAGTTTCAACAGCAGCGCCGCGCCGTAGGCGCCCAGGCCGAACCAGGCCGCGTGTCCGAACGAGGTCATGCCCGCCAGCCCGGTCAGGAAGTGCAGGCTGGCGGCGAACAGCGCGGCGATGAGGATTTCCGTCAGCAGGATGCCCAGGTAGGGCCATTGGATCGCCGCGATCGGGGCGAGGGCCAGCAGGGCCAGCAGCAGGCCGTAGGCTTGCCGCAGCCGGCGGCCGGCGGGGGCGATGGGGCGCTCGGCCGGGGCGGCGTGCGCGACGGGCGCGGGCGGCTTGCCCAGCAGGCCCCAGGGCCGCACGACCAGCACCACGGCCATGACGGCGAACTCCGCCAGCAGGGTGAGTTTGGACAAGTTGAAGATCCACGGGCCGACCTGCACCTGGCCTAGGAACACGAACAGGGCCTTGGCCGAGCAGATGAGCAGGGCGGCCAGGAAGGCGCCAGGAATGGAGCCCAGGCCGCCCACCACGACGACCACGAAGGCGCTGGCGATGATCTCCAGGTCCAGCCCGAGCGTGGCGGGCACGCGCGGCGCGGCCAGCGCGCCGCCCAGGCCGGCCAGGAAGGCGCCCAGCGTGAAGGCGGAGGTGAACAGCCAGGCCTGGTTGACGCCCAGCGCGGCCAGCATCCTGCGGTTTTCCGCGGCCGCGCGCAGCAGCCGGCCCCAGCGGGTGCGCATCAGCAGCAGCCACAGCAGGCCCAGCACGACCGGGCCGGCGGCGATCAGCAGCAGGTCGTATTCGGGGTAGCGGCGGCCCAGGATCTCGACGGCGCCGGACAGGCCCGGAGCGCGGGCCGCGAACAGGTCTTCGGGGCCCCAGATCGCCAGCGCGGCGTCGCCGATGATGAGCACCAGCGCAAACGTGGCCAGCAGCTGGAAGAGTTCGGGCGCCTGGTAGAGGCGCTTGAGCACCAGCCACTCGGCGGCGGCGCCGATGACGCCGGTGGCCAGCGCGGCCAGCAGCAGGCCCGCCCAATAGCCCGCGCCGTCGCCGAAATAGCCGGTGAAGGTCCAGGCGAGGTAGATGCCCAGCATGTAGAACGACCCGTGCGCGAAGTTCACCACGCGGGTCACGCCGAAGATCAGCGACAGGCCGGCCGCCACCAGGAACAGCGCACTGGCGTCGGCCAGGCCGTTGAGCAGCTGCAGCAGCAGTCCGGAAGCGCTCATCAGTGCGCCGGACGCATCTTGCGGACCTGTTCGTCGGGCGGCTGCAGGCGCGCGCCGTCGAGGTAGACGAAGTCCTTCATGATGCCCTTGCCGTCTTCGACGGCGGTCACGCCCACGTAGACGCCCATGGTCGATTGGTGGTCGATCTTGCGGTACTGGATCTGGCCGTAGGGCGTTTCCACCTTCAGGCCGGCGAACGCATCGACGAGCTTTTCGGTATCCACCGCGCCGGCCGCCTTCAGGCCTTCGGCGATGGACATGAGCGAGGCGTAGCCGACGACCGAACCCACCTTCGGGGTTTCGTTGTAGCGCTTCCGGTAGGCTTCGACGAAGGCCGTGTTGGCCGGGGTGTCGATCGCATACCAGGGATAGCCGGTGACGATCCAGCCGGTGGGCGTGTCGGCGCCCAGGGGCTCCAGGTATTCCGGCTCGCCCGAGAGCACCGAGACCACCGCGCGGTTCTCGAACAGGCCG
>Ga0182736_1003750_pt1 | contig 10008 bp, 7 predicted proteins | sample eDN5th30CKraftBY_FD_128882 | JGI IMG/M metagenome (GOLD analysis project Ga0182736, IMG submission 128882) | Enriched backyard soil microbial communities from Emeryville, California, USA - eDNA 5th pass 30_C Kraft BY (version 2) (version 2) | ecosystem: Environmental > Terrestrial > Soil >... | reverse complement strand
GCGGCCAGTCCTTTCAAGCCGCACCACCAGGCCGGCAAACAGCACGACAGCCTCACCCGACCCACCCGGGTCGCAGCACAACGTAACAACACGAAGTAACTGCAACTACGAACTTAAGGAACCGCACGACGATGCCCACTCTGCTGAGTATGGCGCTGGGCGCGGCACCGATCTTCGGTGGCGCTCTGCTGACCGCGGCGGCCGGACAGCTCAAGGGCCCGGATCTGCGCGGCCTGATCAAACAGGATCTCGACCTGCTCGATCGGGTGCCGACCGAGCAGACGAAGCGGCGGGCCGAGCTGCAACGCACCATCGACGAGCGGATCGACGACCTGATCGCCGCATCCGACCGGAGCAGGGCGTTGCGCGCCGCGGCGATGTCCTACCAGGGTAATTGGCGCGACGTGGTGCTGTTCTTCTGCTCGGTGCTGTTCACCTACGTCTGGTGGCACATCAACCACGAGCGCGGCAATTGGTTGCCGATGTTCATCGTGCTGGTCGTCGCATGCGTCACCACCGCGGTCTATGCGGTGCGCGGAACGCTGCGCAGCCTGGCACACGGCCGGAAGGGCGGGTCATGACGACCATCGTTGAGATTCCACGGCGGCACAACCCTTTTCCGGCGACCGGGGTGGTTCGCGACCACAACGGTATCCCGCACTACGAAGGGCTGCCGGCCACCCTGCTCGAGCTGCTGGCCGAGCAGGCCGAGCGCCGTCCGGACGGTGAGGCCGTGGTGGAGCTGGGCGCCGGGGCGCTGACCTACCGGCAGCTCTGGCAGCGGGCGGCGCGGGTGGCCGGCGGCCTGCGCTCCGGCGGGCTGGAGCGCGGTGACCGGGTGGCGGTGCGCTATCCGGCCGGGCTGAACTGGGTGCTGGCGTTCTGGGGGGCCCTGATGGCCGGTGGCATACCGGTGGCCGTCAACACCCGTTCGGCCGCACCGGAGATCGACTTCGTGCTCACCGACGCCGGGGTGCGGGTGGACCTCGCGCCAGGCACCGCACTGCCCGACGACCGACCGTACGTGGTGGACGGGCTCGAACAGAGCGACACCGCGGCGCTGTTCTACACCTCCGGCACCACCGGGCGTCCCAAAGGAGTGCCCACCACCCACGAGGCGTTCCTGACCAACGCCGAGAACATGGTGCGCGTCTTGGGACAGTCCCGGCAGCTGGGTGAGGAGTTGCGCACCCTGATCTCGGTCCCGCTGTTCCACGTGACCGGCTGCAATTCGCAGCTGCTGGCCGCCGCCTACACCGGGGGCGCGGCGGTGATCATGCCGGCGCTGAGCCTTCCCGAGTTGCTCACCACGATTCCGGCGCAACGGATCTCCTCACTCGTCACCGTTCCCGCGATCTACGCACTACTGCTGCGGCATCCCGACTTCGCCGGCGTCGACGTCAGCGGGGTGCGCTGGGTCGGCTACGGCGGGGCCCCGACCGCGCCGGCCCTGGTGCGCTCGCTGCGCGAGGCGTTCGACCCTGCGACGGTGTTCAACGGCTACGGCATGACCGAGACGGCCTCGCTGATGACGGTGCTGCCGGACTCCGACGCGGTGGCCCACGCCGACTCGGTCGGGTACGTGATTCCGTCGGGAGACATCGGCATAGCGCCGCTCGGGAACGATCCGACCACCGGCGAACTGGTGGTGCGCGGTGCGAATGTGATCGGCGGGTACTGGAATCGGCCTGAAGCCACCGCCGCCACCATCGTCGACGGGTGGTTGCACACCGGGGATGTCGTCCGCGTCGACGACGTCGGGCGGGTGCACATCATCGACCGGCTCAAGGACATCATCATCCGCGGAGGCGAGAACGTCTCCAGCGTCGAGGTGGAAGCGGCGCTGCTGTCGGCGCCCGGGGTCGCCGACGCCTGCGTGCTGGCGGTGCCCGACGATGTGATGGGCGAGAAGGTCGGCGCCGTGTTGCTCGGAGACGACATCGACGTGGCCGCGGTGCTCGACCACTGCCGCGGTGAGCTGGCGGACTTCAAGGTGCCGCAGTACATCACCGTAGTCGCTGAGGAGCTGCCGCGCACCGCCAGCGGCAAACTGCTCAAGGGGCAGCTGCGCCAGCAGGTGCAGTGGGGCGACCCGCTGCGGTGATACTCGCCGACGCTGTGCCGACGACGGTGCTGATCGCCAACCGCGGTGAGATAGCGCTGCGAATACTGCGTACCGCAACCGAATTGGGTTATCGTACCGTTGCCGTCTATGCCTCGGACGACGCGGACAGCCCACATGTGCACGTCGCCGACGGCGCCATCGGATTGCCCGGCGCAGGTCCGTCGGCCTACCTGGATCAGGCCGCCATCCTGGCGGCCGCGCAGAAGTCCGGCGCTCCGCTGATCCATCCCGGCTACGGATTCCTCTCGGAGAATGCGGGATTCGCCCGCGGTGCCGCGGCGGCGGGGCATACCTTCGTCGGGCCCGTTCCCGAGCTGCTTGATCTGTTCGGCGACAAGTCCGCGGCTCGCGGCGCAGCGATCAGCGCCGGGCTGCCGGTTCCGGCCGCCACCGACGGGGCCGCCGGACTGGAGCAGATCCGTGACTTCTTGCGCGCCCATCCCAGCGGAATCATGGTGAAAGCCCTGGCCGGGGGCGGAGGCCGGGGGATACGCGTGGTCCGCTCCGCCGACCGGCTCGACGACGCCTACCGGTGGTGTGCGGGTGAGGCCCGACTCGGATTCGGCGCCGCGGCGGTGTTCGCCGAGGAACTCATCGAGGACGCACGCCACATCGAAGTGCAGATCGTCGCCGACGGCGTGCGGGCCCTGGCGATCGGCGATCGCGACTGCAGCATTCAGCGCCGCTATCAGAAGTTGATCGAGGTCGCGCCCGCACCCGGGGTCTCCGCCGAATTGCGGACCGCACTGCACCGGGCCGCCGCCCGACTGTGTGCCAGGTTCGGGTACCGGGGCCTGGCGACCGTGGAATTCCTCGTCACCGGAGACGATTTCGTCTTCCTCGAGGTGAATCCGCGCCTTCAGGTCGAACACCCGGTCACCGAGATGGTGACGGGGCTGGATCTGGTGGCCGTGCAGCTGCGGATCGCCGACGGTGCCGCACTGGGCGATCTGGATCTGCCGGCCGGGGTGGTGGCCGCCGAGGGCCGGGAGGCCGGGCAGGCCGCGCACGCGCACGGGATCGCCGTCGAATGCCGGGTCAACACCGAGACGGTCGCCGCCGACGGTACGGTGCAACCCTGCGTCGGCACCGTGTCGGTGTTCACCCCGCCGAGTGGGCCGGGGATCCGGGTCGACACCTACGCGCGACCGGGCCTGACCATCGGCCCCCGCTACGACTCACTGCTGGCCAAGGTGATCACCCATGTCCACGGCACCTCGTTCGTCGCTGCGGTGCGCAAGGCGCGAACTGCTTTGGCGGAATTGGCCATCACCGGCATCGGCACCAATATCGGGCTGCTGGACGCAGTGCTGTGCGACGAGGGGCTGGGTACCGGCGTCGTGACGACCGGATGGCTGGACCGCCGACTGCCCACCCTGGTCGCGGCGTCGGTGCCGACCCGCGACGAACGCCGCACCCTCACAACAGATCTGGGCCCAGGCGAACAGGTGTTGTACGCCCCGATGGCCGGAACCGTCGCCGAGGTGGAGCCCGAGGTCGTGCTCGAGGCGATGAAGATGCAGCATGTGCTGGCTGCTCCCGGCGCCGTGGTGCGCACCCTGGTCGACCCGGGGCAGGTCGTCAACGCCGGAGACCCGGTGCTGGTCTTCGTCTCCGCCGGGGACGGGAGCACCGCCGGGCCCGACGCCGGCCCGGAGCCGGATGCCCCGCGCGCCGACCTCGACGAGGTCGTCGACCGGCACCGGCTCGCCCGCGACGAAGGCCGCCCCGAGGTCGTCGCCAAACGGCATCGGCAGGGCCGTCGCACCGCCCGGGAGAACATCGCCGATCTGGTCGACCCCGGCAGTTTCGTCGAATACGGGGCGCTGGCGGTGGCGGCGCAGCGCAGCCGGCGCTCGGAGCAGGACCTGATCACCAACACGCCTGCCGACGGCCTGGTCGCCGGGTTGGCGACCATCGGTGCGACGCAGGTGGCGGTGGCCTCCTACGACTACACCGTGCTGGCCGGCACCCAGGGCATGCGCAACCACGCCAAGACCGACCGGCTCTTCGAGGTGGCCGCCCGCCGCAGGCTTCCGGTGGTGCTGTTCGCCGAGGGGGGCGGCGGCCGGCCCGGTGACACCGATGTCGCGGGCATGGCCGGACTGGATCTCATGACGTTTCGTGCACTGGCCGCCTTGAACGGCCAGGTGCCGTTGGTGGCGATCGTGTCCGGCCGCTGCTTCGCCGGCAACGCGGCGTTGGCCGGCGTGTGCGACGTGATCATCGCGACCCCGGACGCCAACATCGGAATGGGCGGCCCGGCGATGATCGAAGGCGGCGGGCTGGGCGTGTACCGGCCGGAGGAGATCGGGCCGATCGAGGTGCAGCGCCGCAACGGGGTGGTTGCGCTGGCGGCACGCGATGAGGCGGAGGCGGTGGCGCTGGCCAAGCGCTACCTGTCCTACTTCCGCGGCGAGGTGACCGACTGGGCCGAACCCGATCCGCGGCTGGCCCGGCATGTGGTGCCGCAGAATCGGTTACGGGCCTACGATGTGCGCCGGGCGATCGACGCGGTGGCCGACGTCGATTCGGTGCTGGAGCTGCGACCCGATTACGGGGTCGGGATAGTGACCGCCCTGGTGCGCGTGCACGGCGTTGCCCACGGGTTGTTGGCCAACAACAGCCACCACCTCGGCGGAGCGATCGACGCCGAGGCGGCCGACAAGACGGCCGACTTCTTCGAGCTCTGCGAGTCGTTCCGGCTGCCGGTGGTGACACTGTGCGACACACCGGGATTCATGGTCGGCCCGGACGCTGAGCAGGAGGCCACCGTGCGGCGGTTCAGCCGGATGTTCATCGCCGGAGCCCGGCTGACGGTGCCGATGGGGATGATCGTGCTGCGCAAAGGCTATGGGCTGGGGGCGATGGCGATGGCGGGCGGTTCGTTTCACGCCCCGCAGTTCACCGTCGCCTGGCCTACCGGCGAGATCGGCGGGATGGGGCTGGAAGGGGCGGTGCGGCTCGGGTTCCGCAAGGAACTTGCCGATGCCGCCGATCCCGAACAGCGTGAACAGCTCTTCGATCAGCTGGTGGAGGCGGCCTACCGGCGTGGGCGGGCATTGAGCGCGGCGACCACCTTCGAACTCGACGATGTGATCGACCCGGCACAGTCGCGCACCTGGATCGCGAGCCTGTCCGACCGTTAGTTGTCGGTGCCCGGCGCTACCGTGCGGCTATGGACACGGCGCTGTTGATCCTCCTCACCTCGCTTGCGTTGCTGGCGGTGATCCTCCAGGTCCTCGCGCTGCTGCGTCCCGGTGGCGGGGTGATCTCACCGGAGCAGCTCGCCGCGCTGCGCGGCGACAGTGAACGCGTGGAGCGAACCCTGCGCGAAGAGCAGCATGCCGGGCGGGCCGAACTCGCCCAGGCCTTCCACCACTGGCAGGCGACGCTGCACCGGTTCGGATCGACCCAGCAGGACATGCTGGAGAAACTGGGCTCCACGCTGGACCGGCAGCTGGGCAACCTGCAGACCGAGAACACCGCGCAGCTGGAGAAGATGCGCGCAACCGTCGATGAGAAGCTGCAGGCGACGCTGGAAACCCGGCTGGCCCAATCGTTCACCCAGATCTCTGAACGCCTGGAGGCCGTGCAGCGGGGCCTCGGCGAGATGCAGACGCTGGCCACCGGCGTGGGCGATTTGAAGCGCGTGCTGACCAACGTCAAGACCCGCGGCATCTTCGGCGAGGCGCAACTGGCCGCGTTGCTGGCCGAGACGCTGACCCCGGAGCAGTACGCGACCAATGTCAGCACCGTGCCGGGATCGACTGCGCGAGTGGAGTTCGCGATCCGGCTGCCCGGTGCGTCCGGAGCCGGCGAGGTGCTGCTGCCGATCGACGCCAAGTTTCCGCGCGAGGACTTCGAGCGGCTGCTCGACGCGCAGGACAACGCCGACGCGGCGGGGGAGGCGGCCGCGCGGCAGGCATTGGTCCGGCGGATCGAAGCCGAAGCCGGAGACATCTGTGACAAATACCTCGCGCCGCCGCACACCACGGATTTCGCGATCCTGTTCCTGGCCACCGAGAGTCTCTATGCCGAGGTGCTGCGCCAGCCGGGGCTGTTCGAGCAGATCCAGGCCAAGTACAACGTCACCTTGGCCGGGCCCACGACGCTGGCCGCACTGCTCAACAGCCTGCGGATGGGCTTTCGGACCCTGGCGATCGAGCAGCGCAGCAGTGAGGTGTGGCAGGTGCTCGGCGCCGTCAAGACCGAGTTCGGCAAGTTCGCGGCCGTACTGGAGAAGACGCGCAAGCAACTCGACACCGCCCGCAACACCATCGACACTGCGGGCGTGCGTACCCGGGCCATCGAACGCAGGCTGCGCGGGGTGGAATCACTGCCCGAACGCGAGGCCGAAGCCATGCTGGGCGAATTAACCGACGGCGACCGGGCAATCGACGAACTTGACGTCGGATTCAGTTAGACTGCCCGGGTGGATGCCGTCCCGGTCGCCGTGGCCCGCCAGCTGCCGGCGACGGTGCGCGGAGCACGGACCCGCGCCGGGCTGGTCGCGGCGGCCCGCAAGGTGTTCGAGCGCGACGGCTATCTCGACGCCAAGCTGACCGACATCACCAAGGCGGCCGGATGCGCGACCGGGTCGTTCTACACCTACTTCGCGAACAAGGAAGAGATCTTCGCCGCCGTCCTCGAGCAGGCGCAGCAGGACATGATGCATCCGGGCATGGGCCGGGTGAGCCGAACCGACGATCCGTACGCGGTGCTCGAGGCGAGCAATCGTGCCTATCTGGAAGCGTATCGGCGCAATGCGAGATTGATGGGGCTGCTCGAGCAGGTGGCCCAGATCGATCCGAAGTTCCGCGCCTTCCGGTCGCAGCGTGCCGATGCGTTCATTCAGCGCAATGCCGCCGGAATCGCCGATCTTCAGGAGCGCGGGATCGCCGCCGCCGACGTCGATCCGCTGCTGGCATCGCGGGCGCTGTCGGGGATGGTCAGCCGGCTGGCATACAACATTTTCGTGCTCGAGGAGGCCACCGGCACCTCCGGTGCGGACTTCGAGGCGCTGGTCACCACCGTCACCCGGCTCTGGGCGAACGCCCTGCAGTTCCGTCCGAACGGTAATTGAACATGATGCCGGATTCAATTAGGGTCACTGTCGCTGCGAACTCCAAGAGCGCCAAGAGCAAGGACTGCCCATGAAGGTTGCGGAACAGGTCGCCATCGTCACCGGCGGTGGAGGCGGAATCGGGGGCGCCCTGGCGACGGCGCTCGCCAAGGCCGGGGCAAATGTGGTGGTGGCCGACCTGGATGCCGACGCCGCCACCGCGGTGGCCGACGCGATCAACGCCGACCGGCCGGACGCGGCGGTCGGGTGCGGCGGCGACGTCTCCGACACCGAAGTCATCCGCGGGCTGATCGCAACGGCCGAGCGCCGATACGGCCCGGTCGACATGTACTTCGCCAACGCCGGGATCACCGGCGCCCCCGGCCTGGATGCCGGCGAAGCCGACTGGGACCAGGCCATCGACGTCAACCTGCGGGCCCACATCCGCGCCGCCCAACTGCTGATTCCCGGCTGGGTGCAACGCGGCGAGGGGTATTTCGTATCGACCGCGTCGGCCGCGGGTCTGCTCACCCAACTGGGCGGGGCCGCCTACACGGTCACCAAGCACGCCGCCGTCGGATTCGCCGAATGGCTCAACATCACCTACGGGGACCAGGGGGTGCGGGTCAGCTGCCTGTGCCCGATGGGCGTCAACACCAAGCTGCTCTACTCCGGTGAACAGTCCGGCGACCCGCTGGGTGATCTCGCCACCCGGGCGGTCACCGCGGCCGGTGAGGTGCTCGAGCCGGCCGCCGTGGCCGACGAGGTGCTGGCGGCCATCGACGACGAACGCTTCCTGATCCTGCCGCATCCGGCGGTGCTGGAGATGTACCGGTTCAAGGGAGCCGATTACGACCGTTGGCTGCGCGGAATGCGCCGCTACCAGCGCGGCCTGCTCAGTCCCGATGTTTCCTAGGTGAGGAGCCTGCATGTCCCTATTCGATATCTCCGAGCGCGCCGCGAAGTATCAGTCCGATCTGCTGGAGTTCATGGACGAGTGCGTCTATCCGGCCGAGGCGGTCTACGAGACGCAGATGGCCGAAGCCGGCAACCCGCACTTCCAGCCCCCGATCCTGGAGGAGCTCAAAGCCCAGGCCCGCGAGCGCGGATTGTGGAACCTGTTTCATCCCCACCCGGAATGGGGGCCGGGCCTGACCAACCTCGAATACGCGCCGCTGGCCGAGATCATGGGCCGCAGTCCGCATCTGGCGCCGGAAGCCTGCAACTGTAGCGCCCCGGACACCGGCAACATGGAGGTGTTCACGCTGTTCGGCAGCGACGAGCACAAGGAGAAATACCTCAAGCCGCTGCTGGAGGGCACCATCCGCTCGGCGTTCGCGATGACCGAGCCGCAGGTGGCCAGCTCGGATGCCACCAACGTGCAGTTGTCGATGGTCAAAGACGGGGCCACCGGGGACTATCTCCTCAACGGACGTAAGTGGTTCGCCTCCAACGCATTGCATCAGAACTGCAAGGTGATGATCGTGATGGGCAAGACCGATCCCGACACCGCCACCCACCGCCAGCAGTCGATGATGGTGGTCCCCATCGATGCCCCGGGCGTCACCATCATGCGCGGCCTGCCGGTCTTCGGCTACCAGGACCGCGAGGGTCACGCCGAGATCGACTTCAAAGACGTTCGGGTGCCGGCCAAAGACGTGCTCAAGGGTGAAGGCGAGGGGTTCGCGATCGCCCAGGCCCGGCTCGGACCGGGCCGCATCCACCACTGCATGCGCGCCATCGGCATGGCCGAGCGGGCACTGGAGTTGCTGTGCAAGCGCGCCCAGTCCCGGGTGACGTTCGGCAGGCCGGTATCCGACAACGCCAACATCCGGGACTGGATCGCCGAGGCGCGCATCGATATCGAGATGATCCGCCTGCTCACCCTCAAGACCGCCCACCTGATGGACACCGTCGGCAACAAGGCGGCGCAGGTCGAGATCGCGGCGATCAAGGTCGCCGCACCCAACATCGCGCTCAAGATCGTCGACCGGGCCATCCAGGTGCACGGCGCCGGAGGCGTCACCGACGACTTCCCGCTGGCGGGGTTCTGGGCGCACCTGCGCACCCTGCGACTCGCCGACGGCCCCGATGAGGTGCACAAGCGCGCCATCGCCCGCCAGGAACTGGGCAAGTACTCCAAGGACGCACGATGACGACACAGGATCTGCAGGGGCGCACCGCGATCATCACCGGCGGATCCCGGGGCATCGGGCTGGCGATCGGCCAGCGCCTGGCCGAGGCGGGCGCCAACGTGGTTCTCACCTCACGCAAGCAGGAAAACGCCGACGCCGCGGCGGCCCAGGTCGACGGCAACGTCCTCGGGGTGGCAGCGCACGTGGCCGAAGACGATGCCGCGCAGCGGTGCATCGATCTGGCCCTGGAGCGGTTCGGCAGCGTCGACATCCTGGTCAACAACGCCGGCACCAATCCCGCGTTCGGTCCCCTGATCGACCAGGATCACGCCCAGTTCGCCAAGATCTTCGACATCAACCTGTGGGGTCCGCTGCTGTGGACGTCGTGCGCGGTCAAGTCGTGGATGGGTGAGCACGGCGGCGCCGTGATCAACACCGCTTCGATCGGCGGGATGAGTTTCGGGCCGCTGATGGGTATGTACAACGCCACCAAGGCCGCGCTGATCCACGTCACCAAGCAACTGGCGCTGGAACTCTCGCCCGGTGTGCGGGTCAACGCGATCTGCCCGGGCGTGGTGCGCACCAAGATGGCCGAGGTGCTCTGGAAGGAACATGAGCAGGCGCTGTCGACGACGACACCGCTGGGCCGGATCGGCGAGCCGGTCGACGTGGCCGGCGCCGTC
>Ga0182736_1003748_pt1 | contig 10011 bp, 7 predicted proteins | sample eDN5th30CKraftBY_FD_128882 | JGI IMG/M metagenome (GOLD analysis project Ga0182736, IMG submission 128882) | Enriched backyard soil microbial communities from Emeryville, California, USA - eDNA 5th pass 30_C Kraft BY (version 2) (version 2) | ecosystem: Environmental > Terrestrial > Soil >... | reverse complement strand
CCGCGCCGGACACGCACTCCATGACCTCGTCCCAGCGCGCGTGCACCTCCGCCGGCCAGCGGGCGGCCTGGTGCAGCAGCGTCGACTCGAGCATCGCCGCGAGCAGGATCTCGAGGTTGTCGTGCGCCAGCTCGGGCAGCGAGTACTTGTCGGAGACGACCTCGCCCTGCTCGGTGAGCTTGAGCGTCGCGTCGACGGTGCCGAACGGCGACGCCGCGACCGCCTCGCCCGCCGGACCGCCGCCGCGCCCGACCGACCCGCCGCGGCCGTGGAAGAGCCGCAGCCGCACCCCGTGCGCCGCGGCGACGTCGCGCAGCTGCCGCTGCGCCTGGTGGATCCGCCACTGCGAGGTCGTGATGCCCGCGCCCTTGTTGGAGTCGGAGTAGCCGAGCATGACCTCCTGCACGTCGCCGCGCTGCGCGACGTGCCGGCGGTACGGCCCGACCGAGAGCAGCTCGTCGAGCAGCTCTCCCGCCCGCGACAGCTCCTCGACCGTCTCGAACAGCGGCACGACGTCGAGCGACGAGCGGCCCACCGCAGTCGACAGGTCGATCATGCCGGCCTCGCGGGCGAGCACCGCGACGGCGAGCACGTCGTCGACGCCCTGGCACATCGAGATGATGTAGGTGTGGGCGGCGTCCTGGCCGTAGCGGTGCTGGGCGTCGTGGAGCATGTCGAACGTCGCCATGACGCGGTCGGCCGGTTCGGGCAGCGTGCCGTGCCGGGGCGCCAGCGGTCTGCCCTCGCCCAGCTCCGCGGCCAGCAACGCGGTGCGCGCGGGGCGGTCGAGCTGGTCGTAGGGGGTCTCGTGCTCCTCGATGCGGGCGTAGAGCGCGGTCAGCGCCTCGTGGTGGGCGGCGGCGTGCTCACGGACGTCGAGTGCGGCGAGCGCGAGGCCCAGCGCCTTCGCGGTGCGCAGCACCCGGGCGAGCCTGCCCGCGGCGATGCGCTCGCCCAGGTTGGCGCGCAGCGACCGGTCGATGACCTCCAGGTCGGCGACGTAGGCGTCGGTGTCGGCGTAGTCGCGGCCCGGGACGTGCGGGAGGCCGTGCTCGACGCGGTCGGCCGTGTGGTCGAGGCGCGCCAGGATGTAGCTGGTCTTGAGCCGGTAGGGCTCGAAGGCGTTGAGCCGGATGAAACGCTCGTGCACGTCGGGCATCGCCTCGCGGTCGCGCTCCAGCGACGCGGTGAGCTCCTCGGACACCTCGACCACGCGCGTCGACACGCTCAGCTCGTGCACGAGCGCGTCGACCAGCTCGCGGTGGATGCGCAGGGCCCGGTCGGCGTAGAGGCGCATGACCTCCGCCGACACGGCCGGCGTGACGTTGGGGTTGCCGTCGCGGTCGCCGCCCACCCAGGTGCCCAGCGCGATCGGCCGCGCCCCCGCCGGAACGGTGAACCCGGCGTGCCGCGCCTGCGCCTCCAGCTCCGCGACCAGGTCGGGCACGGCGCGGCGGCCCAGCTGCTCGAGGTACCAGCCGATGGCGCGGGCCTCGTCGGCGACGGTCGGGGCGCCGGGCCGGATCTCGTCGGTCTGCCACAACGCGTCGACCATCGCGTGCAGCTCGTCGTCGGGTGCCTCGTCGGCCAGCAGCTCGGCGATCCGGCGCAGGATCCGCAGCACCGACTGCCGCGACGACTCCGTCGGGTGTGCGGTGAAGACCGGCGCCAGCTCGGCCCGGGCGAGGACCTCCTCGACGGCGTCGTGGTCGGCCTCGGCGGCGAGCCTGCGCATGACGGTACGCAGCGGCCGCTCGTCGCGTGGGCGCAGGATCCGCAGCTCGCGCGACCGGTGCAGCTGCTCGGCGATGTTGGCGAGCTGGAAGTACTGGGAGAAGACGCGGGCGAGGGTGACCGTCGTCGGCGCGTCGAGGCCGGAGAGCAGCCGCGCGATCTCCGCGTCGGTCGCGCCGCCGGTGGTGACGGCCGTCCGCGCGAGCCGGCGGACGGCCTCGGTCAGCTCCAGCAGTTCCTCGCCCGCCTGTCGCGCGACGGTGCGGCCGAGCATCGTGGAGAGCCGGCGGATGTCGTGGCGCAGGGCCTCGTGCTCGGACTCGGAGACGACGCCCGCGGCGACCGCCTGCGCCGTGCCCGGGACGGGGGCGCCGGGGTGCGGGTACGTCGTGGCCTGGTTCATCGTCGGATCCCCTCGCGTGGTGGTCCGCTCGCCACGCTGGGAACGACGTCGGGGCCCATCGTGCTCCGCCAGGGGTGACCGACGCCACCCCCAGGGGCCTCAGGAGGGTGCGACCGGCTGGCCGAGGGCCTCGGTGAGCAACCGGCGGACGCGCTCGTCGGGCGCCGTGTAGTAGACGAACGTGCCTTCGCGGCGGCCCTCGACGAGCCCCGCGAGCCGGAGCTTCGCAAGGTGCTGGCTGACCGCGGCGGGCTGCGACCCCACGAGCTCGGCCAGGCAGGCGACGTTCGACTCGCCCTGCAGCAGCGCCCAGAGGATCTTGATCCGGGTCGGGTCGGCCAGCAGGCGCAACGCGTCGGCAGCCCGGCGGACCTCGTCCGGATCGGGCATGTCGAAGCCTGCGATGCCGTCGTGCACGAGGCGGAGTCTAGCGGTCATCGCCCATCTGACGAACTGTTCCGGCGTCCTGGTTCGCCCGCATCGTCCGGTGCGGAACCGGCCCGGGCGGGCCCGGCGGGCAAATCACTCGAAAGGTGCACGAGGCGGCAATGAGCGATGGTTAGGCTAACCTCAATCACGCCGACCCCGGCGCGATCCAGACCGAAGGGACCGCACAGATGTCCGGTAATCCGTTCGACGACGAGGGCGGCGTCTTCTACGCCCTGATCAACGACGAGGGCCAGTACTCCCTGTGGCCCACGTTCGCGGTCGTCCCGGACGGCTGGACGGTCGTCTTCGGGGAGGCGTCGCGCCAGGAGTGCCTCGACCACATCGAGGCCAACTGGACGGACATGCGGCCGAAGAGCCTGATCGAGCAGATGGAAGGCGCCGCCGGCGCCTGACCCCTGCCCTCTGCCCCGCTCGATCGCACGACGTCGCGCGGCACGGGTCCACGCCCGTGGGTCGCGCAGGAGGTAATCGATGACCGAAGCCCTGCAGGCCCGCGTGCTCGACGTGACCGCGCTGTCGCCGTCGATCACGCGCGTCCGCCTCGACGTCCCCGGCTTCACGACGCTGGGGGTCCCGGACGAGGGCTGCGTGCTGAACTTCCCCGCCGCGGGATCGCACGTCGCGGAGCCCGATGCCGAGCGCGGGCACTGGTACACGGTCCGGCGGGTCGAGGGCACCCGCCTCACCGTCGACGTGATCGCGCACGAGGGCGGCGCGGCCACCTCCTGGCTGCGCCGCGCCGAGGTGGGCGACCTGCTCTCGGTCACCTACCGCAACAGCTGGTTCGTCCGGCCCGCCGACGTCCGGTGGCAGCTGTTGCTCGTCGACACGACCGGGTTGCCGGCCGCCGGGCGGATCGCCGAGGAGGCTCCCGCCGGTCTGCGCACGCTGGTCGTCGCCGAGGTGCCGACGGCCGACGACGAGCAGGAGCTCCCGAACGCCGAGGTCAGGTGGGTGCACAATCCCGGCGTCCGGCACGGTGCGTCCGAGCTCGAACGGCTCGCCCGCGAGGTCGAGATCCCCGAGGGGCCGGGGTACGTCTACGTCGCCGGGGAGGCGGCCGCGACCCGGGCGGTCCGCCGGTACCTGCGCCACGAGCTGCGGCTGCCGTCGGGCTCGTACGGGGTGATCGGCTACTGGCGGCGCGACGCCGCGGCGTGGGCGGAGCGGCTCGCCCGGGCATCGGTCGATCTCGGCGACCTGTGGGAGCGGTCGGAGGCCGAGGCGTCCGACGAACAGGAGGCGCTCGACCTGTACGAGGAGCGGTTGACGCGCGCCGGGCTGCTCTGAGGGCATTCTCTCTGATTGCGTATCTGCGTGTATACGCAGATAGTAGGTGAGTGCTCCCTGAGATCCGCTCCGCCGTGTGCGCGCTCGCCGCGTTCGCCGTCGCCGCCCCCGGTCAGCTGCTGGGCGCGCCCGCCACGCTGACCGTCGTCGCCTGGGTGGTCTGCTACGCCGCGGGCGGATGGGAACCGGCCTGGTCGGGCCTGCGCGCGCTGCGGCACGGCAAGCTCGACGTCGACCTGCTGATGGTCGTGGCCGCGCTCGCCGCGGCGGCGATCGGGCAGCCGTTCGACGGCGGCCTGCTCGTCGTCATCTTCGCGACGTCGGGCGCGCTGGAGGCCGTCATGACCGCGCGGACCCGGCGCGGGATCGAGGCGTTGCTCGACCTCGCGCCCGAGACGGCGGTCCGGGTCGACGACAGCGGCGAGACCCGAGTCCCCGCCCGCGACCTGCGCGTCGGCGACGTCGTCCTCGTCCGGCCCGGCGACCGCGTTCCCGCGGACGGCGAGGTCGTCGACGGGGCGAGCGAGATCGACACCGCGTCCCTGACCGGCGAACCCTTGCCGCGGGCGGCCGGGATCGGGACCGCCGTGCACGCCGGCACGGTCAACGGCACCGGGGTGCTGCGGGTACGGGTGACGCGCGAGCCCCGGGACTGGGTCGTCGCCGGCATCCGGGAGCGGGTGCAGCGTGCCACGGACTCGGCATCGCGGCGGCAGCTGCTGATCGAGCGCATCGAGCAGCCCTACTCGGTCGGCGTCGTCGTGGTGACGCTCGCGCTGCTCGGGGTACCGCTGCTGTTCGGGGCCGCGTTCGAGCCGACCCTGCTGCGCGCCATGACGTTCATGATCGTCGCGTCGCCCTGCGCCGTCGTGCTCGCGACGATGCCGCCGCTGCTCGCCGCGATCGCCGTCGCCGCCCGGCGTGGGGCACTGCTGCGCGACGCGACCGTCGTCGAGGCGCTCGCGGCCGTCGACGCCGTGGCCATGGACAAGACGGGGACCCTGACCACGGGTAGGCCACGCGTCGTGACGGTGCGCGCCGCCGATCCCGACGGGCTCGTCGCGCTCGCCGCCGCGGCGGAGGCCGGGAGCGAGCACGCGCTGGGGCGCGCGGTCCGCGAGGAGGCCGAGCGCCGGCGGCTGACCGTCCCGGCGGCGAGTGCCTTCGTGGCCGAGCCGGGAATCGGGGTCCGCGCCACGGTCGGCGGGCGGGAGGTGACGGTCGGCCGCCCGTCGCGGGGCGATGCGGCCGGTCCGGCCGGTTGGACCGGTCCGGCCGGGGCGGTCGAGGACGTCGAGGGTTCGGGCGCGACGGCCGTCGTCGTGAGCGTCGACGGGCAGGTCCGGGGAGTACTGGGCATCACCGACGACGTGCGCCCCGGCGCCGCGTCCGCCGTCGACGCGCTCACCCGCCTCACCGGCGCGGCCCCCGTCCTGCTCACCGGGGACGCGGCGCGCCCCGCGGCCGCGGTCGCCGCGCGGCTCGGCCTCGTCGACGTCCGCTCCGGACTGCTTCCCGACGACAAGGCCGACGTCGTCGAGGCCTGGCGGCGCGACGGGCGGACCGTCCTCGCGGCGGGAGACGGCGTCAACGATGCGCCCCTGCTCGCCGTCGCGGACGTCGGGCTCGCGGTCGGGGCGGGTGCGAGCGCCCTGAGCGTGCAGGCCGGCGACGGCGTGCTGCTGCGCGACCCCATGGCCGTGCTGCCCGCGCTCGTCGAGCTCGCCCGCCGGGCCACCCGCGTCGCCCGGGCGAACCTCGTCGTCGCCGGCGCAGTGATCGCCGGGTTGGTGACCTGGGACCTGGTGGGGACGTTGCCGCTGGTCCTGGGGGTCGCCGGGCACGAGCTCTCCACCGTCGTGGTCTGCCTCAACGGCCTGCGGCTGCTGGTCGGCGGCGCGCGGGTCGCCCGGGAGCGCCCTCTGCCGGCCGCCGACCGGGCCGAGGGCAGCAGCGAGGTCGTCCGGGGATAGCCGGCCGCAACCTGGCGGTCGTTGCCGGGGCTGTGGGCAGCGGTGGGGTTGCGCGGGGATGGCCGGCCGCAACCTGGCGGTCGTCGCCGGGGCTGTGGGCAGCGGTGAGGTTGCGCTCGGGTGGCGGGCAGCAGCCAAGGTCGCGCGAGGGGGAAGCGCGGGCGGGTGGGCTCGGCGGCCGGGTGGTCAGGCCGCGGGAAGCGTCGTCAGGGCGGTGAGGGCCATGCCGCGCAGGAGCGCGGCGACCTCGCGGGTGCTGCCGCGCGCACCGCTGTGCGGGGTCGAGTTGAGCAGCCCGAACGCGCCGTGCGCCGCGATGCGGGCGGCCTCGGGCGTCAGCCCGGGGGTGATCTCCCGCAGCACGTCCACCCAGATCTCGACGTAGGTACGCTGCAGCAGGCGAACCCTGCGCCGCGGCTCGGGGGGCAGGTTCGCGAGGTCGCGGTCCTGCACGACGATCAGGTCGGGCGAGGTCAGCGCGAAGTCGAGATGGAAGTCGACGAGTGCCTCGAGCGTGGCCCGGGCGTCGGCGTCGACGGTGGCGCGTTCGCGGCCGCCGGCCAGCAGGTGCTCGCTGATTCCGACGAGCATCTCCGCGAGCAGCGCCTCCTTGCCGGGGAAGTGCCGATACAGCGCCGGGCCGCTGACGCCCACCGCCGCGCCGAGGTCGGCGATGCTCACGCCGTGGAACCCGTGCCTGGCGAACAGCCGGGCCGCGACGGTGAGGATCTGCTCGCGCCGGCCGGTGGCGGCACCCGTCGGAACGGCCATCGGCGCAGCGTAGCCGGTTAGCAACCGCTAACGCAGGGGGTGTGGCCGCGGCCTCGCGACGGGTGCGGCCGGCCGGCGGCGCGTCGGCTCGCGGGTCGGGGCTGCGCTCAGGCCGAGGTCAGCTCGAGCCAGCGACGCCGGTCGAGCAGGACGTCGATGTCGTCGCGGAAGGCTCTGGCGAGGCTGGGGAACTGCGGCGTCGCCTGACGGATCCGGGCGCAGAGGGTGGTGAGATGCCGGTCGAGCGTCGCCAGGTCGGGGCACTCGTAACTCGTGCCGCGCGGCCCGGTGACGACCGTGAGGACCTCGGAGTCCTCGGGCGATGACGTGGTCTTCGGAGCCATGTGGGCCTCCTTCTCCTGGCGCGTCGCTGTGGCGCGCTCGACGCTGTATGCCCGTTTCCCGGTCGTCGAATCCTGCGGGACGCAGAAATCCGGCGGGGTGGCGCTCCTCGCACGTCCCCGGTGGCCCTGGCGCCCGACGTTAACAATCGCTAACATGTTAACGATCGCTAACCGAGGAGGGTGTCCATGACGTCGCTCGACACCGACGTCCGGGGGGTGGCCCCCGTGCTGGGAACCGCGGCCGACCCCACCTCCGAGTCGTTCCGGCGCAACTCCGCCGCGCACCGCGACCTCGTCGCCGACCTCGCCGCGACCCTCGCGACCGCCCGGCTCGGCGGTTCGGAGCGGGCCCGGACGCGGCACGTCGAACGCGGCAAGCTCCTCCCGCGCGACCGCGTCGACGCGCTGCTGGACCCGTCGTCGCCGTTCCTGGAGCTCTCCCCGCTGGCCGCCCACGGGCTCTACGGCGGCGACGCGCCGGGTGCCGGGATGATCACCGGCGTCGGCCGGGTGTCCGGGCGGGAGTGCGTGATCGTCGCCAACGACGCCACCGTCAAGGGCGGCACCTACTACCCGATGACGGTCAAGAAGCACCTGCGTGCGCAGGAGGTGGCCCTGCACAACCGGCTGCCCTGCATCTACCTCGTCGACTCCGGCGGCGCGTTCCTCCCGCAGCAGGACGACGTCTTCCCCGACCGCGAGCACTTCGGGCGCATCTTCTACAACCAGGCCACGATGTCGGGCCTCGGCATCCCGCAGATCGCCGCGGTCATGGGATCCTGCACGGCGGGCGGGGCGTACGTCCCGGCGATGAGCGACGAGGCCGTCATCGTCCGCAACCAGGGCACGATCTTCCTGGGCGGTCCGCCGCTGGTGAAGGCCGCGACGGGCGAGGTCGTCACCGCCGAGGAGCTGGGCGGCGGCGAGCTGCACTCCACCGTCTCCGGCGTCACCGACCATCTCGCCGACGACGACCCGCACGCCCTCGCGATCGTCCGCTCGATCGTCGCCACCCTGGGGCCACGCGCTGCGCGGCCGTGGGACGTCCTGCCCACCGAGGAGCCGGTGGTGGACCCCGCCGAGCTCTACGGGATGGTGCCGACCGACACCCGCACCCCCTACGACGTGCGCGAGGTCGTCGCGCGGATCGTCGACGGGTCGCGGTTCCACGAGTTCAAGGCCGGCTACGGCACGACGCTCGTCACCGGCTTCGCGCGCATCCACGGCCATCCGGTCGGGATCGTCGCCAACAACGGCATCCTCTTCAGCGAGTCCGCGGTGAAGGGTGCGCACTTCGTCGAGCTGTGCGACCAGCGCGGCGTCCCGCTGGTGTTCCTGCAGAACATCTCCGGCTTCATGGTGGGGCGCGAGTACGAGGCGGGCGGCATCGCCAAGAACGGCGCGAAGATGGTCACCGCCGTCGCGTCGACGCGGGTGCCGAAGCTGACCGTCGTCATCGGCGGGTCGTTCGGCGCCGGCAACTACGCGATGTGCGGCCGGGCCTACTCGCCCCGGTTCCTGTTCATGTGGCCCAACGCCAGAATCTCCGTCATGGGCGGCGAGCAGGCCGCGACCGTGCTCGGCACCGTCGGCACCGCCGACCCCGATGCGATCCGCGCCCAGTACGAGACGCAGGGCCACCCCTACTACTCCTCGGCCCGGCTGTGGGACGACGGCGTCATCGACCCCGCCGACACCCGCCGCGTGCTGGGCCTGTCCCTCTCGATCGCCGCCAACGCGCCCCTCGGGGATCCCGCGTTCGGCGTCTTCCGGATGTGAGCGCCGTGCGCATCAGGCTCCCCGAGCTGCAGGAACGGCACTTTCCCGCAGCCCAGTTGCGGGAAAGTGCCGTTCCTGCACGAGGCGTCGGCCACGAGGAGGTCCTGTGTTCGGCACGGTGATGGTCGCCAACCGCGGCGAGATCGCGCTGCGGGTCATCCGCACCCTGCGCAGGCTGGGCATCCGGTCGGTCGCGGTGTACTCCGACGCCGACGCGGGCTCCCCGCACGTCGCGGCGGCCGACGTCGCCGTCCGGATCGGGCCCGCCGCCGCGGCGGAGAGCTACCTCTCGATCGAGCGCGTGATCGAGGCCGCCCGCGCGACGGGCGCGGAGGCGATCCACCCCGGCTACGGCTTCCTGTCGGAGAACACCGCGTTCGCGGCGGCGTGCGAGGCCGCCGGGATCGTGTTCGTCGGCCCACCGGCGTCGGCGATCGAGGCGATGGGCGACAAGATCCGCGCCAAGCAGACCGTCGCGAAGGCGGGGGTGCCGGTCGTCCCCGGTTCCGACGGCGCCGGCCTCTCCGACGACGACCTCGCCGCCGCCGTCGACGAGATCGGCTACCCGGTGCTGCTCAAGCCGTCCGCGGGCGGCGGGGGCAAGGGCATGGTCGAGGTGCACCGCGCCGAGGACCTCGCCGACGCCATCGTCGGCGCGCGGCGCGTGGCGAAGGGCGCGTTCGGCGACGACACCCTGCTCGTCGAGCGGCTGGTCACGACGCCGCGGCACATCGAGATCCAGGTGCTGGCCGACGCCCACGGCACCGTCGTGCACCTGGGCGAACGCGAGTGCTCGCTGCAGCGCCGGCACCAGAAGATCGTCGAGGAGGCGCCGTCGGCGCTGCTCACGCCCGAGCAGCGGGAGCGGATGGGCGCGGCGGCGGTCGAGGCGGCCCGGTCGGTCGGCTACACCGGCGCGGGGACCGTCGAGTTCATCGTGGGCGGCGACCGGCCGGACGAGTTCTTCTTCATGGAGATGAACACCCGGCTGCAGGTCGAGCACCCGGTCACGGAGCTGGTCACCGGCCTCGACCTGGTGGAGCTGCAGCTGCGGGTGGCGGCGGGCGAGCGGCTCCCCCTCACGCAGGACGACGTCTCGCTGCAGGGGCACGCGATCGAGGTCCGCGTCTACGCCGAGGACCCGGCCGCCGGGTTCCTGCCGACGGGCGGGCGCGTGCTCGCGTTCGAGGCGCCGACCGGCCCGGGTGTGCGGGTCGACGCGGGCATCGAGGCCGGGGGCGTCGTCGGCTCCGACTACGATCCCATG
>Ga0182736_1003747_pt1 | contig 10011 bp, 9 predicted proteins | sample eDN5th30CKraftBY_FD_128882 | JGI IMG/M metagenome (GOLD analysis project Ga0182736, IMG submission 128882) | Enriched backyard soil microbial communities from Emeryville, California, USA - eDNA 5th pass 30_C Kraft BY (version 2) (version 2) | ecosystem: Environmental > Terrestrial > Soil >... | reverse complement strand
TGCACAGGTGGGCGCGCGCGTCGAGCCGTGGGCCGAGCTCGGCGCGCAGCTCGTCGGCGTCGAGGACGCGGACGTCGCCGAGCAGGTGCACCGGGATGTGCGCGGCGCCGGCGTGCAGCTCGTCGTCCGCGACCTCGACGGTCGTCGTGGTCACGACGGCCAGCACCGCCAGGGCGGCGATCGCCACCAGCACGACGACGACCGCCAGCACCGTGTCGATCGGGAACACGGCGATGCCGAGGCACACGGCGAGCCCGACGAGGCCGAACCAGCCGAGGGGCCCGAGCCAGAGTCGCTCGGAGAAGGTGTGCGTCACGGGTGCGTTGCCGGCCATGAGGACAAGGATCGCATCCGGCGACGCCGCCCCGGACGGCCCGTGCGAACGGTAGGGTCTGGCCCCGTGATGGACGACCACCGCACCGAGGTGCTGCTCCGCCGGCTCGACCCGGAGCTCGACCCGCCGAGCTACGCGCACCCCGGTGACGCGGGCGCGGACCTGCGTGCCCGCGTGGACGTCGTGATCCCGCCGCAGGGCCGTGTCACGGTCCCGACCGGTGTCGCGATCGCGTTGCCGGACGGCTTCGCCGCGTTCGTGCACCCGCGCTCGGGCCTCGCCGCCAAGCACGGGCTGACGATCGTGAACGCACCGGGCACGGTCGACGCCGGCTATCGCGGCGAGATCGCGGTCACGTTGCTCAACACGGACGTCGCGCACGCGATCGAGCTGCATCGCGGCGACCGGATCGCGCAGCTCGTCGTGCAGCGGGTCGAGCGCGTGCGGTTCGTCGAGGTCGAGACCCTGCCGGGCTCGGACCGCGGCGCGGGCGGGTTCGGGTCCTCGGGCGGGTGGAAGTCCGCAGTCAGCGGCTAGGTGGGCGTTCCTCGGCGGGATACTGTCGAGTGTGATGACGCGCGATCGCGCGTCGGTCGAAGGAGATGGCACGTGGCTCTGTTCCGGCGTGGCGCGAAGGACATCGCGCCCGACGACATCACCGAGGCCGAGGTAGCGGCCGAGGTCGAGACCCCCGACGACGTCGTGGAGGCGCCCGCGCGCACGCGCGGCCCCTGGGACGTCGACGAGGTGGACGACGAGCTCGCACGTGTGGACCTCGGCGCCCTGAAGGTCCCCGGCGTCCCTGGTATGGAGCTGCGGATGGAGATCGACAAGGCCACGGAGGTCGTCTCGGCCGCCAGCGTCTCGATCGACGGCTCGCAGCTGCAGCTGCAGGCCTACGCGGCGCCGCGCACGGACGGCATCTGGGACGAGATCCGCGAGGAGATCGCGGCGTCCGTCGTGCAGCAGGGCGGCTCGGTCGACGACCTGCCCGGCCCGTTCGGGCGTGAGCTGCTCGCTCGTCTGCCCGTCCGGACGTCCGAAGGACGAACGGGGCACCGACCCGCGCGGTTCCTGGGCGTCGACGGTCCCCGGTGGTTCGTCCGCGGTGTCATCACCGGCAAGGCCGCCGTCGAGCCTGCCGCCGCAGCCGTCCTCGAGCAGGTGTTCGGTGGAGTGGTGGTCGTGCGCGGCACCGAGGCGCACGCCCCCCGCGACCTGCTCGGGCTGCGCCTGCCCGGGCCGGTGAACCCGCCGGCCGAGGCCGAGGCCGAGCCCACCGCGCCGGACTTCGACCCGCTCGAGCGCGGCCCGGAGATCACGGAGACACGATGACCCTCACCGAGCGGTTGCGGCACCTCGCGGCGTCGCAGGCGGAGATCGAGGCCGACGAGGAGCGCGCCGACCAGGTGCGCGCCGTCGGCTGCACCCCTGTCGACCAGCTCCCGGTGCGCTCGCGTGCGCGGGTCTCGGGCGTGATCCGCTCGGTGACGTTCCGCCCGCGGGAGGGCGTGCCCGCGCTCGAGGCCGAGCTGTACGACGGCAGCGGCACGCTCGTGCTCGTGTGGCTCGGCCGGCGCGAGATCGCGGGCGTCGTGCCCGGCCGCCGCCTGAAGGCCGAGGGGCTGGTGTGCCTCGTCGACGGCCGGCGCACCGTGTTCAACCCCGGCTACGAGCTCCGGCCCCGACCCGGTGAGTGAGTCGACCGCGCCGCACGGCGCGCCCGAAGGACCGTTGGACGCGATCGACGACGTCGTCGCGCCGGAGGAGGGCGGGCTGCGCGGCATGCGCGCGCTCACGGCCGAGGAGTTCTCCGCGGCCGATGCCGTCGGGGGAGTCCGCGGTGTCGTCGAGTCCGTCGCCCCCGGGCTGCTGTTCGTCGTCGTCTACCTCGCCACCGGGCAGAGCCTGACCCCGGCGCTCGTCGCCGCGGCCGGCGCCGCCGTGCTCGCGGTCGTGGTGCGGCTCGTGCAGCGCACACCCGTGACGCAGGCGTTCTCCGGACTGCTGGGCGTCGGGATCGGCGTGGTGTGGGCCTGGCGCACCGGCGACGCTTCCGACTACTTCGCCTACGGCCTGTGGGTCAACGGGCTCTACCTCGTCGGGACGCTCGCCACGATCCTCGTCGGCTGGCCGCTCGTCGGGCTCGTGATGGGCCTGTTCACCAAGGGTGGCCCGCTGAGCGGGGGACCGTGGTCCGCCGCGGTGGCGTGGCGGTCGGACCGCGCGCTGCGCCGCACCTACGCGCTCGCGACCTGGCCGTGGGTGGCGATGTTCGCGTTGCGGCTGGCCGTGCAGGTGCCGCTGTACTACTCGGACGACATCGGCTGGCTCGGCACGGCCAAGCTCGCGATGGGCCTGCCGCTCACCGCGCTCGCGCTGTGGATCAGCTGGCTGGTGGTGCGCTCGGCTCGGCCAGCCCGGCCCTGAGCACCGTCTGCAGGGCGGCCTCGTCGGCGTCGCGGCCGGTGACGAACAGCAGCTCGTCGCGTCCCTCCAGCGTGTCGTCAGGGCTGGGGGAGATGGGGCGCGCGTCGCGCACGATGCACGCCAGCACCGTGTCCTGCGGCCACTCGATCTGACCCACGCGGATGCCCGCGAGCGGCGAGTCGTCCGGCAGCGTCAGCTCGAGGATGCCCGCGCGGGACTGGTGGAACGTGAAGATCCGCACCAGGTCACCGACGGAGACGGCCTCCTCGACCATCGACGTCATGATGCGCGGAGTGGACACGGCCACGTCCACGCCCCACGCCTCGTCGAACATCCACTCGTTCTTGGGGTTGTTCACGCGGGCGACCGTGCGGGGGACGCCGAACTCGGTCTTGGCCAGGAGCGAGATGACCAGGTTCGCCTTGTCGTCACCGGTCGCGGCCACCATCACGTCGCACTCGTCGGCCCGGGCCTCGCGCAGCGTCGGCAGCTCGCACGCGTCGGCGAGGAGCCAGTCGGCGTCGGCGACCTGGGCGATGCGCATGGCGGTCGGCTGCCGGTCGATGATCGTGACCTCGTGGTCGTGGGCGAGCAGCTCGCGCGCGATCGAGCGACCGACCGAGCCCGCGCCGGCGATGACGACCCTCATTCGGACACCTCCGGTGCGCGCGTCAGCACGCGTTCGACGTGCGGGGCGTCCCCGACCCGCAGCAGCAGGTGCACGGTGTCGTTCTCCTGCAGGACGGTGTCGACGGTCGGCAGCACGCCGTCGCCGTACCGGGTCACGTAGGCCACTCTGGCGCCGCTGGCCTCCTCGAGCGCGCGCAGGGGGCGCCCGATCCAGGCCTCGTGCACGTCGAGCTGCACGAGCTGGATCTGGCCCGAGGCGTCGCGGAACTCGTCGCTCGTGCCCATCGGCAGCAGGCGTCGCAGCACCTGGTGCGCGGTCCACCGCACCGTGGCGACGGTCGGGATGCCGAGGCGCTGGTAGATCTCGGCCCGGTGCGGGTCGTAGATGCGCGCGACCACGTTCTCGATGCCGTACGTCTCGCGCGCGACACGGGCCGCGAGGATGTTGGAGTTGTCGCCGTCCGCGACGGCCGCGAAGCCGAACGCGTCGTCGATCCCCGCCTTGGTCAGCGTGTCCCGGTCGAACCCGAGGCCGGTGACCTTGTTGCCGCCGAAGTCGCCCGGCAGGCGTCGGAACGCGTCGGGGTTCTGGTCGATGACGGCCACCGAGTGGCCGTGTTCCTCGAGGCTGAGGGCCAACGAGGCCCCGACCCGGCCGCAGCCCATGATGACGAAGTGCACAGCCGGTCACGCTATACCTCCGCGCGGACGTGCGTGCAGGTGCCCGCGCGTGCGTACGATCGGCCACGTGTCGGACCTCTCGGATGCCGCCAAGCGTTTGCTGATCGGACGTCCCGTCCGCAGCGACGACGTCGGCCACACCCTCCTCCCGAAGCGCATCGCCCTCCCGGTGTTCGCCTCGGACGCGCTCTCGTCCGTGGCGTACGCGCCCGACGAGATCCTCCTGACCCTGTCGATGGCCGGGCTGACCGCCTTCGTCATCTCGCCGTGGGTCGGCCTCGCGGTCGCGGTCGTCATGCTGACCGTCGTCGCGTCCTACCGGCAGAACGTGCGCGCGTACCCGTCCGGCGGAGGCGACTACGAGGTCGCGACCGTCAACCTCGGTCCGAAGGCCGGCGTGACGGTGGCCAGCGCCCTGCTGGTCGACTACGTCCTCACCGTGGCCGTGTCGATCTCGTCGGGCGCCCAGTACGCCGCGACGGCCTTCCCGCCGCTGCGCGGGCACGAGGCGTCGTTCGCGATCGCGCTCGTCGTGCTCATCACGGTGGCCAACCTGCGTGGCGTCAAGGAGTCGGGCCGAGCGTTCGCCGTCCCCGTGTACCTGTTCATGCTCGCGATCGGTCTGATCGCCGTGGTCGGCAGCGTCCGCTACGCGGCCGGCACGCTGCCGATGGCGGAGAGCGCGGACCTCGGTCTCGAGCCCGAGTCCGCGTACGACCAGGGCCTCGTCGGCCTGGCCGGCTTCTTCCTCGTCCTGCGCGCGTTCGCGTCCGGCTGTGCGGCGCTGACGGGTGTCGAGGCCATCAGCAACGGCGTGCCCGCGTTCAAGAAGCCGAAGTCGAAGAACGCGGCGACCACGCTCGCGCTGCTCGGCGGGCTGTCGATCACGATGATCATGGCGATCCTGCTGCTCGCTCGTGCGACGGGCATCGTGTTCGCCGACGACCCCTCGACGCAGCTCACGCGCGACGGCGTGCCCGTGGGCGACTCGTACGTGCAGCACCCGGTGATCAGCCAGCTCGCGGGCGCGGTGTTCCAGGGGATGCCGGTGCTCTTCGTCCTCGTCGCCGTCGTCACCGGCCTGATCCTCGTGCTCGCGGCCAACACAGCGTTCAACGGGTTCCCCGTGCTCGGCTCGATCCTGGCGCGTGACGGCTACCTGCCGCGCCAGCTGCACACGCGCGGCGACCGCCTCGCCTACTCCAACGGCATCGTCACGCTGGCGGCGGTCGCGATCGCCCTCATCTGGGCGTTCGACGCGCAGGTCACGCGTCTCATCCAGCTCTACATCGTGGGTGTGTTCGTCTCGTTCACCCTCAGCCAGCTCGGCATGGTGCGGCACTGGACGCGCGGTCTGCGGACCGAGCCCGAGCCGGCCCGGCGGGCCCAGATGCGCCGCGCGCGCGTCGTGAACTCGATCGGCTTCGTCATGACGGGCACCGTGCTCGTCGTGGTCCTGCTGACCAAGTTCACGCACGGGGCCTGGATCGCCATCCTCGCCATGGCGATCGTCTACGTCACGATGCGCGCGATCCACAAGCACTACGCGACGGTGCGCGAGGAGCTCGCGCTCGGCGTCGACGCCGACGCGGCGCGCGCGCTGCCCAGCCGCGTGCACGCGATCGTCCTGGTCTCGCACCTGCACCGCCCGACGATGCGCGCGCTGGCCTACGCCCGCGCCTCGCGGCCCAGCGTGCTCGAGGCCGTCACGGTCGGCGTCGACCCGGAGGACGTCACGGCCCTGCGCGCGCAGTGGGACGCGATGGAGCTTCCCGTGCCGCTCCGGGTGCTCGACTCGCCGTTCCGCGAGATCACCCGCCCGGTGCTGACGTACGTGCGCTCGATCCGGCGCGAGAGCCCGCGTGACCTGGTCGTCGTCTACATCCCCGAGTACGTGGTGGGACACTGGTGGGAGCAGCTGCTGCACAACCAGAGCGCCCTGCGACTCAAGGGGCGACTGCTCTTCACGCCCGGGGTCGTCGTGGCGTCGGTGCCGTGGCAGCTCGCCTCCTCGGCAGGTCAGACCGGCCTCGAGGACCCTCTGCGTGGACCGGTGAACCGTGGCTTCTGACGTGCTGCCCGACGATGCTCTCGTCGACCTCGAGATCGGGCCGATCGCCCACGGCGGCCACTGCGTCGCCCGGTACGACGGCCGGGTCGTCTTCGTCCGGCACACGCTGCCGGGCGAGCGCGTGCGGGCCCGGCTGACCGACGCGGAGCCGGGTGCGAAGTTCTGGCGCGCCGACGCCATCGAGATCGTCTCCGCCTCGCCGGATCGCGTCGCGTCGGTGTGGCCCGAGGCCGGCCCGGGCGGCGTCGGCGGTGGGGAGCTCTCGCACGTCGCCCTGCCTGCGCAGCGGACCTGGAAGGCCGCGGTGCTCGACGAGCAGCTGCGCCGCCTGGCCAAGCTCGAGCGGGACGTGAGCGTGCTCGCCGCGCCGGGCGACGACGAGTTCGGCGGACTGGGCTGGCGCACGCGCATCGACCTCGTGGCCGACGCCGCGGGACGCGCGGGCATGCGCGGGCACCGCTCGCACGACGTGCACGCGTTGGCGTCGATGCCGCTGGCCTCGCCGACGATCGTCGATCTCGACCTGTTCTCGCGCGCGTGGCCCGCCGGCGCGCACATCGAGGCGATCGCGCCGGCCAGCGGCGACGAGCCCGTCGTGCTGCTCGACGGGCAGCCGTACGACCTGCGCAAGGGTCGCGTCGACAACCGCCCGAACGCCCGGTCCTCGGTGCGCGAACGCGTGGGTGACCGCGTCTTCCGCGTGGCGGCCGCCGGGTTCTGGCAGGTCCACCGCGAGGCGCCGGACGTGCTCACCGACGCGGTGCTCGCGGGCGTCGGTGACGTCGAGGGGGCCGCCGTGCTCGACCTCTACTCGGGCGCCGGCCTGTTCACCGCGCCGCTCGCCGACGCCGTCGGCGAGACCGGCGAGGTCGTCTCCGTCGAGGGTGACGAGCGCGCCGTCAAGGACGCGCGCCGCAACCTGCACGACCGCGGCAACGTCGAGCTGCACGCCGGAGACGTCGCGCGCGTGCTGAGCGGCCGGGACGACGCCGACTCCGACGTCGTGCACGCCGACGTCGTGGTGCTCGACCCGCCGCGTACCGGCGCCGGGCGGTCCGTGGTCGGCGGGATCGTCGCGCTGCGGCCCGAGCGCGTGGTCTACGTCGCGTGCGACCCGGCGGCGCTCGCCCGGGACATCGCCCTGTTCGCGGACGGCGGGTACGGCGTCGAGACGCTGCAGGGATACGACCTGTTCCCGATGACGCACCACCTCGAGACGATCGCGGTCTTCACGCGCTGACGCCGCTCGCGGTCGTCCGGCGAGCGTCCTACGGTGGGAACGAGCGGGCCACCGCGGCCCGCCGCGGGAGGAGAGAGACCGTGAGCGACGACACGACGGCCAGCAAGCTCGCCCAGGCCAAGAAGATCGCCACCCAGGAGCTGTTCAAGAGCGGGACGCCGGAGTACGACCACCGCTCGCACGAGCGCGCGATCGAGGCCGAGCGCAAGGCGCAGGCGGCGTACGACGAGGCCCACGCCGAGGGCTGACGCGAGGCGCACCTCGACCGGGCGTCGGGGGTCGGCGTGTCACGCGCGCCGACTCGCGCGGGAGGCCGTCCGTGATGTATCTTGACGTCAAGATACTTCGATGGAGCCACTAGGGTGGCTGTGCATCGCCCGCGGTCCGGGCCCCCAACTACCCGGCCGACTCGCCCGATGAAGGAGTCTCGTGAGCACTGTCGACAGCTTCGGATCGAAGGGGACGCTGGAGGTCGGTGACGCCTCCTACGAGGTCTACCGCCTCGCCGCGGTCCCAGGCCTCGAGCGTCTGCCGTTCAGCCTCAAGGTGCTGGCGGAGAACCTGCTGCGTACCGAGGACGGCGCGAACATCACCGCCGACCACATCAACGCCCTCGCCACCTGGGACCCCGACGCCCAGCCCGACACCGAGATCCAGTTCACGCCGGCGCGCGTGATCATGCAGGACTTCACCGGTGTCCCGTGCGTCGTCGACCTCGCGACCATGCGGGAGGCCGTCGTCGACCTCGGCGGCGACCCGACCCGCATCAACCCGCTGGCACCCGCCGAGCTGGTCATCGACCACTCGGTGCAGATCGACGTCGCCGGCCGCGCCGACGCGTTCGAGCGCAACGTCGCCTTCGAGTACGAGCGCAACCGTGAGCGCTACCAGTTCCTGCGCTGGGGCCAGACGGCGTTCGACGACTTCAAGGTCGTCCCGCCCGGCACCGGCATCGTGCACCAGGTCAACATCGAGTACCTGGCCCGCGGCGTCATGGTCCGTGACGGCAAGGCCTACCCGGACACGTGCGTCGGCACGGACTCGCACACCACGATGGTCAACGGCCTGGGCGTGCTCGGCTGGGGCGTCGGCGGCATCGAGGCCGAGGCGGCGATGCTGGGCCAGCCCGTGTCGATGCTCATCCCGCGCGTCGTGGGCTTCAAGCTCACGGGCTCGATCCCGCTGGGCGTCACCGCGACGGACATCGTGCTGACGATCACGCAGAAGCTGCGCCAGCACGGCGTGGTCGGCAAGTTCGTCGAGTTCTACGGCGAGGGCGTGGCCGCGGTGCCGCTGGCCAACCGCGCGACCATCGGCAACATGAGCCCGGAGTTCGGCTCGACGGCTGCCATGTTCCCGATCGACTCGGTGACGCTCGACTACCTGCGCCTGACCGGCCGTTCCGAGGAGCAGCTCGCGCTCGTCGAGGCGTACGCCAAGGAGCAGGGCATGTGGCTCGACCCGACGCTGGACTCGTACGTCCAGCCGGTGTTCTCGGAGTACCTCGAGCTCGACCTGTCGACGGTCGTGCCGTCGATCGCCGGCCCGAAGCGTCCGCAGGACCGCATCGAGCTCTCGCGGGCCAAGGAGCAGTTCCAGCGCGACCTGCCCACGTATGCGCCCGAGGTCACGAACGGCGTCGACGAGGCGGAGCGCGAGTCGTTCCCCGCGTCCGACTCGCCGGCGATCACGTCGTCGGCCACCCGGGTGTTCCCGACGACCGACAGCCAGGGACGTCAGTTCGACCTGTTCCACGGCGCCGTCGCGATCGCGTCGATCACGAGCTGCACCAACACGTCCAACCCGTCGGTGATGATCGCCGCGGCGCTCGTCGCGAAGAAGGCCGTCGAGAAGGGCCTGCAGGCCAAGCCGTGGGTCAAGACGTCGATGGCGCCCGGCTCGCAGGTCGTGACGAACTACTACGAGAAGGCCGGCCTGTGGCCGTACCTCGAGAAGCTCGGCTTCCACCTGGTGGGCTACGGCTGTGCCACGTGCATCGGCAACTCGGGCCCGCTCGACGAGCAGGTCTCGGCCGTCGTCCAGGAGAACGACCTGGCTGTCGCCGCGGTCCTGTCCGGGAACCGGAACTTCGAGGGGCGCATCAACCCCGACATCAAGATGAACTACCTCGCGTCCCCGCCGCTGGTCATCGCCTACGCGCTGGCCGGGACGATGGACTTCGACTTCGAGTCCGACCCGCTGGGCCGTGACGAGGCCGGTCAGCCCATCTTCCTGCGGGACATCTGGCCGACGCCGGACGAGGTGCAGACGACGATCGACGCGTCGATCGACCGCGCGATGTTCACCAAGGACTACGCCGACGTGTTCACGGGCGACGAGCGTTGGCGAGCGCTGCCGACCCCCGAGGGCGACACGTTCGAGTGGGACCCGGAGTCGACCTACGTCCGCAAGCCCCCGTACTTCGAGGGCATGCAGGCCGAGCCGGCCCCGGTCGTCGACTTCCACGGTGCCCGTGTACTGGCCAAGCTGGGTGACTCGGTGACCACCGACCACATCAGCCCTGCCGGCTCGATCAAGGCCGACAGCCCGGCGGGTCTGTACCTGGCCGAGCACGGCGTCGAGCGGCGGTCGTACAACTCCTACGGCTCGCGCCGCGGGAACCAC
>Ga0182736_1003746_pt1 | contig 10013 bp, 8 predicted proteins | sample eDN5th30CKraftBY_FD_128882 | JGI IMG/M metagenome (GOLD analysis project Ga0182736, IMG submission 128882) | Enriched backyard soil microbial communities from Emeryville, California, USA - eDNA 5th pass 30_C Kraft BY (version 2) (version 2) | ecosystem: Environmental > Terrestrial > Soil >... | reverse complement strand
ATTCAGGACAAATTGAATGGCGATGATATCAATGGCCCTGCCTATCGTCGTCCAGGCGATGGCGAGACCGGTCATGCATACTACGGTCACCACACATAAGGCTTCCGCCCATGGAGCCGGATAGGCGTTCCCCCGAATATCAAACAGGGAAGGATTGTTCCAACCCAGCCAGTAGCAAACCGGTGCATACATTCCGAGAAACAGCACCAAAAACACCGTTGGCATCCACGGACTTAATTGTTTGTTGATTCCGCTGATCACCGCTTTAGCAGCTTCGTTTCTTCAAGCTTTGAGGCATGGCAATCTCTTATTCGCATTTGAAAGCCGCTTCATCGACTATTTTTTGACAACTTGAGCACCCGATGAAGGTAGAAAGAAATCCTTGCCATGGATTTTCTTTCTATCGGCCCCTCCATGGACTAGGCTGGTCCAACATGAATGGCCGCCCCCCCTGGCTCCATTCAGGGCAACTATGTATCACGGAAAAAAACAGCGTTTTGATTGGACGTTTGCGCTGCAGGTTACCGATATCGTCTCGATCCTCGCGTCGTTCATTCTCACGGGTCCCATTCTGGCTCTTCTGCAGCCGGCGGCTACGGCTCCCCCCCTGCTGACGTGTATCGCGTATTTTGTCCTGATTCTTTACATCATCAGGCGTCTGGGTCTCTATACTTGGATTTCTTTCACCAAGCTCGGACAGACAGATCTCAGACTAGTCGGAGCCATTGTTCTCAGCATAGTGGGGTTCACAGGATTCCGGTTTCTTTTTGGCAACGAAAGCCCGGTGACCTATAAGGCGTGGCTTCTGCTCCATGCCATCATAACAGTCCTTATGATGGCGGCGACGCGAACGCTGCTCCGCTATGTGCTCATGGACTGGTTCCGGCTGATCCCCGTCGAGCGGATCGCTTTCTCCGGTTGGGGTATTCGCATGGAGCGGGTGCTTCGCGCTTTAGCCCACGAAATGGGCTCTTTCCAGGAAGTGGTCGGCTTTTTCCACGCAGACGAGCATGGCGAGCACGATCTTGCTTTCGAGAAAGGTTACACACCGCTCGGCTCATTGGAAACGGTTGAAAGACTGCTGATCGAGAAAAACATCAGCCTCCTCATTGTTTACGACAGCACCGTGTCGCCCCATCAGCTTCAAAGGCTGGGAGAGATTTGCGCGCGTTGTTTCGTCAATCTCAAGGTCATCCCGAATTCCTTTGATATATGGACCTCGAAACTGCGGTTGCGCACGATCGCAGGGATTCCGGTCATGGGCGTTTCCGCCCTCCCCTATGATCAGTTCCACAATCGCCTGATCAAACGCGCATTCGATATTGCCGGGGCCTCTTTCGGACTCCTGATCTCGGCCCCCGTCATTGCCGTCATGGCCATTCTGATCAAAAGAGAATCTCCCGGGCCTGTGTTCTTCCGCCAAACCCGGCTCGGCCTCCATGAAAAGCCATTTAAAATCATTAAGCTCCGATCAATGCATCTGGATGCCGAACAAAGAACCGGCGCCGTGTGGGCCACGCAAGATGATCCCCGTCGCCTGAAGATAGGAGCCTTCATGCGAAAGACGAATATCGATGAACTCCCACAGTTTTGGAACGTGCTCAAGGGCGAAATGAGCTTGGTCGGTCCACGGCCGGAACGACCCGTATTCGTCGAAGGATTTAAGGAAACGATCCGTTATTACAATCTCAGGCACTCCTGCAAACCGGGCCTGACCGGTTGGGCTGCCGTCCATGGTTTACGCGGAGATACGTCTTTGGAGGAGAGGCTGGAGTACGACCTTTTCTACATCGAAAACTGGAGCATCATGCTTGACATCCGCATATTGTTAATGACGCTAGCCCCACCGAAAAACGCTTACTGAACCCATCGAAATCGGACGCTGCCAAAAGCCGAACCCAAAGTCATGCCCATGAAACTTCTTGTCGTCGATGATCAGGCTCCTGTCGGTGCCATCGTTTGCCGTATCGCTCAACAGCACGGCTGGGAAGCCGAGCATATGACATCTTCCCACGGTATCCTGAATCACCTGAAAAATAGCGGGATCGACGCCCTGGTGGTCGACTATTTGATCGATGAGGAAGACGGCCTGTCCCTGATCGCAAAAGTGCGCGCCGCCGGGTATCATCTCCCCATCCTGCTCTTTACCGGACGGCCTGAACTGATCGACGAAGCGGTCGCCACCAAGCTCGGTGTCCTTCGGACTCTCACCAAACCCATCAGTATAGAGGAACTCCGCGCCAGTCTTAATGAAGCCAGGAAAGGAGTCTTCGATCAAAAGGCGACGTAATGGAGCGATATGGCTGCCAGCGCTTTTGATATCCTTGTTTGGCTGGATCGGCCTGCAAGCGCAGGATGCCTACCCTGAAGGGGATCTCCCCACCGACATGGGCTACGAGGAGGTATCTCCTCAGCAGATCTATCCCAGCGCCGTCGAGCCCGGCCTGAATGATCTCCGGGCTGTTCCGACATTGGAGACACCCGATCAAGAGCCGTCCGGTTATGTGCCGCTCTTTCGGCTCACCCGCCCTTACTACGATTCGATCTTCGCGCCGTCTCCTCCCAGTTTCGGCACTCCTCCGGATCCCGCCGGATTTCGCAATGTTACCGCTTACCAACTGCCTCTTGGCTTGCAGCCCCGTCGCTATGGCGATCGCCTCGTCTTTTTTGAGCCCGTCTTCAGCCTTTCCCAGACATTTGATTCCAATGTGAATCTGTCTCCGAATGCGCCCATCGCTGACTTTTACATCACGCCGAGAGTCAAATTGAGTCTCCAGATCGGCACGCCGGACTCCGAATTCGTCCCCGTGCTGGACACGATGCTCGCCCTGCAAGCCTCCTACGAAGGCTACGGTGACATTTTTTACCTCAATCCGGACTTTAGCGCCTACAACCAAAAGCTGGAGATCACGGGACGAATCGGACGGGCCAGCGCCATCTGGCGCCCCTTCCTTTACGCCTCTGACATCGTCGGCAATGACCTTCTCACCCGGGATCTGAATAATCGCACCCGGCGCATCCGCGCATCCACGGGCTTCATCGGGCAATATCAGCTCACCCAGAACATAGGATGGCAGCACCAGTTTGACTTCGCTACCTTCCAACACGCCGACCCCTCGTATATCAATCTCAACTCTTTCGGCACACGCCAGGATCTTAGCTATCAGGTCCTCCACGACTTCCGGGCTCTCGTCTGGAGCGGCTACCGCCATTCGGTGCCCTCACAGGGCTCAGCCGGTGATGAATTCCTCCTGGGCGTCGGCTGGGCGGGAAAAATCGATCCACGGCTCTTCAGTCAACTCCGCATCGGCTGGGGCTTCATCTCCATGGAGGGCGATGTCCCAAACCGAACAGATCTGTCGGGGCTGCGTTTTAATGGTTATACCACCTTCGCGTGGGGACCTCGGTTTGCGTTTACACTGCTCTATGACCGAAATTACGTCTACAATGAACTCGGTACCAATGATAATTACGTCTCGACCCTATTGCAGTTCAAAGGTGAACTCTATCTTGGCGATCATTGGTATCTCACCCCTTACCTGGGAATTGGATATGATGTTTTCGAAACTTCCCATAACATCTCTTTTCAGTGGCGGCCAGAACTAGAGGTATCTTACGCTTTGCCAGATTCGTATATTCCCAATGGTTCGAGAGTTTATATTAAGTTCGGTTATCAGCAGTCCCAAGCCATCCGTGGAGAAGGGGACATGATTCAAGGCTTTCGTTTAAGCGTCGGCGCACAATGGCAACTATGATAAAATCCCAGGCTTCCATTCCTCAACTCCTCTTAGGTATCGGAGCATACGCTCGGATCGTATTAGGCATTTTTACTCTGGCGACCCTTGCCCTTGGGATCGGTTGCGCAACGCGCGTCCCATCCGGCACGGTGGTCGAGCAGGCCGTGGTCTCCTACACCATCTCTCCTCTGGACGAGATCACCATCATCCAGCCATCAGGAAGCCGGCTCATGCTCCAGGTCGATCAGAGCGGCCTGATCGATGTGAATGGCGAAAGCATCAAGGCACAGGGCATGGCCAAGGAAAAGCTCCTCAAGCTCCTCCACCAGCGCTACGGTGCCAATGCCTCAATCGAAATCGTCGAGTTTCGGCCCAATCGGGTGACGGTCCTGGGCGAGGTATTTCACCAAATCCACACCGAACTCACGGATGGACCGATGCGGGTGATGGATGCCATCGCTGCCGCCAATGGCTTTACTCCCATCGCCAACAAACGCCGGGTGCGGCTGCTTCGGCAGAATGCTGGCTCGATCACGGTGTACGAGCTCGACTTGAGAGAAATGATGCTCGGCAAGGATCTTTCGAGTAACATGCTCCTGAAACCGGGCGACGTCATCACCGTCCCCCGTAACTTCCTCTAGTTGATCATGGCTGAATCTCCATCGCAAAAGGCACATCCGAACGAACTCCCAACAGCGGGAGCCGCGTTCGACATCCGCGATGTGATCCAGCTATTGGTGAGCAATGCCTTGATCATTGTGACCGGAATCGCGATTGGAATCGCACTCGGTCTCACCGCACAAAACCTCACAACGCCCGTCTACCAGTCGACTGCGCAATTCGTCGTTGATGAGTTGCCCTACTATCAGAGTAAGGAAAGGAGCGATGCTGAAACCGAGCGCCAGCTGATCCAGACGCTTATCCTCAGTATTCCCAGCCGCGACATGGAGGCCACGATCAGCCAGCGTTTGGGCATCGACATCAGTCAACTGGCCTTTACTCCGCTCAATCCCGCCATTCCGTTGAGAAAAGGGCGTTTGGCCGCCAATGTCCGGATCGACGCGGTTCAGAATAGCCGGATCGGACGCATCCAGGTGACTTCCCAATCTCCCGACTTCGCAGCCAAAGTCGCAAACGCCATTCTGGAAGAACTCCGCTTGTACAACATCGTCGCGGGGCATCTGAACAATCTCCGCCGCGGCATCGAACTGGCCAAGGACAAGACGGACAGCCTGCAGAAAAGTCTCATCGCCGCTTCTGAGGAACGTATCAAGATCGACCAGCAGAATGTGGAGCTCGATGCTTATTTAAAGCAAGGCCTCCCACTCGAAGGGTTCATGGCCTTTTCCAAGGATGCCACCCTGAACAATCTGAAGACTCAGTTCATTCTTAGTGAATCAGAATACAAAGGTCTGGCCGCCACCGCCACCCGTGGTTCCCGCCTCGAAGCAAAAAAAGCGGAACTGCAAGCTCTGCAAAATCAGCTCAAGACCTATCTCAGCCAGCTAGTCACCGGCCTTCAGTCCGACCGCGAAATCGCCCGGACAGGAGAAGCCGATCTCAAGAGCGAATTCGACAAGACTAAGATGCAACTCGACGAGCTTGTCCGGGCTGGTTCGCGTTTCTCCCAGAGCTTCGGTGATCCTACTGCCATGAAAGCCCTGGCCGCCGAGTTAAGTGCCGGACCGGGAGGACCCGCCAATGTGATCGTCACCGTAGACCGCGCGACTCCGGGCAAACGACCGATCAAGCCAAAGCTTTGGATCAGTCTTTTGGGCGGCCTCGTATTTGGCACAGCCCTTGGATTTGGCGTGGCTCTTCTTCGAGTCCTGCTCGACAATAAAATCACCAGTGCCAGACGGATCGAGCAAATCTCCGGACTGCACTCGCTGGCCTTGATTCCCAAGTACCCGCCTCTCTCCCGTGGCGCGAAAAGAAAGAACGTTTTCAACAATCCCGCTTACCCGTCCGACTTGGGCTTTCTCCGCAGCCGTCTGGTGCAGTTGGGCCTGACCGATCCGAAAAATACGATCCTCGGATTTGCCCCCGCCCATCCCGAAGACCGTTGCTCCGAACTCGTCGCCGATCTGGCCATTCTCCTGGCCCAGGCCGAGAAACGCACCCTCGTCATCGATCTTCACCTCTGGTCACCCGCTCAGGCCGCGCTGCTCGGCATCACCCCGCAGAACGGCCTCGCCGACTGGCTCACCTTCCGGGACGGCATTGATAAGTATATTAGTTATTCCGCTCTTCGCGAATTAGCCCTGCTCGCTCCTGGCAATAGCACGCAGGATCTCGATGACCTTCTGGCCGGCCACCCCCTTCTCCTCGCTCTGCCCGATCTCCTGACTCGCTGGGACTATATTTTGATTGATTCGCCCTCGATTCTTTCCGACTGGAGTCTTACGATGACACTGCCTCCAAAGTCTCCTTTCATCATCGGAGCGACCTATGGAAAAACCACCATGGACGCCCTGTCGGAAACGGCGCGAAGAGCTAATAATCACGATTGGCAATTGCTTGGCGTGGTCTTGCAGGGCTGTCCAAAACGCATCTGCCCCAGCAGCAAGAAGCACGGATAAAATACATCCACCGATACACGGCAAAGGCAGCCGATGATCACGCCAGGCTGGATGCCTTGTGAAGACGTCTCAGCTCCCAGACAGCCACGACTCCAGTGGCAGAGGCCGCCAATAGCCAGACAGCCGGATGGCTCGACAAGTGAGCCAAAGCCAGGACCACTGAGGAGATCACAAGCCCCGGCACCAATCTTAGCAAGGGCTGAAGGTACGTTTTCAAGAAAGACCAGCCTCCGAGTGCGGCAATACGGCGAGCCTGTGGCATAAGCACGAAGACCCCCAAACTCCCGCCCACCAGCACACCCGTCAGCCCCGCCAGATAATAGCCAACAGCAGCCAGCCCGATATCGACAATCGCCTCTATTAAGTTAGCAATAGCTCCCCCCTTCACGATATGGAGGCCCATGGACGCATTCACCACCACCCGGCTGAATGCTCCCGTCAGCCCGAATAATGCCATGGCCGCCAACACTCCAGCCGGAAGCAAATAGTCCTTCGGCAGCCAAAAATTCAATAATTCGCGCCCGAGGAATATCAACCCCGCCGCTCCATAAAGCGAGAATATCGCAACGTAGAGCCAGCTTTGTCGGAAGTTTTCCGCGATGGCTTTCGCCGTATCGGCCGCTGCCAGTGAAGCCAGCGAAGTTTCGCTGGCCGTCGCACCGACATTCCCGATGATCTCGGTAAACCTCAGCAGGATGTAGAAAATACCCGCCTCCGCCGGTCCGGCCATCGCCGCCACCACAAATGTCAGCGCATGGGTTTTCAGGATCAAGGCCACTGTCGTTAGATAAAACCACGCTCCCGAACGAAATGTCTGCCCGATGGCTTTATAATCGAAAAATCGAAATCCATCCGGTGGACGGATCGCATACAGTTTCTCCCGATAACCCAGGGCGAGTCCCGGTATGATCGCGCATAAGGAATAAAGCACGGTCACCAGCAATACGGAGCCATTAAGCATCAAGGCCACCGCGCAGACCGGTATCGCAGCCACCGCTCCTATCGTATTCGCAGCCTTTAATAACGAGAGATTCCCCCGAGCCGCAATGGGCTCCAGAGCGAGAGTGCTGAGCAGGTAGAAACCGGTGAGCCCCACTGTGACGACCAGGACCCATGCTCCTCCAGGAGGAAGCTGCAAGGCTTTTTGCAACGCGCCGGTCGCTCCCAGCACCATGGCCAGGGCGAAGACAGCGCTGCTTCCAAAAGCAAAGGCGGCCAGCCCTCTCCAAAAAGCGGTGCGGTACCCTTCCTCGTCGCCAGCCTTCAAGGTCTCCGCCAATTTCAGGCGGGTCAGTGCGCGCACTCCGCCATCGATCAAGGCCATGGACACCAAAAGCGAACTCGCCAGCGCAAAGAGCCCATAACCTTCCGGCCCCCACTTCACGATCATCAAGGGAGTGAGCAGGAGAAGAAAACCCGCTTTCGAGCCAAAATTCGCAATTTGCCAGACCTGATTAAAAAGGAGTTCCTTGCGATAGGCGCGGTGAGCGGGAGCCTTTTCCATACAGGCCGCTCATTTTCAGCACATTTTGCACCCGCCGCAAATGGTTCTCTGGATTTTTCAGGTAAGTGTCGTTATGATGAGAGGTTCCCATGGCTCTTACTCGCCGCAAGTTTCTGCGCTATTCAGGAGCAGCCGGTGTCGCTGCCGTTACCGGATATTCTCTTTGGGAGGCCAGAGATCTGCAAATCGCAGAGTTTACTGTTCCGGTGGATCGTTTGCCGGCTTCTTTTGACGGGCTTCGTGTTGCCTTGCTGGCCGATCTCCACTACGGCCCCTTTATTTCTCGGGACTACCTTCGCGCCACGATCGATCAGGCGAACGCTCTCGGGGCAGAGCTTATTCTGCTGGGTGGCGATTACGTGCATTATCATGCGAAGTACATCGCCGGAGTCATGGCCGAAATGAGCCGGCTGGCCGCCCCGCTCGGCGTTTATGCCGTCCGGGGAAATCACGACAATCACGCAAGCCCCATCATTACCACTCAGGAAATGATTCGCTATAAGATACCGCAAATCACCAATACAGGTATCTGGCTGACGCGAGGCAACGAACGGTTGCGCGTCTGCGGAGTGGATGATCTGCGCACCGGATTTCCCAATCTCAAAGCCGCTCTGGGCGATACCAAACCCGAGGAAACCGCCCTCCTGCTCTCACACAATCCGGATTTTGCCGAGACTCTGACGGATTCTCGTGTCGGCCTGGTTCTGTGCGGGCACACTCATGGCGGGCAGGTTTGCCTGCCCGTTATCGGAGCTCCCATCGTGCCTTCCGATTACGGGCAAAAGTATTTGTACGGTCCCACCGCCGCCCCCCATACACGGGTCTTCGTCACACGCGGAGTCGGCGCGATTTTTCCCCCTGTAAGGCTGAATTGCCCCCCGGAGATCGCACTGCTGACGCTCGTGCCAGCGTGAATCAAGCCAGAAGCCGGGCGACGGAAGCAATGAGGGTTTCCGGCCGGTATGGCTTGGGCAGAAAGTGCTCGTGATTCCTGACCGAGGCGATGTGAGAAGCACTTTCGTTGCCGCTGGTGTAGAGGACCTTCAAACTCGGCTTGTCCTTCAAAAGCTCTTGCGCAAGCATTTCCCCGGAAACATCCCCCGGGAGAACGATGTCGGTAAATAGCAGGCCGATCTCATCCCGGTGGGCTTTCCAAATCTCGCGCGCTTCCACTGGGTTGAGCGCCTCAAACACCCGGGCCCCTTGACGCTCGAGGATCTGTTTTCCGATGGCCAGCACACCGGGATCATCTTCCACGAGAAGTACCGTGGCTTGAAAGCGCACATCAGGAGACTGTCGCTCATCTTTGGAAGCGTTTCGTTCCGGAGGCGCGGCTTCCGGCAAGCTCAGCCGAAACTTCGTTCCCTCTCCCGGCACACTTTCCACATCGATCATGCCCTTCCATTCAGAAACAATCCTCTGAACAATATAGAGACCGAGGCCCGTGCCACGCCCTTGTTCCTTGGTCGTGTAAAAAGCCTCAAAGATATTCTGCAAATCTTCCGGAGGGATGCCCTTTCCCTGATCCTGGACGATGATCTCAACGCAACGCAACGCCTGTCCCGATGGCGGAGATCGTCTCACGGTCAGGCTTACTCCTTCCTTTGAGCCCGAATCCACGGCATTGGTGACCAAATTCAGCAGGACCTGCTGAAACTCCACGATGGAACCTTCCAGCCAAATTTCCTCAGAAGGGTAATTCGTCGTCAGTGTGGTCTTCTTAGCCGTCAAAACCACCAGCAGGGGCGCCAGATCCGATAGCACCCTGCCGAGCTCGAAACGGCTCGGTTTTTCATTGGTCTTCCGTGAAAACCTCAAGACGCTCCGCGTCAAATCCGCGGCACAGGAGCACGCCCGATTTATTTCTCCGATGAGCCTGGCCCCCTCGTCTTCGCCCACCCCTCCCGTCTCCAGGAGAGCCGCATTCAACTGAATGACGGTGAGCATATTATTCAGGTCATGAATCACAGACGTCGCCACACGTCCAAGCATCTCCATCTTCTGTAATTCTAAAGGGATTTGCTTCATGAAAAAAAAGAGCGATAGTTACAATCGACCAATGAAAGAGACGGAATCGGAGTATGGATAAACCGCCCCCAGAAGACACCACATTTTTAGCGGGTCTCAATGAGTTCTGGAATGCCGATTTCCCTAAAACCTGCCTGAAATGCGCCCGGACTTATGGGAGTT
>Ga0182736_1003736_pt1 | contig 10031 bp, 4 predicted proteins | sample eDN5th30CKraftBY_FD_128882 | JGI IMG/M metagenome (GOLD analysis project Ga0182736, IMG submission 128882) | Enriched backyard soil microbial communities from Emeryville, California, USA - eDNA 5th pass 30_C Kraft BY (version 2) (version 2) | ecosystem: Environmental > Terrestrial > Soil >... | reverse complement strand
GCGCTCGTTTGACTATGCGGCGGCGTCGATTGCGCGGACGGACCTGATCGGCGGCGCGCATCTGGACGCCAATGCGGGTGCGGACGACGTGCCCGCGCCGCCCGTCGCGCCGGCCGAACAGCGAGACGCCCTGTTGGCGCGCTTCCGCCAGCGAGCTTCGGATGCGTTCCTGCAGGGGTACACCGGCGTGCGCGGCGGCGACCTTGCCGCCACGGCGGATCGCGAAAACACGCTGCTCGTCCTGGCGCAACTGGAGAAAGCCGCCTACGAGGTCAGCTACGAGGCGGCCCACCGGCCCGACTGGATTTCGATTCCCCTGTGCGCCCTGACCGAACTGGCGCGCGGCGTCCTGCTGTCGGCCGCCATCGATGCCGAAGGAAAAACGTCATGACCGCAGGCTTTGCCTCTCCCGCCGCTGCCACCGACGGCCACATCGACACGCAGGAGCTGACCGCGCTGGCCCACGGGCTGCACAACAATCCTTTCGCGGTGCTGGGGCCGCACGACGGCTGGGTGCGCGTCTTCGTTCCCGGGGCCTCGGCCGTGGCCGTCCTGGATCCGGACGGCGATCGCACGGCCCTGGAGGAACAGGCGCAGGGCCTCTACGTCGGCCGCGTGACGTACGCCCAGGCCGGCGACGGGGCTTCCTATCGGCTGGCGATCCGCTGGCCCGCCGCCGAACAGGTCACCGCCGATCCGTATGCCTTCGGCGCCCTGCTGGATGACGCCACGCTGCAACGCCTGGCCGAAGGCGCGTGGCGCGAGGCCGGCGAGGCGCTGGGCGCGCACCTGGTCGAGGTGGACGGAGTCAGCGGCCTGCGCTGCGCAGTCTGGGCGCCCAACGCCCGGCGGGTTGCGGTGGCGGGCGACTTCAATGGCTGGGACGCGCGCCGCCACGGCATGCGTCTGCGCCACGCTGCGGGGGTGTGGGAAATCTTCATTCCCGGCGTACGCCCCGGCGATCGCTACAAGTTCGCCATCACCGACCGCAATGGCATTCAATTCCTGAAGGCCGATCCGATGGCGCGCCGGTGCGAGATGGCGCCCGCCACGGCCTCGATCGTGGACGATCCCGCGCCCTACGTCTGGTCCGACGACGACTGGATGCAGGCGCGCGGCGCGCGCCAGTCTCCCGGCGCGCCCGTGTCGATCTACGAGGTCCACGCCGGGTCGTGGAGCAGTATCGAAGCGGGCCCCTGCGCCTGGGACCAGATGGCGGACAAGCTGCCAGGCTATGCCCGCGCCATGGGATTCACGCATCTGGAACTGATGCCGATCATGGAGCATCCTTTCGGCGGCTCATGGGGCTACCAGCCGCTGGGCATGTTCGCGCCCACGGCGCGCTACGGGCCGCCCGAGGCCTTCGCCCGATTCGTCGACCGCTGCCACGCCGCCGGCATCGGCGTCATCCTGGATTGGGTGCCCGCGCACTTTCCCGACGACGCGCATGGCCTGGCCACCTTCGACGGGACCTCGCTGTACGAATACGAAGATCCGCGCGAAGGCTATCACCCCGACTGGCACACCATGGTCTACAACCTGGGGCGCAACGAGGTGAAGGCGTTCATGATCGCCAGCGCCCTTCATTGGCTACGCCGGTTCCATGTCGACGGTTTGCGCGTGGACGCCGTGGCGTCGATGCTCTACCGCGACTACAGCCGCCGGCCCGGCGAATGGATTCCGAACCGCTATGGCGGCCGCGAGAACCTTGAGGCCGTCCAGTTTCTGCAAGAGCTGAACGACACCGTGCGCCACGAGGTGCCGGACGCGATCATGGTTGCCGAAGAGTCCACCGCGTGGCCGGGCGTGACCGCGCCCGTGTCCGAAGGCGGTCTCGGGTTCCACTACAAATGGAACATGGGCTGGATGCACGACACCCTGCGCTATCTGGCGCAGGATCCGATCCATCGCCGTTACCACCACCACGACATCACGTTCGGCATGGTGTACGCGTACAGCGAGCGCTTCATCCTGCCGCTGTCGCACGACGAGGTGGTGCACGGCAAGGGGTCGCTGCTGGGCAAGATGCCGGGCGACAAGCAGGCGCGGCTGGCCAACCTGCGCGCGTACTTCGGCTTCATGTGGGCGCATCCTGGCAAAAAGCTGCTGTTCATGGGCGGCGAGCTGGCACAACCCACCGAATGGAACCACGACGCCACGCTCGACTGGAACCTGCTGGACGACGCGGGTCATCTGGGCATGCAGCGCCTGGTGGCCGACCTGAACCGCGTGTATCGCGACCTTCCGGCCCTACACGCGCGAGACGCGGACCCCTCGGGGTTTGCGTGGACGATCATGGACGACCAGGACAACAGCGTCGTCGCCTTCATCCGCACCGACGGCCAGCAGCACGTATTGGCCGTGTCGAATTTCACGCCGGTCACCCGGCACGATTACCGCATCGGGGTTCCTCGGGCCGGCCGCTGGGCCGAACTGCTGAACACCGATGCGTCCCACTACGGCGGGTCCGGCCAGGGCAACCAGGGCGGGGCCAACACCGGCGACATGGCTGCCCACGGGCAGCCGCAGGCCCTGTCGCTCACCCTGCCGCCCCTCTCGACCCTCTTCCTGATGCACGAAGGCTGAATCCATGGATCCGTCCCAACTGACCCGAATCACCGGCGGCCAGCCACAACCGCTGGGCGCCACCAGCGATGGCCTGGGCGTGAACTTCGCGGTGTTCTCCGCGCACGCCACCCGTATCGAGCTGTGCATCTTCGATCCCAAGGGGCGCAAGGAATTGCGCCGCTTCGACCTGCCGGAGTGCACGGACGAAATCTGGCACGGCTACCTGCCCGATGCGCAGCCCGGCCTGCTGTACGGCTACCGCGCCCACGGCCCGTACGATCCGCAAAATGGGCACCGCTTCAACCCCAACAAGCTTTTGTTGGACCCCTATGCGCGCCAGCTGAGCGGCCCGCTGCACTGGAGCAATGCGCTCTTTGGCTACCGCATGAATCACTCGCGGCAGGATCTGAGCTTTGACCGCCGCGACAGCGCCCCCGCCATGCCCAAGGCCATCGTGGCCGATGAGGTGCCGTTCAACTGGGGCAACAGCAAGGCCCCGGACACGCCCTGGAACGACACGACCATCTACGAGGTCCACTTGCGCGGCGTGTCGATGCAGCGCGAAGACCTGCGCCAGCCGCTGCGCGGCACCTGCGCGGCGCTGGCCGATCCGCGTTTCATCGAGCATCTGCAACGTCTGGGCGTGACGGCGGTGGAACTCTTGCCGGTGTACGCCTTCCTGCAGGACCACTTCCTGACCGAGCGCGGGCTGCGCAACTACTGGGGCTACAGCACGCTGTCCTACTTCGCCCCGGAACCGGCATACCTGATGCAGCACCCCAACGAATTGCGGCTGGCGATCCGCCGTCTGCACGCGGCGGGCATCGAGGTGATCCTGGACGTGGTCTACAACCACACCTGCGAAGGCAACGAAATGGGCCCGACGCTCTCTTGGCGCGGCCTGGACAACGCCAGCTACTACCGCCTCATGCCGGGGCAAGAGCGCTACTACATCAACGACACGGGCTGCGGCAACACGGTCAACATGTCGCATCCGCGGGTGCTGCAGATGGTGACCGACTCGCTGCGGTACTGGGCCACCTCTTACGGGGTGGACGGCTTTCGCTTCGACCTGGGCGTGACGCTGGGCCGTGAAGGCACCGGCTACGACCCCGGCTCGGGATTCTTCGACGTGATCCTGCAGGATCCGGTGCTGTCCAAGCTCAAGCTCATCTCCGAACCGTGGGACATCGGCCCGGACGGCTACCAGCTCGGCAACCACCCGCCCGGGTTCGCGGAATGGAACGACAAGTTCCGCGACACCACGCGCCGTTTCTGGCGCGGGGATGAAGGCATGCGCGGCGAGATGGCGGCGCGGCTGTGCGGGTCGCGCGACATCTTCGACCGCCGCCATCGCCGCCCCTGGTCCAGCGTCAATTACGTGGCCTCGCACGACGGCTTCACGCTGGCCGACATCGTCAGCTACGACGGCCGCCACAACGAGGCCAATGGCGAGGACGGCAACGACGGCCATTCCGAAAACTTCAGCCACAACTGGGGCGCCGAAGGGCCGACCGACGATCCGCAGATCCTGGAGACGCGCGGCCGCGTCCAACGCGCGCTGCTGGGATCGGCGATGCTCTCCGACGGCACGCCGATGCTGCTGGCGGGCGATGAATTCGGCAACAGCCAGGAAGGCAACAACAACGCCTACTGCCAGGACAACGCCATTTCCTGGCTGGACTGGACCCAGGCGCAAAGTGATGCCGGCCGGGCGCTCAGCCGCTATGTGGGCCGCCTGACCGCCCTGCGCCGCGCGCATCCCAGCGTGCGCAGCGCCCGCTATGGCGATGCGGGCCAGGAGATCCTGCCCGGCGTCCCGGCCATTTCCTGGTTCGACGCATCGGGCGCGCCGCTGGAGGGCCCGGCGTGGGACGCCGAACAGGAGCGCGTCATGGGCTTGCGCCGCGCTGCGCTGCGTCCGGAAGGCGGCGCCGACGTGACGCTGTTGCTGATGAATCCCACGCACGAAGCCGTGACCTTCACGCTGCCCGAAGCCGGATTCGCCTGGTCGTTGGAACTGGACTCGGACAAGCCAGCCGAGCCCGCGCCATGGGACGAGCCAACGGTGACGGTTGCGCCTCATAGCCTTGTCTTGATGGGACAGCGGGCGGAATCTGGAGAGGCGACATGACGCATCCGTACTCATTCGGCGCCTTGCCGCTGGAAAGCGGCGTCACGCGCTTTCGGCTGTGGGCGCCGAGCGCCCCACCCGGTCTCGTACTGGAGGTCGAGGGCCATCCTCCCATTCCGATGCGGCCCGGCCCGGACGGCTTTGCGCAAGCCGACGTGGACTGCCCGGCGGGCGCCCGCTACCACTATCGGCTGGACGACGGCACCGTCATGCCCGATCCCGCCTCACGCCTGCAGGACGGCGACGTGCATGGCGACAGCGTTGTCGTGGCGCCCGGCGCATACCGCTGGCGCCACCCGGAATGGACTGGCCGCCCGTGGGAAGACACCGTCATCTACGAAGTCCACGCGGGATTGGCCGGCGGCTACGCGGGGCTGATCGCGCGGTTGCCCGAATTGGCCGACATGGGCATCACCATGCTGGAGCTCATGCCCATCGCCGATTTTCCGGGGGATCGGAACTGGGGCTATGACGGCGTGCTGGCGTATGCGCCCGACACCGCCTACGGTTCGCCCGACGACCTGAAGAACCTGATCGACTCCGCGCATGGGCTGGGCATAGGCGTGATGCTGGATGTGGTCTACAACCACTTCGGCCCGGACGGCAATTATCTGTCGGCCTATGCCGCGCCCTTCTTTCGCACCGATATCGACACGCCGTGGGGGGCCGCCATCGACTTCCGGCAGGCGGCCGTCAGCGCCTTCTTCAAGGAAAACGCGCTGTACTGGCTGACCGAGTACCGCTTTGACGGGCTGCGCCTGGACGCTGTCCACGCCATTGCCGGACACGAGTGGCTGCACGAGCTGGCCGGCTTCGTGCGCGACAACGTCTCGGCCGAGCGCCATGTGCATCTTGTCGTCGAAAACGACGACAACCGGGCCAGCCTGCTGCGCGGCGATTTCGAGGCGCAATGGAACGACGATGCGCACCATGTGCTGCACCATCTGCTGACCGGCGAATCGCGCGGCTACTATTCCGACTACGCCGAAGCGCCCGCGCAGGCGCTGGCGCGCTGCCTGGCCGAAGGCTGGGTGTATCAGGGCCAACCCTCCGCCTATCGGGGCAACCAGCCGCGTGGCGAGCGCAGCGCCGACCTGCCGCCCACCGCCTTCGTGCTGTTCCTGCAAAACCACGACCAGACCGGCAACCGCGCGCGCGGCGAGCGCCTGACCGAGCTGGTGGACACCCCCCAGCGTCTGCGCGCGGCCGTCGCGCTCCAATTGCTGGCGCCGCAGATCCCCTTGATCTTCATGGGCGAGGAACGCGGATCGCGCGCGCCGTTCCTGTACTTCACGAGCCACACCGATCCCGAGCTGGCGCAGGCGGTGCGCGACGGCCGGCAACGCGAATTCTCGGCCTTTCCCGAATTCGCCGGCGATTCTCCGACCGCTCAGTTGCCCGATCCGAACGACGAGTCCACGTACCACGCCAGCTATCCCTGGCAGGATGAGCCAGATGCGGGCCAGTGGATGCGCGACTATACGGCGCTTCTGCAATTGCGCGCGCGCATGATCGCGCCGCGCCTGGCGGGCGCGGTGAGCCTGGGCGCCTCGGCGGTGGGCGACCGCAGCGTGTTTGCACGCTGGGAATTGGCCGATGGCGCCCGCCTGACGGTCTACGCGAACCTGGGGCCCAATCCTCAGACCGTGCCCGATTCGCTGATGCCCGGTCCGGACGTGTTCGCAACCTTGCTGTTCGAATCACCCGCGGGCGGACGGGACCGGCTCGCCCAAGGTGAACTGTGCCCGGACAGCACCGTCTGGCTGCTGGAGGACCCGGCATGAAGCGCGCCAGTGCCGAGCCGGATGGCCTATCCGCGCTAGCCGCCGAGGCCGGCATCGCGGAGCATTGGACCGATGCGCGCCAGCGCCCGCAGCGCGTCGCGCCGGAAACCTTGCGCGCGCTGCTGGCTGCGATGGATCTGCCGGCAGAGACGTCCCGGGATATCGCCGACAGCCGCCAACGGTTGGCGCAACAGGCGGCGGACGCGCTGCCGCCCATGCTGGTGACGCGGTGCAACGCCCGCACGCCGCTGCCCAAGACTGCGCGTGGCCCCTATCGCATCCTGTGCGAATCCGGCCACATTCTGAGCGGCAACATTCAGGCGGGCGCGGATGGCATCCCGTTCCTGGTCGCGCCCGACGAGCCCGGCTACCACCGGCTGCTGTTGACCTCGGCGCAGGCCACGCTGGCCGTGGCGCCGCGGGAGGCCCCGAGTCTGGCCGACCTGACCGGCGCGGCCAGCCCGCGCTGTTGGGGTCTGGCCGCCCAGGTCTACAGCCTGCGCCAGGACGCGCGCGCCGACATGCCGCGCACGCACGGCTTTGGCGATTTTGGCGCGTTGCGCGAACTGGCGGTGGCCGCTGCCGAGCAAGGCGCGGACATGCTTGCCATCAGCCCGGTCCACGCGATGTACACCGCGCAACCCGAGCGATCCAGCCCCTATTCGCCGTCCAACCGCCTGTTCCTGAACGTGCTATTCGCCGATCCCGCCCCCGCGGTGGGCCAGGATGCCCTGCAGCGCGCGCTGGCCGGCGTTGCGCCCGCGGCGCTGACGGCGCTGGACGGGTTGGCGCGCATCGACTGGCCGGCCGCCGCGGCGATCCGCTTGCAAGTGCTGCGGTCCCTGCATGCCGACTTCGCCACCCACGGCGCCGTCAGTGAGCAGGCGCGCTATGCGCGGTTTTGCACCGACCGCGGCCAGGCCCTGCGCGACCACGCGATCTTTGAAGCGCTGCATGCGGCGCAACGCGCGCCCGGCGGGTCGATCCCCGCGTGGCATCGTTGGCATGCCGCCCTGCGCGATCCCGCCTCTTCGCAGGTCAAACGCTTTGCCGAGGACCATGCGCTGGAAGTGGACTTTCATCAATTCGCGCAGTGGCTTGCGGCAGAGAGCCTGGCCGCGGCGCACGCCGCGGGCCGCGAGGCCGGCATGCGGCTGGGCCTGCTCGCCGATCTGGCCGTGGGCGCCAGTCCGGACGGCAGCCACGCCTGGAGCCGCCAGGCCGACCTCATGCGCGGCATGTCCGTGGGCGCGCCGCCCGATATCTACAACCCGCTCGGACAGTACTGGGGCCTGACCGCATTGTCGCCGCGCGCATTGCATACCCAGGGCTATGCCGCCTTTATCGACATGCTGCGCGCCGTGCTGGCGCATACCGGCGGCGTGCGCATCGACCACATCCTCGGGATGGCGCGTCTGTGGCTTGTACCCGAGGGCGCGTCGCCCGCCGATGGCGCCTACCTGCGCTATCCGCTGGACGACATGCTTGCGTTGATCTCGTTGGAAGCCTGGCGCCATCGCGCCTGCGCCATCGGCGAGAACCTGGGCACCGTGCCGGAGGGCTTTGACGACCGGCTCAAGGACAACGGCGTGCTCGGCATGAACGTGCTCTGGTTTATGCGTCAGGCGCCGGACGCCCAGCCGGGTCCCGACGCCCCGGCCGGCTTCACGACGCCCGCCGACTGGCCGCGGAATGCGGTCGCCATGACGACGACGCACGACTTGCCCACCTTGCGCGGCTGGTGGGACGAGCGCGACATCGACTGGCGCGTCAAACTGGGACTGCTGGGCGCCGACGATAGCGAGGAAAGTCTTCGCGCCGGCCGGGCGCTGGACCGCGCGCTGCTTTCGCGGGCGCTGGATCCAAGCCTGGAAACGCCTCCTGCCGAGGCGCCGGTGCCCGCGCTACTGCGGTTCGTGTCCTCCAGCCCGTGCCCGCTGATGTTGATTCCGATGGAAGACGTTGCCGGCGTGCTGGACCAGCCAAATCTGCCCGGCACCATCGACACCCACCCCAATTGGTGCCAACGGTTGCCGCTGAGCATCCGCGCGACGTTTGCCGATCCCGCCACGCAGGCCCGCCTGGATGCCGCGCGCGCCGCAAGGAGACAATCTTGAGCACACCGCAAGCCACCGCCCGGCTGCAACTGCACGCAGGCTTCACGCTCGACGACGCGTGCGCCCAGGTGGATTACTACGCGGACCTGGGGGTCAGCCATATGTATCTGTCGCCCATCACCCGCGCGCGAGCGGGCTCCACGCACGGCTACGATGTCATCGACCACGCCGTGGTCAGCCCGGAACTGGGCGGCGAACCCGCCCTGCTCCGGCTGGCCAGCGCCGCGCGGGCACGCGGCCTGGGCCTCATCGCGGATATCGTGCCCAACCACATGGCGGCCCATCCCACCAACGCGTGGTGGCGCGATGTGCTGGCCAACGGCGCGGCAAGCGCGTGGTCGGCCTACTTCGATATCGACTGGAATCGTCCCGCGCCGGCGCTGCGCAACAAGGTCCTGCTGCCCGTGCTGGGCGACCCCTACGGCGCGTCCCTGGAACGCGGCGCCATCACGCCGCAATGGGACGCGGACGCCGCCGCCCCCGAGCTGGACGTGCATGGCCAGCGCTATCCGCTGACCCCGTCATCCGTGCCACGCGGAGCCGCACGCGAAGCGTGGCTGCGCGAACACGACCCCGCCGAGGCGCCCGGCCGCCAGCGTCTGCATGAACTGCTGGAACGCCAGCACTACCGCCTTGCGTGGTGGCGCACCGCGCCCGACCAGATCAACTGGCGGCGCTTCTTCGAAATCAGCGAACTGGTCGGCGTGCGTGTCGAGGACGAGGCGGTCTTTGACGCCGTCCACGCGCTCGTCCTGCGCCTGTACGCGCAAGGCGTGCTGGACGGCCTGCGCATCGACCACATCGACGGACTGGCGTCGCCCGGCGGCTACTTGCGCCGGCTGTCGGCGCGTCTGGCCCAAGCCAACGCCAGCCGGCCCGCTGCGCTGCGGCAAGACCAACCGTATCTGATCGTGGAGAAGATCCTGGCGCATGACGAGGCGCTGGATCCTCGCTGGCAGACCGACGGCACCACGGGCTACGACTTCATGGACCAGGTGAGCGCCGTGCTGCATGACCCGCAGGGCGAGGCGCCGCTGCGCACATTCTGGCAAGAATTGACAGGCGACGACCGCGACGCTGCCGAGCAGCTGCGCGCGGCGCGCGTGCGCATGCTGGTGCGGCACTTTCCCGCCGAACGGCAGGCGTTGGTCGGCTGCCTTGAACAGATCGCCAGCCAGGACGTGCGCACGCGCGACTGGACAGCAACAGCGATTGACCGCGCGCTGAGCGCCCTGCTGGCGGCCTTCCCCGTCTACCGCACTTATGCCGAGGACGAGGGCAGCAACCCGGCGGACGCGCATCGGCGCAACACGGCTGTCCAGGGCGCCGCGTTGGCGCTGGCGGCTCGCGAGGGTTCGGCGGACGCCACGCTGCTGGCGCAGATCGCCGAATGGTTCAATGGCCAGCCGGAACACGCCACTGCTCTGC
>Ga0182736_1003733_pt1 | contig 10037 bp, 6 predicted proteins | sample eDN5th30CKraftBY_FD_128882 | JGI IMG/M metagenome (GOLD analysis project Ga0182736, IMG submission 128882) | Enriched backyard soil microbial communities from Emeryville, California, USA - eDNA 5th pass 30_C Kraft BY (version 2) (version 2) | ecosystem: Environmental > Terrestrial > Soil >... | reverse complement strand
TATAAACTTAGGAACCGCCGTATACCGAACGGTACGTACGGTGGTGTGAGAGGTCGGCTGATTAATTAATAATCAGCCTCCTACTCGATTATTACCTACAATATATATTACTTTCACACCTCTGTGCGTCTAACATGACCTTTCTTTACTCTCAACAACCCTACACGCCTCAAACTAATCACCACTAAGCACAATGCAACCAGGATAAGAATAAATCCTAAGAATCGAAATCCTTCGAAGTTAAACGTCCCACCCATCACAAAACCAATCAACAACGACGAGCCAATCGTGCCAAGGTATCGCGATGTATTGAATAGTCCAGATGCAACGCCAATGATTTCCTTTGGTGTGCTTTGGAACAACACGGTTTGCAATCCTACACTGTTCAATCCGCTGCCAATGCCAAATGCAGCTAATGCGAAGCAAATGCTAATAAGTGGTGATGTTTGCTTCAAGCTGATGAGCAGCACCGATCCCAGTGTCATCAGCAATCCTGATGCGAGCAATGCTGGCTTTGGTCCTGCCTTATCGATCCAACGACCAGCAATTGGAGAAGTAAGAAGCGTGCACAAGCCTAAGCTTAACATTAGTATTCCTGTTTGGAACTCGCTAACCTGGCGTACGATTTGCAAGTATGCTGGAATCCCGAAAAATAGAGAATAGAACAGCATATTTACTAAGATGTATTCGATGTTGACCCACGTCATTGCGGGATATTTCATAAAGGTACGCAATGGAATAAAGGGTGACTCAGATTTTAACTCCACCACGACAAATGCCGCTAGCAAACCTATGCCGATCAATGCAAGACTGACATTGGCCAGTGTTGCACTAGTTGAATTGGCAGAGAGTATGCCTAACAGCAGAGCGACCAGTCCACATGTAAACAGTACAATGCCAGAGAGATCAATAAGAGCTAACCATTTACGGAACGATATGCCCTCACTGATAGACGTGGATGCCTGATCATGCGGAATATATCTCCAGCTTAGATAGAAGCTCGCCAGCAGAATTGGGATATTTATAAAGAAAATCGCCGGCCAATTCCACCAATGAATAAGCATGCCACCAACAAATGGACCAATGGCTGCTGCGCCATTAAGAAATATCGCTAAAAAGGCTAACGCCGATGCTTGCTTTTCTGTAATATGAATTTTGATCGTCGCCATGCCAACGGCAAGCATCATGCTCGTTCCGATCGCTTGGATCGTGCGGAACAGAATTAACCAACCGAAGCTTGGAGATAGTGGCGCTAACAAAGAGGTAAAGAAGGATACGATTAGACCGGTTAGAAATATTTTTCTTCGACCTAGTAAATCGCTAGCTTTCCCCATAATTGGCTGAGCTACTGTACTTGCTATATAAAAACAAAAAATAACCCAAGATACCTCTGTATAATTGAGCTGAAATAGTTGCTGCAAATTCGGTATAGCCACGGAAATCATTGAAGAGTTGAACGGGTTTAATAGTACGCCCAGTCCAACGGCAACGATCAAGAACCTGTCTCGAGCCTTCATATATTGTCCTCCTAAATGTTTCATACGTTAATGACAGCGTAGATGAAATTACTTATTTATCTAAAAAATTAGGCATTCATCCTCCTCTTCAAATCTTTGATTAAATGGGGATGAATGCCTAACTTGCGAACTGGTGTTCTTTTTTTGTATACTTAAATTAAGCTAATCTAACCATAATCGAGGTGAAAAGACATGTTGGTTCACAAAGCATTTAAGTTCAGAATCTACCCCACACAACAACAGATTGAACTCATTCATAAAACCATCGGGTGTTCTCGCTTTGTGTTCAACTTCTTTTTAGCCGAGCAACAAAAACAAGATAAGTATTGGAAATTGTGCGAAGAATTTGTCCAGCAAGGGATTCTTCCCTCGAATGAATGGAAAAGTAGTTTTTTTAATAAATACGATACCATTAAACAATTACCAGAATTAAAGAAACATTACCCTTTCTTAAAAGAGGTTGATAGCATTTCGCTGCAAAAATCAGTTGAAGTCCTAGCAGATTCTTTTTCTCGCTTCTATAAAAAACAAAATAAACCTCCTAAATTCAAATCTAAGAAAAATCCCGTTCAATCCTATACAACAAAATTCACAAACGGAAACATCGAGGTGTTGGACAAACACATCAAATTGCCCAAACTAGGATTGGTTCGTTTCAGCAAAAGTCGAGAAGTCATCGGACGTATTATGAATGCTACCATTCGGAAAAGCGCAAGCGACAAGTATTACATTTCGATTATGTGCGAAACGGAGGTCGAAGCTTTACGCAAAACGTCTTCATCTGTAGGCATCGACTTAGGACTAAAAGAGTTTGCTATTCTTTCTGACGGAAACACCTATGAAAATCCACGGTTTTTACATCGATTAGAAGACAAATTAATCAAAGCCCAACGCACGCTTTCTCGCCGAAAAATCGGGAGTTCCAATTGGAGAAAGCAGCGTATTAAGGTTGCCCGTTTGCATGAAAAAATCACAAACGCACGACAAGACTTCTTGCATAAAGCTTCTACTGCGATTGTCAAAAACCACGACATCATCGGTATTGAAGATTTGCAAGTCAGTCAAATGTTAAAAAAGGAGACCCACGCTAAAGCGATTAGCGAAGTGTCTTGGTCAACTTTCAGAACGATGTTAGAGTATAAAGCTAACTGGTACGGCAAACTCGTAATCGCCGTATCTAAGCAATATCCTAGCTCTCAATTATGCTCCAGTTGTGGTTATCAGCACAAGGCTGTTAAACAGCTCAATTTGCGTACCTGGAGTTGTCCAGAATGTAAAACTACGCATGATAGAGATCGAAATGCAAGTATCAATATCAAGAGAGAATCTCAAAGACTAATAGCCGTAGGAACGACGGTGTGAGCCTAATCCATTAGAAATCAGTAGATTTCTTTACTTAGGAATCCCTTCACTTCAAATCTTCGATTAAGTGGAGGGTGGTTCAAGTTATGATTTCATTGATTTGAAGAAATGAGCGTGGGTTAATATGGAAACTTTTACAACTGCAATATTTTATCGAGTTAGCTCGTTTGGAGCATGTGACCGAAGCAGCAAAAAGTTTACATGTTACGCAATCGTCATTAAGCAAGACTTTGCAACGATTAGAGGAAGATTTAGGTGCCCCTTTGTTTGATAGAAAAGGGAGAAGGCTGCAGTTAAATGAGTTCGGAAAAAGTTTTCTTAGGCGTGCTGAAAGAGCCTTGTTTGAATTGGAGCAGGGGTGGCAGGAAATAAGTGATTTATCCAAGCGAGAGCAAGGCACACTTGAATTAGCCGTGACGACCGCCAGTACCTTGCCTAATATCTTACGAGAGTTTCGTAAAAAATCACCAAATATCCAATTTCATGTGCAGATGCTGACGATGACGGAAACGATCACTCTTCTGCGTAGAGGAGAAGTCGATTTCTGCTTATCCTCGCCTTCTATTCAAGGGGAGGATTTTGAAAGCCAAGTGGTGTATATGGACCCAATTTTCGTAGCTGTTCCAAAGGGACATCCATTAGCAGAGCGAAAAAGTGTATCCTTGATAGAGTTAAAGGATGAGTCGTTCGTTGGTATCAAGAAAGGCTTTGGTACACGAGATTTTATCGATTCAATCTGCAAGTCGGTTGGATTTTCTCCTAAATATGTATACGAAGGTGACGAGCCTGCACGGCTTAGCTCGCTTGTGGAAGCTGAAATAGGAATAGCGTTCATACCAAGCACGGCAATGAATTTGAATGATAATATTTGCTATCTTGGAGTAGAGGATCAAGAAATGGTAAGAGAGATCGCTTTAGTTTGGCATAAGGGGCGTTACTTCTCACGGACAGCGCAGCAATTTCGCGAGATCGTTGTTGAGTATTTTGATTCGATCATGCTATAATGTGACTATATGACCAAATTATTATTTTGGTTCTGTAGAGAATGGAGGGGGAACATGTGGATAAAAAACAACTAATTTTAGAGGCGGCAACAACTTCATTTTCTATGTTCGGATATAAAGCGACGACGATGGATCAGGTTGCTAAGATTGCAAGAGTAGGCAAGGGTACGGTTTATATTTATTATGAAAATAAACAGCAGCTGCTAGAAGAAGCGGTCGTATCGATGATTGAAGAGATGAAGAAGCAGACGGAGCAAGGCTTTGATGCTTCGATTAGTTTTATGGATAATGTACATAAAGCGATTATTAATCTGATGCAATACCGTGAAAAGCATATATTATTTGTGAAGCTTCTGGAAGAGGAAAAGAGACTGCAAACACCAGAGGTGCAACAAATGCTGATGAACATCAATCAGCAAACCGTCTCATATATTTCTAGCAAATTAGAGATTGCGATCCAGCGCGGTGAGATTCGGGAATGTAACACTAAGGTTGTTGCATACGTGATGCTGAAATCATATCTAGCTTTAATATTTGATTGGCAGCAAATGAATGGTTACTCGCTACCTGAAGAGGAGATCGTTAATATTATTCAAGAGACGATTATTCGAGGACTAACTTTAAAGTGAAATGATCTAAGTAAAAGTCGCTTTTATTTAGATTATTTTTTTGAAATAATATGACCAAAATACCATTTTAGTCATAAGGTTTTATTACTGACAGGAGGAATATCTTTGCTCAAGAAAGAATGGTTGTCGATTTGGAAGGACAAAAAGTATTTTTTATCACTTATCGTTATGTTTGTCATGCCGGTGTTATATTGCGGCTTGTTGCTTTATGCATTTTGGGACCCGTATGGACAGCTTGAGGAGCTGCCAGTGGCAATCGTCAATGAGGACCAAGGTACTGTGTATGAGGAAAAGACGTTAACGCTTGGCGATGATTTAGTGGATAATTTGCTAGAAAGCTCGAATTTCAAGTATATACCAGTAACCGCAGAAGAAGCTGAGGAGATGCTTCGTAAAGGTGAGGCTTACATCTCGATTGCGATTCCTGAAAATTTTTCAGCATATTCTACGACAATGCTGGATGCGAATCCCGAAAAATTAACGATCCAATATAGGGTCAATGAAGCAGTAAACTATTTGAGCTCTAAAATTGGCGATAGCGCGATCAATCAAATTCGTGCCGAAGTGAATGAAGAGGTAAGTAAAACGTATGCCGAGCAGCTGTTTAAGGCAATTACACAGTTAGGCGATGGATTTGGCGATGCCGCTGATGGCGCAATTAAGCTAAAAGATGGTGTATTCGATCTAAAGTCAGGCTCGGAGGAGCTGAAGGATTATCTATATCAGCTAGCGTCTAGTACGGTTACTTTAAAGGATGGTACAAGTGAATTGGCACAAGGCGTTATTGCTGCCAAGGATGGAGCTGAGAAGCTGGTAGAAGGTGCCGAGCAGCTGAACTCAGCTAGTGAGCAGCTTGCTGCAGGAGCAGGTCAGCTGCAAGATGGAGCTAACAGTTTAGGCTCAGGTTTAACCAGCTATACTAGCGGTGTTAGTGAAATTGAGAAGAACAATGGGCAGCTGCTAGAAGCTAAGCAAACCTTCCAAAGTAAGCTAGAGGAAGCTGCAAGCGGAGGTGAGCAGCTTACGTCTGGCACAGCTTCAGTTGCTAATGGCACGGCACAGCTGGCAGAAGGAATTGCAGCATTACACAGTAATCTTGAGGGGCTATTGGCTGCATTGCCACAGGAGCAGCAACAAGCACTGCAAACATCGTTAACGCAGCTTGAGGAAAGCAGTAAACAAATTGCTGCCGGTGCAGCCTCAGTTAATACAGGTGCATCAGATTTAGTCAGTGGTGTATCGCAGTTAGCTGCTGGGCATGCTACGATTCTTGACAATAGTCAGAAGCTTGCAGCGGGATTAGCGCAGTTAAATGGTAGCTCCGATCAATTGCTAGCAGGGTCGGCGCAGTTAGAAGAGGGCATTGCGACTTTAACAACTAAGCTTAATGAATTTAGCACAGGCATGAATAGTGTGGTTAGCGGGACAGAGTCGTTAAGAGATGGCCTCGTTAGCCTAGATACAGGCAGTCAAAAGCTAGCAACTGGGACGAACACATTAAGTGAAAAGTCGCAAGAGCTTGCTGATGGGACAGTAACTCTTGTTGAGGGAACAGAGCAATTAGCGGATGGAGCAACCGAGCTGGAGACAGCGTTAAAGGATGCCCATGAAGAAGCGAAAATCGATATTACAGAACATAATTATGAGATGGTTGCATCACCTGTAAACGTAGATAAAGATATTCAAAACAAAGTCGACAATTACGGTACAGGCTTAGCACCATACTTTATTTCATTAGGTTTATTCGTTGGTGCGTTGCTTATTACCAATGTATATAACTTCGTAACGCCAGCTGTTCAACCTACAAGCGTAAGAAGATGGTTTATTAGTAAATCTGTTGTGCCATTTATTATATGGATATTCCAAACAATTCTCCTAACCCTAGTACTGCTTAATGGTTTGAAGCTTAATGTGACAAATATACCGTTATTCGTACTGTTAATGGCGGTATCTAGCTTTGCTTTTATAGCAATTATTCAGTTAATTGTTGTTTTATTTAACGACGTGGGTAAATTGATAGGACTAATATTTCTAATCATTCAGCTTTCATCAAGCGCGGGAACTTTTCCAGTTGAATTATTACCGAAGGTATTCCAAGGACTGTATGCATACATGCCGATGAGCTATGCGATAGAGGGGTTGCGACATATTATTTCCTCGACAGACTACAGTGTTGTGTACCGCAGCATTAACATCCTAGCTGTAATCGGGGTTGCATGTGTCATATTATCTTATATTTACTTTAAGATTCTATATCGATGGCGTTATGCCGTTAAGAAGGAAGCAGTTCCTGTACCTTAATCCTCAATAATAAGAAGCCCGTAAGCAGGACACTTTCGTTAAAGTGCCTCATTTACGGGCTTACTATTTTAATATTGCTTATTGTGCTTGCTGCGGCATTTGAACCAATTGATTCAGCATAGCGGCAGCTTCTTTACGTAGCAGCTTGTCATGTGGCTTGTAATTCCAACGACCGTCTTCATCCACAGTGATTTCAGGACCGATAAAGCCTGCTGTAATCATCATGGTTACGGCATCACTTGCCCATGGTGAAGGTTGTTCTTTAAGAGGAACTGGAGGCACTTGACCAGCACCTTGTAGCTGCATAAGACGATAGATAATGACCGCTGCTTCTTGACGTGTCATTCCTTGCTCGGGCATAAAGCTACCATTTGGCAAGCCATTCGTCAGACCAAGCTCTGCTGCTGCTTGAACCTCTTGGCTAAGTGGATGATCTTTCATATCGCTGAAAAGCGTTGCTGCAGTAGAAGGAGGTAACTTTAATAGACGCATAAAGTAAGCTACAAACTCCGCTCTTGTAATGGCCTCATCCGGACGGAATGTTTCCGTATCCTCTCTGAAAATATTGTAGGTTACTAGGTTGTTAATAGCAGGTGCATAGATTGAGTCTGTAGGAACATCCTGATAGTTCATTGCTTCAATGCGTTGTGAGTACCCGATATTTTTGTATTTGAAATATTGTGGCACACCTGATTCGTCTTGTTTAAACACTAATTCAGCTCCAGCAGGATCGATAAAGGTCATTGGTCCGACCTGTTTAAATTCAACTGTTCCAAGCAGGGTATCGATCATTTGCAGCTTTCCAGCTCCTGTTGCTGTAATTGTTGATTTCCATCCTTCTATGCGAAGATCCATATACGAGCCTTCGAAAGCTTTTAGCTCCTCTACGGTTGTGTTAAGTGATGTTTTTGGCGCCTGAACGTCTGGAATAAATTCCTCCATAAATTGCTGATACAGCAGCTCGCGAACTCCACTATTGACGTTAGTGCTTAAAAATACTCCGATCTCATGCTCTGGCAGCAGCCACATCAACGAGCTAAAGCCTAGAATATCTCCGCCCTTGAACAGAGCCCTTTGACCTTGGTCGTAATTGGAAAACATCGATGCTTCAAACCCATAAGCCATAACTGGAACATCAGGCTGAATATAGACTTGGTATTGCTGCATAAGCTCTGCAGTTTCCGCAGATAAAATCTTCTTGCCATCATATGTGCCTTTATTCAAATGAGCTAGCATAAAGATTGCCGCATCCTCAGCAGTGGTATACCAGCCGCCCTGTGGTAAATCGGAAGGCTTTACACCATAAGCAGGGTATGGCTGCATGTCTGGCATATACCCAGTTGCCATATTTTCTACTACTGTAGGTGTCGTACGAAATCCAGAAGAATTCATACCTAGCGGTTTGAAAATATGCTGTTGTACATAATCCTCAAAGCTTTGTTTACTCACATTTTCTACAATATATCCTTGCAATGCAGAAGCAAAGTTATCGTATTTGAACACTTCGCCAGGCTTACGTACCGTGCGTGGCATACTTTCTTTAATATAGCTTTCAAGGTCATAATACTCATCTAAGTTGGTGTAGATATCGCCAGGTCGAATATCCATAACATTATCGAAGCCCGTTGTATGAGAGAGGAGATGAGCGATCGTAACTGGATTGCCATCTGGATACTCAACCCAAGGCTCTGGCAAATAATCATTTACACCAGCATTAAGCGAGACTTTGCCTTGTTCAACAAGCTGCATCAGTGCAGTTGCCGTGACTACTTTTGCAACAGATCCTGTGCGGAAGATACTTTGCTTTGGATTAACTGGAGTATTGTCAGCGATATTGGCTACTCCAAAGCCTTGCTGGTACACAATGGAATCACCTTGAACGACGGAGAGAGTTGCTCCAGGTATGCCCCAAGCCTTTAAATTGCTTTCTCTAAAGAACTGTTCTGCGAATTGCTTAACTTCGGATTCTACTAATTGAACCTTGACCTGATTAGCAATAATGCTAGTGTCGGTAGCTAGACTTGTCGGATCGGATGCATGTGCTATTGCACTTGCAACAGGAGTTAATGTCATGACAGCTGCCAGTGCTAGAGCTGCAGTTTTAGATAATGTTAATTTAATCATTGCTCGTTATCCCACCTTCAATTATATTATCATTCTTGATAATGATAATATAATCAATTCCGATTATAGTCAAGAGCTTTTTTGAAAATTTGAAGTTTCATTTCTCTATTTGTCCACTCTAATGATCTTTAAGTATTTATTAAGAGCAATATATTAAACTTTAATAAATACAACATGAGGAGGAGTTAAATTTGCAAATTAAATGGATAAGACATGTATCATGGATGTTAATTACGATGATTGTACTAACATCCGTACTAGGAAATTTTGCTATTCCTACTGTATCAGCATCATCTAGTGACGTTTTAAACAAGGCCTACATAACATCGTATGGTTCTGGCAAGGTAGATGTTATTGATTTAGAAACTGGGGAGGTTGAATTAGGAAAAATAACGGTTGGTTCAGAGCCTAATAGTGCCGCGATTAGTCCGCAAGGTAACCAGGTTCTGGTCACAAATAGGGGGAATAATTCAGTTTCCGTTATTGATCCTGCAACGGATACAGTCGTTGGAACAATAGATGTTGAAGGCGGTCCACATGGTGTCACATATAATCAGGATGGAAGTTTGGCATATGTAGCCAACTATTTTTCGCATACGATTTCAGTAATTGATACTGCTGCTCTTACTGTGATCGATACAATCAGCACTGGCGCTTCTAGCAGTCCCGTTATAGCGTTTCCTATCGGTGACAAGCTATATGTTTCTCTACGAGCGGCTAAAGCAGTGCTTGTCGTAGATCTTACAACTAAGCAGACAAGCTCTATCAACGTTGGTCACGAAGTTTATTCTATGAGTATAGATCCAACAGGAACAAAACTATATGTAGCTGTTGTTGGAGGTAATCAGGTTGCTGTTATTGATCTAGCTACTGATAGCATTGAAGCGACGATAAATCTAGGGGCTGCTCCATACGCAATTGAACTTAGTCCCGACGGAAGTCGAGCTTATACCGCTAATGCTGACAATGGTACTGTATCTATTATTGATACGACTACGAATACGGTCATTGAAACAGTCAGCGTCGGTGCTTCTCCTTACGTAATAGGTGTATCTCGAGATGGATCTAAAGTTTATAGTGTCAATTATAGTTCCTCTAAT
>Ga0182736_1003732_pt1 | contig 10038 bp, 9 predicted proteins | sample eDN5th30CKraftBY_FD_128882 | JGI IMG/M metagenome (GOLD analysis project Ga0182736, IMG submission 128882) | Enriched backyard soil microbial communities from Emeryville, California, USA - eDNA 5th pass 30_C Kraft BY (version 2) (version 2) | ecosystem: Environmental > Terrestrial > Soil >... | reverse complement strand
CGACGGAACGTCGGCGCCCTCGCCTTTCAGCCAGGTCAGAACGACTTCATCGCCCGGCGACACTTTCCTGACGCCGTCACCGGTGGCGAGGACGCGGCCGGACCCTTCGTGGCCCAGAACGTGCGGCAGGAACCGGTCCGGCCCCTTGCGCCCGCTCACTTCGTTGAGCTGGCTGTGGCATATGCCGCTGAAGGCGATCTCGACGAGAACCTGGCCCGGCGCCAGCGCCGGCAGGCCGAGATCCATGATGACGAGAGGCTTTCCCGTCTCGACAAGAACAGCAGCCTGAGTTGTGGTCGGTACCGTCACGATTGTCCGCCTGCGCTTTCCGTCACCGTCTAGGGTGCACAATCGAATTCACTATCTGTACGCAAGATCGCGCGCTTGAGAAGCCAGAATATCGAACTCAACAGCGCAAGCTTCTGCGAGGCGAGGCTGTAGCGGCCCTCGCTCTCGAGAACCTGTCCGCCGCTTATGAGTTTCTGCAGCCGCACTTCGATCAGAAGAACGTCGTTGTACCTTTCGCGAAGCACATCCTCCGGGATGCGGCCGCCGGCCAGACTGATCTCTTCGAGAATCCGGAAACGGATCGAACTTTCGTTTCCGCCCATGACATTCTGGAAGACATACCAGCCGCAACAGTACAGAGCCAGATCGCCCGCGAGATACAGCGCGCGGTCGATGAGCGGGAGCGTGTAGACATAGGGCAGCACAAGATGGCCAATTCCAACCGCGGCCGCCCCGCCGAGGAACGACAGCGCGAGTATTCCGAAGAACGACAACGCCATGAACCGGTGCGCGGCCGCGTGCAGCGCGACGCATACGATCAGGCCCACGCTGGTGATGGCAATGGCCGCGAATTCCACGGGCACCTTAACCACTCCTCTGCCCTTGTCCGGTCAAAGCCCGATAGGCCTCGTTCAAACGCACCACAGCGGTCACCTTGCCGGTCGCGTATAAAACACCCTGCGCATCCCGGCGGACGAAACCATCGGAAATCAGCTCTTCCAGCCGGGCGGTGACGAAGGGGCGGCGCCGGGCAAACGCCTCGACGTCGTCCGCCTCGATCCCCGACGGACCGCGCATTTGCAGCTCGCGCAGAATGGCGAGGCTGGGCGAGTCATGCTTGATGCCGACATAAAAGAACAAATAGGAGAGCGTCAGGGAGCCGCCCAGCAAGACGGCGTAGAGCGCCGCCGGCAAGGTTGGCGGCATGGCCATCAGCCACAAGGCCGCCAGCAAAATTGCGAAGACGCCAGCCCACAGCAGTGCCAGGGCGCCATAAGGTCTGGCCGGCACACGGACGCGCCAGATCGCGACATGCAATCCGAAGAAAACGGCGAAACTGACAAAACCGAGCAGAACGCCCACGTTTTCCCCGCTGGATTGACGTTTTTGCCTATGGCAAATGTACCGCCTTCCGCTAAAAAGCCAGTCTTAATTGAGACGCCCCGCCCCTGCAATCGCATCCTGCGTGGAGCCTGCTGAATGTTGAGCTACATCGTTCCCGCGTTCAACGAAGTCAATAATATCGAACCGACGATCGAAACGCTGGATGCAATTTCCACCGCGTGCGGACTGACCGAGTTCGAGATCATCGTCATCGACGACGGCAGTTCGGATGGAACGGGCGATAAACTCGTCGCATTGTCGGAGCGGTTTCCGCGGGTCGTCCGGCTGACGCATGAACAGAACCGCGGCGTCGGCATGGCCATCCGGTCCGGCATCTCCGTGGCGCGGTTTCCCCAGTTCCTGATTGTCCCCGGCGACAACGACGTGCCTCAGGAGCTGATCCGGCTGATGCTGGCGGTCCGCGAGCGCGCCGACCTCGTCCTTGTGGCGCCGCTGAACAAGGAAATCCGGCCGCTGTGGCGCAACGTCTGCTCGATGTTCTATCAGATGCTGTACATGCTCGTGTTCAGGACTTTCGTCAGCTACATCAACGGCCCCGGCATCTGGCCCACCGAGCGCGTGAAAGCCGTTGCGCTGCGGGCGCCCGGCTTCAGCATCATTGCCGAGTTGAACATCAAGATGCTGCGGAGTGGCTGCACGTTCCTCGAGGTCCCCGGTTACTTCCGCCACGGTCCAAAGACGCGCAGCACGGTGACCGTGAAGAACCTAATCGAGGTCGCACACTCATTCCTGAATCTGATCTACGAAATCAACTTCCGCTCGAAGCAGCAGTTCAGCTACCGGCCGCGGCGAATCCCAATCAACTTCGTCGGCACCGATGGCGTGGTCGCCACCTCGCGCGAGGAAATGAACGCATAGTTTCTGACGGCGCGACGCCCGCTCAGGTCTTGAGCAGGATCGTCAGTTCGCCCGACAGCCGGAGACGCGACGTGTGGTTGGCGGGGCCCCGGTGCACGAGCTTGTCGTGGAAGAGAACGCAGTGGTTTTCGAAGCGCGGCAGCGGACAGAAGAACCGCTTCTCGTTGGCCGTGCGCCATTCCTGACGAATGGACGGCTTTTTGCCGAACTCCGTCTGGATCGTCTCGATCGGGATGTCCTCGGTGTGCGTACCGGCCGCGACCTCAAGGCTGTTTGAACTGTCGCAGCCCATCAGCGGCAGCCAGATCTTCCAGCGCTCGTCGTAGTCGAACGGGCTCGGCGGATCCAACGTCGTGCCGCGGGCCAGTTCCCAGAACTGGAAATCGGCGTGAGGCTGGCCGACGTCCGGCTTGCCCGGCCGCACGCAGCGCCAGAACACGTCGAACGATGTGGCCTTGAGCGCCGGGTTGCCCTCGCACTCCAGCGGGCTCACGTAATTGATGCCGGCGCGGCGGCCGCCGAGGCTCGGCGCCAGGCTTTCAACCCAGGCATAAATACCGGCCCCGATGTCGTCCGGAAACATGCGCATCGGCTTGCGAAACCGATCGACGAAATCCGCATCGGATAGCGTCATGACGGCGCGCGTGAGTTCTTCCTCGCCGGCGCCTTCGGAAATCGACAGACCCGTCGCCTTTGCGATGTAACGGCGGATGTGACCAACCATCTTGGTCGTCAGTTCGGCCGGGAACGGGATGGTCACGAAGCCATCGCGCACCATCGATTCACTCATGCGAATTGAAATCATGACCATGGTCCTCCGGAAGACGAATTATACCCTTAATACAGGCAGCATCAAAGCCGGCTTACGCCGGCCGGTCGGCGTCCAGCAGCCCCTTGCGGATGAAACTGGCATAGGACTGACCGCGGCCGAACATCGACCGGAAATCGCCTAAATCGGTCGACGCCGCGCCGTGGAGGAAAAAGTCCCTCGCCTCGGCCAGAGAGCGAGAGGTCAGTGGCGAGCACGCCGAAAACAGTTCGGCCAGCTCCCCGACGTCGCCCCCCACCTTCGGCAGCAGTTCGGTTCTGCCTTCATTCTCGATCTTTTTCATCGCCTCGAAGATGCCCTCGCACAGGCCGATAATTTGGCGCGAATGTGCCTCCCCCTGCGGCTCGATGAGGACGCGGTAATCGATGAAATTGGCGACGGATTCGAGATACGAGCTTCGCGCCACATCGTTGTACCGCTCCGCGCCGCCGTGCAGCGCCTTGTACCAGCGCCAGTCCCGGATGAAATGCGGCGACGAGCCGAAGATCTCGAAGTCGTCGTCAAGCGCGTCGATGGCTTCGGTGATCGAGAATATCGATCCCCAGATCGGATGGATGATTGCGTCAATCAGCCAGTCGCGCACCGAGCGGCTGGCGCCGCCAAGCGTCGCGAAATGCGGTTCGAAAATCGGCAGCAGCGTCTCGACCTGTTGCTGCACGTCCATGCCGGGTCTGGTGATCATGCGGCCCATCAGACGGCGCAGCGTCTCGCTGAGCATCGAGACGGAATCGACGCAGGTGATGACGACCATGCCGCCCGGCTTGACGAAGGCGGCGACCATCCGGGTAAACGCGGCCGGATCGACTTGCGCGGGAATAACGCCTTCGCAGAATACGAAGTCGAACTTCTCGTCGCTCCGGTACTCTTCGATCAGGCAGTCGACGTACTCGTGAATGCCGGCGTCGGGAAACCGGCTTTTGATCAGCGCCTCGGTCTCTACGAGCCCTTTCGGATTTGCGTCGACCAGCACATAGCGGCGCGGCCGCAGCGCCGTGGTGAACAAGGCGTTGTGGCCGGAGCCCGGACCGAATTCCAGGATAGAACGCCCTTCCACCAGCGCCGGCGAAATCCCCAGATGCCGGTACAGCGCCGAACGGCGCTCGTAGTGGCGGCGCAGGTCGCTGATGTCCTGATGGACGGGCGAGATGTTGTGGCGCTTGTAGAAATCGACGAAGGGCTTCGCCTGCACGTCGCCACCGGGATTTTCGATTGTCGTTTTCATCGGGCGGCCGGCAACGTGGCAAGGGCTGAGCGCATGGCGCGGGTCACATCTTCAATCAGGGTTTCGGTCATCACGCCACACCACGGATCGCCGGCCGGCGCAGGAAACGAAGCCCGGTTCAGCGGATAGTCGAACTGCGCCTCCACCAGGCTCGGTATCGAGCCGATGTCGCGATGATAGGTGCCGTTATGATACGTGAATATGCGGCCGAGGAAGTGCGGCAACACATCCAGGCTGAAGTCGATCGTTTCCCTGCCGGCCGGCAGCGTGTCGAGAAAATCGAGGACGGCGGGCTCGAGAATGAACACTGCGGCATTGGCGAGACAGCCGGGCGGGTTTGCGACCTTCTCGTGGAACGCGGTCACGACCCCGGATGCGTCCAGTTCGACGATGCCGCACTGCCGGGGCGTCGGCGTGTCGAAGGTCATCATCGTCATCACCGTCCCGGCGGGCCGCGTCTTGTGAGCCGCGATGAAAGCTGCCACGTCGAAGCAGGTGAGATTGTCCGCATGGGCAAACAGCACCGGACCACCCGCCAGCGACGCCTTGTTGCGGAGCAGCGTGCCGCCGGTGCCCAGCAGCGTTTCTTCCGAGACCGTACGCACGATCGGCGCGTAAGGGCTCCGCTGGAGATACTCGCCGACGAACCCGGCATGATGATGCAGGTTCACCAGGATGTCCTTGATCCCCGCTCCGCTCAACATGCCGAGCCAGATGCCGAGCAGCGGCTGCCCGGCAATCGGCACCATGCATTTGGGCAGGCAGCCGGTCAGCGGCTGCAGCCGCGACCCGATACCCGCAGCCGCCAGAACGGCTTTCATGCCGGAGGTGCTCAGAAGTCGATCTCCCGCTCGATGTCGCCCGCGGTGAGCGGAACATTGCCAATGCGGCCGACCTGACAGGCCGCCGCGAGGGAGCCGAGATACGACGCCTGCCAGATATCCGCGCCGGCCACCATGGCCAGCGATGACATGACCAGGAACGAGTCGCCCGCGCCCGCGGCATCCTTCGGCGCCGCGTTGAACGCCGGCAACTGATCGGTCAGCCACTGCTCGCCGCACTCGGTCGAAGCATGGATGAGAAGACCTTCGGAGCCGAGCGTCAGCACGATGTTGCGGGCCTCCGCGCGCCGGCGCAGGCTCTCGGCCAGCACCACCAGACCGGAGTCGTAATCGCGCAGCGCCAGCCGCGCCTCGCGCTCCGTTGGCTTGAGCAGCATCATATTGCGGAACCGGGACACATCGCCCGTCTGCGACGACGACTGGCTGTCGGCGACCATCGGCTTGTTCTTCTCGATGCCGAGCGCGACGATGGCGTCCACCAGCGCCTGCGGCAGCACGCCGTAATTGAAGTCGGCGAATATCAGCAGGTCGCACTCATCGATGCGCGCCCGGACCGCTTCCAGAATGTCGTCCTGAAAAGACCGGTCGATTCCGTGCTGCTTGAGCTGGCTGACGCGAAGCAGGGTCTTGCCGGCCGCGCGATACCGCTGCTTGAGCGTCGTCGGCCGGCTGTCGTCGCGCAGGAGGTGGGCGTCGACGCCGTAAGACCCCAAAAGTTGCTCGGCGAATTTCGCGGCGTCGTCGTCTCCGCATACCGACAGAAAGGTCGTTTTCGCGCCGAGCCGGCTGGCGTGGCCCGCGACGATGCCGGCGCCGCCTACGAAGCGTTCGCTGAGAACCGGCGTCACGACGATCGAGGGGTCTTCCTGCGACATGCCGAGCGCGTCGCACGCGATGTATTCATCGACGATGACATCGCCGATCACCAGGACTCGCGTATTCGCGACCTTCGTCAGCACTTGCCTGAGGGCGTTGATCTCGAAGCCATGCCGGCGGGGAAATTCGTGTGGCTTGCGGATCGTCGACGGCGAAAATTCCCTGAACTCCCGCTTCAGCAGATCGATCGACGAAAACACGACGTCGCCGGAGCTGAACAGAAGCTGTCCGCCATAGGTTTCCAGCACCGCGCGCTCCGGGTTGAAGCGGTCTTCGTGTTCTTTTCCCTTGATGACGAAGGCCGGTTTGAGCTTTTCGACAAAGCGCTCGGCCGTGTCGTGCAGCAGGAACGAGTAATTGACAAAACCGATGCCCTGCAGATTTTCGAGACGCAGCGGGCCCGGCACGATGGCCGGATGGCCCTTCTGATCGTCCACGCCGACGACGAGGAAATCGGCGCAATCGGCGGCAAATCGCAATAACCGCAGATGCCCCGGATGAACCACGTTGAAGCTGCCGGACACAAAGGCGATGCGGCTCCCCGGCGGCACCAGACGTTGCAAGTCCGCGAGAGCACGTTCAGAACTAGGATGCACGGCAAAACCAAATGTAATGCGGACGCTGCCCGCAGGTGTGCGAGCGGCGAAGCGGTTGACGCGGCGACGGGAAGAAACACCCTCTACGCCTTCGGTCCATCTCATACCTCAAGTCAAAGCGACTTCGTATCCCGCCGGACGACGTCCAGCCCCGCCAGGAACCGATACCCTCGCGGCCAACCCCAGGCCTACAGACAAGAGTACCGGCACCAGCCAGCGCAGAGGGGACCGGAAAAGCCCCCGCCATCCGACTGTATCGTTGGCCGGTTTCCCCTTGACCCGGCACCTCGAAACGCCTCACAGAAGTGCCCGCTAACGACCAGCAGTCCCTGGTTCGGTGCGCCTCTGCCAGTCGGCCATCGCACAGGGATTTTGCTGTTTTTCAGCAAGAAAAAGAAGTAGTGTGATCAGCGCTAAACGGTTGCGTTAAAAGCGCAATAGCTTCTGGGACACTTGGTTTCAAGGTCTCAATTCAGTCGTCAGAAAGTGATGAGGCATAAGCCGTATCTATAGGCGAAAGCCCAACCTCGTTTGGCGCTGGCGACCAAATACACAGTTGAATTTTGTAATTTAGAGGTGCCCGTGAAAGTTTCGGATTATGTCGCAAGCGTCCTGGCCCGCGAAGGCGTCGGCCATGCGTTCGTCGTGCAGGGCGGAGCGGTTGCGCACCTGATCGATTCCATCGCGAAGCGGGACGATATCGACTACGTCTGCTCCGGGCACGAACAAGCCGCGGCCATTGCCGTGCACGGCTACGCCGCCAAGAAAAACGGCTTCGGCTGCGCGATCGCCACCACCGGTCCGGGCATCATCAATCTGATCAACGGCGCGGCCTGCCTGTATTACGACAGCCTGCCCTCCATCTTCCTGGGCGGCCAGGTGGCGACGGCCCGCTACAAGGCGCACGAGCTTGGCGTTCGCCAGTTGGGCTTCCAGGAGTCGCCGCATGCGGACATGATGCGGCCGGTCTGCAAGTACTCCACCACGGTGACCGACAAGAACCGGATCCGGTACGAGCTTGAGAAGGCCATTCACATCTCCAAGGCCGGACGTCCCGGCCCGGTATTTCTCGACATCTGCGATGACGTGCAGCGCGAGTTGATCGATCCCGACACGCTGGAAGGATTTACGCCGGAAGCCCCCGTCGTGAAGACCGCCGAGATCGACGCTTCAGTCCAGAAGCTTCTGGATATGGTCCAGGCGGCCAAGCGCCCGGTGTTTGTCCTGGGCGGCGGTGTGCGCATCGGCGGCTACAGCGAGGCGATCGTCAAATTCGCGGAGCGCCTCGGCATTCCGTGCATGCTGACGTGGGGCGCGCTCGATTGCATGCCGGCCACTCATCCGCTGAACGCCGGCGGATTCGGCCTGCACAGCGGTCGCGCCGGCAACTTCACGGTGCAGAACGCGGATCTTCTGGTCGGCTTCGGCGCGCGCTTTACGCAGCACCAGACCGGCACGCCGGCCAGCCAATTCGCACGCGATGCGCGCAAGGTCGTCATTGATGTGGATCAAACCGAACTCGATAAATTAAAGGCGATCGGCATTACTGCGGACCTTCCTGTTTGCAGCGAGCTCGGTGTATTTTTGACGGCGATGTCCCGCCGTGAAAATGACTTCCCGTCGACTGACTTCTCCGCCTGGCGCGAACGCATCGTCGACTGGAACAAGCGTTACCCACCCGGTCAGGATCTTTCGGCCGACAAGTCGTCGACCCGGATGAGCCCCTACACCGCCCTGTCGGCGATTTCGGAAGTCGCCGGCGAAGGCGATTACATTTTCGGCGATGTCGGCGCCACGCTGAGCTGGATGTACCAGACCTGGAAGGCGAAGCGCGGCCAGTCCTTGCTGACGTCGTTCAACAACCACACCATGGGTTACGCCCTGCCCGCGGCCATCGGCGCGGCGCTGGCCAACCCGGGCCAGCAATGCTGGTCGATCAACGGCGACGGCGGCTTCCTGATGAACATTCAGGAACTGGGCGTGGTGGCCCATCACAATCTGCCGGTCAAAGTGATCGTGCTGAACAACCACGGCTACGGCGTGATCCAGCAGACCCAGGAAGATTACTTCGACAGCCGTTTCCACGCCTCGACCGCCGCCCTCGGCCTCATGGATGTGGACTTCATCAAGATCGCCGAAGGCTTCGGCATGAAGACGCTGCGCATCGACAGCGTCGATCAGTTGAAGTCGGGACTGGCGAAGGTGGCGGCCGAGCCGGGCCCCATGTTCTGCCACATCGAGATCGATCCCAAGGCGCGCATCCGCCCTGCCGTCGGCGGCGGCCGCCCGATCGAGGACACCGCCCCGCTTCTGCCGCGGGACGAATTCCGCGCCAACATGATCGTGGAGCCTGTGAAGTAGCATGGACCTCGGCACCAAAAGCACTGAAACCGTATCTGTTTTCCCGGGCGCTCCGCGCGAGGACTACAGCGCGCTCGCGCCCGAGATCAGGCTTCCGGTCGAGGAGATCGAGCGCAACGGCTTCACGCTGCTGAAGGGGCTTTTGAGTCCGGACGACTGCGACCGCATGCGGGCCGCGACCGCCCGCGTCTACAGCGAAGAAGCCGCAGAACTCGGCGGCGTCGAACTGATGGCCAAGATCGGCGACGCGGGCGTCTCGCGCAGCCCGTTCATGCGCGATGACTCCTTTCTGGTTCCGCTCCGGCTTCCTGTCATCGTCAAGATCGCGCGGCATCTGCTCGGCAAGGCGGCGCAGGTCAATCTGCAGCGCGTGGTCATCAGTTCACCTTCGGAAGTGCACACTGCTTCGACCTGGCACCGCGATTTCAGCTACCAGGATTTCACCACCTCGCGGCCCCTGTCGCTCACGGCCTTGGCCATGCTGGACGGCAGCAATCCGGGCAATGGCGGCACGGTGGTCCTGCCGGGATCGCACCGCTTCGAGCGCTTCCCGACCGACGACTACGCCCTCCGGCATGGGGTTCCGCTGATCTGCGACCCGGGCGACGTTTTCCTGCTCGATTCCGCCTGCTATCACCGCGGCGGCTACAATGTCAGCAAGGCGATCCGCCATGCCGTCGTCACCATCTACACCGTCCCCGTCATCCGCCAGAACGTCGATTATCCGCGGTTGCTGGCCGGACGCTACGGCGACGACCCCGATCTGCGCATGCTGCTCGGGTTCAACAACAAGATGCCGGGTTCCGATCTGGAATACCGGCGGGCAAAGCTGGACGTCGGCAAACGGGTCGGCGACCGGGCCATTTAGCGCCACAAATTGGTGGTACTTTTCGGCATACCAAGGCAAAGCATCGTCCTGATCGGACAAAACGAGGACTGACTGATGGCCCGCAAGGTCGATTTTCTTCCCAAGACTGAATGCTCGTGCTGCCGCTCGACCAATTTGGAAGAGATCTTCGCGATGCCGAAGTTTCCGCAGAT
>Ga0182736_1003730_pt1 | contig 10040 bp, 7 predicted proteins | sample eDN5th30CKraftBY_FD_128882 | JGI IMG/M metagenome (GOLD analysis project Ga0182736, IMG submission 128882) | Enriched backyard soil microbial communities from Emeryville, California, USA - eDNA 5th pass 30_C Kraft BY (version 2) (version 2) | ecosystem: Environmental > Terrestrial > Soil >... | reverse complement strand
GACCTGAAAAACGGCGAAGCGGCCTACCGCCGCCTGAACGAACAGGCCATGCGCATGTTGAACAAAGACGGCATCCTCGTCAGCGCCTCGTGCTCGATGCACCTGCCCGAGGACGACCTGAACAACATCCTCCTGACCAGCGCCCGTCACCTGGACCGCAACATGCAGTTGCTCGAGCGTGGCGGCCAGGGCCCGGATCACCCGGTACACCCGGCCATTGCCGAAACCCGCTACATCAAAAGCATCACCTGCCGGTTACTGCCGAACAGCTGAAATCTGCCAAAAAGGGCCGCCCAGCGGCCCTTTCCTGCCGCAATCCCCCCGCCAACCATCCACATCTGCATTCCCTCACCGCGCCAGCGGTGTAGAATCGGCCTATTCATCGCCAGTCATCCCCGGCGGGTTTATGAGCTCTGGTCAAGCACGCGGCGATCCCGCGCCGTCTTGGCCCCATCCGTGCCAGTGGCAACCGGCCTGCGGCGCAAAGGACAAGAGAAGCTCACTCCCCTATTTGTGACCTGATTAAGCCGCCAGGAGTGTTTCATGCCTGATTATCGTTCCAAGACCTCCACCCAAGGCCGCAACATGGCCGGCGCCCGCGCCCTGTGGCGCGCCACCGGGATGAAGGACGAAGACTTCAAGAAACCGATCATTGCCATCGCCAACTCGTTCACCCAGTTCGTCCCGGGCCATGTGCACCTGAAGGACCTGGGCCAGCTGGTGGCTCGCGAAATCGAACGCGCCGGTGGCGTGGCCAAGGAATTCAACACCATCGCGGTCGATGACGGCATCGCCATGGGCCACGACGGAATGCTGTACTCGCTGCCAAGCCGCGAAATCATTGCCGACGCCGTGGAATACATGGTCAATGCGCACTGCGCTGACGCCATCGTCTGCATCTCCAACTGCGACAAGATCACCCCCGGCATGCTGATGGCCGCCCTGCGCCTGAACATCCCGGTGATCTTCGTTTCCGGCGGCCCGATGGAAGCCGGCAAGACCAAGCTGGCCAGCCACGGCCTGGACCTGGTCGATGCCATGGTCATCGCGGCCGACTCCACGGCTTCCGACGAGAAAGTCGCCGAATACGAGCGCAGCGCCTGCCCGACCTGCGGTTCGTGCTCCGGCATGTTCACCGCCAACTCGATGAACTGCCTGACCGAAGCCCTGGGCCTGGCCCTGCCGGGCAACGGTTCGACCCTGGCCACCCACTCCGACCGCGAGCAGCTGTTCCTCACGGCCGGCCGCACCATCGTCGAACTGTGCAAACGCTACTACGGCGAGAATGACGAGTCGGTCCTGCCACGCAGCATCGCCAACTTCAAAGCGTTCGAAAACGCCATGATGCTGGACATCGCCATGGGCGGTTCGACCAACACCATCCTGCACCTGCTGGCAGCAGCACAGGAAGGCGAAGTGGCGTTCGACCTGCGCGACATCGACCGCCTGTCACGCAAAGTGCCGCAGCTGTGCAAAGTGGCGCCGAACATCCAGAAGTACCATATGGAAGACGTCCACCGCGCTGGTGGCATCTTCAGCATCCTCGGTTCGCTGGCCCGTGGCGGCCTGCTGCACACCGACCTGCCGACCGTGCACAGCCGCAGCATGGAAGAAGCCATCGCCAAATGGGACATCACCCAGACCGATGACGAAGCTGTGCACACCTTCTTCAAGGCCGGCCCTGCCGGTATCCCGACCCAGACCGCATTCAGCCAGTCGACCCGTTGGGAAACCCTCGACGACGACCGTGAAAACGGCTGTATCCGCAGCTTCGAACACGCCTACTCGCAAGAGGGCGGCCTGGCCGTGCTGTACGGCAACATCGCACTGGATGGCTGCGTGGTCAAAACCGCTGGTGTCGACGAATCGATCCACGTGTTCGAGGGCACCGCGAAGATCTTCGAAAGCCAGGACAGCGCCGTGCGCGGCATCCTCGCCGACGAGGTGAAAGCGGGCGACATCGTGATCATCCGCTACGAAGGCCCGAAAGGCGGCCCGGCATGCAAGAGATGCTGTACCCGACCTCGTACCTCAAATCCAAAGGCCTGGGCAAGGCCTGCGCCCTGCTTACCGACGGCCGCTTCTCAGGCGGTACTTCGGGTCTGTCGATCGGCCACGCCTCGCCAGAGGCCGCGGCAGGTGGCGCCATCGGCCTGGTGCGCGACGGCGACAAGGTACTGATCGACATCCCTAACCGTTCTATCAACCTGCTGGTCAGCGATGAAGAGCTGGCGGAACGCCGCGTCGAGCAGGACAAGAGGGGCTGGAAGCCAGCCGAGGTCCGTCCACGCAAGGTGACTACCGCGCTCAAGGCCTATGCCCTGCTGGCCACCAGTGCCGACAAAGGCGCTGTGCGTAACAAGGCGATGCTGGAAGGGCTCTGAGGTGTTTTTAGCGTGAAATAAGAACCGGCGCCCTGGGCGCCGGTTTTTTTATGCCTGCACCGGCCCCTTCGCGGGCACGCCCGCTCCCACAGGGGCCGCACAGGTAGGGCAAGATTTACTGGATCTGCTCCGGCGTGACGATCACCCAGTTCTTGTCCGCCGTCACCGGCAACCCTTCCTTGGCCTGCGCCGCCGCATTTTTGGCGATCATCCCGTTGAGCTGGTCCATGTACTTGGCCTTGCGGTTTATCCACAGGTGGATACCGCCTTTGCCCACATCCACACCGTGGAACTGCATGTAGCCATCGCTGGTCGGCGTGTCGCCGCCCACTAGCACCGGTTTCTTCCATTCATCGATGTAGGTAAGGATCGCCGCCTGCTTGCCCGCCATCCAGGTGGCTGGGGTCCACAGGTAGGGGGTCAGCTCCAGGCCCTCGTTAGCCTTGGCATCGTAGTGCCCGGCGCTGATCTGCTTGCGCGCAGTGGTCAGCTGGCCGCTGGCGCGGTCCTTGAGCAACAGGCTCACGCCAATCACGTTCTGGGGCTTCACGTTGTATCCATACTTGGGGTCCGAGGCGACCATGCGCACCAGCTCTTCGGAGGCCGCCGAAACCACATAGACCTCGATGCCATTCTCCATCAGCTTGTTGTACAGCTCGGCCTGGCCCTTGAAGACCTTGGGCGGCTGAACCTCGATGGCCTTGACCTGGTCGCCTTCGTAATAGGTGCTGGGGATCGGCTTGGTCGAAGCCATCAGCTCATCCACCTGCGCCTTCAGCTGCTTGAGGGTAAAGCCAGAGAACACCTGGGCTACCCACGGGTAGCAGACCATGTCATCAATTTCACACAGCCGGTAGTAGTAACTGAACAGGCTTTCCTTGTGCTCGGCAGTGTCCTTGAACGGCATCAGCTTCAGCGATGGGTCGAGCTTGTCGCGGCTTAGCAGGCCCTTGTTTTCCATGAACGGAAGCAAGGCTTCTTCCAGGTCATAGCGGTAACTGGTGTTGTCCATGTCGAACACCGCATAGTTACCCTTGTTGGCATTGGCGGCGATCATGCTGTCGAGCTGCTTGGCTGCGTCGGCAGGCCAGTGTTTGAGCTCGGTGGCGAAGGTTTCGATACTGAACAGCAGGGACAGGCCGATGGCGGCGGCTTTCACAGCGACTTTCATGTACGAATCTCCTGAAATGACCCAGAAACGCTAGTGCAACAATCCCCACTGCAAACCCTCGATAACGACCCCCAGGCAACTGTAAACGCCTTGTTCATTGCAATTTGCGACACCTCGTTATTCCATAAACGACTATGCAAATTCCATTTGGGTATAAATTCGTTTGTTTTCAGGCTGTTAGCATTTCCGTTCGCAATCGCTCACAGAGGCGATGCCATTTCTGCCTTTTTCTGCTGGAGCTTCAATGAACCTGCCGCTGTCACTCAACCTGCTGGCGTTCCTGGCCCTGTTGCTGGGCCTGGCACAAACCCGCCGCACAGACTGGAGCCTGGCCAAGAAGGTACTGCTTGGCCTGGTGCTGGGCGTGGTCTTCGGCCTTGTGCTGCACACGATCTACGGCGCTGGCCACCCCGTGCTCAAGGCAACCATTGCCTGGCTCGACCTGGTCGGCAACGGCTATGTCGGCCTGTTGCAGATGATCGTCATGCCGCTGATCTTCGCCTCGATCCTCAGTGCCGTGGCGCGCTTGCACAATGCCTCTTCACTGGGCCGCATCAGCGTGCTGAGCATCGGCACCCTGTTGGCGACCACCGCCATTGCCGCCCTGATCGGCATTGTGTTGACCAACCTGTTCGGCCTCAGCGCCGAGGGCCTGGTGGCCGGTGCCCAGGAAAGCGCACGCATGCAGGTTATCCACAGTGACTACGCGGGCAAGGTCGCCGACCTCAACATCCCGCAACTGTTGCTGTCGTTCATCCCCAGCAACCCGGTAGGCGACCTGGCTCGGGCCAAGCCGACCTCGATCATCAGCGTGGTGATCTTTGCCGTGTTCCTCGGCCTGGCCGCGCTGCAGTTGATCAAGGACGACGCAGAGAAGGGCGAGCGCGCCCTGTCGGCCATCGACACCCTGCAGGCCTGGGTGATGCGCCTGGTGCGGGTAGTGATGAAGCTGACCCCCTATGGCGTGCTGGCGTTGATGACCAAAGTCGTGGCCAGCTCCAACACGGAGGACATCCTCAAGCTGGGCAGCTTCGTGGTGGTGTCGTACCTGGGCCTGGGGTTGATGTTCGTGGTGCATGGCATCATCCTCGCCGCCACCGGCGTAAGCCCGCTGCGCTTCTTCCGCAAGGTGTGGCCGGTGCTGACCTTTGCCTTCACCAGCCGCTCCAGCGCCGCCAGCATTCCACTGAACATCGAAGCACAAACCCGCCGTCTGGGCGTGCCGCAATCGATCGCCAGCTTCAGCGCATCGTTCGGCACCACCATTGGCCAGAACGGCTGTGCCGGGCTCTACCCGGCCATGCTGGCGGTGATGGTTGCGCCAGCGGTAGGCATCGACACCTTCGACCCACTGTGGATTGCCACCCTGGTGGCCATCGTCACGCTGAGTTCGGCAGGGGTTGCCGGCGTGGGCGGCGGTGCTACCTTCGCCGCGCTGATCGTGCTGCCAGCCATGGGCTTGCCGGTGGAGTTGGTGGCGCTGCTGATTTCGGTGGAGCCGCTGATCGACATGGGCCGTACGGCGTTGAACGTGAACGGTTCGATGACGGCGGGCGTTGTCACCAGCCAGCTGCTGAAAGAGACAGACAAGGAAGTGCTGGCCGGAGATGAACATGCCGAGCTGAGCCACACCTGACAGATCGCCGGGGCGCTTTGCGCCCCTTTCGCGGCAAGACCGCTTGAGTCTTGTTCAAAATCTGAACACCCTGTGGTCCCCCGTAGGAGCGGGTTCACCAGCGAAGCAGCCCCCCCGACAATCTCAACCCTTGTCCCAAACCTCGAAGTGATACGCCGGCTTGCCTTCCTCAGCCTGTGCCTCGCTAGAAGTCAGCCTCCACTGCCCTTCATCAAACGCCGGGAACCACGCATCCCCCTCTGGCGCCAACTCAACCCGCGTCAGGTACATGCGGTTTACCAGCCCCTTCTCCAGCGCCTGCCCATACAGCTGCGCCCCACCTATCAGCATCAGCTCTCCGACGCCCTGCTCGCGCGCCCACTGCTCGGCCCGCACCAACGCCTCTTCAAGCGAGGCGAACACCTCGGCACCCGCCAGTTGAAGCTCCGGCTGGCGGCTGACCACGATGTTCAGCCGCCCAGGCAACGGCCGCCCCAGCGAATCCCAGGTCTTGCGCCCCATGATGATCGGCTTGCCCAGGGTGGTGGCCTTGAAGTACTTGAAGTCCCCCGGCAAATGCCAGGGCATGGAGTTGTCGATGCCGATCACGCGGTTCTCGGCATACGCCGCGATCAGGCTGAGGGGGAGTGATGTATTCATGCCAGCGAGGATAGCACCGGGCGTGTGGGTTATGCTTCTGCCTTGACCTGTGCAATGGAAGACCTTGTGACTGCACCCACGCCACTGGACAAGCGCTGGCTCACCGAAGCGGTACGCCTGCGCGAAGAACATGCCGGCCCGCTGGAAGACCAGGAAGCCAACCGCCACGCCCGCCAGCTAGGTGGCGACCTGGCCACGCGCATCGAAACACGTGCGCTGTTCCTCGCCGAGCGCGATGGCATGACCGGCGCCCTGCGCCATTGGAAGCAGGGCGCGCGCCTGGCGCTGCTGGCCTTGCTGCTGATGGCCGTGCTCAGCGGCGCAGGCCTGGGGCTGGCCGCCCTCGGTGACGGGCAGCGCCCGGTGAATGTGTTCTGGGCGCTGGGCAGCCTGCTCGGGCTGAACCTGCTGATGCTGCTGGGCTGGGCCATGGGTTTTGCCCTGAGCGGCGAGCATGGCGCAGGGCTGGGCCGCTTGTGGCTGTGGCTAAGCGAACGCTTTGCCCGCGATGCCCAGGCCGCGCACCTGGCGCCAGCGCTGCTGGTGCTGCTGCAACGTCAACGCCTCAACCGGTGGCTGCTCGGCCTGTTGGTACATGGCCTTTGGCTGTTGGCGATGCTTACCGCACTGGGCATGCTGCTGGCCTTGCTGGCGACCCGGCGCTATGGCTTTGTCTGGGAAACCACCTTGCTCGCCGCCGACCCGTTCATTCACCTGACCCAAGCGCTGGGCGCCCTGCCCTCGTTGCTAGGCTTCGCCGTGCCCGACGAAGCCATGATCCGCGCCAGCGGCGACAGCCTGCCGGCCCTGGACATGGCACGCCAGGCCTGGGCCAGCTGGCTGCTCGGCGTGGTGCTGGTATACGGCCTGCTGCCCCGCCTGCTGCTGGCCGGGCTATGCCTGTGGCGCTGGCGCCAGGGCCGTGAACGCCTGACGCTGGACCTGGGCCTGCCTGGCTACGCGCAACTGCGCGAGGCACTGATGCCGCGCAGCGAGCGTATCGGCGTGCAGGACGCCGCACCGGAAGCCTTGCCACAATTTGCCGCCGGGCAGCTGGAAAGCGGCAGCAGCGGTGCCCTGCTGGTGGGCCTGGAGCTGGATGACCAGCGCCCCTGGCCACCCGCCCTGCCCAAAAGCGTGACCGATGCCGGCGTGCTCGACAGCCGCGAATCACGCAACCGGCTGCTGGAACAGCTCAGCCGCTTCCCACCGGCACGCCTGGCCATCGCCTGCGACCCACGCCGCTCGCCCGACCGAGGCAGTTTGGCGCTGCTCGCCGAACTGGCGCGCAATGCCGGCGCCACCCGTATCTGGCTGCTGCAGGCCGCACCGGGCCAGCCCCTCGATGCCGAGCGCCTGGGCGATTGGCACGAGGCCCTTGACCGCCTTGGCCTGCAACATGCCGACACCTCACCGCTGACCTGGCTGGAGCATGGCCATGACTGAGCCACTGAAACTGGCCGTGGTCGGCCATACCAATGTCGGCAAAACCTCGCTACTGCGCACCCTGACCCGCGACGTCGGTTTTGGCGAAGTGTCCCACCGCCCCAGCACCACCCGCCATGTGGAAGGTGCGCGACTGTCTGTGGACGGTGAACCCTTGCTGGAGCTGTACGACACGCCCGGCCTGGAAGATGCCATCGCGCTGCTCGACTACCTTGAACGTCTGGAACGCCCGGGCGAGCGCCTGGACGGCCCGGCCCGCCTGGAGCGTTTTCTGCAGGGCAGCGAAGCGCGCCAACGTTTCGAGCAGGAGGCCAAGGTATTGCGCCAACTGCTGGCCAGTAATGCCGGCCTGTATGTGATCGATGCGCGCGAGCCGGTGCTGGCCAAGTACCGAGACGAACTGGAAGTACTGGCCAACTGCGGCAAGCCGTTGCTGCCGGTGCTCAACTTCGTCGCCAGCAGCCAACACCGCGAACCGGAATGGCGTGAAGCCCTTGCCCGGCTTGGGCTTCACGCATTGGTGCGGTTCGACAGCGTGGCCCCGCCAGAGGATGGCGAACGCCGTTTGTACGAAAGCCTGGCGCTGCTGCTGGAAAGCGCCCGCCCGGCACTGCAACGGCTGATCGACGACCAGCAGGCGCAGCGCCTGGCACGCCGGCACAGCGGCAAGCGCCTGATCGCCGAACTGCTGCTCGACTGCGCTGCATGCCGGCGCAGTGTCGAGGCCGAACCGGCGGCAGAAGCCCGGGCCATCGAGGCGCTGCGCCAGGACATACGCCAACGTGAACAGCGTTGCGTCGAGGCCTTGCTCAAGCTGTATGCCTTCCGCCGCGAGGATGCCCATGCCAGCGACCTGCCGTTGCTGGATGGCCGCTGGGGCGATGATTTGTTCAATCCAGAGACGTTGAAACTGCTGGGCGTGCGCTTGGGAAGCGGTGTGGCGGCGGGGGCTGCGGCCGGTGCCGGGGTCGATTTGCTGGTTGGTGGCCTTACCCTCGGCGCAGCGGCGCTGGCCGGGGCGATTGCCGGCGGCGCGCTGCAGACGGCGCGCAACTATGGGTCACGGTTGATGGGCAAGCTCAAGGGCAAGCGCGAGCTGACCGTGGACGATACGGTATTGCGTTTGCTGGCCTTGCGTCAGCAGCAGTTGATGGTGGCGCTGGATAACCGCGGGCATGCGGCACAGGACAGCATTCGTCTGGTGGAGCTGGATGAAAAGGCCTGGCGTGAGGGCAAGTTGCCGGAGGCGTTGGTCAAAGCGCGGGCGCACCCGCAGTGGTCCACCCTCAATCCAGGGGCAAAGCTGAATCAGGCTGAGCGGCAGGAGCAGCTCGAAGCGCTGGTTTCGCAGATTTGAGGGGCTGCGAGGGGTATGCCTTGAAGGATGTGGTGCCTGTGAGATCGAGCGCCGCCCGCGCGGCGCATCGCGAGCTGCGCTCGCTCCTACGTTTGTTTCGGGCCAGTTATGCCTGTGACAGGCGCGCGCGACCGCCTTGTTTGTACGACGCGATATCGCGGCATGCACCAAGGGGGGACGCGCGCAAATCCCGCAGGAATGATTGGCCCGAAACAAACGTAGGAGCGAGCGCAGCTCGCGATGCGCCGCGCGGGCGGCGCTCGATCTCACAGGCGACAAAAACCTCAAGCCGGGCCCCCACCAGCCCTCACCAATCACTGCGCTGCCACCTTCTCCGACTTACCGTCATAGCGCTTGCGCCATTCGGCCAGAATCTGGTCACGGTTTTTCGAAGCCCAGACAAAGTCGTTCTTGATCAACCGCTGCTCATAATCTGCCGGCAGTTCGGTCTGCGGCTTGGCAATGCCCGGCGCGGCCAGTACGGCGAAGTTTTCCTTGTACAGTTCCATGGCCGCCGGGCTGGCCGAGAAGTCGGCCAGGCGCTTGGCCGCATCCGCCTTGGGCGAGCCTTTGATCACCGCGGTTGCCTCGATCTCCCAGCCCAAACCCTCCTTCGGCAGCACGATGTCCAACGGCGCACCTTGGCGCTTGAGCTGCACGGCCGGGTATTCGAACGAAATACCGATCGGGAACTCGCCCGCCGCCGCCAACTTGCATGGTTTGGAGCCGGAATGGACGTACTGGCCGATGTTCTGGTGCAGCGCGTCCATATAGGCCCAGCCCTGCGGCTCGCCAAAGGTTTGCAACCAGGCACTGACATCCAGGAAGCCGGTGCCGGACGAGGCCGGGTTGGGCATGACAATCTTGCCTTTGTACTCAGGCTTGGTCAGGTCCTGCCAGCTCACCGGTTTGCTCAGGCCCTGTTTCTCGGCCTCGATGGTATTGAAGCAAATGGTGGCGGCCCACACGTCCATGCCAACCCAGGCTGGCGGGTTGGCGGCGTCGCGATAATTACCGGAGATCTTGCCCAGGTCCTTGGGCGCATAGGCTTCAAGCATGCCGCTCTGGTCGAGGATGGCCAGGCTCGACGCCGCCAGACCCCACACAGCGTCGGCTTGCGGGCGGTCTTTCTCGGCCAGCAGCTTGGCGGTGATGATACCGGTGGAATCACGCACCCACTTGATCTCGATATCCGGGTTGGCCTTTTCGAAGGCCTGCTTGTAGGTTTTCAGCTGTTCGGCTTCCAACGCGGTGTAGACCGTCAGCTGGGTATCGGCGGCCGACGCCTGCAGGCTGAACACGGCGGAAACGGCAGCGGCAAGGGCAAGGTGCTTGTGCATGGGTAGGTTCCTTGGAAGTCAGACGGTCGCGGCGCGTTGGCGCCAGGCTTGGGAGCGGCGCAGCAGG
>Ga0182736_1003727_pt1 | contig 10041 bp, 10 predicted proteins | sample eDN5th30CKraftBY_FD_128882 | JGI IMG/M metagenome (GOLD analysis project Ga0182736, IMG submission 128882) | Enriched backyard soil microbial communities from Emeryville, California, USA - eDNA 5th pass 30_C Kraft BY (version 2) (version 2) | ecosystem: Environmental > Terrestrial > Soil >... | reverse complement strand
GAGGTGCTGCCGCTGCTCGAGGACGTCCTGGGCCGGGGCGTCGCGAGGGCGCTGGCCCGCACGGCCGACCAGGTGCGCACCGATGCGGACCTGCTCGACAGCCTCGCCGCTGACGCCCACACGGTGGTCGTCGCCGAACTGACCACGCTGCACCCGGCGCTACGCTCGCGGATCCTGCGCCGGGCAGCCCTCGACGCCGGTGCGGCAGCCGATGAACTGGCTGCGTCCCACATCGACGAACTCGTGCGCCTGGTCGTCGACTACCGCGGACAGCAGCGTGTCGAACTGCCCGGCGGTGTCAGTGCGTTTCGTGTCGAAGGGCGCATCGCATTCGCCCTGACCCCGATCCCGGACTCGCCCGAATCCTGATCCTCACGGGCACCTTCCCGCGGCTCGGCCGTGGGCGGCATCGCCGCTGGCGACCGGTGGCTGCCGCCGTCCTCGCGCAGGCGCTCGTCGGGCTGGCGACCGATGGTGACGAACCGTCGGTACGCTGACCGGGTGGACCAGCAGCATGCCGCAGACGACCTGGCGCTCGACCAGACCCTGATCACCGAGGACGAGTTGCAGGCTCGGCTCGCTGAGATGGCCGCCGACATCTCTCGGGACTACGCGGGCCAGGACCTGCTCCTGGTGGGTGTCCTGAAGGGCGCGGTCATGGTCATGGCCGATCTGGCGCGTGCCCTGGACCGGCACGTCGAGATGGACTGGATGGCGGTGTCGTCGTACGGATCGGGCACCAAGTCCTCGGGGGTCGTGCGGATCCTCAAGGACCTCGACACCGATCTGCAGGGCCGCCACGTCCTGATCGTCGAGGACATCATCGACACCGGCCTGACCCTGTCCTGGCTGGTGACCAACCTGCGGTCCCGCGGGCCGGCGTCCGTCGAGATCGCCACGATGTTGCGCAAGCCCGATGCGGTGCAGAACGACATCGAGGTCAAGTACGTCGGCTTCGACATCCCGAACGCGTTCGTTGTCGGCTACGGCTTGGACTACGCCGAGAGATACCGCAACCTGCGCTGCGTGGGAACCTTGGCCCCGCACGTGTACTCCTGACGGAACCAACTGAACCGGGGGTCCGTTCTGCTTGATGCGGCGGTGGCGCCGGACCTCGACCCTGTACCGTCATAGACCCATGCAGCACAAGAAGAATTGCGGATGAAACTCAAGAACCTCACCAAGGGCCCCTGGCTCTGGATCGCCGTCATCACCGCGGCGATCTTCGTCGTCATTGCGTTCTCGCAGGGCGCGGACGGCTACAAGGAGGTCAAGACCGCGACGATGATGCGTTACCTGGAGTCCGGCAAGATCTCCGAGGTCACGTTCGTCGACCGCGATCAGGTCATCCAGGCCACGTTGGACGACGACTCCAAGGTCAAGTCCAAGTACATCGTCGGGCAGGGCGAGACGCTGGTCGAGGCGGCCCAGAAGGCGGTCGAGGCCAAGGAGATCAAGTCGTTCAACGTCAAGGTGCCGTCGGGCAACTCGATCGGCAGCTTCCTGATCAGCATGATCCCGTTCATCCTGTTCATCCTGATCTTCCTGTGGTTCATGAGTTCGATGCAGGGCGGCGGTGGCCGCGTTATGCAGTTCGCCAAGTCCAAGGCGAAACTCATGAGCAAGGACACCCCGAAGACGACGTTCTCCGATGTCGCCGGGTGCGATGAAGCCATCGAGGAACTCGGCGAGATCAAGGAGTTCCTGCAGGAGCCGGCCAAGTTCCAGGCCGTCGGCGCCAAGATCCCCAAAGGTGTGTTGCTGTACGGCCCGCCCGGCACCGGTAAGACGTTGCTGGCGCGTGCGGTCGCGGGCGAGGCCGGCGTGCCGTTCTACTCGATCTCCGGTTCGGACTTCGTCGAGATGTTCGTCGGCGTCGGCGCCAGCCGTGTGCGCGATCTGTTCGAGCAGGCCAAGGAGAACGCTCCGGCCATCGTGTTCATCGACGAGATCGATGCCGTCGGTCGTCATCGTGGCACGGGCATGGGCGGCGGTCACGACGAGCGCGAGCAGACCCTCAACCAACTGCTGGTCGAGATGGACGGTTTCGACGTGCGCGGTGGCGTCATCCTGATCGCGGCCACCAACCGGCCCGATGTGCTCGATCCGGCGCTGCTGCGGCCCGGACGCTTCGACCGGCAGATCGGCGTCGAGGCTCCCGATCTGGTCGGCCGCGAGACGATCCTGAAGGTGCACGCGCGGGGCAAGCCCATCGGCCCCGACGTCGACCTGAAGAGCGTCGCCAAGCGGACGCCCGGCTTCAGCGGTGCCGACCTGGCCAATGTGCTGAACGAGGCCGCGCTGCTGACGGCCCGTAACAACGAGAAGGTCATCACGAACTACGCGCTCGACGAGGCGATCGACCGGGTCATCGGCGGCCCGCAGAAGCGCACCCGTCTGATGAACGAGCACGAGCGGCTGGTCACGGCCTACCACGAGGGCGGCCACGCGCTCGTCGCCGCCGCGTTGCCGCAGAGCGATCCGGTGCACAAGGTCACGATCCTGCCGCGTGGCCGCGCCCTCGGGTACACGATGGTGCTGCCCGACGAGGACAAGTACAGCCAGACCCGTGCCGAACTGCTGGACAAGCTGGCCTACATGATGGGTGGTCGGGCCGCCGAGGAGTTGGTGTTCCACAACCCCACCACGGGCGCCGGCAACGACATCGAGAAGGCCACCAACCTGGCCCGCGCGATGGTCACGCAGTACGGCATGACCGAGCGTCTGGGCGCGGTCCGACTCGGCGAGGACCAGGGGCAGCCGTTCCTGGGCCGCGACATCGGTCACTCGCGGAACTACTCCGAGGCCGTCGCCGGGATCATCGACGAGGAGATCAACCACCTGATCACGACCGCCCATCAGGAGGCGTTCGACATCCTCGACGACAACCGCGATGTGCTCGACACGCTGGTCACCGAGTTGCTCGAGAAGGAGACGCTCGACAAAGCGCAGGTGGCTGCGATCTTCGAACCGTTGCGCCGCCGTGAGGTGCGTCCGGCGTGGACCGGCTCGCACACCCGCCAGCCGTCGTCGCGACCGCCCGTGGAGCACGCCGATCCCATCTCGTTGAACGGCTCCGGTTCAGGAATCGTCGTGGGCCCCGACTCCGGGCCCGACTCGCCGCCCCCGGACGCCCCCGTCTCGGAGTGACCCGATGAGCATCGACCTGCCCCGTGCCGAGGCCGCCGTCCGCGAACTGCTCGTGGCCGTCGGCGAGGACCCCGACCGTGAAGGACTGCGAGACACCCCCGGACGGGTCGCCAGGGCGTACGAGGAACTGCTGGCGGGCATGGACCAGGACCCCCGCGAAGTGTTGTCCCGCGTGTTCGACGTGGGCCACGACGAGTTGGTGCTCGTCAAGGACATCGAGGTCTGGTCGTTGTGTGAGCACCACATGGTGCCGTTCTACGGCGTCGCGCACGTCGGTTACATCCCGCAGGAGGGTGGCCGCGTCACCGGGCTGTCCAAGCTGGCGCGTCTGGTCGATGTGTACGCGCGGCGTCTGCAGGTGCAGGAGCGGCTGACCACCGAGATCGCCGAGGCCGTCGTCGAGGTGCTCGCGCCGCGCGGTGTCATCGTCGTGGTCGAGGCCGAGCACCTGTGCATGGCGATGCGCGGCGTCCGCAAGGGCGGCGCCAAGACCGTCACCAGCGCCGTGCGCGGCCAGTTGCGCGACCCCGCCACCCGAGCCGAGGCCATGGGCCTCATCACCGCGGACTGACTGTGGGGCTGGTCGACTCCCTGCCGACTGGGCGTTGCCTGGTCATGGGCGTCGTCAACGTGACCCCGGACTCGTTCTCCGACGGTGGGCGCTGGCTGGACGCCGATCATGCGGTCGCGCACGGTGTCGATCTGATCGAGGCCGGCGCCGATCTGGTCGATGTCGGTGGCGAGTCCACCCGGCCGGGAGCCGATCGGGTCGACGAGGAGACCGAACTGGCGCGGGTCCTCCCGGTCGTCAAGGCGCTGGCCGCTGACGGTGTGACGGTGTCGGTCGACACGATGCGGTCGTCGGTCGCGCAGCGGGCGCTGGAGGCGGGCGCCGCGATCGTCAACGACGTATCGGGCGGCCGGGCCGATCCGGACATGATCCGGGTCGTCGCCCAGACCGAGGCCCCCGTGGTGCTGATGCATTGGCGTCATCATTCGGTTCACATGCAGGAGCACACGCACTACGACGACCTGGTGCGCGACGTCGTCGCCGAACTGACCGAGCAGGTTGACGCGGCGGTGGCGGCCGGCATCGATCCGGAGAGGATCGTGATCGATCCGGGGCTGGGATTCAGCAAGACCGGCGACCAGAACTGGACGATCCTGGCCCATCTTGAGGCGTTCACGGGTCTGGGGCATCGGGTCCTGGTCGCTGCGAGCCGCAAACGCTTCCTGGGCGAACTGCTGGGCTCGGACCGGCAGCAGCGTCCGGTCGACCAGCGCGAGGACGCCACAGCGGCCATCACGACCCTGTGTGCCGACGCCGGGATCTGGGCCGTCCGTGTGCACGATCCCCGTCCCTCCGCCGACGCTGTCAGGGTCGTCGCCCGCCTCCGCGCCGAGTGTTCCCAGATCGCAGATTCCGGCACCGAAGAGTTGCACGAACGTGTCACTCGACGCGGTCGTGAAGCCGAGGATGGGGCGAGATGACAGCGGCGGAGGACGCGGTGCTGGCGGCGCACCGAGCGCTGTACGACGCGGTCGAGACGGGGGACGCCGATCTGATGACGGCACTGTGGGTCGACGACCCGGAGACGACGTGCGTGCATCCGGGCGCGCCGATGCTGCGCGGATCGGCCGAGGTCGTCCGCTCCTGGATCGTACTGATGGCGCACGTGGGCTACATCCAGTTCTTCCTGACCGACGTCGAGGTCACACTCATGCCGAATCCGGGTGGTGAGCCGACCACGGCCGTCGTGACCTGCACCGAGAGCATCCTGTCCGGCGCTCCCGGCGACCCGTCGGGGTTGTCCGCGACCACCTCGTTCGGCGCGGGCACCGCGATCAGCACGAGTATCCTGGTCAGGGACGGATCGGGGTGGCGCTTCTGGCTGCGTCACGCATCGCCGATCCAGACAACACCTTCAGAAGGGCAGGACGAGTGACGCGTGACGGACGGGACCGCATATCCCTGACCGGTCTCGAGGTGTTCGCCCATCACGGAGTGCTGCCCGAGGAGCGTCGCGACGGCCAGACGTTCGTGCTGGATGTGACGCTGGAACTCGACCTCGCGCCCGCGGCCGGGACCGATGATCTGACGCTCACGGTCGATTACGGCACGCTGGCGCAGGACATACACGATGCCGTCACGGCCGACCCGGTGGACCTGATTGAGACGGTTGCGGACCGTGTGGTCAGATTGTGTATGAAGGTCCCGTCGGTGCAATGGGTTAGCGTGACGGTGCACAAGCCTCAAGCACCGATCGCGGTGACGTTCTCCGACGTCAGCGTCACGATAGAGCGGAGCAGACAGTGACCGAAGCGCCCACCCCGTACGAGTTGGACGCCGACACCATGACCGGTGGGATGCGTCCCATCCGGCAGGCGGTGCTGTCCATCGGTTCCAATCTCGGCGAGCGCATGGACCGTCTCCAAGGTGCGGTCGCCGCACTCGAGGACACCCCCGAGGTCACCGTCGTCGCGGTTTCGTCGGTGTATGAGACCGATCCGGTCGATGCTCCAGAGGGTTCGGGCAAGTTCCTCAACGCCGTGATCCTGATCGACACCACCTTGACCGTGCACACGCTGCTGGATCGTGCGCTGGCCATCGAAGACGCGTTCGGCCGTGAGCGGTCCGAGCGCGGCGCCCCCCGCACTTTGGATGTCGACGTCATCGTGGTCGGCGATCGCGTGGCCGACGACGACCAGTTGACGCTGCCGCACCCGCGGGCCCATGAGCGGGCGTTCGTCCTGCTGCCGTGGCTCGAGATCGACCCCGAGGGCGAGATCCCCGGCCACGGCTTCATCGCTGATCTGATCGGCGACGTCGACACGTCCGGCGTGGCGAAGCGCGACGACCTGTCGATCCTGTTGTCCTGATGCCATGAGCGCTCGGCGGCCCATGCGACGGACTCCGCTGCTGCGTGTCCTGGGCCTGGTGGTGGTCGGCTTCGCGGTGGGCCGTCTGACGCCGCCGTTGATCGTGCGGGCCGACGGCACCGTTCCGCAGATCTCGTGGTTGGCCGCGGTGGTGCTGCTGCTCGCGGCGCTGCTCGAGGGCGGGCTGGCTTGGAGCACGTGGCAGTCATTGCACAAGAAGAAACAGCGAATGGCGTCGGCGCATGCTCTGCGACTGCTGGCGCTGGCGAAGGCCGGTATCGCGGTCGGGTCGCTCGTCGCCGGATTCTATGCGGGCTTCGCCGTGGCCTATCTGGACGCGTGGGACGTCGATCTGGGACGCGAGCGGGTCGTCCACTCGGCCGCCGCTGCCCTGGCCGCCGTGCTCCTGATCATCGCGTCAGTGCTGTTGGAACGCGCCTGCGTCGTCCCCACCGACGGCGAGGACGACGACGGTAAGGGCGGCTCCAAGGCCACACGGACCGGCAACAATGCCTCACCCGAACCAGCCTGATCCGTGGGAGCGGTGAGTGAGCGTCCGTTTTTGCGCCTGGGCCACGGACGGCGGTGCAAGAGCGTCCGTTTCGGGACGGTTTCCGGGGTCAAACGGACGCTGAGTCACCGCCCACCGGGGTGAGCGGTCAGAGGAGGCTGGAACGGAGGGTGCCCATACCGACACCACCGACGGCCAGCGCGTCGGCGTGGAAGCGCTTGAGATCGGCACCGTTCGCCGCGACCCAGTCGTCCCTCAGCTGTTCCCAGAGCCGCTGACCGACCTTGTACGACGGGGCCTGGCCGGGCCAGCCGAGATAGCGGTTGGCTTCGAAACTGATGAAGCCCTCGTTCATCGACACATGCTGTGCCAGGAACGGGCGGACGTCGTCGCCGGTCCAGATGCCCGACCCGTCGGGCTTCGGCAGTCCCAGATGCACGCCCAGGTCGATCACGACCCGCGCCGCACGCATGCGCTGGCCGTCCAGCATGCCCAGACGGTCGGCCGGGTCGTCCAGATAGCCCAGATCGGCCATCAGCCGCTCGGCGTACAGAGCCCATCCCTCGCCGTGGCCGGAGTTCCAGTTCTCCCGCCGCCACGCGTTGAGCCGGTCGCGGTGGTGCACCGCCAGCCCGCATTGGAGGTGATGTCCGGGGACGCCCTCGTGATAGACCGTGGTCAACTCACGCCAGGTCTGGAACTCGGTCACGCCCGCGGGGACGCTCCACCACATACGACCAGGCCGGCTGAAGTCATCGGTCGGCGGCGTGTAGTAGATGCCGCCCTCCTGCGTGGGCGCGATCCTGCACTCGAGGCGACGCATGGGCTCGGGGATGTCGAAATGGGTGGCGCCGAGTTCCGCGACGGCCCGGTCGCTGGTCTCCTGCATCCACGCTTGGAGTGCGTCGGTGCCGTGCAGGACCCGGGCCGGATCGGCGTCGAGGGCCGCGATGGCGTCCTGCACCGATCCTCCGGGCACGATCTCGCGAGCGATCCGCTCCTGTTCGTCGACCATCCGGGCCAGTTCCTCGATGCCCCACGCGTACGTCTCGTCCAGGTCGATCTCGGCGCCGACGAAGTACCGGGACGCGATCGCGTACCGATCGCGTCCGACGCCGTCGTCCTTGCGAGCGCGCGGCGCGAGTTCATCGCGTAGGAAGTCCGCGAGCTGTTGGTAGGCGTCCGCCGCGGCGTGGGCGGCGGTGGCCAGATCCGCGGCAGCCGCACTGCGCGCACCGCGTGCCGCCAGGTCGCCGAAGAACCCGTCGGGACGAGTCAGTTTGTCCGCCTGCAGACCGACTTCGCGCACTTGGCGCACGGCCGGAACGTTCCCCGCCGCGATTCCGGCGCGCAGTGACGCGAGGTAGCCGTCCATCGCGGCCGGTAGGTTCGAGAGCCGTCGCGCGATGGCGGCCCAGTCGTCGTCGGATTCGGTGCTCATCAGGTCGAACACGTCCCGCAGATCCTGGCCGGGCGAGGCGATGACGTTCAGATCGGACTGCCAGAACCCGGCATCGTGCATCTGCACCTGCAGTTCGATCGTGCGCTCCAACTCCGACAGGGTGACGCGGTCGGTGTCGTCGGCCGGTTCTATCGCCCGGACCTGCCGGAGCATCGAACGAGCCGCATCCACTCGGGCGTGCGCGCCATCGGGCGACAGATCGGAGTACGCCGACTGATCGCCCGGTCGCCCCAGGTGCACCCGCATCTCGGGTATCAGGTCGATCTGTTGGTCCAGCCAGGCTTCGGCGAGACGATCGACCGGGGTCTGTGAACGCACGGATTCCATGTGTCGACCGTACGTCGTGAGACGAACCCCACATTCTCTGGCGGGCATTGGCTCGAGGACTAGAATCGTGATGTCACGACGTCTGGTACCCGTTCGCGGGACTGGAACCGAAAGGCGAAAACATGACCTACTCCACTGCCACGCCTGCGCGCGTCGGTGTCGTCGGCACCGGCCGGGTCGGTGCCGTCATGGCGGCCAAGTTGCGGGCCGCCGGTCACGAGTTGGTGGCCGTCAGCGGCTCGTCGCCGGCTTCACGGCTGCGCATCGACACCCTCGTTCCCGGAGCCGATGTCGTCGAGCCCGCCGAGGTCGTCCGCCGCGCCGACATCGTGATCCTCGCAGTTCCCGACGACGCGCTGATCGCGGTCGCCGAACAGCTCGCGGCCCATGTGCGTCCAGGGCAGGTCGTCGCCCACACCAGCGGCCGGCACGGCCTGGAGGCGCTGGCGGCGATGACCCGCGCCGGTGCCCGGCCGATCGCCCTGCACCCGGCCATGACGTTCAGCGGGACCGCGGTGGATCTGGACCGCCACCCGGTCTTCGGCCTGACCGCCGACGAGGGCGAACGAGAGCTCGCCGAGTCGCTGGTCGCTGATCTGGGCGGCACCCCGATGTGGATCGCGGAGGACGATCGCACGCTGTACCACGCTGCGCTGGCGCACGGCGCCAATCACCTGGTGACCCTGGTCGCGCAGGCCATGGACCTGATGCGCGACACCGGTGCGCAGGATCCCGCGGCCGCGCTGCGGCCCCTGCTGACCGCTGCGCTGGAGAACGTTCTGGCCTATGGCGACGCCGCTTTGACCGGACCTGTCGCTCGCGGTGACGTCACGACCGTGCGGGCCCACGTCGACGCATTCGCATCGGCCGACGTCCCGGACGCTACGGTCGACACCTACCTGGCTCTGGCCCGTGCCACCGCAGGTCGAGCCGAGGCGGACGGCCGGATCTCGGCGGCCGAGGCCGGCACGATCCGCCAGGTGCTCGCCGAGGCCGATTGGGACACGTTGGCCGAGATCGCCGCAGGGATCTGACCATGGTGACCATCACGCGGACGCGCGATGAACTGGCGACAGCGCTCAAGGATGCCGACCGGGTGGCGTTCGTGCCCACGATGGGCGCACTGCACGACGGTCATCAGCAACTTCTGGAGTTCGCCCGGCCCCTGGGTGACAAACTGGTCGCGTCGATCTTCGTCAATCCCACGCAGTTCGCGCCGGGGGAGGATCTGGACGCCTACCCGCGCACGTTCGACGCGGACCTGGAACGCTGTGAGGCGGCCGGGGTCGACGTCGTGTTCGCCCCCGAGATCGCCACGATGTACCCGAACGGTCTGGACCAGACCGTCACGGTCGACCCCGGTCCGCTGGGCTCGATCCTGGAGGGTCAGGCCCGACCGACCCACTTTCGTGGCGTGCTGACCGTCGTGGCCAAGTTGTTCGGACTCGTGCGCCCCGACGTCGCCGTGTTCGGGCAGAAGGACTACCAGCAACTCGTGCTGATCGGCCAGATGGTCGATGAACTGGCGATGGACATCGAGATCGTCGGCTGCCCCACCGTCCGTGAGCCGGACGGGCTGGCGCGCAGTTCGCGCAACGTCTATCTCACGCCGGAACAGCGGGAGAAAGCGACGGTCCTGCACCGGGCACTCCAGGCCGGCGTCTCGGCAGGACCCGAAGGCGCCGAAGCCGTGGTCGAGGCGGCGCGCCGG
>Ga0182736_1003723_pt1 | contig 10047 bp, 9 predicted proteins | sample eDN5th30CKraftBY_FD_128882 | JGI IMG/M metagenome (GOLD analysis project Ga0182736, IMG submission 128882) | Enriched backyard soil microbial communities from Emeryville, California, USA - eDNA 5th pass 30_C Kraft BY (version 2) (version 2) | ecosystem: Environmental > Terrestrial > Soil >... | reverse complement strand
TCACAAGCGTCACCAGTTCACCGGCGAGGAGGTCGCCGCGATCGTCGCCGCGATCGATGCCGCCGGGGTGCCGGTGATCGAGGTGACCCACGGCGACGGGCTGGGCGGGTCGAGCTTCAACTATGGGTTCTCCAAGACTCCTGATCAGGAGCTCATCGCGCTCGCGGCGGCCACGGCCAAGGACGCCAGGATCGCGTTTTTGATGCTGCCCGGGGTGGCCACCAAAGACGACATGAAACAGGCGCAGGGCAACGGCGGGCAGATCTGCCGGATCGCCACGCATTGCACCGAGGCTGATGTGTCCATTCAGCATTTCGGTCTGGCCCGTGAGCTCGGGTTGGAGACGGTGGGGTTTTTGATGATGGCCCACACGGTGTCCCCGGAGAAGCTGGCCGCCCAGGCCCGGATCATGGCCGATGCGGGCTGTCAGTGCGTGTATGTGGTGGATTCGGCCGGTGCGCTGGTGCTCGAAGGGGTGCGTGATCGGGTGGCCGCGTTGGTCGCCGAGCTCGGTGACGACGCCCAGGTGGGTTTCCACGGGCATGAGAATCTCGGGCTGGGTGTGGCCAACTCGTTGGAGGCGGTGCGTGCCGGGGCCAAGCAGATCGACGGCTCGGTGCGCCGCTTCGGTGCCGGTGCGGGCAACGCGCCGGTGGAGGCGTTGATCGGGGTGTTCGACAAGGTCGGGATCAAGACCGGTATCGACTTCTTCGACATCGCTGATGCCGCCGAGGACGTGGTGCGCCCGGCGATGCCGGCCGAGTGCGTGCTGGACCGCAACGCGCTGATCATGGGCTACTCCGGGGTGTATTCCAGCTTCCTCAAGCACGCGGTGCGCCAAGGGGAGCGCTACGGCGTGCCCGCCCACGAACTGCTCCACCGCGCCGGCCAACGCAAACTCATCGGCGGCCAAGAAGACCAGCTCATCGACATCGCCCTGGAAATCCAACGGGAGCGAGCCGCGAAATAACCCCCACATGACGGTGCGGCTGCAGGCCCAGGCGATTCTGGAGCAGCTGGCCGGACCGCAGGCGCGGTTGCGCGACGACCAGTGGGCCGCGATCGAGGCGCTGGTCGTCGGGCGTCGCCGCGCGCTGGTGGTGCAGCGGACCGGCTGGGGCAAGTCGGCGGTGTATTTCATCGCGGCCAAGCTGCTGCGCGCCGACGGACACGGCCCGACGGTGATCGTCTCGCCGCTGCTGGCGTTGATGCGTAACCAGGTCGCCGCCGCCGAACGCGCCGGGGTGCACGCCGCCACCATCAACTCGTCGAACGTCACCGAGTGGGCTGAGGTGCAACGAAGGGTGGCTCACGCTGACCTTGATGTGCTGCTGGTCAGTCCGGAGCGGCTCAACAACCCCGACTTCCGCGACGAGGTGTTGCCGGCGCTGGCCGCTAAGGCCGGGCTGGTCGTGGTCGACGAGGCCCACTGCGTATCCGACTGGGGCCACGATTTCCGGCCGGACTACCGCCGCATCCGCACCCTGATCGCTGAGCTCGGCGCCGACATCCCGGTCCTGGCCACCACGGCAACCGCCAACGACCGGGTGGTCGCCGATGTCGCCGGCCAGCTCGGAGTCGGCGGTTCTGACACGCTGGTGCTGCGTGGCGGCCTGGACCGCGAATCGTTGCGGATGTCGGTGGTTCAGCCCGGTGGCCCCGCTGCTCGGGCCGCCTGGATCGGCACTCACCTGGAACAGCTGCCCGGATCCGGGATCGTCTACACGCTCACCGTGGCCCAGGCCCACGATGTGGCCGCCGACCTGCGCGCGCAGGGGTTCGCAGTGGCCGCCTACACCGGTTCGACCGACTCGGCCGATCGCGAGCAGCTCGAGGCCGATCTGCTGGCCAATCGAGTCAAAGCGCTGATCGCCACCTCGGCGCTGGGCATGGGATTCGACAAGCCCGACCTGGGGTTCGTCGTCCACCTGGGTGCGCCGTCCTCGCCGATCGCCTACTACCAGCAGGTCGGCCGTGCCGGGCGCGCCACCACCAGCGCCGAGGTCATCCTGTTGCCCGGTATTGAGGACGCCGACATCTGGCGCTACTTCGCGTCGCTGGCCTTCCCCCCGGAACCTTTGGTGCGCAAAGTCATCGGCGAACTGTCGCCGGATCAGCCGCTGTCCACACCGGCGCTCGAAGCGCGCGTCGACCTGAATCGGTCGCGACTGGAGATGGTGCTCAAGGTCCTCGACGTCGACGGCGCGGTGCGCCGAGTCAAGGGCGGATGGCTGGGCACCGGAGCCCCGTGGACCTACGACGAGCAGCGCTACCGCAAGCTCGAAGAGCTGCGGCGGGCTGAGCAGCAGGCGATGCTGGACTACCAGGCCACCGACGGCTGCCGGATGAGTTTCCTGCGTGCCCAGCTCAATGACCCCGAGCTTCAGGAGGGGGAGCGCTGCGGACGGTGCGACAACTGCGCCGGGCCGCGCTTCGATGCGGCAGTGGATCCCGCCGCTGCCGCGGCCACCCGTGAGCGGCTGATGCGTCCCGGAGTCGAGATCACGCCGCGCCGGCAGTGGCCGTCGGGGCTGGCGCGGCTCGGCGTCGAACTCTGCGGCCGGATCACCGACGGGCCGGAGCCGGGCCGCGTCATCGGCCGGCTCACCGATCTGGGCTGGGGCGCCCGGCTGCGGCGGCTACTCGACGAGCCGGATCAGCCAGTGCCCGACGAGGTGGTCCGCGCCGCGGTGAGTGTGCTGGCCGGCTGGCAGTGGCAGACCCGGCCGACCGCGGTGCTGGGCCTGGACTCGTCCACGCACCCGGTGCTGATCGCCTCGCTGGCCGACCGGCTGGCCGAACTCGGGCGACTGACCCGGCTGGACACCTTGCGGTATGCACCGAACCGGCGGGCGACGGCGGCAGCCAACTCTGCCTACCGGGTCGCCGCGCTGCAGGGCAGTTGGCTGCCGCCGGCGGACCTGCCGGCGGAAATCGGCCCGGTGTTGCTGGTCGACGACGTGACCGACACGGGGTGGACGTTGACGATGGCCGCCCGGCTGTTGCGCGCCGCGGGTGCACCGCAGGTGCTGCCGTTCGCCCTGGCCAGCGTGAACTGAATACGCGCGTACCGTCGAAAGATGAGCGGAATCACTCGAGCGATCGCGGTCGGCCTGCTCAGCGTGGCCGCCGTCCTGACACCGGTGGCCAACGCCGCGCCGCAGTGCGACCAGACCGTCGGCGAATCCATCGACGCCTACCTGAACCGGCATCCGGACGTCCGGGCGGAACTGGACGAACGCGGCAGGCAGGAGGATCCCGGCGCCCCGAATCCGACGCTCGCCTACCTCGAACGGCACCCGCATGTACGGGAGGCGTTGATCACGCTGTCCCAACAGTGTGTGTGACGAACGGCGACCGGAACACATAGCGGCTGGTGGGCACCGTGTCGATATTGAGGTGCGCGCCGAATGCGCTGACACTGGCGACCATCCGGCCCACCCGATCATGCAGATCGGCTTCGTCGGCCGCGCCGTAGAAGGCGTACGGATCCGACACGGCTTCGTCGGGGAAGTTCTCCTCGACGATCGCGTCGATGCGCGGCGCATCGGCGGTGAGCCCGCGGACCACCACGTTCTGGGTGTAGCCGAAGGTCGCCTGGGTATCGATCGCGACCTGGGTGTGGTCGATGTGCCAGCGGTGCAGCCAGGTCGCCTCGTCCAACTCAGCCGGCCGGCGCAGTAGCGCCACGTTGGCCAGCCCCCGGGTGCGACGGCCCTCACCGAGGTCCGGCGGTGCCATGGGCGTCGACTCGGTCACCAGATATGCCGGCGCCGAATCGGATTCGGCTTCGATCAGGGCGATGGCGGCTCGGGTCGCTTCGCCGTAGTACTGCTGGGTCCACAGGCTGACGACCGCCGCGGCCGGCGGGTCCAGCGTCGTCAGGGTCATCATGGAGTCGCGCACCGGCGCGTCACGCACGTTGACCACGACGCCCGGCAGTCCCAGATCGAGCAGTTTCGCCGCGACCGGACCGCGCAGATTCTGGCACCACTGCTCGCTGAAATCGGTTGTCCGTGCGATGATCACGACCTTTTCCATCGATGTCTCCTAGGTTGCGGCGCGGAACGCGCGGACGAGCTCGCTCAACAGCTCCGCCGCCCGATCGGTGTCGCGCGGCAGCGAGCAGGTGACCCGTACATCGGTGACGCCTGCAGCCACCAGCGCCGGCGCCGACGCCGCGGTGGCTGCAGTGTCGAGGGCGCCGTCGGCGCGTTTGACGGTGCGCGCGTGGCCCAGCACCTGCAGACCGGTCGGATCACCGCCGAGGCCGGCGATTCGGTCCTTCATCTGGGCGATGGCGCGCGCCGGCTCCTGGATCGCTGGGCCCCAGGGGATCCAGCCGGAGCCGAAGCGGGCCAGCCGGCGGGCGACCGCGTCGTTGACGGTGCCGCTGACCCAGATCGGAACCCCGTCGGGCTGAGTGGGTTTGGGCATCTGATGGATGTTCTCAAACGACAGCTCCGGCGAGGTGTAGCTGCTGCGCTGCTGAGTCCACAGCGTCTGGCACACCTCCAGGGTGTGATCGAGCAGCCGGCCGCGGCGTTCGAACGACAATCCGGCGGCCTTGTACTCTTCGCGTTGCCAGCCGACACCTACGCCCAGATCCAGCCGCCCGCCCGACAGCACGTCCAGGGTGGCCAGCTGCTTGGCCAGCACCGCCGGCCGCCGCAGCGCCGCCAGCAACACCGCAGTGCCCAGACGGATGCGGGTGGTGATCGCGGCCAGCGCGGTCAGCACGATCAGCGGGTCCAGCCACTGGCCGTCGGGACCGGTCGGCTGGCGCCCGCCGGCGATCCCGCCGAGCCGCGGGTCGGCGTAGGCATCCGGGTTCTCGCCGAACACCACGTGGTCGGAGACCACCACGCGATCGACTCCCGCAGCGTCCATCGCAGCGCCCAGGGCCAGGGTGGCGCCCCAGTCGTGGCCGGGGTCGTCGGTGAAAGTCTTCAACTGAAAAGATATCTGGGGCTTGTGAACTGCGGTCATGAGCGCACCTGGCGAGCCGGTCGAGTCTCGATGGCGTCGATCGACAGGGTGCGCACCGCGATCCGCCAACCCTGCTGACCGCGGCGGTAGATGTCGCTGTAGCGCAGGTACCAGACGTGGTCGGTGATCTGGCCGTCATGGGCGATCCAGTGGTGCGCCACACCGGTGATCGCCCCGCTGGCCACCTCGGCGGTGGGGGAGCCGGTGTAGAACTCGCCGACGATGCCGTGCTGGGTCCGGGCCACCGTGGACAGTGCAGACAGGGCGGCCAGCACGCCCGCGTGGCCGTTGTGGCGCACGCATGGCTCCAGATGTTCCGGCGGCTTGGGCAGGATCAGTTCGGCGTCAGCGGTGAACAATTCGGCCACCTCGTCGAAGCGTCGCGCGTCGACATAGCCGGCGTAGCGGTGCACGAGCCCGGACAGTTCCAGCTGAGAGTCAGCGGACAAGACCAGCGCGGTCATGGCGTCGAACCCAACAGCCATGCGGGCTTGCTCCCGCCGACTTGTGCGGTGAGCGCCTCGGCGGTCCGCAGCAGTCCCCGCGCCCATTTGGCGATCTCGGAGTCGGTCAGTGCCCGCTGGGCGTGCAGCGACACCACCATCGCCTGGCGTTGATGGTGGTCGTAGACCGGCGCGGAGATCACGCTGATGTCGTGGCGGCCCCGGCCGCCGGCTTCGCCACGCAGATACACCCGCTCGCCGATATCCGAGACCAGCTCACCGAGCAAGGCCCGCAGCTCGTCGGGCAGGTCACTGGGCAGGCCCGCCATCAACCCGTAGAGCCGTTGCCCGCCCGGTGTCAGACGCTCGACCAGATAACCGTCGGCACGGCATTCCTCGACGACACGTTGCAGTCGCTCGCTCTCCGACCGCAGTGGAATGGTGGGCTGGCGGGCCAGCCAGTCCTGCAGGGCAAGGTCGTCCCACAGCACGAACATCAGCCCGACCGGTGGTGCGAACGGATAGCTCTGGCCGGCTTGGACTCCCAGATGCGCGTGGGGTGCCGCCACCAGGTCCAGCACCGTGATCCGGTCGTCGACCACCGCGCTGAGCGCAGCCGAGGTGGCAAAATCCGCGGACAGCCGCCGCAGTTGCTCGCGTGCCTCGGGGCCGACCCGCAGCGACTGCTGGGCCGCGCGGCCCAGCGAGATCAGGCCCGGCCCGAGCCGGTAAGTCTTGTCGGGATCGTCTCGGGTCAGATAGCCCGCGTCGGCCAGGGTGTTGGCGATGCCCAGGCAGGTCGGCTTGGACAGCTCGGTGCGGCGGGCCAATTCGGACAGCCCGAAGCTCTGGTCGGGGTGGCGGGCCAGAAAGTCCAGGATCGCCACCACCCGCTCGGTCGGCGGGGACGACCGCACACCCCGTGGAGGCGCGGCTTGTTGAGGCACAGCCATTGCAGCATGCTACCGCGACCGTCTAAAGTCGGTTCGAGATATCTACCAGTTCGGTCCAATATTGGACCATTCGAGGATCGAAGAGGTGCTGCAGCGATGTACTCCGAACCCCTTTCGGCCGCGATCGCCGAGGCGGAGAAGCTGGTTGCCGCGGCCCCGCACATCGAGACCGAGGCCGACCTGCTCGAGGGCTTGCAGTACCTTGCCGGCGGTATCGAGGCATGTGTGCATGCCGCTTTCAACAGCGAGCGCGATCACCCGTTCTTGCTGTCGGGCACTGGACCGTTCACCAAGATGGGCCTGGACAACCCCGACACGCTGTACTTCGGTACCGTGGTCCGTCCGGGCAACGACTACGTCGTGCAGGGCACCCGGGGAACCACGACCGACCTGAGCTTCCAGCTGCTCGGCGGCGAATACACCGACGACAATGTGCCGGCCAGTGAAGCCGCCTTCGACGATCGCGAACTCGATGTTGCCGCAGATGGCAGCTTCACCTGGCGCTTTCAGCCCACGACGCCGGCGCAACTGGTGATCCGCGAGGTCTACAACGACTGGGATGCTCAGCGCGGCACCCTCTCGATCGCCCGGGTCGACACAGCGGGCACCGCGCCGCCGCCGCTGACCCGCCAGCTCATCGAGAAGCGTTATGCGGCAGCGGGAAAGCAGTTGATCAACCGGGTCAAGACCTGGCTGGCGTTTCCGCAGTGGTTCTACCTCAATCTTCCGGTCAACACCATGGTGGCGCCGCGGCTGACTCCCGGTGGGCTGGCCACCCAGTACTCGTCGGCCGGACACTACGAGTTGCGGCCCAACGAAGCCCTGGTCATCACGTTGCCGGTGACCGATGCGCCTTACTTGGGTTTCCAGCTGGGAAGCCTGTGGTACATCTCGCTGGACTACATCAACCACCAGACGTCGCTGAACGGCACACAGGCGCAAGCGGATCCGGATGGCAAGATCCGGATCGTGGTCTCCGACACCAATCCCGGCGTCACCAACTGGGTCGAGACTCTGGGCCACCGTCGCGGATTCCTACAGTTCCGGTGGCAGCGGGTGTCGCGGCAGCTGACCGAGGCGGACGGGCCGACGGTCGAGCTCGTCGATGTCGGCTCGGTGCCGGCGGTATTGCCCTATTTTGACCACAACAAGATTTCCGAAGACGGCTGGCGGGCGCGTATCGCGCAGCGGCAGCAGCAAATCGCTAACAGAATGCTGGGGTGAAGATGACCGGAATGCTTGACGGGAAAGTCGTCGTGATCAGTGGCGTCGGCCCAGGACTCGGCAGAACCCTGGCGCACCGATTCGCGTCCGAGGGCGCCGATCTGGTGTTGGTCGCACGCAGTGCGGATCGCCTCGAGGAGGTGGCTAAGGAGGTCGTCGCCACCGGGCGGCGTGCACTGGCGGTGCCGGCCGACATCACCGACGACGATCAGGTCGCCAACCTGGTGAAGGCCGCCACCGCCGAGTACGACCACATCGACGTGCTGATCAACAACGCTTTCCGGGTGCCGTCGATGAAACCGTTGGCGCAGACCACCTTTCAACATATTCGGGACGCCATCGAGCTCAGCGGGCTCGGCGCACTGCGCTTGACCCAGGGCTTCACGGCCGCGCTGGCCGAGGCCAACGGCTCGATCGTCAACTTGAATTCGATGGTGATCCGGCACTCGCAGCCCAAATACGGCGCTTACAAGATGGCCAAGGCCGCACTGCTGGCGATGTCGCAGTCGTTGGCCTCCGAACTCGGAGAGCAGGGCATCCGGGTCAACTCCGTTGCACCCGGCTACATCTGGGGCGAGACCCTGCAGAGCTACTTCGCCCACCAGGCCGGCAAGTACGGCACCACCGTCGAACAGATCTACGCCGCCACCGCGGCGAACTCCGACCTGAAGCGCCTGCCCACCGAGGACGAGGTGGCCTCGGCGGTGCTGTTCTTGGCCAGCGACCTGGCCAGCGGCATCAGCGGCCAGGTCCTCGATGTCAACTGCGGGGAGTACCACAACTGATGACAACGCGCACCGATGTCGGCACCGTCGAGGATCTGCACGCCTCGGCCACCAAGATGGTCGGCCTCGACGACTTCGGACCCGACGACGACAACTACCGTGAAGCGCTCGGCGTGCTGCTGGACTCCTACCGCAGCGAGGCCGACCTTACCGAGCTGGGCAGCAAGATGAACCGGTTCTTCCTGCGCGGCGCGCTGGTGGCCCGGTTGTTGGCGCAGGCCGGTTGGAACCAGCACCCCGAGTACGCCGACGTCGCCGTGGAGCGGCCGATCTTCGTCACCGGGCTGCCCCGCACCGGCACCACCGCGCTGCACCGCCTGTTGGGCGCCGACCCGGCGCATCAGGGCCTGGAGATGTGGCTGGCCGAGTTCCCGCAGCCGCGGCCACCGCGCGAAACCTGGGAGTCCAACCCGGTCTTTGCCCAGATGCAGGCCCAGTTCGCCCGGCATCACGAAGAGAACCCCGACTACACCGGGCTGCACTTCATGACCGCCGACGGTCTGGAGGAGTGCTGGCAGTTGCTGCGCCAGTCGCTGCACTCGGTGTCCTACGAGACCCTGGCGCATCTGCCGAGCTACTCGCGCTGGCTCTCCGAACAGGACTGGACACCGTCATATCGGCGGCATCGTCGCAACCTGCAACTGATCGGGCTCAACGACCCGGGCAAGCGGTGGGTGCTCAAGAATCCCAGTCACCTGTTCGCCCTGGACGCGATCATGGCGGTCTACCCCGATGCGCTTATCGTGCAGTGCCATCGGCCGGTAGAGACCATCTTGGCGTCGATGTGCTCGCTGGCGCAGCACACCACCGAGGGCCAGTCGAACACCTTCGTCGGCGCGCAGATCGGCGCCGACGAGATGGAGACCTGGGCCCGCGGGCTGCAGCTGTTCAACGCCCAGCGCGCCCGATACGACCAGGCGCAGTTCTGCGACATCGACTACCACGAGTTCGTCGCCGATCCGCTGGCCACCGCGGCAGGCATCTACGAACGCTTCGGCCTGCCGCTCACCGATGCCGCACGTGCGGCGATGGCCGACGACTACGCCGCGAGCAAGACGGGACCGCGCGCGCCCAAACACCATTACGCGCTGGAGGATTACGGCCTGACCACCGAGCAGGTGCGGGAGCGCTTCGCCGGCCTGTGACCTGAGCGCTCCACACCTCCCCGCGAGCAGACGCAGAATCGCACTCCACCATCTCGGTGGGTGCGATTCTGCGTCTGCTCGCGGGGGGGGGGGGCTTAGCTAGTCGATGCCGTCACCGGGCGGCGCGGCGCTGGTGGGGTCCTCGAGGTGGCCCTCGGCGACGGCGTGCCGAATGCTCTTCGCCAGTTTCGGGCAGCCGCGGCTACGGCTGCTGGGGTTGCCGGCTTCGCGTTCGGCGGCGAAGTGAGCGCACTGCTTGACCGCCGCCGAATTCCATTGCACCGAGGTGTATCCGGGCCCCAGCTTCTTCACCTCAACGGTGGCCGTGCAGTGCCGGCACTCCACCGGCATCAGACCCGAATGCAGGTAGCGATCGGTATCGCGTTCGGTCGCAGCACGAATCGCCTCATACCGTTGCGGGTCGACCGGAAACAGCGGCTGCCGCGAGTAACGAGTGTCGGGGCCCTCGTCGTCGGGGGACTCGCCGTGCTCGTCGTGGTCGTCGTGC
>Ga0182736_1003721_pt1 | contig 10056 bp, 9 predicted proteins | sample eDN5th30CKraftBY_FD_128882 | JGI IMG/M metagenome (GOLD analysis project Ga0182736, IMG submission 128882) | Enriched backyard soil microbial communities from Emeryville, California, USA - eDNA 5th pass 30_C Kraft BY (version 2) (version 2) | ecosystem: Environmental > Terrestrial > Soil >... | reverse complement strand
CTCTTCCTTCGTGAAGGAGAATGTCGCCCCCTTCATCGCGATGACGCCGGAGACTTTCTCGGGCGTCTATGCCAATGCGGTCAAGGAGACGCACTGGCTCTCCTACCCGAACTATGCGCGGCTGGTCTCCGGTTCGAGCTTTCTCAGCAGGGACTTGGCCAACGGCACGACAGACGTCTTCATCAACCTGGACCTGAAGACACTCGACGCTCACCCGGGTCTGGCGCGCACCATGCTCGGCGCGCTGCTCAACGCAGTCTACAATCACAATGGGCGTTCCAGCCAACGCACCTTGTTCCTGCTCGATGAGGTCGCCCGGCTTGGTTATATGCGCATCCTTGAGACGGCGCGCGATGCCGGCCGCAAATACGGCATCAGCCTCATTCTCCTCTTCCAGTCGATCGGCCAGATGCGCGAGACCTATGGTGGGCGGGATGCGGCAAGCAAGTGGTTTGAAAGCGCATCATGGGTGTCTTTTGCTGCCATCAACGATCCGGAGACTGCCGAATATATTTCCAGGCGCTGCGGCAACACGACAGTGGAGGTAGACCAGCTCAGCCGCTCAACGCAAAGTTCGGGCTCCTCGCGGACCCGCTCAAAACAACTTGCCGCACGTCCCCTGATCCTGCCCGACGAAGTTCTGCGCATGCGTACCGACGAACAGATCGTCTTTACTGCGGGCAACCCGCCGCTCCGCTGCGGTCGCGCGATCTGGTTCCGCCGCAGCGACATGAAGGCGCTGGTGGGAGAGAACCGGTTCCATCCGGCGTGCAGTCGCGAGAAGGATCCATCACAACGATGAATCAATCGGGGTCCATTGATTCAAACTTGGCGTTGGACCTGCGCCGGGATGCAGGCGAATCTCCCGGTCATGGACATTCCATCCGATGACATCCATCTCCACCGCATCGATCCGGCCATCAACATGCACCGGTTCTATAGCCTCAGCATCCAGCCGACGCTCTTTGGCGGTGCATCGGTCATCCGGAACTGGGGCCGCATCGGCTGCCAGGGCCAGGCCATGATCCAGACTTTCGAGGCGATCGAAGAAGCGCGCTCTGAACTCCGTCGCATCAAGTCAGCCAAGCTCCGGAAAGGCTATCGCGCTCCGGATCGAGCAAGGTGACTGGCCCCGCCTGAGCGACGGGGCCGGTCTTGCGAGCTTCAATCGCCCTTGAAGATGCGGAACCAGGTCAGGTGGAAGACGTCCTTGCGAGGTGCTTCAACCAGGGTGGCGCGGATCGGCGCCAACAGGCTTGGGTCGTCGATCTTGACGGAGAGATAATCGCGTCCCGTCTGTTCGGAGTGTTTTTCCCAGGCCGCGCCGATCTCGACATCGCCGGAGAGGACGCGGAACTGAGGGCTCTTGCCGGTGGGCTTGCGGATGCGTTCGATGGAGACATCGATGTTGAGCGTGAGGGTCCGGATCGTACCAGTGAAGCCGTTGCTGGTTGCGGTGAAGGTGCCGATGATCGCCATTTGAGGTTCCTTTCCTCTGTTCCGGCCGCGCCTTTCGCGGCCTCGATTGCTGACCGCAGGCCGGAGACGATCGGACCGCACCCGAAGGGCCGCAATGGAATGAAGGGCGCAGCCAGGCGGCTTTGTTGTTGGCGAGGAATGCGAACCTGTTCGCAGGGGAAGAAAGGCGTCTGGCTGCCGTTGCGGGCATACGATCGGGGCAAAGCCCGTGCTTCGGCCAGACAAGCCCATCGAGCGCCGCAAGAGGCGCAGAGAGGGTCGCGAAGGAAGACCGCTGCTGGCGATCAGCGCCATTTCGCGCAAGTACCGATGCCTGGTGCTTACGACCCTTACCAACTCGGCGGACCTGTCGAAGGCGGTCATATTGCTTCACCGGAGGTTGGATTATGGCAGCTCCCAAATCGAAAACTGGGGTTCGCAGCGATCCAGGCCGGAGGGCTCGAACGACTGGGAAATCGGCTCCCACAGCGGCCCTTTTCATTGGCCCGGATCAGCTCGCGTCGGATCAGTCGCCCGTGAAGCTGAAGATGCCAGCCAACGCAGCCAAAGCACTCGCCCAAAAACCCGGAAGGATAGAGGCGCTCCTGCAAGGCTATGGGGATGCTATCGCCAGCAGTCGTAAAGCTGGTCGGCGTGTCAGTTTCCGCATTGATGTCGATCCGCAAGGAGAGATCGTCGCAACGCCTTCCGAAGACGCAGTTGACGCGCCAGAACAGATGATGGAAGAAGCTGTTGCGTCGGATAGCCAACTGGAAGCGGCACTGGAGGCAGCGCGCGAGCGCGGTCGCTTGCGTGCCGCCGAGATCCTGGGTGGCGACGACATGCTGAGCGCGGATACATTCGCCAAAATGCTTGGCACAACCCGGATGACGGTGAACACAAAGCGGCAGAGTGGCCATATCCTGGGCCTCGACGGCGCAAAGCGCGGATTTCGGTTTCCGGTGTGGCAGCTTGATGCCGACGGGAAGCCCTTTGCCGAGCTTGCGATGCTGCATGAGCGTCTGGGCGGACCCTGGGCAGTTTATCGCTTCCTGGCAGCCCCATGGTGAACTGAATGGACTAACCGGCCGCCAGGCTCTTGAGCGCGGGAGGGGTAAGGCTGCGCTGGAAGCAGCTGAGAGTGTGGGAAGAGATTTCCGCTGAATGGCGAGAGGTTACCCGCATCGTCAAGTTCGATCTTTGATCGACCGGCGGATGCTTAGCCTCGCAACGGAAGATTGAAAGTGTTGTCGTGACCATACGTGGCTCCAACTGCACGGTGGGTGACCATAGCCACCCACCAACGGGCTGCGCCTAGTCTTCCTCCTCCTGCCAGGCGAGCAGCCAGTTTGCTGCTTCGGAAGCCTTGGCAGCCGCGGTGAAGACGGCCTTCTTGTCGGATTTCAGCACGCCAAGCCAGGTCTTGACGTAGCGGGCGTGGTCCTGGCGCAGCTCGCGCGAGATCCCGAGTTCAGCGCAGAGGAAGGCCGAGCCCAGCTCGGCGATCAGTTCTTCCATGGCGTAGGATTTGGAGCCGAACCGGCCCGACAGGTCGCGATCAAGCCGGCCCTTGGCGCCGGACCAGTGTGTTAGCTCGTGGCAGAGCGTAGCGTAGAAGGCTTCGGCAGGTGAGGATACATCTGACCCGGTGAAACGGCAGCGGTCTGGCATCAGGATCACGTCTGCGGATGCCTGGAAGCAGGCTGTGTCACCGCCGTCTTGGACACGGGCGCCCGTTGCCTTGACGAAGCGCTCGGCGCGTTCGATCGGGTCGAACAGCGGGATGCTCGGGACATTCTCCTCAGGAATGGCTGTAAATCCGTTGACCTGGGCGGCGTTGAAGACGTAGGTTGCCCGTGCGATTGTGCGTTCGCGCCTGGTGTCGCCATCTTCATCGCTGTCATCGACGACGATCGGCTTGTAGAAGATGACGAGCGAGGATTTTTCGCTCCTGCGGACCTGACATCCCTGCGCCTGCCATTGCCGGTAGGTGCCCCAGATATTCGAGCTATAGCCGTTAGCAAGGCTGCTGATCCAGAGTGTCAGGATGTTGACGCCATTGTAGGCCTTGCGCGTGGCGATGTTCACCGGCCGGCCGAGCTTGCCGGAATGCCCGCTGACCCAGGGCAGGCAGAACTCGCCTGCGGTTTCGATGGCATCGATGATGCGGTTGGTGATTTCCTGATGAACGTCGAAGCCTGTGCGGGACGCCATTTGTCTCTCTCCTTCTGCCAGGTTCCGACCGCGACCATCGCGGCCTGATGGCATCCGCAGGAGACAGGGCGCGCGAGCCCCTGCACCCGAAGGGCGGGCAGAGCGCAAAGACGGCGCAAGCCGTTGCAGGGGGTCGCGCGTTCTGTCAGGAAGCCAGCAACAAAGGCGTGATGGCGCGAACCCGGACCTTGGCTGGACAGGAGGGAGTGGAGAAGCCGAATGGGTGGAGCGCTCTGGCAGCCAACGCAGTGTGATCCGAGACGGACCATCTAACGATCAGTTCAATCGGCTGGCCACTCCCGGGTTCCTGAGCCGCTCGCGAGTGCGAACGGTCGGCTTGCCGGTAAGCGCGCGGCCGAAGCCGTGAAGACGGCGATGCTGTGGTGTCGGCTGCAGCCCGCGAAGCGGAAAGTATCGCCGGATGACGAGATCAAGGCAGAGATGAGTCCCTAGAGTGCGCGATCAGCGTTTCTAAAGCTGTTCTTTCGATGCTGGAAGGGTCGTTTCAGCCGGTTTGCACCTCCAATGGTGGGCAACGTTCTCATCCCCACATGGCAGATTGAACAACGAACCGGCGTTGACACCTCCGGCTAAATTCGGCACAGTTCATATCTATGAAGCTTGTTCATGTATGAGAACAATCCATGCCAAAGTCGTCGCTCCGTGTGATAGATATTCTGGAGACGCTTGCGTCCGCCGGCGAGCCGATGTCTCACACGCAGCTCGCAACCACCCTCGGCATCCCGAAGAGTAGCCTTTCAGCGCTTCTAAGAGATCTGGAACAACGTGGATTTGTCTTTCTGGATGCGACAAACCACTATGTTGTGGGCTCAGCAGTTCTTGGTCTTGCGCGAGCGTTCGTGGAAAGACTTGATATTGTCAGGTTTGGCCGCCCCATAATTTCGCAGATCGTTGCTCGAGTTGATGAAGCAACGGCACTGGCCCTGATTGACGGTGACCAAGCCGTTGTCGTTGCGCAAGAAACTTCGAGTCGGCTGGGCTCTCCTCAGACGATGACACTTGGACAACGGGCACCACTCAGCACTACGTCTGCCGGTAAAATCATGTTGGCGTTTCTTCCGCAGGAGGAGCGAGATCGTCGCATGACGTCGATGGAGTTGCCGCGGATGGCTCGCAACTCGATCACTGATCGAGAAGCGCTTGCGCACGAAATCCAGAATATCCGTGAAAATTATCTGGCTTACAGCCGTGAAGAGGCGATTGACGGCATCATCGCGGTGGGAGTTCCAGTCTGGGGTGCTGGAGGTGAGGTTGTGGCTGCGCTGAGTACAGCATCGCCTGTACATCGGTTTACGCCGGAAGCCGAACTAGAGATAGTCGCTGCTTTGCGCAGTGGAGCGGAGCGGCTGACTATCAGCCTCGGAGGTAAGTTCAAGAGAGCAGCCTGAATGTGGGCGCTGCAAGAGTTGGGAGGATACCATGCACGCACTAACGACCCTGAAACTTCTCATTAGCGCCTCACTGCTGATGTGCGCACTGCCAGCCAGCTCGGAAGGGAGCTGGAAGCCGGGCGACTCGTATACATTCTCCGTTGCTGGATCTCAGCCCCAGCAATCGATCTATTCAGTTGGTGTCGCACACAAGCAGCTGATTGAGGCTGCTATACCCGGAATTAACATCAACGTGATGGCAACACAGGGTGGTGCTGAGAATGTTGAGTTGATCATTCTTGGTGAAGCAAACATGGCGAATGCCAACTCGATCGCGGCAATCGCTGCGGATCGAGAGACGGCGCAATTCGAGGGACAGGGTACAAAGGGGAAGGTTCTGGGGTTCTTTCCTGGCTATACTTCGGAGTTGGGTGCCGTTGTCTTGGCGAGCAGCGACATACACACGTTCCGGGATCTTGTCGGGAAAGCGATCGCACTAGGGCCAGTTGGATCTGGCGCCGAGGCAACCCTAACCAATGCGCTGAAGACGATCGGGTTGAACGACAGCGATTTTGCGCGGGTTCAACGTGCCGCGCCAGCTCAGGGTTTCTCTTCGCTCGCATCTGGGCAGGTTGACGCTGTGGTCTGGGGTACCGCGCATCCCGCAGGCATATATCTGGAGAACCAGAGCACCCAAAACCTCCGATTTATCCCCTTCGATGAGGCAGACCTCGAGAAGATCGCGTCTGACATGCCGGGTCATCATGCGGGAGAACTCCGCCCTGGCACATACAAGGGACAGGACCAGGCAGTGCAGTGGATCGGCGGTTCTACTCACTTCTGGATCTCCAGTGAGGTACCCGAAGCCCTGGTCTACGAGATGGTCAAGGTGCTTTGGGAAAATCGAGAGAAGCTAGTGGAAGCCCATTCCTCACAGGCCTTCATTGATGAAGCCTTGGTTCAGCAGCAGGACGGACTCGTGCGGTTCCATCCTGGTGCCCGCCGCTACTTTGTGGAGCAGGGAATACTCGCAGACTAGTGCAGTCAGTTGTGGGAGGAGATTATAAGGTATGCTCAAGCGGAAGCTATCCGGCATTGATGCGGTTGTATTCATAGCGCTCTCGTTGGTGCTGATTGCAGGCCAGTTCTGGTTCCTTTATTTGCGGCCGATCAGTCCGCTTCTGCATGGGCAGCTATTCTTGGGTAGTCTGCTTTCCCTAACCTTTCTGTTTGTAAAGTCTTCTCCCTCATCCAGCGATCGCATCCCATGGTACGACTGGAGCTTGGCTCTTCTTGGGATGATACCTGCACTATGGGCGGCGCATGATTTCGATGCGTTTGTGCGCCGCTCGGCTTTCACTCAGCCGGCAGATATCTGGATGGCAGCTCTACTGATCATCGTATTGCTGGAGGCCTGCCGTCGCACTATAGGGCCGGTGCTCCCGATACTGGCGATCCTTTTTCTAGGCTACGCGCTATCCGGAAACATCAGCTTCTTTGCTGATATCGGCATGCCTATCGTAAGCCTACGAAGGCTGGCCGGTACACTCTACATCATGGAGCTTGGGATCTTCTCGGAGGCCGTTCAGGTGGCCGTACGGTGGATCTTCATATTCCTGCTGTTTGGCACGTTCCTCCTGCTTGCTGGCGGTCAGCAGTTCTTCTCAGAATTAGGTAACTCGCTCAACCGGCGTCGTAAAGGCGGCCCTGCATACGTGGCGATAACGTCATCTGCCTTGTTCGGGATGCTTTCGGGCTCGAATATGGCAAATGTAATGACTACGGGCCAGTTTACGATCCCCCTCATGAAACAGGCTGGCTATCCTGCCCGTACCGCCGCAGCCATCGAAAGCGTAGCCTCAACGGGTGGGGCGCTTACGCCGCCGATCATGGCCGCCGGGGCTCTAATCATGGCCGAATTCACAGCGCGGCCCTACTTCGACATCATAACTGCAGCAATCATCCCATCGGTACTCTTCTATCTTGGGCTGACGATTTATGTGATGGGAATTACAAACAAGCTTGATATCAGGTTGGTTGAAGTTGATCCGGGTGCAGACCGAAAGGGCATCAAGAGGTTGCTTCTCGAGAATTGGCCAATCTTGCTATCGCTCTTCTGGCTTGTTTTCCGCATTGCCACCTTCTATCCAGTTGAGCGCGCAGGTCTTGAAGCTATCGTTCCCCTCTTCATTGGCGCTGTCATCCACCATCGCGATGCGCTTACCCCGCGTGAGCTTTACGCAAAATTGGAAGGCTTCGTCGGCTCACTGATCGATGTGGGCGTTGCCTGCGCAGCCTCTGGTGTGCTTATCGGCGTCATCCTCCTCACGGGCGTCGGCATCGAGCTGTCCCGATTCATGGTGTCGCTTGGACAGGACAGTCTGCTACTTGCGCTGACGCTGACCATGGTTGTGACAATTGTACTGGGTATGGGCGTTCCGGGAATTGCAGCGTACGTGATTGCAGCTGCCGTCGTGGCTGCGCCCCTGACACAATTGGGTGTTCCGCCCATTGCGGCCCACCTGTTCATCTTCTACTTCTCGCTCTTTGCTGGCCTTACCCCACCGGTTGCACTTACCGCGTTTGCAGCCGCGGGCATAGCCAAGTCTCCGCCATTCACGACCGGGGTCTACTCAATGTTGATGGCGCTCCCGGCATATCTGGTGGCTTATGCGTTTGCTATAGAACCCGCACTTTTGTTCGAAGGCGGAACTGCCGGCACGATTGTATACCAGACCGTATTGGCAGTGCTTGGTGTATCAATTTTCGCGGCAGGATCCTCCGGATATCTTTCACGCCCCTTGAGCGTCGGAGAGCGCATCGGAGCTTGCATTATCGGCGCCGCGTTCATCTACCCATCGGCCTACGCCGACATACTCGCAAGTGGACTGGCATTGTCATTCGCCGCGTACCTCTACTTCACGGGTCGTGGGACGAACAGAGGCAATGCACCGGCAATATCCGAGCCTATGGACCAAAATGAAATAACCACGAAGAGGAAGGCATGACACAGACAATGAAATCGCCATTTGCAATCAGTATAAACGACGTCCCTGAAACTGTTCTCGTACCCGCAAAGTATCTCTCTGGTGGTTCTGTGGGTGCCAAAATTGCCTACGGCAAGGAGTCAAGCATCATGGTTGCCACGCGGCAGCCTGGCTATCACTCCAAGCCGCATAAGCACGATTCTGAGCAGCTCAACTACATGATGGCTGGCGAAGCGTATGTCTTCATCGGCGACGAGATTGTCTATGCGCGGGCAGGTGACATCGTTCGCATTCCCCGAAATGTCATTCACTGGTCTTGGGTGCAGGGCACTGAACCCTGCACGATGATAGAGATGCACACACCTTCTTTGGTCGGCGATCCGGGAGTGCTGGACACTGCCGTTCCGCTGCTCACCGAAGAGGAAAAGGCTGATGGGTTCAGCTCGGTGCCGAGCGAGTACCTTCTTGATTTTGACCCGGCGCCTTACGAAGCCAGGATTCTCCCCAAGGAATAAGGCCAGTGCCGCCACGGCAATGGGTTCAAGACAAGCTGCGTGGGTGGACCGTGCGTCCACCCTCACAATGGAGAGGAAAGAAATGGCTGCTAAGAACCAGAAGGTCATAATCACCTGTGCTATTACGGGCGGCATTCACACGCCGACGATGTCCGACGCACTTCCTCTAACTCCGGAGGAAATAGCATCTCAATCCATTGATGCGGCGGAGGCAGGTGCATCAATATTGCATCTGCATGCCCGCGATCCGCTGACCGGCAAGCCAACGCCTGACCCTGAGGTGTTCATGCAGTTTCTGCCGCGGATCAAGGAGCGGACTGACGCTGTGGTCAACATTACCACCGGGGGCGGGATGGGAATGACCATAGAGGAGCGGTTGGCAGCCGCATTGCGCGCAGAACCAGAACTTTGCTCACTCAACATGGGATCCATGAACTTCGCACTTCACCCTGTCGCTGAGCGATATTCTAAGTGGAAGCACGACTGGGAACGCCCATACCTGGCTAACACGGACGATTTCATCTTCCGCAATACATTCAGGGATATCGGCCGCATTCTGCAGATGCTCGGCGAAGGCTGCGGCACCCGCTTTGAACATGAGTGCTACGATATCGGCCACCTTTACAACCTCGCGCATTTCGTCGATGCGGGTCTTGTCAAACCGCCGTTCCTGGTTCAATCAATCTTCGGCATCCTTGGAGGTCTGGGCGCGGACCTAGAGAATGTCGCTTTTGCGAAGCAAACAGCTGATCGGCTATTTGGAAACGACTATGTTTGGTCCGTACTGGCGGCTGGCCGTCACCAAATGCCTTTCGTCACACATGGGGCACTTTTAGGCGGGCATGTTCGCGTAGGCTTAGAGGATTCGCTCTATCTCTCCAAAGGGAAGCTGGCCACGTCGAACGCTGAACAGGTGACTAAGGTGCGTGGTATCCTTGAGGCATTGGGGTATGAGATTGCTACCCCGGCTGATGCCCGGGAAATGCTCGTCCTTAAGGGTAGCGATTTGGTCAAGTTCTAGGCGTGTCGGCCGTATCGGCCTCACGCTTCTCGGACGCAGGTGAAGTCGCTTTACACGTCATAGCCGGCCCCATCACCGCCGAAGCCTCCAAGGGAGGGTGATTGTCGAACCCAGCTCACACCGCATCGGCAGTCAGGATCGCCTACCGTAATCCCGGTTCTGTGATTGATACAAACACCCCTCCCTACCCTTCAGGTACAGTATTCCGATTGGGGCGGTTACAACTGAAAACGCCGCCCACTCCAAACATGTCGATGCCATAGCCGCGGTCTTGTTTTCTGTAAGCGCGAATTTCTGTGCACCTTCTGAAGCGCAGTGCTCTGATGCATGAAGTGTCCACCAAAAACAGGTGGACACCAAATCATGGACGATACTCCTAAACTGCAGGTGCGGCTTGTTGGCCGCGACGGCCGCCGTCGATATGACCCTGCCTCCCGAGATCGGCTTGTCGCAGCGTGTTTAGAGCCCGG
>Ga0182736_1003719_pt1 | contig 10060 bp, 8 predicted proteins | sample eDN5th30CKraftBY_FD_128882 | JGI IMG/M metagenome (GOLD analysis project Ga0182736, IMG submission 128882) | Enriched backyard soil microbial communities from Emeryville, California, USA - eDNA 5th pass 30_C Kraft BY (version 2) (version 2) | ecosystem: Environmental > Terrestrial > Soil >... | reverse complement strand
TCTCCCACGGGCTTGGTGTCCCAAAGGTGCTGCGGTCTCTCATCCGCCACCGCAATCGGCAGTACAACGCCAATCCCGGGCAAAGGGAAGTTACAAAGGTGCCGGCAGGCGGATGAGGGGCAATCCCGGCCTCACTCCGCCGGTACGCCCGCCCCGGTGAAGAGCGGCACGAGCTCGGTGATGTCGTTGAGGCAATAGTCCGAGGCGGCGGAGAGGGATTCGCGCGAGCCGGTGCCGGTCAGCACGGCGACGGTGAGGCCGGCGCCGGCGGCGCGGCCCATGTGCAGGTCGTGGTTGTTGTCGCCGACGACGGCGACCTGGTGCGGCTCGAGGCCCGTCGCCGCGCAGAAGCCGAGCACCATGCCGGGCTCCGGCTTGACGCCGAAGCCGCTGTCGTAGCCGGCGACATAGTGCAGGTAATCGGCAAAGCCGAAGCGCTGCGCCGTCGCGCGGATCGAGGCCTCGTTGTCGCTGGAGGCCACGCCGAGGCGATAGCCGCGGGCATGCATGGTGGCGAAGAAGCCCGCAAGGTCCGTGACGGCGACGGCAAGCGCTGCGGAATTGGCGAAGAGCCCGTCGAAGAGTTCGGCCAGCGCCTCGACCGAAAAGGGCGCGCCCGCGGCGACCAGCCCCTCGGCGATCTCCACCGTGTTGCCGGCGGCCAGCAGGCTGTCCGGCGTGACATAGCCGGTGTCCGGGTCCATGCCGCCCGCGACCAGCAGGCGGCGCGACAGGTCCTCGTCGCCGCCGGCGGCGATGCGGGCGAGCTCGTAGTTCACCGGCACCCAGCTCCTTGCATAGTCGAGGAGCGTTCCGTCCTTGTCGAAGAGGATGCCGGAGATCGTCGCTGCCTCGGTCATGGCTGCTCCTTCAGGAGGTCTGGCGCGGATGGAGCCGCGCCTTCACGGTAAGCGGGTTGATATAGGGCTCCAGCCCCTTGACGGTCGCGCGCAGAGCCCCGCGCATCTCCTGCACGGTCTCCTGCCCCGCGTCGATCATCTGGCGGCGCATCTCGTCGTGGTTGAGGAGATAGTGCACGCCCTTGGCCAGCATCTCGACGTCGCGCACCATCTTGGCGCTGCCGTTGCGGGCGAGCTGCTGGTAGGCCTCGCGGAAATTCTGCACGTTGCCGCCCGAAAGGATGGCGCAGCCGAGCATGGCCGGCTCCAGCGGGTTCTGCCCGCCTTCGGCGAAGAGCGAGCGGCCGACGAAGGCGATCTCCGTCATGCGCAGGTAAAGTCCCATCTCGCCGATCGTGTCGCCGAGGAAGATATCCGTCTCGGGCGTCAGCGGCTCGCCGGAGGTGCGGCGCACGACCTTGAGCCCGCGCGCGGCGAGCATGTCGGCGACGGCATCGCTGCGCTCGGGATGGCGCGGCACGATGATGGTGAGGAGGCCGGGCGTGCGCTCCTTGAGGGCGCGGTGCACGTTGCCGGCGGCCGCCTCCTCACCCTCGAAGGTGGAGATGGCCGCCCAGGTGCGCCGGCCGGCGATCTGGTCGAGATAGGTTTTCAGCACCACAGGATCGGCGGGCGGGGCGTCCGTATCGACCTTGAGGTTGCCGGAGACCATGACGGGCAAGGCGCCGAGCGTGCGGAAACGATCCGCATCGATCTCCGACTGGGCGATGACCAGCGCGAAATTCTCGAAGAGCGCGTCGGCGAAGGCATGGCGGCGCTTCCAGCGCGGGAAGGAACGGTCGGAGATGCGGCCGTTCACCAGAACCTGCGGGATATGGCGCTTGCCGAGCTCCAGGATGGTCATCGGCCAGATTTCGGACTCGGCCATGATCGCGAGGTCCGGGTGCCAGTATTCGAGGAAGCGGCTGATCGCCGGCTTCAGGTCGAGCGGCACGAACTGGTGGATGACGTCGGAGCCGAGCCGGTCGCGCACCACCTTGGCCGAGGTGACGGTGCCGGTGGTGAGCAGCACGGCGATGCCGCGCCGGCGCACTTCCTTGACGAGCGGCACGATGGAATTGGTCTCGCCGACGCTTGCGGCATGGAACCAGACGAGCGGGCCGGCCGGCCGCTCGACGCCGGCCACGCCATAGCGTTCGCGGCGGCGGGCGCGGTCTTCCTTGCCCTTGGCTGCGCGCAGCGCGATGTAGGGGCCGACGACCGGATAGAGCGCGACGCCGCCCCAGCGGTAAAGCGACAGCGCTAAACGGGCGAGCCGGCTGCTCATGGGCAGGGCACCTTCGTCTTAGCGCTCGGGCGGTCGAGGATCATGGGGTCCGGTCTTTCTGTCCGGCGCGGAAAGGCCGCGCGGGACGGACGGTCAGCCGTTCTTCGGGTCCAGGAGACGGTGCATGTGGACGATGAAATAGCGCATGTGCGCATTGTCCACGGTCTGCTGCGCCTTGCCCTTCCAGGCGACGAGGGCGCTGGCGTAATCCGGGTAGATGCCGACGATGTCGAGCTTGTCGAGGTCGCGGAACTGGACGTCCGTGAGGGTCTTCAACTCGCCGCCGAAAACGAGATGGAGAAGCTGTTTCGGTTCGATCGATTCGGTCATGTTTCTCTCTTTTGTTCTTGCGCAATTCCGGAGGGGAAACCGGGTCCCACTTTCCCGGGAATTGCCTGTTATGCCGATTTCGGCAGACGGTTTGCGGTATTCCGCGGGAAAGGTCAATGGCCGGAAAGGTGCCGCGCGGCCTCGACAAGCCCGGAAAGCCGGGCGCTGCCCGCCGCGCACAGCGTCTCGTGGCTGACGGTCGGCCGGTTGTAGGAAAGCGGGGCGCCGTCGAGCGTCACGAGCCCCCCGCCGGCGCGCGAAAGGATGAGGTCGGCGGCCGCCAGGTCCCAGTCGTGCGAATTGCGCTTGACGAGTGTGGCGTCGATCCGCCCGTCCGCCACCATGGCGAGGCGGTAGGCGAGCGAGGGCACATGGGAGATGCGCTGGACGCCGCCCGCCATGTTCGGTTCGAGGCCGTGCGCCATGTCCTCGGCCGCGGCGATGCGGATCGGCCGGCCGGCATCCGGCTCGCTTGCCGAAACGGGCCTGCCGTTCTTGAGGGCGGGCCCGTCCGCGGCGGCGGTGAAAAGCTCGTCGAGCGAGGGGGCGAAGAGCACGCCCGCCACCGGCCGGCCGCGATGGACGACCGCCGCGCTGACGCACCAGATGTCCTTGCCGGCGATGAAGGCGCGCGTGCCGTCGATGGGGTCGATGACGAAGACGGTCTCGCAGTCGAGCCGCGCCGCGTCGTCGTCGGTCTCCTCCGAGAGCCAGCCGTAGTTCGGCCTTGCGGAGAGCAGTTCCTTCTTGAGGATGTCGTTGGCGGCGAAATCGGCCGCGCTCACCGGCGAGCGGCCTTCGTTCTTCCACCAGACTTCCGGCCCCTTGCGGAAGAAATCGAGCGCCCTTGCGCCGGCAAGCCGCGCCGCGCCGGTAAGAAGATCGAGATCGGCGGTCCAGGCGGCAGCGGCATCGGGCATGGTCTTACTTCCCGGCCAGCGTCATGCCTTCGACGGCGAGCGTCGGGGCGGCCACGCCGAAGGAACGGTCGATGTCGTTCGCCGGCGTGATGCGCAGGAACATGTCGGCAAGGTTGGAGGCGACGGTGACCTCCGAGACGGGGAAGGTCAGCTCGCCGTTCTCGATCCAGTAGCCCGACGCGCCGCGGCTGTATTCGCCCGTCACCATGTTGACGCCCTGGCCGATCAGTTCGGTGACGTAGAAACCGTTACCGACGGAGCGGATCAGCTCTTCCGGCGAGATGTCGCCCGGCTCCAGCGCGAGGTTGGTCGAGGCGGGCGTCACGGACGTGCCGCCGCGCACGCCGCGGCCGTTCGTCGTAAGGCCGAGTTCGTTGGCGGTGGAGGTGGAGAGGAACCAGTGCTGCAGCACGCCGTCCTCGATCATCGCGAGGCGCCTGCCGGTGACGCCCTCGCCGTCGAAGGGGCGCGAGGAGGGGCCGCGCACGATCAGCGGATCGTCGGTGACGGAAAGGCCGGCCTTCAGCACCTGCTTGCCCATCCTGTCGCGCAGGAAGCTGGTCTTGCGCGCGACGGCCGCGCCGTTGATGGCGCCGGCGATATGGCCGGCAATGCCGCGCGCCACGCGCGGGTCGAAGACGACCGTGACGTTCTTCGCCGTCGGCACCTGGCGCGGGTTGAGGCGGCGCACCGCACGGGCGGCGGCCTCGCGGCCGATCTCCTCGCTTGCGCGCAGGTCCGCGAAATAGAGCGCCGAATCGAAGTCGTAGTCGCGCTCCATCTTCGTGCCCTCGCCGGCGATCACGCTGACGGAGCGGCCGAAGCGGCTGGCGCTGTAGGCGCCGGAAAAGCCGTGCGAGGTGGCGAGCACCAGCCCGCCCATGCCGGCCGAGGCGCCCGCCCCGCCGGAATTGGTGACGCCGGAAACGGCAAGCGCGGCGGCTTCCGCAGCAAGCGCGGCTTCCGTCAACTGGTCGGCGGAGACTTCGGTCGGGTCGTAAAGCTGAAGGTCCGGCCAGTCCTTCGCAAGGTCGGCTTCGGCGGCGAGCGTCGCATAGGGGTCCTCCGGCGAGGCCTTGGCCATGGCGACGGCGCGCTCGGCGAGCACCTTGAGGTCGAAGCCGGGATTGGCCGAGACGCTGGCGACGCGCCTGCCGACGAAGACGCGCAGCGAGAAGTCGTCGCTCTCGGAGGCTTCCGTGCCCTCGACCTTGCCGAGCCGCACGCTGACGGAGGAGGAGCGGCCCCGCACGACCACCGCATCGGCCGCGTCGGCCCCGGCCTCCCTCGCCCGGTCGATGAGCTCGCCGGCGCGCGCGAGAAGGCTTGCGGTTTCGATCGTCTCAGACATGACTTGGCCTTTCTTTGCTGCCCCATTTATTGTGCACCGTGACGGGCATCAAGGGCCACGCGCCTTTTTTGCCCTGCCACCGGCCCGAAGCATGGTAAGCCTTCCCGATGACCTATACCCACAGCTCCTACAACGAAGTGCTCCTGATGCTCGGCGGCGCGCTTCTTGCCGCCCCGATCTTCAAGCGGCTGGGGCTCGGCACCATTCTCGGCTACCTCGCCGCGGGCGTGGTGATCGGCCCGATCCTCCACCAGATCCGCGACGGCGAGGAACTGCTGGGCGTCGCCGAGCTCGGCGTCGTCTTCCTGCTCTTCCTCATCGGGCTGGAGCTGAAGCCATCGCGCCTCTGGGCCATGCGGCGCGATATCTTCGGCCTCGGCATCGCGCAGGTGACGGTCACCGGCCTCATCCTTGCCGGGCTTACGCTCTCCTTCGGGCTGGAGGAATGGGACGGGGCGCTCATCATCGGCTTCGGTCTCGCGCTTTCCTCCACCGCCTTCGCCATGCAGATCCTCGACGAGCGCGGCGACATCAACACGCGCTACGGCCAGCGGGCCTTTTCCATGCTGCTGCTGCAGGACCTCGCCATCGTGCCGCTGCTCGCGCTGATCCCTCTCCTTGCCGAGCAGAAGCCGGAGGACACGACCAGCGCCTTCGAGGATTTCGCCATCGCGCTTGCCGCCATCACGGCGCTCCTCGTCGCCGGCCGCTACCTGCTCAACCCGCTTTTCCGCGTCATCGCCCGCACCGGCGCGCGCGAGGCAATGATCGCCGCCGCGCTCTTCGTCGTGCTCGCCGCCGCCATGCTGCTGCAGCTTGCCGGCCTCTCCATGGCCATGGGCGCCTTCCTTGCCGGGGTGCTGCTCGCCGATTCTTCCTACCGCCACGAATTGCAGGCGGACGTGGAGCCTTTCCGCGGTATCCTGCTCGGCCTCTTCTTCATGGCCGTGGGCCTGTCGCTCCATCTCGACGACATCTTCTCGCACTGGCTGACGGTGCTGATCGCAACACCCGCCGTCATGCTGATCAAGAGCTTCGTCATCTACGCGCTCTGCCGCCTCACCGGCTCGCCGCACAACGATGCGGTGCGCATCGCGCTCGTCCTGCCGCAGGGCGGCGAATTCGGCTTCGTGCTCTTCACGGCGGCGGCGGCCGGCGGCATCTTCTCCAACGGGCTCGCCTCGCTGCTGATCGCCGTCGTCACCATCTCCATGGCGCTGACGCCGATTGCCGCCGCGCTCTCGCGCTTCCTCCTGGTCGAGGACCCGGAGGAGGAGATGGAGGAGGACTTCGAGGGCGCGGGGGCGGACGTGCTGATGATCGGCTTCTCGCGCTTCGGCCAGATCGCCGCGCAGATCCTGCTGGCCGGCGGGCGCGAGGTGACCATCATCGACCATTCGACGGACCGCGTGCGGCAGGCGGCGAATTTCGGCTTCCGCATCTATTTCGGCGACGGCACGCGCAAGGACGTGCTGCGCGCCGCCGGCATCGAGCGCGCCAAGATCGTCGCCATCTGCACGCAGGGCAAGGCCGCGACGGACCGCATCGTCGACCTCGTGCAGTCCGAATATCCGAACGCCACGCTCTTCGTGCGCTCCTACGACCGGGTGCACACGCTGTCGCTGCGCGCCCGCGGGGTGCAGCACGAGGTGCGCGAGACCTTCGAATCCGCCCTCGTCTTCGGCCGGGAGACGCTGGAGGAACTGGGCGTGAAGCCCGACGACGCGCTGGCCATCAGCGACGACATCCGCCGCCGCGACCTCGCCCGACTGGAGCTCCAGGCCGTCGAGGGCATCAGCGCGGGACGGCACATGCTGCATTCCAAGCCGGTGAGCCCCGAGCCGCTGCTGAAGCCGAAGAAGAAGACGCAGAGCGAGGCGGAGGAAGAGGAGAGCGCTTGAGGGGTAGCGTCTGCCGCGCCCCCTCTGCCCTGCCCGCTACGGCAGCGCAGAGAACGCGGCATCGAGCGCCCGCTTCAACTCTTCCCGCACACCGGCGGAGGCCGCCAGCACCTCTTCCGCCTTGATGAAATCCATCACGCGGAAACGGCCGACCTCCGGGCGCAGGTAGATATCCGGCGCGCCCTTCTCCAGCTTCAGCGCGACGATGGAGCGCATGGTGAGCTGGGTGGCGCCGTAGAGGCTGTCGATGCCGTTCGGCACTTCCGCCGTGCCGGCGGGCGGCTGGCCGATGACGTCGATGCCGATGGCGATATCCGCCTTGCCGGCGAGATGGTCGAAGGGCACGGGGTTCCACAGGCCGCCGTCGATCATCACCCGGCCGTCGAGGAGCACCGGGCGGAAGATCGCGGGCAGCGCCGCGGAGGCGGCAAGCGCCGGCAGGAGCGGCCCCGCCTCGCAGACGCATTCGCACTGGGCGTAATAATCCGAGGCGATGACCTTCAGCGGGATTTCAAGGCCCTCGAAGGTCTCCGGCAGGCGCTCCGGCAGGAAGGCCTTCAGCACCCGCTCCAGATTGAACTGCCCGAGGCGGAAGCCGCCCGCCACCATCTCGGAAAAGCCGGCCGGACGCAAGCTCCACAGCCGGTTGGCGATGTGGCGCGGCTGGCCGATGGTCGCCAAAGTATGCTCGCGGATCTCCCGGCCCGACATGCCCGCCGCCATGGCCGCACCGAGGATGGCGCCGATGGAGGCGCCGGCGATCAGCACCGGGCGGATGCCGAGCTCGTCCAGCACCTCGATGACGTGGATATGGGCAAGACCCCGCGCCCCGCCGCCGCCGAGCGCAAGGGCGACCTTCGGGCCGGAGGGCCGGCGTTCAGGGGATACGAGGGCGTCGGTCATCGCGGACCTCCTCGGGCGGGCGGAACTCAGCCGGCCCGGTAGCGATAGAAATGCATGCGCGTATCGCCGAAGGTGCGGACCTCGAGGGGCTCGAAACCATCGACGGCGGCAGGCTGAATATCGGCGCGCTCCTCGAGGATCGCAAGGGCGCCGCCGACGAGGAAGCCGCCGCGCGCCGCCGCATCAAGCGCCTTCTCGCCGAGACCCTTCGCATAGGGCGGATCGGCGAAGAGGACATGGAACGGCTCCATGGTGCCGACCGCGCCGAGCGCCGTCGCATCGCGCCGGAATATCTTGGCGCGGCCGATCACGCCGAGCGCCTCGATGTTGGAATGGAGAAGCCCCCTGCCCTCGACGCCCTGCTCGACGAAGAGCACGGCGCGCGCGCCGCGCGACAGCGCTTCGAGGCCGACCGCGCCGGTGCCGGCGAAAAGGTCGAGCACGCGCGTGCCGTCGAGCGCGCCCGGATAGGCGTGGGAGAGGATGTTGAAGAGGCTTTCGCGCGTGCGGTCCGAAGTCGGGCGGATGGCGTCCGACTTCGGCGTTGCGAGCGCGCGGCCACGGAATTCACCCCCGACGATCCGCACGGCGCGTTATTTCCCCTTGCCGCGCGGACGGCTGCCGCCGGCCGGCCGGCCACCGCCGGGCCTTGCGCCGCCGGGTTTGCCACCGGAGGGACGACCGCCCGGCTTGCCGCCGAAGGATTTTCCGCCCGGTTTTCCGCCGAAGGGTTTCCCGCCGAAAGGTTTGCCGCCGTCGCGGCGCGGCGGGCGGTCGCCGAAGGAGCGTTCGCCTTCCGCGCGCGGCTTGCGGTCGCCGCGGGGCGGACGGTCGCCGAAATCGCGGGGTGCGCGCTCGTCGCCGGCGCCGGAGCGCTTGCGGGCGAAGCCGCCGCGGCCGCCCTCGTCGCGGTCGCGCTTTTCCGGCTCGGCGGCGCGAATCCACTCGCCGTCCTCGTCGCGCGTCTTCAGGATGCGCGGCTTGTCGTCCCTGCCGCCGGCGGGTCCGCGGGCGCCGGCCTTACGGTCCGGGTCGAACTTCTGGGCCGAGCGGGTGAGCGCGCCCTCGGCGGTGCGGCCGTAGCGCTTGGTCTTCGGCGCGCCGTCCGGGCGCTCGCGCGGCGCGCGCTTTTCGCCTTCGGCGGCCTCGGCCTTCTTCTCGGCGACCGGGCGGGCGCCCGGGGCCATCCAGACATTGGACTTGCGGGCGCGCCCGCCGGGCTCGCGCTTGGGCCGGGCCTCGAAACGATCGTCGTCGCGGTCATGGCCGCGGTCGCGCGGGCCCCCGCGCGGCTTGTCGGAGAAACGGTCGTCGCGCTTCGTATCGAGGCGCGCGCGGGCGTTCTCGCGCCGGTCAGCCGGCTTTTCGCTGCGGGCGGGCCGGTCGTCGCTGCGGGGCTTGCGCGCAGGCGCCTCCGCCTCTTCCTCCTCGGCCTTGCGGTCGAAGAGCGGGGCATCGAAATTCGCCCCGGATTCCTCGATGAGGCGCGGGCCGAGCTGGTCGCGGAGCGTGCGGCCGCGGATCTCCTGGGCATGGCCCTCCGGCAGTTCGCCGAGCTGGAAGGGGCCGTAGGAGATGCGGATCAGGCGGTTCACGTCGAGGCCGAGCGCGCCGAGCACGTTCTTGACCTCGCGGTTCTTGCCTTCGCGGAGGCCGAGCGTCAGCCAGACGTTGGAGCCCTGCACCTTGTCGAGCGTCGCGTCGATGGCGCCGTAGAGCACACCGTCGACGGCGATACCCTCTTTCAGCTTGTCAAGGTCGGCCTGCTCGATCTTGCCGTGGGCGCGCACGCGGTAGCGGCGCAGCCACCCCGTCGTCGGCAGCTCCAGCATGCGGGCAAGGCCGCCGTCGTTGGTCAGCAGCAGCAGGCCTTCGGTGTTGATGTCGAGGCGGCCGATGGACATGACGCGCGGCAGGTCCTCGGGAAGGTTCTCGAAGACGGTCGGGCGGCCTTCCGGGTCGGCATTCGTCGTCACGAGGCCGGCGGGCTTGTGGTAGAGCCACAGGCGCGTGCGCTCGATGCCGCGGATCGGCGCGCCGTCCACCTCGATATGGTCGGCGAAGGTGGCGTTGAGGACGGGCGTGTCCAGCACCTTGCCGTTCACGCTGACGCGGCCTTCCATGATCATGCGCTCGACGTCGCGGCGCGAGGCGACGCCCGCCCGGGCAAGCAGCTTGGAGATGCGCTCGGGCGCAAGCTCCGCGCCGGCGGTGCTCGGCTCGGGCCTTGCAGGCCGGGCCGGCCTTGCCTCGCGCACGGGCTTGCCGTTGCCGGCGGAGGGCTTTCCGCCGAACGGCTTCTTGCCCGCCGGCTTTCCGGCCGGGAAGGATTTCTTGCCGGCGGCCGCCGATGCGGCGCCACGCGGCTTGGTATCGCGGCCCGAGGGCTTGGCGCCCGGCCGTTTTGGCTTGTCTTTGGATGTCATTTGTGCTGCCTGCGTTTTGCCGTGTCCTATCAGGTCAGGCGT
>Ga0182736_1003717_pt1 | contig 10064 bp, 9 predicted proteins | sample eDN5th30CKraftBY_FD_128882 | JGI IMG/M metagenome (GOLD analysis project Ga0182736, IMG submission 128882) | Enriched backyard soil microbial communities from Emeryville, California, USA - eDNA 5th pass 30_C Kraft BY (version 2) (version 2) | ecosystem: Environmental > Terrestrial > Soil >... | reverse complement strand
TGCATCACTTCGCCCGTCAGCACGGGGTGCCCTACCCGCTGCTCGCGGCGGTCGGCGCGCGAACCTCGAAGATCGAGATCGGCACCGGCGTCATTGACATGCGGTACGAAAACCCGGAGTTGCATTTCGCACAAGTCGCGTGAGTGAGGGTATGGCCTCCGTGGGTGTGATCGCGGCGTAGTTCGCGCAGTCGAGATCAGCTGGGAACGCGAGCAGGCTCCCACTTCCGGTGAGCGCCATCAGGGCTCGTGGTTTGAACGCGGAAACTCGCCCCGCGTGCTCGCTGACGGCCAAGGTCGACCGAGGTCGACCGACGGGGCTGCCATTGCGAACTTGACCGGGCTCTGGACTGCTTACAGCGGGCCACGCTAGGTTGGCAGAACCCCCCTAACGGGGGTCACGCTCTTCTCGGACTCGGAAGGCGAATGTAGCGATGTCAGGTCTTCGGTGGCTCTCGGCGCGGAGGGTGATCGGAATCGTCTTACTCGCGGCGGGCGTCTACTTTCTCTGGGGTGCGGTGTTTTCGGCGGGAGTTGTACGGGCCCAACCCGCGATGATCTCTTGCAGTGAGCGCGGCGCCCCGGCCGGCGCCCTCCTTTCAGAGGCGCCAGAGCATTGGCCTACGACGAAGTTCTGGTGGTGGCCCTTAGGCCTGAGTTGTGAGTGGCCCGCGATCGACGGTGGACCGCGGATCTCGGTGCCGCCAGCGTCCTGGACGCTGACCATCTGCCTTTGGGGCGGAGTTCCGCTCACTGCTGCCGGAATCTTGCTCACCTCAATGAAGTGAACGAACAGCAGGGCGAACTGATGACGCGACAGATCAAACTCATCGGGGCCCGCGGGCGTGATGCAGCCGTAGGTCACAGCTGATTGCTGACGTCGATGGGGTCGGCGGGGAGTGGTCACCTCGAGGTGCGGATCACCTGAGGAATGCGGCATGGATCCATGCGGTTGACTTGAGCCGTGACCAAATCCATCGGTTATCTTTCGTTCGGCCATTGGTCGGAGTCCCCGTACTCGCAAGCGCGGTCCGCGTCGGACATGTTGCTGCAGGCGATCGACCTCGCGGTCGCAGCCGAGGAGATCGGCGTCGATGGCGCGTACTACCGGGTGCACCACTACGCCCGTCAGCATGGGGCGCCGTACCCGCTGCTCGCGGCGGTGGCGGCTCGGACGTCGACGATCGAGGTCGGCACGGGCGTCATCGACATGAGGTACGAGAACCCGCTCTTTCCTTTTGCACAGGTCGCCTGATGCGGCCCACGGCACTCGACAGGGTGGAATGAAAACTGGTATATTTTGAGGCATGACACTTGATGCCTCGGTCGACTCGATCTCCGAGTTCCTCGGACAGCCGGTGCTGTCAGCGATCGTGAAGGCGAGGGACTCGTCGGCCGATGACCTGGCCAGGTGGCGCAAAGACACCCCGACGGACGTCGCGCGTGCGACCTCCCGTGGACTCGCCAATCGCATCAATGACAGCTTCGTGTTTCACATGGCCGCCGCACTCGACGGGATCGACGGCGTGGTATTCAGCGAGCGAGCTCGCCGGTTCGTCGTTGGAGACAAGGTCGTGCTCGTCTGCAAACGCCACAACATGAAAGACCGAATTCGCTCCTATCCGACTCGGGCTGCGCTCGACTTCTGGGGCGGGGCTGCGACGCTCGACGGTCTCGGAACCATCGCCCTGGCGGCCGGGTACCGCTGGGACGGCGAGCTTCGTGAGATCGGCGTGCCTGTGCTGTCCTATCGGAAGGGTCTTCTTGCTCGCCCCACCTGGGTTGTTGATCTGAGTCGCGATGAGGGCGATGCGGCCGCGCCGGTCCGTATCGTTCCTCCGGGTGGGCCGGTCGCGCCGACCTTCGATCTGTCCGGCATCGAGCAGCCCGAGCGTAAGGACGGCAGCAAGCCATGACCTGGAACGGCGACATCCTGCGGATGACTCGCCGAGCCGCAGGGAAGACCCAAGAGGATCTTGTCGAAGAACTCCACGGCAGGATCACGCAGGCAGCCCTGTCCCGGTACGAGTCGTCGTTGCGCGAGCCGGAGTCGGACGAGATTCTCGACGCGCTCGCGCGCGCGCTGGGCGTCACGGCGCGCTATCTCAGGGCAGGGGAAACCACTTTCCCGATGATCTCCGCGACGGCTCATATGCGGCGTCAGAAGACCGTCACCCCTGCTGTCTGGAAAGACCTCGAAGCGCAACTCAACGTGCATCGAGTGCACTGGACGCTGCTCGTCGAGGGGATCGACATCGCTCCCCAGCAGCAGATCCCGACCTTTGAGGACCCCTCGGACACGGCTCCAGAGGACGCGGCGGTGTTCGTCCGCGAAAAGTGGCGGATGCCGTTGGGTCCGGTCGAGAACATGATCGGATGGCTTGAGGCTGCCGGCGCGGTCGTAGTGGTCGAGGATTACGGTACCGATCGTGTCGACGGGATGTCCCAATGGGTCGGGCCTTGGCCGGTGATCAGTCTCAACTCCCGAGCGTCCGCTGACCGGCGGCGACTTACTGCCGCTCACGAGCTCGCTCACCTCGTTTTGCATAACGCCACTCCGTCACTTGAGGCCGAGGACGAGGCCAACCGGTTTGCTGCGGAGTTCCTTATGCCCACTGTCGAAGCTCGGCCGTTGCTGAAGACCGGCGGACTCTCGCTTGGTCGCCTGGCGGACCTGAAGCTCCACTGGGGCGTCTCGATGCAGGCGATCTTCGAACGTGCCTATCGACTTGGCCTCGCGAGTAGCGACGATCGGCGGCGGTTCTACCAGAATCTCAACGCGCGCGGCTGGAGGAAGGTCGAGCCTTATTCCGAGCACGTTCCAGATGAGCAGCCGCGCTTCGCTCAGAGTCTGGTTCAAGCTCTGCTGGATCGTGGCCTGACACAGAAGGATGTTGCGGAGATGGCCGGCCTGGCTGACTTCCATGGCAGTCCACTGCTTGCTGGTCCAGAGGATCGCCGCCCGCGACTATCGCTGGTTTGATCACCGCGGGAAGCAATCCAAACTTCTTGCGCTTGGATGAATCTGTGACAAAGTCCATCGGCTACCTCTCCTTCGGCCATTGGTCGCAGTCCCCGTACTCCCAGGCGCGCTCGGCGTCGGACATGCTGCTGCAGGCGATCGACCTCGCGGTCGCGGCGGAGGAGATCGGGATCGACGGTGCTTACTACCGAGTGCACGCGACGTTGACGCGAGCCTCATAAGTAAGTGGGGCTGGTGAGCTCGCTCTCGGACTGTCCTGATGGATTCCCGTCTGCTGCAAGGGCACCAGAGGCTCGAGCGCTGGTCCCCTATACTCCGACGATGCGTTCGCCCTGAGCCAAAGCTCGAAGCTTGTCGTTCATCGAGCCGGCCAAACAACTCGCTCCACACGGCCTCCTCCATGCGGAGACTCTTGCATGATCTACAACAACTTCAATCGATGGGCCGAGCAGGGCGTGAGGGTCTGGGCCTTGGAGAAAGTGAAGTCACTCGCCCTGTAAGGCGGGGATCTGGATTCGGTCGCGTCGATCGATTCCACGATCGTCCGGGTTCACCAGCACGGCGCGACGGTTAACCCATCGAACATACTGAAGAGCAGCTCGTCACGACGATCTACATTTCATCGGAGCGGCTGGAGATCGAAGGCTCCGAGATCCTGGATGAGTCTTCTAGTTCGTGGACAAATTAGGCACCAGGTAGTGAGGTCCGACTAGTCCCACATGCACCATCTTGGTCGGCCCGTTTGTATCGTCGTGGAAGTAAACACGGGGAGCAAGGTTGCTGCCACCCTCGGAGATCTTCAGATGCGCGAGCATCGTGATCCTGCCGGAAGTGTCTACCCTGCGATCTATTTCGAAGACGCGCGTCCGGGCGAGCTTGTCGTTGTTTCGGACCGATTCGCTCTCCGTCATCGAGAGCTTCTTGCTAGTAGCCGGCCAGCCAAGTACCGGACCCGAGGCGCACCAATCCCAGAAGCTGCCCTTATCCCAGCCGCCAGAGCGGTCTTCCGCATAGGCGGCAAGCGCGCGCAAACCTCGCCAGGTGGTGTTCCCCCACGCGAAGGCGTTCGGGGCTGTATCGATGTCATCAAGTTCCCGGTCTGCGGAATCGGGGATGGCGAGCCACCTGTAAAGGTAGGTCCGGGCAGCCAGGACCGCCTCGGACGTATCCTGGACCACGTCAGGGATCGACGCTCCATCTTCATGCTGTGTGCCCCAGAGCAGGTCAACGAGGCCACGTGAGATTAGCTCGTCCTTCAGGCGCGCCAGGTGGCCTGTTGCGCCGGCGAGTTCCTTCTCTAGTTCGCTGAGTCCATCACGAGCGATTTCTCTTTCGGTGTCCCATGCTTCACGGGCTGCTGCGAGCTCGGCTGTTGGGATCATGTCATCGAGAGCGTCCGCGGGTATGTCCGTGTCGCGGAACAGCTGGAACGGTTCAGGTACCCGACGCCGAATGGAGAGCTGTGAAACTGAGTAGACGATTCGATTGATCGTCGCTTGCCGTGCTTGTTCGAGTCGGGACTTGAGATAGTAACGATGGCGCCATCCGTCGGACTCCGCCGTCACGGGTACTGGCGAGTAAACGCGAATACCACCGCCCCAGATTGCGAGATTTCCGAGCTTGCTTCTGAACGCCATGGCGGCCGAGGTGTCCAGGGTGATCACAATTGCTATCCCCTCGGCGCGCGCCGCGATCGTGCGCGCTACGCTGAGCCACTCTTCCCGGAAGCCGCCCCCCTGCGTCGTGCATACGATTACTGGCACGGTGCGACGTGGGTCAGCAAGAATATCGATGAGAATGTCGATACCTTCTGCTGGTATCGCCTGCGGCTCGGTGAGCAACCTATTGTTGCCCAAGCGGGGCTTCCCAGATGCCGCTAACAGTTCATGCACGACGAGCGGTCTACCGACGGCCACGCGTAGCGTGAGATCGTCCGACTCCATGTGGTTTTCCACCAGGATGTGTACCTGCTCATCCTCCGCAACCACCTGGACTAAGACGGTCCAAATCGTTGGTTGACCGATCTGCTGGTCGGTCACGACCACTTCGAAGGAGTTTGTACCGACCTGACGATATTTCACGACGCGGTGTCGCCCTTGCGACACGTCAAGCTCGCTCTCACCCTCCGTGAGCGGCGTTGGTTCGGATGTTTCTTGGGACCATGAAGCAACGCCCATTCTCAGACGTTCGACAACATTCTCGAGTTCGCCCGTCGCAATGTCAGACCACACCGCACGGTAAAGAACACTCATTGCAACCCCCGCTCGCAGCGAAGCACTAGTGGGTGCCTCAACATCATCGTCGATACTTAGGACGACTCTAGTAATTGATGCAGGCGCCTTGTGTTCCGGGAGCGGTTAGATCCCCAGGTCCAGTTCGATGGAGTCACTTATCGTCGGTGCTCGGCGCTCTGCTGAGGTCGGAGCCGGCAAGACGTCGGCACCAATCAGGTCACCGGTGAGGATCTCAGAGAGAAGTACCTCCTGCTCGCTTTGTATATCAAGAGTCCGAGTGATCACGGTGACCAGTTCAAGCGCTTCGTCGTTCCACGCGTCGTTCCACTCCTGCGGTCGAATACGGTCGAGCGTGCCCGCTGCCGCGGTTGCTGCTCGTCCGATGCCCCTTTCAGTTCGCAGGGCCAACCACTTGCGGACCACCGCGTATCCGGATACCTCGTAGTTCCAAACTGCCTGGCTAACCCCGCTAATCGTGCCGCTTCCGACCTTGATCTCTTGTCGTGCTGGGTTGAACTCGATCTCCGAGTCATCGGCCGGAAGGCTTTGCACCTCGGTCACCCACCCGATCTCGGGAGGTCGCTCAATCGCCCTCCGGGTCCCCGCGGGCGTAAACCGCTGCCCGTAGGTGTGGAGCCTCAACAGTTCCCGCCCGAGAGCGACGGAACGTGCCCAGAGTTCGGGATCGCCGGTCAGCGGCACTCGGGGTCCACCATCAGCCAACTCGGAAGGAAAGTGAACTTGATAGGCGGGGGTCGATGCTATGGCGTAAACGTAGGCCGCGAGGTCTTCGGGTCGCACATCCTGGCCCACGCGATCAGTCAGGAATTCGAGAAGGCCTGCGGTCACATTTGGGCGACTGGCCGAGCCGTCGCGGTACAGCGGAATGACATCTTTGCCGCCGTAACTGCCCCTGAATGCGTGCATGTCAGGAACATCGGCATATGCCACGAGTAATGGACCAGGCCCCACGCCGCGTGTAAGCAGGCCCACGAGGAATATCTGACTCTCTGATTGCGACTGCCAGAGGGATGGGCTCTCGGTCTTTGCCAGGCGCGGGTCATCAAAAGTCCACTGCCGATCGAACGGGCGGTAGCCGTACCGGACGATCGGACGGTGTCGAGCTGTTGCATCGAGCTCGGCCAGCTTCGGGAGACCGTGAACAAGCGTATGTATGTTTCGACCGCTGCTGCCGGTCGAGAATAGTTCTGCTCGTCGAGTTAGATCCGGCTCGGAGACGAGCCTGCGCCACCGCTCCCTAAGGACGCTTTCACTAGGTGAGATGGGCCAGGTGCGCCCTAGTTTGCAGCCAGGTTGTTGCCATGGGAATAAGTCAGTGAGCAGAGGGAATGCCCGGTAGTCCTCGGAACCGCTGTAAGGAGTGAACTTGTCACCAAAGGGGACCTGGACGGTCTGCCAGGCGGACCGATCCACGTCTGGCGATTGCACTGAGTCGATGCACTGGAGCTTTTCATCGCGCGACCCGTCAATGCGCTGGTAGTAGATGGTTGCGGGCGTGTGCTCATCCGTCGCTCCATCGCGCACGATCGTTACGACGGCGACTGGCGTCTGAATCGAGAAGACGTTGTCGTCCGCGGTAACCCCGCGCCCGTCACCGCCAAGATCCACAATCCAGATTTCGTCGCCAAGTTTCTGTGCCAGTTCGCGGAGCCCAACGAATCCCGGTCCATTGAGCCATGATGACGCCGTAACGAATGAGATCACTGCTGGCGCATCTGGGCGCTGCTGTAATCCCTTCCAGATCGCCCACCGCCAGAAGTACACATAGTCGTTGTAGAGCGCCGACTGGGCCGAGAAATTTACTCCATGATCGCGAGCGCTATCCAGGAGATCCGTAAATAGGCTCCGACCTTGAACTGGATGGACCACCCACCCGCCGCCGGAGTCGGCGTTACGCCGCGCGTATGGAGGGTTGCCGAGGATCACAGTGACGGGCTCCTCCGCCCGCACGCGCGCAGCGCGCGCACGTTCCACGGCGAGCGTCTCGGCATCACCCCATAGGCCGGGCGCAACATGAACGCCAGCTTCGGGGTCATCGAGGGTGTCAGTGAGGTAGACCCGCACGATGTCCGTCGAGGGTGCTCCAGCCTCTGCGAGCCGTTGGCCTACCCGAAGGTGTGAGACTGCATACGGCCCCGGCAGTACCTCGAATGCGATGAGGTTCCGTGCGAGGTTACGCGCGGCCATCGCTGACCCGGCAGCCCCACGCCTTTCCATCGCGCGTTTGACCGCGTGGTCGATGACCGCAAGGGGGAAGGTGCCGGACCCCGCAGCTGGGTCCAGGGTTACAACGTTGGTGTCGGCAAAGCCGAGAGGGATGCCGAAGCGATTCGTCAGTACGTTCTCCGCGAGCCTTACCTGGCACTCCACAATGGGGACTGGTGTGTAGTACACGCCGGCCTGGCGACGGGCCTCGGGGTCATATCGGGCAAGGAAGTCCTCGTAGAACCAGAGCCACGGCTCGCCGCGGCTGTCCTGCGATCTCGCGATTCGTTCGCGGTCGATTGCCGAAACAAGCCTTTCGACCGCCGCGAGCTCCGGCTCGATAACATCGAGAAATCCGTGTGCCTCAACGACCGGCGCCAGCGCAGCAGCGAGGAGCGCGTGGTTCCCACGTAGGGCTGCCCGAGCTTCGGACAGAGTAATGACTCCGTCGTGATCCGCGTCAGCGACTGAACTCATCGCGGCGATTGCGAGGGAGTACGCAATAACCTGCGCCACGTCATTGGCAAACCCATGATCCGAAACACCCTCATGGACGCTGGATGCCCAAGCGGTCTTGGCTCGGAGGACCGCGATAGGTTCGCCTTCGTCGAGGCAAGCGCGAAGTCGGTCACGCAGAAGTCCCGTCAACGGCGCGAGCCTCGCAGCAAGGTCGGTTACGGTTCGAACCGTACTTGGCCGGGCAGAAACGAAGAGCCTCAACAGCGCGACCAACGGCTGGGGATCCCAGTCGACATCAGGACCTGGCAATTCGGCGTCCGAGACAGCCTGGCCCTGAATGTACAGGCGGACCGATTCTCCGTCGGTGACGAGCAGAGAGTCGAGGTCGCGAAGCAGAGCCCATTGCGTCCCCTCGCGTCCACGCCAGCGGCTGCCATCGAGTGTGTGTCCAGGCGCCTTAAGTTCGATCCACCCACAGGCTCGCCCATTGAGCAATGCAGCGAAGTCGGGACGGACGCCGGCCAACTGCGCCTCCCGAATGAGCTGGAGCGTTCCGAGCCCCGCTTCGGCAGCGAGACCGATCAGGAGATTGGAAATCGGAACCGTGAGCTGCGCTTCCGGTTCAGAAGCCACGGCCGACCTGCTCGCGGCCGTGATTGCGCGTCGGTAGGCGTCTGCCAAGGTCATGCGCTGATACTGGCATAGGGTGCAGACACGACGCCGTTACTCAAGCTCTGCTGTAGGGAGCGGTGCTACGTGCGATTCGCGATTCAGGTCGATGACGCGACCCTGCTCATCCGGTCCGCCGCTGCGGAGCACCAGCCGAGCGCGGCTGAGATGTGTATGTCAGCGTTCGCCTCGAACGCTTGCGCGTTGTGGTTGGGCGTAGCAGTGAAGCGACCGTCAGAAGGATCGTGACGGTCGTGATCGCCTGGTCTTCTTGAGTCCTCGAGGAGTCGGTCGCGGGTCTAGGGGGCGACGTGCGGCTTCAGGCAGTTGATCGAGCTCGCCGGGTCAAAGGTACGGAGCGACAAGACCCGCTCGGCCAACATCATGTTGGACGAGCGGATCTCGTGTCGATCTAGCCCAGCGCGTAGTCGCCCTGGGTCAGGACGAAGGAGCCCTCGGCATCGACGTCGACCCGGTCGGGGCCGAACCACTCGGCGAGGTAGGCGTCGATGGCGTCGTGCTCGAGGTGCTGCGCGATCGTGTTCAACTCGTGGTTCGCGTCCGGGTACTCGTAGACCTGACCTGCGATGTCGTACAGGCGCGACGCGAGCTGCTCCCGCCGCAACGTGCTCAGGCTCACGCGGCGCTCAGCTCCTTCCAGTACCGGTAGGTCGTGCTGTGGATCGTGTCCACCGCATCGAGCGCAACTCCCGCAACACGAGCGATCGTGCGTTTGACATCGACGACGCCCGCACCGGCGGCCAAGTAGCCCGCGGTGACCAGCCACACGGCCTTGCCCTCCACGGTCGACACCTCAACTGCGGGGCTCCCCAGGTAAAGCGCGGTCCCCTTGAGCTTCGCGATGAACTCGGGAATTGAGCCGATCTTCGAGCCCTCGACAGGGAGTGCCATGGTCGTCAGTACAAACTGCGACTTCTTCTTCATTGTTTCCAGATTTTCTTCGAATGCCCGTCCGCGAAGCCTTCGCGTCCGCCCCCGGTCTCCCGATGGCCCGATGGTGCAGGGCCTTGGCGCGACAACCGTAGAGCACTCCGACGAGAAGCGCAAGAAGGCGTCAAATGCAATCTGACCAGGGGTATTTACGCGTACGATCCGGCTTAGTCAGCGCCAGCCCAGTCCGGGTGCGACGTGGGTGAGGATCGACTCGAGCGCGTGCGCGTTGTACTCGGGGCCGAGCTGCGACGGGATCGTCAACAGGATCGTGTCCGCGAGCGCGAGCGCCTCGTCCTGCTTCAGCTCCTCGACGAGTTGGTCGGGTGCACCCGCGTAGGAGCGGCCGAAGATCGCCGCGCCCTCGGCACCGAGCTGGCCGACCTGGTCGCCGCTCGCGCGGTCGTTGCCGAAGAACTGCCAGTCCTGCTCCGTCACGAGCGCGAAGATCGAACGGCTGACCGAGACCCGAGGCGTGCGCTCATGACCGGCGGCCTTCCACGCTTCGAGGTACGTCTCGATCTGCTTGCGCTGCTGCACGTG
>Ga0182736_1003716_pt1 | contig 10065 bp, 9 predicted proteins | sample eDN5th30CKraftBY_FD_128882 | JGI IMG/M metagenome (GOLD analysis project Ga0182736, IMG submission 128882) | Enriched backyard soil microbial communities from Emeryville, California, USA - eDNA 5th pass 30_C Kraft BY (version 2) (version 2) | ecosystem: Environmental > Terrestrial > Soil >... | reverse complement strand
CTGGCAAGCGGGTTCTTGATGCCGGGCCGCCGCGCCTCCGGCGTCAGGCCGTGGATTTCAGCCGCGGCAAAGAAACTTTCGGCCGGCTGCTTCGGCGGCGTGCGCCGATCGTCCGAGACGGTGATGTGCGGCAACGTATTGATCAGCCGCTGCGTGAAATCGTTCTGCGAGCCCTGCATCAGCGAGGCCATCATGATCGAAAAGCCGACGCCGGTGGCGACACCCGCGATCGCAAAGCCGGTCTGCCGCACGCGGCCGCGGACATGGGTCCAGGCGATGTCGAGAATGAGGTTCATGGCGACCGCTCCGGACCGGTGGTCCTCATGGCGTTTCGGCGAGCCGCACGCGCGCGCCGTCCTTGAGGCCGGTCGGCGCCGGCGCCGCCACCCGTTCGCCGTCCTGGAGGCCCTCGAGCACCTCCACTATGCGCGTGCCGCGAATGCCGATCTTGACCTCGCGCCGCCGCGCCTTGCTGTCGTCGATGACGAACACCGCGGCGCCCTGTAACGCGTCGACCGGAACGAGCAGCGCGCCGGCGCGCTCCCTGGTGACGATATTGGCCTCGACGCTCATGCCGGGCTTGAGCGGCGTGTCGTCGGGCAGCGCCACCTTGATGCGGTAGGTCTTGGCGACGACGTCGCCCATCGGCGTGATCTCCCGCACCTTGCCCTCGAGAAGCTTGCCGGCGAACGCGTCGGTGCGAAACAGCACCTTCTGCTCGAGCGCCACGCGCGGGATATCTTCTTCGTTGACCTCGGCGACCACCTGCAACGGCAGCGGCACGCCGACGCGGAACAGGATCTGCCCGACCTCCGCGATTTCGCCGATCTCGCCGTCGCGGCGCAGCACCACGCCTTCCATCGGCGACATGATGGTGTAGTCGTTTATCTTCTCGAGTTGCACCATGATCTGCGCCTGCACTTGCTGCAGGTCCATCGCGGCGCGCTCATAAGCCTGGGTGGTCGCGATGTTGCGCGATATCAGCTCGCTGACGCGCGACATCTCACGTTGCAGGAAAACCTCGCGCGCCTTCAACTCGCGCATCTGCGCCTGCACCTCGCGATCGTCGAGCCGCACCAGCACGTCGCCTTTGGCGACCTTGCGGCCCTCGCAATCGCAGATCTCGACGATGCGGTCGCGGATCAGGCTGGCGACCTTGGCCCAGCGCACCGGCTCGACGCCGCCGGTGGCGTAGACGATCTCGACGGCCGTGCCCCGCTCGGCCGGGACCGCTTTCACCTGCGGGATGAGCTCCAGGCGCCACCACATGGCGACGCCGCCTACCAGCAGCAAGGTGGCGAGGGTCAGGATCACATGACGTATTTTCATGCCGGATACGCTTAGCGCGAACCCGGCACCGGGTATTGACGTAGCGCAATGCCGCCCCCTCGCCTGGGGAGGAAATGTACTTACGCGACCGCCCTGATGATCTTCGCCAGCTTCTCGAAGATTTCTCCGATCTGACTTTCGCTGACGATCAGCGGCGGGCTCAGCGCCAGGGTATCGCCCACTGCGCGGAACATGATGTCATGGTCAAAGAAACCCGCATCCAGCGCCTCGAAGCCGCGCTTGCCGGCGCCGTCTGCCCGGGACGCCAGGTCGATACCGACCGTCAGGCCGACAGGCCGGATGTCGAGCACGTTGGGCAGCCCCTTCAGGCCGAGCGCCGCATCGGCCCAGGGCTTTTCCATCTTGCGGGAGCGCTCGAACAGCCCCTCCTCGCGGTAAAGGTCGAGCGTCGCCAGGCCGGCGGCGCAGGCCAGCGGATGGGCCGAATACGTGTAGCCGTGAAACAGCTCGATGAGGTGTTCCGGACCCTGCATGAAGGCGTCGTGGATGTGCTTGCGCACCAGCACGCCGCCCATCGGCACGCTGCCCGAGGTGATGCCTTTGGCGAAGGTGATCATGTCCGGAACCACACCGTAGCGCTCGGCGGCGAATGCGTAGCCGAGCCGGCCATAGCCGGTGATGACTTCGTCGAAGATCAGCAGGATGCCGTGCTTGTCGCAGATCGCCCGCAGCTTCTGAAGATAGCCCTTCGGGGACGGGATGACGCCGGTCGAACCGGCCATCGGCTCGACGATCACGGCGGCGATGGTCGAGGCGTCGTGCAGCGCCACCAGCCGCTCCAGTTCGTCGGCGAGATGGCCGCCCCACTCCGGCTGATCGACCGAGAACGCCTGTTCGGCCCGGTTGTAGGTCGTCGAAAGATGATCGGCGCCGACCAGCAGCGTGCCGAACTGCTTACGGTTATTGACGATGCCGCCGACGGCAACGCCGCCGAAGCCGACGCCGTGATAGCCGCGTTCGCGCCCGATCAGCCGCACCCGCGACGCCTTGCTCTGCGCGTTGTGAAACGCCAGCGCGATCTTCAGCGCGGTGTCGACCGCCTCCGAGCCGGAATTGCAGAAAAACACATGATCGAGATCGCCCGGCGCCAGCGCCGCGATCCGCGCCGCGAGTTCGAAGGCCTTCGGCTGCCCGAACTGAAACGGCGGCGCATAGTCCATCTCGGCCGCCTGGGCCTGGATGGCCGCGACGATCGGCGCGCGGTTATGCCCTGCATTGGTGCACCACAGGCCGGCCGACCCGTCGAGCACGCGGCGTCCCTCCGGGGTGAGGTAGTGCATGTCCTTGGCCGAGGCCAGCAGCCGCGGCCGCTTCTTGAAGGCGCGGTTCGAGGTGAACGGCATCCAGTACGGCTCGAGATCGTTGGGAACATTCAAAGCTGCGCTCGACTGCGTCGGCATCGATCTCTCCTGCACTGGCGTTTACGGGCCGCGCGGCCCGCAGGCTCAACTATACGACCGGCGGCGCGCGGCGCCATAGGGCCATTTGACGTGCGCAGGGTTCGCGGCGCGGGCAGCGCCCGCGGCGACCGGCGCGAGAGCGGCCGGAGGAAATAGGCTTATGCCGAAACGTCAGCAGCGCGACAAATTCGATCCGAAAAGCTTCCTGGCCAAGATCGGCGCGGGCAAGACGATCGCCTATGGCGAGGACGAAACAATCTTCTCGCAAGGCGACGAGGCCAACGATGTCCTCTATCTGCAACACGGCAAAGCCAAGCTCGCGGTAGTATCGACCGCCGGCAAGGAAGGCATCCTCGCCATCCTCACCGACGGCGAGTTCTTCGGCGAAGGCTGCCTGATCGGCGAGCCGCGGCGCATGGCGACGGTGACCGCCATCTCCGACTGCGCGGTGCTGCGCATCGACAAGGCGACCATGCTCCGCGCCCTGCACGACGAACCGGAATTTGCCTCGCTGTTTATCACCCACCTGCTGCACCGGACCGGGCGGACCGAGGCCAACCTGATCGATCAACTGTTCAATTCGAGCGAAAAGCGTCTGGCGCGCACGCTGTTGCTGCTGGCGAACTTCGGCAAGGAGTCGAAATCGGAGCGGGTGATGGCCAAGATCAGCCAGAGCATGCTGGCGGAGATGATCGGCACCACCCGCTCGCGCGTCAGTTTCTTCATGAACAAATTCCGCCGGCTCGGTTTCATCGACTATAACGGCGGCCTGCACGTCCACAGTTCACTGCTCAATGTGGTGCTGCACGACGAGCGGTGACGGCGGCCCTCGCCGCCGGTTTTGCCGCTTTCGGCCGATGCTTCTTGCCGCCCGCCGGTGCGGCTGCTACCACCCCGCCATTGCCCGCAAAACCAACCGTTCGAAGCGCAATGGCCGATTCCCCCGATCAGAAGAAGTCCGGCGCCAAGCCGCAGAAGCTCAAGGCCCGCCTGCCGCGCGGGCTGGCCGATCGCGGCCCGGCCGACATCGCCGCTAACCGCGCGATGGTCGAGGCGATCCGCGTCGTGTTCGAGCGCTACGGCTTCGACCCGATCGAGACGCCGGCGATGGAATACACCGACGCCCTCGGCAAATTCCTGCCCGATCAGGACCGGCCGAACGAAGGCGTGTTTTCGTTCCAGGACGACGACGAGCAGTGGCTGTCGCTGCGCTACGACCTGACGGCGCCGCTGGCGCGCCATGTCGCGGAAAATTACGGCACCGACCGGCTGGTGCTGCCCTATCGCAGCTATCGCAACGGCTACGTCTACCGCAACGAGAAGCCGGGCCCCGGCCGCTTCCGCCAGTTCATGCAGTTCGATGCCGACACCGTCGGCTCCGCCTCGATGGCGGCGGATGCCGAGATGTGCATGCTCGCCGCGGACACCATGGAAGCGCTCGGCGTGCCGCGCGGCAGCTATGTGGTGAAGGTGAACAACCGCAAGGTGCTGGATGGCGCGATGGACGCCGCCGCAATTCCTGCCGACAAGCGCCTCACGACGATGCGCGCGATCGACAAGCTCGACCGCCTTGGTATCGACGGCGTGCGCATGCTGTTGGGCAAAGGCCGCAAGGATGACAGCGGCGACTTCACCAAAGGCGCAGAACTGGAAGAGACACAGATCGACGCCATCGTCGGCGCCATCAGCGGCCAAGTCGACAGCGACGCAAGCGGCGCCGGCGACAAGGAGCTTCTGGAAATCGACGCGCTGGTGAAATCGGCCGGTTACGAAGACCGCGTGCGCATCGACAAGACCGTCGTCCGCGGTCTCGAGTACTACACCGGCCCGGTCTACGAGGTCGAACTGACCTTCGAGATCAACGACGAGAAAGGCCGCCCGGTGCGGTTCGGCTCGGTCGGCGGCGGCGGACGATATGACGGGCTGGTGTCGCGCTTCCGCGGCGAGCCGGTGCCGGCCACCGGCTTCTCCATCGGCGTGTCGCGGCTGCAGGCGGCGCTGACGGCGCTCGGCAAGCTCGACAGCAAGCCGGTGCCCGGCCCGGTGGTCGTCACGGTCTTCGACCGCGACCGCATGGCCGATTACCAGCGCATGGTGTCCAGTCTGCGCGCCAACGGCATTCGCGCCGAACTGTATCTCGGCAATCCGAAGAACATGGGCAACCAGCTCAAATATGCCGACAAGCGGCACAGCCCCTGCGTCATCATCCAGGGCAGCGACGAGAAGGCCCGCGGCGAGGTGCAGATCAAGGACCTGATCCTCGGCGCCGAGATTGCCGGGCTCGCCAAGGAGCGCGACGACTACCTGAAGAAACAGGCCGAGGCGCAATTCGCCGTGGCCGAGGACGGCTTGGTGGCGGCAGTGCGCGGCATCCTAACCAAACACGGCATCGGCTAAAGCGCGGCGCCGTCCTACCCGCTCGTCCCCCGCAAAAGCGGGGACCCAGGGGCACAAACCTCCGAAAACCGCCGCTCAGGATTCCCGCTTGCGCGGGAATGAGCGGCGGACAGCCGGCGCGGATGCACAATCGGTCGGCAGCTATGGAACTTATCGCTGCGTCCGCGCGTTCACCCCCATAACCGATAACAAGAAAAGGTGCCCGGGGTCGTGGACGATCGTTGGCCGTTCCCAGTTCAAATGTTGATGCAGCGTCATACAGGCTGCCGTTTTCCGCTTGTGCCGGCCGTCAAGCCCGGTCCGGACCTCGGGAAGGCGGACGAAGGTGCGGCGGGGCTAAGTCCCGAAATCGCGGCGCCGCCACTGGCGCCGGAGCGAAAGCCGCGGCCCACGGGGTAGAAGTCAGCGTTCGGATCGTCAGGCGGGGGAAACCATGAAATATCTGACGGTCCGCCACGAGACCCGCTACACCTATTCCAATCCCGTCCCCTTCGGCGCGCATCGCCTGATGCTGCGCCCGCGCGACAGCCACGATCTGCGGCTGGTCGGCGCCGAGCTGACGCTGTCGCCCCCCGGCGAACTGCGCTGGATGCACGACGTGTTCGGCAACTCGGTCGCGCGCGTCGAATTCGCCGATCAGGCGGCTGAACTGCTGATCGTCAGCACGCTGCATCTCGAACATTACGGGCTGGCGCGGCCGAACTTCCCGATCGCGGCGGAAGCGCAAGTCTATCCCTTCGTCTATTCCGCCAACGACCGCAGCGACCTCGGCCGTCTGCTCGACCGGCATTATCCGGACCCGCAGGGCTTGGTGGAAACCTGGGCCAAGCGCTTCGTCAAAGGGCGCTTCATGTCGACGCATAATCTGCTGGCCAGCATCAATTCCGCCATCAAGGCGGAGTTCATGTACGCCGCCCGTTACGAGGAAGGCACGCAGACGCCGATCGAGACCCTGCAGCGGCAGAGCGGCACCTGCCGCGACTTCGCGCTGCTGTTCATCGAGGCCGTGCGCAGCCTCGGCTTCGGCGCGCGCTTCGTCACCGGCTATCTCTACGATCCGGCGCTGGATGGCGCCGACAGCACCGTGCTGGGCTCAGGCGCCACGCATGCCTGGGCCGACGTTTACCTGCCCGGCGCCGGCTGGGTTGAATATGACCCCACCAACGGCCTGATCGCCGGCGATAACCTGATCCGCATTGCGGTGACGCGCGATCCTTCGCAGGCCATTCCGATATCCGGCGTGTTCGACGGCACCAAGGGGCAATTCCTCGGCATGACCGTCGATGTCACAGTCCACGCCAGCGACACCCCGCACGCTGCGCCAACGCCGGCACAACCGCCGGCCCCAGGCGACGCCGGCACCATCGCGCCGCAGGCCATGCAGACCGCGGCCGCGGCCGAGGAGGCCGTGCCCGGACAGGATGTGCAGCATGTTCAGGACGTGCAGCAGGCCGACGAAGTCACCGATAATCCTGCGGTCGTCGAACCCGCGGCGTAACGCGGTCAGACAGCGATCATGTCGCCGTCGCTTGCAGCCCTTTGACCGCTGAGGGAACGGCCGAGCACCTGCTCGGCGGCGTCGAAGCTATCGATCAGCGACAGGTTTTCGACCACCTTGCCGTCGCGAAACCGCATGAAATGCGCGACGCGGTAGCTGATGACGCGCCCGTCGCTGGTGCGCCAGGCCGACAGGCGGTTCAGGCTCGAAGACCGGTCGCCGTCGATCAGCAGCATTTCGGTGACGAAACTGAAGACCCGGAAGACATGCGGTACCCGCCGGTCGATCAGGTCGAGGACGGCGGCGCGGCCATGGCGAATGCCGCAGAATGGCAGCACGTCGACCGGCCCGCTGATGGTCCATTCGACGTTTTCGTCGAGAAACGGCTCGATTGCCGCAATATCCCGCGCCGCATAGGCGCGGTAGAAACTGTCGACGATCTCGCGGGAGATCGGCTCGGTCATATGACTTTCGAAAGGCATCGTCTGTGACATCGTGAAAACCCCTTTCACCACACTCAACAGGGGTTGTGTTGATATTGTCTTACCCGCCGGCGGCATTCCCGCAGACCTGTCCTGCGGTTAAATTCGTTAAGGACGCCAGCTATTTGGGTCGGATTGGCGTTAAGCGCACCGGCGAAACGGCGTCGAAACCTTCATACAGCCGTGCTAAAGGCCGCGGCACCGAGATCCTCAAGGCTGACGGACACGATGGACGCGCGCGCAACGACGATGACGGCAGGGCCCGATGGCCGGGCGGAGGCTTTGGTCGCCTCCTATGAGCGGGCCGGCTATGCCCGCGTCACGCCGGCGATCCTGCAGCCAGCCGAGCCGTTCCTCGACCTGTCGGGCGAGGACATCCGCAAGCGCATGTATCTGACGACGGCGCCCGGCGGCGAGGAATTCTGCCTGCGGCCCGACCTGACCATTCCGGTGTCGCGCGACTATCTCGCCTCCCCGGCCGCCGGCCGTCCCGCCGGCTTCAGCTACCTCGGCACCGTTTTCCGTCACCGCACCGACCAGCCGGCCGAGTTCCTGCAGGCCGGCATCGAATCCTTCGGCCGCACCGACAAGGCGGCGGCCGACGCCGAGATGCTGTCGCTGGCGCTGGAGGCGACCGCCCATTACGGGCTCACTGCGCCCGACGTCGGCACCGGCGACGTGGCGCTGTTTGCCGCCCTGCTGGCCGGGCTCGACCTGCCGTCGGCGTGGAAGCGGCGGCTGATCAAGGATTTCAACCGCAAGGGCAATCTGGCGCAGGACCTCGACCGGCTGGTGCTCGGCGGCAGCAGCGCGCGGCCGGAATATCAGGGCGTGCTGGCGGCGCTGGCCGGCTCGGACCCGAAGGGCGCGCACGCGCTGGTCACCGATCTGCTGTCGATCGCCGGCATCAACGCGGTCGGCGGCCGCTCGGTCGGCGAAATCGCCGACCGCTTCCTCGAGCAATCGGCACTCGGCGCCGGCGCCCGGCTGCCGGGCGACGTGCGCGGCCTCATCGAGCGTTTTCTGGCGATCTCGGGCGACCCGGATCAGGCCGCCGCCGCCCTGCGCGCACTGGCCGCCGACGCCAACATGACCGGCGCGCTGGGGCCGGCGCTCGACCTGTTCGAGAGCCGCACCGGTTTCCTCGCCGCGCGCGGCGTCGATCTCAAGCGCATGAAGTTCTCGACCGCCTTCGGGCGCGGCTTCGACTATTACACCGGCTTCGTCTTCGAATTGACCGACCCCAGCCGTGTCGGCGATCCGCTAGCGGCCGGCGGCCGCTATGACGGTCTGCTGACCCGGCTCGGCGCGCGCGAACCGATCCCCGCGGTGGGACTGGCGGTCTGGATCGAACGGCTGGCCCTGTACGGAGCTGCGCCATGACCGGGTCCCTCGTTCTCGCCGTGCCGGCCAAAGGCCGGCTGCAGGAAAACGCCGAGGCGTTCTTCGCCCGCGCCGGCCTCAATCTGGTCAAGCCGCGCGGCGCCCGCGACTATCGCGGCGCCATTGCCGGCCTCGACGGCGTCGAGGTCGCCTATATCTCGGCGTCGGAAATCACCGCGCAGCTCGCCTCCGGCGCCGTGCACCTCGGCGTGACCGGCGAGGACCTCGTGCGCGAGATGATGCCGGACGCCGACAAGCGCGTCGTGCTGATCGAAGGCCTCGGATTCGGTTTCGCCAATGTCGTGGTCGCCGTGCCGCAGGCGTGGATCGACGTGCGCACCATGGCCGACATCGACGACGTGGCGACCGCGTTCCGCCTGCACCACGGCCGCAAGATGCGCGTCGCGACCAAGTACATCAATCTCACGCGCGACTTCTTCTCGTCGCACGGCATCATCGACTACCGGATCGTCGAAAGCTCCGGCGCGACCGAAGGGGCGCCGGGCGCCGGCACCGCCGAACTGATCGTCGACATCACCACCACCGGCAATACGCTGGTCGCCAACGGGCTGAAGATCGTCGATGACGGCACCATCCTGCGCTCGCAGGCCAATCTGGTGGCGGCACGCACCGCCAACTGGGGCGCCCGCGAACGCGAGACCGCGCGCGTCATCCTCGACCGCATCGCCGCGCAGGCGCGCGCCCGCGCCTTCCGCGAAGTGCGCGCGCGCTTCGCCGCATGCGACACGGCGCTCGTGCACAATGCCAAGCGGCAGTTCGGCGTCGCCACGCCGTTCGGCGGGCCGACCTCATCGGGCATGCTGACGCTGCACTGCCCGCCAGGTCAGGTCTACGCGCTGACGAGCTTCCTGCGGGAGAACGGCGCCGAAGCCGTCGCCGTGGCCGACCTCGATTACGTGTTCGCGCGCGACAATCCGCTTTACGCCAAGCTCGAAGCCGGGCTGTAGCCGCGTTACCCGCGCTTCTTGAAGACGACGAAGTGCGACAGCGAGAAGTTGACCACGAAGCTGACCAGAATCGAGATCAGCTTGGCCGCCAGCACCGGCAGCACATAGGACAGCAGCACCAGCGTCGCCGTGCTGGCGATCATGCCGGCGATTCCCGATGCCACGAAGGTGGCATAATCGCGCCAGCGCAGCACGCGGCCGGATTCCGGACCGAAGGTGGTGAAGGAATTCATCGCGTAGGAGAACGACACCGCCACCAGCCAGGCGGACACGTTCGCCGGCACCAGCGCCCAGCCGAGGTAATTCACCGCCGTCCAGAATATGCTGAAATCGATCAGCGTATTGACCACGCCGACCATCGCGAAACTGACCGCCTTGAGGGCGATGGCGCGCTCGTGCCAAGCCACTTTCAGCCGTTCGACGACATTCTGGAGCGGGGCTTTGATCATCACGTTCCCATATCATTTTGTCGCAGCCGGACCTACCCGCTTTCCGCCACGGCGCCCGGATTCCGGACCGAAGGTGGTGAAGGAATTCATCGCGTAGGAAAACGACACCGCCACCAGCCAGGCGAACACGTTCGCCGG
>Ga0182736_1003715_pt1 | contig 10067 bp, 6 predicted proteins | sample eDN5th30CKraftBY_FD_128882 | JGI IMG/M metagenome (GOLD analysis project Ga0182736, IMG submission 128882) | Enriched backyard soil microbial communities from Emeryville, California, USA - eDNA 5th pass 30_C Kraft BY (version 2) (version 2) | ecosystem: Environmental > Terrestrial > Soil >... | reverse complement strand
GTGCGGTCCGCTCGAAAATAGGAGGCGATGTGTCAGCGACGCTGCGTTTTGACAATATCGGCAAGGTGTTTCCAGGCGTGCGCGCGCTCGACGGCGTGTCGTTCGACGTCAACGCCGGCGAAGTTCACGGTTTGATGGGCGAGAACGGCGCGGGCAAATCGACCTTGCTCAAGATTCTCGGCGGCGAGTATCAGCCCGATTCGGGGCGCGTGCTCATCGACGACAAGGAAGTGCATTTCGCGAGCGCGGCGGCATCGATTGCCGCGGGCATCGCGGTGATTCATCAGGAATTGCAGTACGTGCCGGATCTGACGGTGTCCGAGAATCTGCTGCTCGGCGCATTGCCGAACCGGCTCGGCTGGGTCGACAAGCGCGCGGCCAAGGCGCACGTACGCGAGCGGCTTGCGGCGATGGGCGTCGATCTCGATCCGAATGCGAAGCTGCGCAAGCTGTCGATCGCGCAGCGGCAGATGGTCGAAATCTGCAAGGCGCTGCTGCGCAACGCGCGCGTGATCGCGCTCGACGAACCGACGAGTTCGCTGTCGCATCGCGAGACGGAAGTGCTCTTCAAGCTCGTGCGCGATCTGCAGGCGGATAACCGTGCGCTGATCTACATCTCGCATCGCATGGACGAGATTTACGAACTGTGCAACGCGTGCACGATTTTCCGCGACGGGCGCAAGATCGCCTCGCATCTTTCGCTCGCGGATGTGCCGCGCGAAACGCTCGTGCAGGAAATGGTCGGGCGCGAGATCAGCGACATCTACAACTATCGCGCGCGTCCTTTGGGCGACGTGCGCTTCTCCGTGAAGAACGTGGAGGGCGATGCATTGAGCGCGCCCGCGAGCTTCGAAGTGAAGCGCGGGGAGATCGTGGGCTTCTTCGGGCTCGTCGGCGCGGGACGCAGCGAGCTGATGCATCTCGTCTACGGCGCGGACAGAAAGAAGGGCGGCGACATAACGCTCGACGGCAAGCCGATCAAGGTTCGCAGCACCGGCGAGGCGATTCGTCACGGCATCGTGCTGTGTCCGGAGGATCGGAAGGAAGAAGGCATCGTCGCGATGGCGACGGTCGCGGAGAACATCAATATTTCGTGCCGGCGACACTATCTGCGCGGCGGGCTGTTTCTGGATCGCAAGAAGGAGGCGCAGACGGCCGAGCGATTCATCCAGTTGCTGAAGATCAAGACGCCGAGCCGGAAGCAGCGCATCCGTTTCCTTTCGGGCGGCAATCAGCAGAAGGCGATTCTGTCGCGCTGGCTCGCGGAGCCGGACCTGAAGGTCGTGATTCTCGACGAACCGACGCGCGGCATCGACGTCGGCGCGAAGCATGAGATTTACAACGTGATCTATCAGCTTGCGGAGCGCGGCTGCGCGATCGTGATGATTTCGTCGGAATTGCCGGAAGTGCTGGGCGTGTCGGACCGGATCGTCGTGATGCGGCAGGGGCGTATCGCGGGCGAACTGGCGCGCGAGAAGGCGAGCGAACAAACAGTGTTGAGCCTTGCGCTGCCGCAGGCGGAAACGGTCGCGCAGGCGGCGTAAAGACGAGAGGAGCGAATCATGGAAGCAAGAGAAAACATCGTGGGGCAGGCGACGGAAAGCGTCGCGAACGCGCTGATCCCGCAAAAGAACGACAAGCAGAAGTGGTGGCAGCAGATCACGGAATACAGCCTGATCGTGATCTTCATCGTGATGTTCCTGACGATGTCGCTGACCGTCGATCACTTCTTCTCGATCGAGAACATGCTCGGCCTCGCGCTGTCGATCTCGCAGATCGGCATGGTCGCGTGCACGATGATGTTCTGCCTCGCGTCGCGCGACTTCGACTTGTCGGTGGGCTCGACGATCGCCTTCGCCGGTGTTCTGTGCGCGATGGTTCTGAATGCGACGGACAACACGTTCATCGCGATCATCGCGGCGGTGGCTGCGGGTGCGGTGATCGGGTTTGTGAACGGCGCGGTGATCGCTTATCTGCGAATCAACGCGCTGATTACGACCTTGGCGACGATGGAAATCGTGCGCGGGCTCGGGTTCATCGTGTCGCACGGGCAGGCGGTGGGTGTGTCGTCGGATACGTTTATCGCGCTCGGCAGTCTGTCGATGATCGGGATTTCCCTGCCTATCTGGGTCACGCTTGCGTGCTTCATCGTTTTTGGCGTATTGCTCAATCAGACGGTGTATGGACGTAATACATTGGCTATCGGCGGTAATCCCGAGGCTTCGCGGCTCGCGGGGATCAATGTCGAGCGCACGCGTGTGTGGATCTTTTTGATTCAGGGCGCTGTGACCGCGCTGGCTGGGGTCATTCTCGCTTCGCGCATCACGTCGGGACAGCCGAATGCCGCTCAAGGCTTCGAGCTCAATGTCATTTCTGCCTGTGTTCTTGGCGGTGTTTCTCTGCTGGGCGGTAGGGCGACGATTTCCGGTGTCGTGATTGGCGTGCTCATCATGGGCACTGTCGAGAACGTCATGAACCTTTTGAATATCGACGCGTTTTATCAGTACCTCGTGAGAGGGGCTATCCTGCTTGCTGCCGTTCTGCTCGATCAGTTGAAGAATCGCGGGTCGCGGGATTGATGTTTTTGCGGTTGATGTCGTTGTTGATGTTTTGCCGTTGATGTCGCTGGATCCCGTTGTCGTGTCGGTCTATCAGCGTTGCCCCTGTGCGGGGCGGCAGTGCTAATAGACCACTAAGAAACCGGGATCCGGCAAAAAGCGCAAAGCTAACGAGCGCGACAAGCGAAGCAAGGAGAGACAAAACCCAATGGCAACGATCGAAAAGAACCTCGCAAGATACCCCAGCCTGCAAGGCAAAACAGTGCTGATAACCGGAGGCGCAACCGGCATCGGCGAAGGCTTCGTCGAACACTTCTTCGATCAGGGCGCGAAAGTCGCCTTCTTCGACATCGACACCGACGCTGGCGAAGCGCTCGCCGACCGCCTCGGCGCAGCCCTGCAAGAAGGCCAGACCCGCCCGATGTTCCTCAACGTCGACCTGACCGACATCGACGCACTCCGCAAAGGCATCGCCGATGTAAGAGCCGCCCTCGGGCCCATCAACGTGCTTGTCAACAACGCTGCCAACGACAAACGCCACGCAATCGAAGACGTCACGCCCGAGTCGTACGATGCAGGCATCGCGGTCAACATCCGCCATCAATTCTTCGCGGCGCAGGCCGTCATCGACGACATGAAGCGCGCGGGCGGCGGCTCGATCGTCAATCTCGGCTCGATCAGCTGGATGCTCAAGCAAGGCAACTTCCCCGTCTACACGACGTCGAAATCGGCAGTGCAAGGCATGACGCGCGGCCTCGCGCGCGATCTCGGCAAATTCGGCATCCGCGTGAATACGCTCGTGCCGGGCTGGGTGATGACCGAGAAGCAAAAGCGTCTGTGGCTCGACGAGGCCGGCAAGGAAGCAATCAAGCAAGGCCAGTGCATCGACGGAGAACTGTTGCCCGCACACCTCGCGCGCGCGGCGCTCTTTCTAGCATCGGACGACAGCAAAATGATCACGGCGCAGGACATGATCGTCGACGGAGGATGGGCCTGATGAATCCGATGCGAGCGCAACTTCTCATCGACAGCCAGTGTTCGCTCGGCGAAGGCGCGACGTGGTGCGCCGCGAGCGGCCGCTTCTGGTGGACCGATATCGAAGGCAAGAAGCTGTGGCGCTACGATCCGCGCGACGGCGCGAGCGAATCGTTCGACATGCCCGAGCGGCTTGCGTGCTTCACGCCGTGCGCCGATGCGCGTTTCCTGCTGCTCGGCCTCGCATCGCGGCTCGCGTTCCATGAAATCGCGACGGGCAAGATCGAAACCATCATGGAAGTCGAAGCCGATCTGCCGACGCGCCTGAACGACGGCCGTTGCGACCGCGAAGGGCGATTCGTGTTCGGCACGAAACACGACGTGGACGATGCGCAACCGGTCGGCGCGTTTTATCGGCTGAATGCGGATCTGTCGCTGGAAAAGCTGCCGCTCGGGAATTGCGCGATCTCGAATAGCATCGGCTTCTCGCCCGATGGCGCGACGATGTACTACTGCGACTCGCCCACGCGTCAGATTCGCGTATGCGACTATCCGACGTTCGACAACGACCGCGTGTTCGTCGAGCTGACGGATGCGACCGGCGTGCCCGACGGCTCGATCGTCGATGCGGACGGCGGCTTGTGGAACGCGCAGTGGGGCGGCGCGCGCGTCGTGCGCTACGAAAGCGACGGCCGCGAGACGGCGCGCATCGACGTGCCGAGCGCGCAGCCGAGTTGCGCCGCGTTCGGCGGCGCGGACTTCGGCACGCTGTATGTGACGACGGCGCGCATCGGCCTCGGCGAAACAGACGCGCACGCAGGCGGCGTGTTCGTCGCGACGCCCGGTGCACGCGGCATCGCGGAAGCCGTATTTGCGGGCAAGGCGTAACCAGAACACGAGGCGGCGCGCGATCGACGCGCCGCCCGACCCATCCCGGCAACGCCGGGTTCTTCGCCTCTCGATGGAGCACGAGTCATGGCTGTCGCGCGAACAGAGCAAAGACCGAATCCTGCATCGATGTCCAAGGAACAGGCGAACGCCCGCCGTGCGCGGCTCGCCGCCGCCACCGAACCGCCGATCCGTCCCGGCCCGAGCACCGCGGTCGTCGCGATGGGCGGCGCCGATGTCGACGGCTGCATCACGCTCGCCAACGCGCATTTGCGGCTCGAACTGGCACCGTCGCTCGGCGGCGGCATCACGCGCTTCGACTGGCGGCACGAAGGCACGCTCGTGCCGATCTTCCGGCCGTGCGTCGCGCCGGGACCGGACACCGATCCGAATCAGCTCGCGTGCTATCCGCTTTTGCCGTATTCGAACCGCATCGGCAACGGACACTTTCAGTTTTCCGGACGCTCGATCGAGGTGCCGTGCAATCGCCCGGGCGAACCGCTGCCGCTGCACGGCGATGGCTGGCTCGGCGCGTGGGAAGTCGCGGATCAGGATTCCACGCGCGTGCGTGTCACGCTCGATCGCAGCGGCGGCATGCCTTACGCGTTTCGCGCCGCGCAGACTTACACGCTCGACGAAGCGACGCTCGCCGTGACGCTCGATGTCGAAAATACCGGCGACGAAGCGCTGCCGTTCGGCCTCGGGCTGCATCCGTTCCTGATGCGCGAGGCGGACACGGAGTTGTCGGCGGCGGCGGGCGGCGTGTGGCTGTGCGGCGACGACTGGCTGCCTGTGCGGCATGTTCCGACGCCGCCCGCGTGGCAATTCGGCGTTGCGTATCCGATGCCATCGGAAATGGTCAACAACGCGTTCACCGGATGGAGCGGGCGCACGAGCGTGCTGTGGCCGAAGCGCCGCCTGTCGCTAACGATCGCCGCCGACACCGACTACTACGTCCTTTACGCGCCGCCCGGCGAAAGCTTTTTCTGCTTCGAGCCGGTCGATCATCCGATCAACGCGGTGAATCTGCCCGGCGGCGGGGAAGCGAACGGCATGACCGTGCTCAAACCGGGCGAACGCTTGTCGCGGGAATTCCGCTTCACCGTCGAGCGCACCGGGGAAGCGACGCGGCGCGGAAGGCCGCGCACGCGGGCAGGCGCGAAGGCGCGGGCACGGGACGCGGCGCGCTAAGCCGCGCCGGAAGACGCGACGGAAGATGACGCCACGCACGTTAAAATGCGTGGCATCGACGTTTTCAACATCTTCCCGCCATGTCCTTTATCGAATCGCTCAATGCCGCGTGGTCGCGGACTCAATCGCTTCTGTGCGTCGGCCTCGACCCGGAGCCGGCGAAGTTTCCCGGCGCACTCAACGGCCGCGCCGACGCGATCTTCGAGTTCTGCAAGACCATCGTCGATGCAACCGCGCCGTATGCATCGTCGTTCAAGCCGCAGATCGCGTACTTCGCGGCGCATCGCGCGGAAGATCAGCTCGAAGCGTTGATCGCGCATATCCACGAGAAGCACGCCGGCATTCCGGTGATTCTCGATGCGAAGCGCGGCGATATCGGCAGCACGGCCGAGCAGTACGCGAAGGAAGCGTTCGAGCGCTATCGGGCCGATGCCGTCACCGTGAATCCGTACATGGGCTTCGATTCGATCGAGCCGTATCTCGCGCATGAGGGCAAAGGCGTGATCGTGCTGTGCCGCACGTCGAACGCGGGCGGCTCCGATCTGCAATTTCTCACGACCGATGGCAAGCCGCTGTATCAGGTCGTCGCCAGGCTCGCGGCGGAAAAGTGGAATGACAAGGGCCAGTTGGGCCTCGTCGTCGGTGCGACATTTCCGAAGGAAATCGAAACGGTACGCGGGATCGTCGGCGACATGCCGCTTCTGATTCCGGGCATCGGCGCCCAAGGCGGCGATGTCGAAGCAACCGTGCGCGCGGGCCGCACCGCGAACGGCACGGGCATGTTGATCAATTCGTCGCGCGCGATCATCTACGCCGGCAAGGGCGATCATTACGCGCAAGCCGCGGCCGAAGCCGCGAAGAAGACGCGCGATACGATCAATCAGTATCGGTGAGCGCGCGCTTCAACTATCGGCAATAGGCGCGAACAGCGCCTCGATGTCTTCGGCGGAGAACTTCTCCACCGCGCGCACATCTTCGGACAGAATGCCCGCCGCGAGCGCTGCCTTTCGCCCCTGCATCTCCAGAATCTTTTCTTCGATGCTCCCGGCCGCGACGAGCTTGTACACGAACACCGGCTTTTCCTGGCCGATGCGGTGCGCGCGATCCGTCGCCTGATTCTCGGCCGCCGGATTCCACCACGGATCGTAATGAATGACGGTATCGGCCGCCGTCAGGTTCAGGCCGACGCCGCCCGCCTTCAGGCTGATCAGGAAGACCGGCGCTTCGCCCGCCTGGAAGCGCTGCACCGGCGTCTTGCGGTCGGCGGTGTCGCCCGTCAGCGTGACATACGCGAGACCGGCCTCGTCGAGCGCGGCGGCGATGATCGCGAGCATGCCCGTGAACTGCGAGAAAACGAGCACGCGCCGGCCTTCCTCGATGAGCGCCGGAAGCATCTCGAACAACAGCGCGAGCTTGGCCGATCCCGCGGTTTTCGGCGCGCCCGGAAGCTTGACGAGCGACGGATCGCAGCACACTTGCCGCAGTTTCAGCAACGCGTCGAGCATCACGATATGGCTGCGTGCGAACCCCTGCTTCGAGATAGCGTCGCGCACCTTCTTCTGCATCGCGGCGCGCACGGTTTCATAGAGATCACGCTGTGCGTCTTCGAGTTCGACGCTGCGCACGATCATTGTCTTCGGCGGCAATTCCGTCGCGACTTCATCTTTGCGGCGGCGAAGCATGAACGGGCGAATCCGGCGCGCGAGCAGATCGCGGCGCATCGCGTCGTTCTGCTTTTCGATAGGCTTGCGCCAGCGAGAGGCGAACTCCTTTTTCGAGCCGAGAAAGCCGGGCAGCAGGAAATCGAACTGCGACCAAAGTTCGCCCAGATGATTCTCCAGCGGCGTCCCCGTGAGGCAGAGCCGATGCCGCGCGCCCAACGTGCGAACCACGCCCGCCGCCTTGCTCGATGCGTTCTTCACGTAATGCGCTTCGTCGAGTATCAACAGGTGATAGTCGTGCTGCGACAGCGCTTCGTGATCGCGCCAGACGAGCGCATACGTCGTCACGACGAGGTCGTGCCGCGCAATTTCCGTGAAGCGTTCGTGACGCAACGGGCCATGCAGATCGAGCACTTTCAGCGAAGGCGCGAAGCGGCGCGCTTCGTCGATCCAGTTGTTGACGAGCGTGGTCGGCACGACGATCAGCGCCGGGCTCGTGAGCCGGCCCGCCTCCTTCTCGACGAGTATGTGCGTGAGCGTCTGAATGGTCTTGCCGAGCCCCATGTCGTCGGCGAGCACGCCGGCGATATCGTGTTCGCGCAGGAATTGCATCCAGTCGACGCCCTCGCGCTGATAGTCACGCAGCGTCGCTTGAAGCCCGCGTGGGGCGTCGATGCGGCGCGTTCCCGCGACGTTGCGTAGCCGTTTCGCAAGTTCGATGACCGACGCGTCGCCATCGAATTGCCAGCGAAGCGTTTCGTCGGCGGCGGCGAGACGGCCGGCTTCGAGCGCCTGCAGCCGCAGTGACGCGTCGGCTTTCGGCTCGCCGCGGTCGAACAGGTCGATGAGCGCGCGCACGAGCGGCTTGATCCGCGCGGCGCGCAGCGCGAAGCGCCTGCCTTCGTGCGTGCGGAATTCGACGGCGTGCGCGTCGTCGATGGCGTCGATCGCGCCGTTCAACCAGCGGCGATCCCGGGCGAAAAGTTCGGCGAGCAACGGTTCGAGGCGCACGCGCTCCGTCTCGACGAGGATGCCCAACTCGAGATCCAACCAGCCGTTTTCGGCGGCGCGCGCGGTCGCGTCGATTTGCTCGACCTCGACGACATCGAAGCGCGAATTGGGCGTGATCTCGATGCGCCAGCCGGCGTCGCGCAAAGCGGGAATGTCGTCGCTGACGAACGCCGGCCACGCGTCGCGCGCCGGCATGATGAAGCCGCCCGCATACGGTGAGTCGGCGCGGCTGACAGGCGCGCCGGAGACCGACTTCATCCCGCGTCCGAGCAGGCGTCCGGCGCATGCATCTTCGATATCGATCCGGCGCGCGATACGGACGAGCTCGCCGTCCGCGAGCCGCAAAAGAGCGTCGGGACTGTTCGCCGCGATCGTCACGCCGCCGTAGTCGAAATCGAGCAACGCGATGTCCAGTTCGGTCGCGGGCATATCCAGCCTGGCGGGTGCATCGAGCAACAGCGTATCGAGCGTGAGGACGGGCGCCGGCGTCGCGTCGATCGTGCGTATTCCGGTCTCGCCGTCGGAGGGCGGCGCGGGCAGATCGGGCGCGAAGTCGGCGAGCGCGTTACGCACGGCGGCCGCTTCGTCGAGCGTGAGCACCGGCATCGACAGATAATCGGCGAGCAGTTCGTCCGAAATCGGTACGTCGATGGATCCGGTTTCGTTCGTAACGATGTCGATGTACAACGGCGGCTCGGTCGGCAATGTGACGTTCGATTCCGGCGACGTTTCGAGCGAGGCGAAGATCATGTCGTCGCCGTGCGGAATCCATTCGATGTTTCCGCTGCGCATCGCGCCTTCGCGCAACGGCTGTGCGAGTCGCGGATCCCGGATGTCCGGTTCGAAGTAGAGGCGGCCCGTCGCGAGCATCATCTGCCAGACGATCGCGCCGCGCTTGCCCTTGAGCGCGCAGTAGCCGCTTGAACCTCCGCGCTCGTTCCTGAGCGCACGGACGATGGGTTCATCTGCCGGCGTCACGAATTTCGGCGGATTGTTCCACTGGGCGTAATTTGGATACCACGCTTCGGTCGCGCGAATGTCGCCGTTGGTGCCGAGCCGCGCCTTCAGCATTGCGATCTCGAAAGGCAGCGCCCCGTACATGGACGGAACGAGCACATAGAGAATTTGGTAGTTTGCGCCTGTCGTGCGCCGGACCGCTGTCGCGCGTGCCCGACGCGTCGCCTCGACCTTCGCCCGAAAGCTGGAAAGCCACTGCTCGACCTCGAAACTCACGCCCGTTTGATCGGCTGCTTGCGTGCGATCCAGATAGGCGAGCAGCGTCGCCGCGACATGCTTGCATTCGTAACCGACGGGACAAGAGCAATAGCCGCGCGGCCGTTCTTCGCGGAACGAAATCTCGACCGAGTACGGCTGTAGCTGCGTGCCGGGCACGCGCGCGCGCAGGATTTCGCCCGTCCAGCCGAGATCGCGCACCGCATTAACGTAGTCGAGCGCCTTGCCGAAGGTCTTCTGACCCATCCAGCGGGCCACCTGATCCTTGCTGAACGTGATGGAATCGGCCGGATTGTCGATGCGCTTGTTCATGCGATAGACGCTCGCTCAGCGCTCGCTCTGATCCATGAACTCCAGCAGCCTGCGCAAGGCATGCGCGGCGGCCTGCGTTCTGACCTGTTCGCGATCGCCCTTGAAATGCTGGGTCTCGATGTGCGTATTCAGACGATTGCTCCATCCGAAGCACACGGTTCCAACCGGCTTCGCCTCGCTGCCGCCCGCCGGTCCCGCCACGCCCGTAATCGATACCGAGACCTGCGCGCGGCTGTTG
>Ga0182736_1003713_pt1 | contig 10071 bp, 8 predicted proteins | sample eDN5th30CKraftBY_FD_128882 | JGI IMG/M metagenome (GOLD analysis project Ga0182736, IMG submission 128882) | Enriched backyard soil microbial communities from Emeryville, California, USA - eDNA 5th pass 30_C Kraft BY (version 2) (version 2) | ecosystem: Environmental > Terrestrial > Soil >... | reverse complement strand
GATCGCCTCGAGCATCGCGGGGAACGCCTGCTCGCCGTCGCGCAGGAGCGCCACGCGGTGGGCGCCCACCACGAGGTCGGCGTAGACGTTGGCGGCGTCGCTCATCCTTCCAGCAGCAGCACCTCGTCGGCGCCGCCGTGCTGCTCCCGCAGCCGCACCTCGACGCGCTGCTCGGGGGTCGCGAGCACGCCCTCCCCCACGAAGTCCGCCTGGATCGGCAGCTCGCGCCCCGGGCGCTCCACCAGCACCGCGAGGTACACCCGCCGCGCGCGGCCGAAGTCCGAGAGCTCGTCGAGGGCGGCGCGTACGGTGCGTCCCGTGTAGAGGACGTCGTCCACCAGCACCACCGGCCGGTCCGCGATGTCGAAGTCGATCGTGGTCGGCCCCACCTGCGGCACGGCGAGGGCGCCGAGGTCGTCGCGGTAGAGGGTGATGTCCAGGCTCCCGAGCGGCGGGCGGTGCCCCGTCGACGCGTGGATGCGCTCCGCGAGGCGCTCGGCGAGAGGCACGCCGCCCCTGCGGATCCCCACCAGGCAGAGACGCGACGGATCGGCTTCGGCGGCGACGATGGCAGCCTCGAGCCGCGCGATGGCGCGGTCGACGCCGGGGCCGTCGAGGACACGTCGGGTCATTTGGTGGGTACCTCGAGGTCCTTCTGGATCCGGTTCTCGAAGCGGACCTGCCGAACCTTCTTCGTCCAGGGCAGGTACATCGGCACCTCGTAGGAGAGCTCGATGTAGACGTTCTTCGCGTCGCGCTGGATCTCGATCATCGACTCGTCGATGCCGGGGTACGGGTCGCCGCCCTCCTCGTCCTCCACCTCGACGATCCGATCCGTCCGGTCGAGGATCATCTTCACGAGGGTCTCGTCGTCCTCCCGCCAGGCCTGGTAGCCCGCCTCGTTCATCGCGGCGCGGACGTCGCGGTTCTTCATCCAGAGCGGCAGGTATGCGTAGCCGAAGTACGCGGCGACGGCGGCGGCCGCCAGGAACAGGAGCACGAAGAAGTTCACCGCGCCCCGCTCGTTCCCCATGGGAAGCGGACGGCGCGTCGTCGAACGAAGGCACATGGCGCGCATCTTCGCGCACCGCCGCTTTTCGAGGCAAGGAATGCTTCGTCAGCGCGCGCCCTCCCGGTCGTCGGGACAATCGCCTCCCGGCCTCTTCATGAGCATCCCCTCCAACGGGATCCGGTGGACGCCCTGCCCGTCCCTGACGAGGACCGCTCCGTCGAACGGCGTCCACGGGGGCTGGGGCGAGAAGCCCACCGCGAATTCGAGGCCCTCGCCGTCGAGGATCGCCGGCATCGGCGGCACGCCCGCCAAGAAATACGAAGGCGCGCCCAACCCCGCCTCCACCTCGATCGATTCGATCCGGGCACCGGGGCACGATTGGATCGCCACCGCCTGGTTCGGGACGGAGCAGCCGAGCTCGGCCAGGAAGAGGAGCCTGTCTGGAGAGAAGGAGAGGCACGGCGCCTCCGACGTCCCCTCGATCGGGATCTCGCGGTGCGGATCACGGGGGTCCGAGACGTCGAAGGAGAGCCGCGCGGTGCGATACCCGCCCTCGAGAGGCGCCGCGAACGTGACCGGAACCTCGACCCACGCTTCCGGCTCGATCGTGAGATCCCCGGTGGCGCCCAGGCTGAACGAGGGGTCCGAGTCGCCCGAGAGGCGCAAGCCCATGAGCCGGCAAGGACCGCTCGAGCGGTTGGCGATCCCCACGTAAACGTGCGACGTGACGCCGGGCGGGACGATGCCGAAGTCGACGAACTGCGGCGCGATCTCGACGGTACAAGGCGGGAGCACCACGGCGCTCCCGCCGACGGGGAGGTCGAAGCTGCCGCCCGGTGCGCTCGCCGTGAGGAGGGAGACCACGCCCTCGTGCACCCCGCCCGCTCCCGGCGCGAAGGTCACGTCCAGCTCGAACGCCTCGCCGCTCGAATACCCGCCAGGCCGGATGCCCCCCACCACCGCAGCGCGGAACGCGGAGCCAGCGGTGCGGACCGCGCTCACCTGCAGCGCGCTCTCGACCTCGTCGTCACGGAAGAAGCCGTCGCTGGTGCACAGGAGCCGCTGGGTCCTCGTCAGGCCCACGACGGTCTCGGGGAACTCGGTCGCCCCCGAGCAGGAGAGATGCGGCCCGTGCCCGACCCCGCGGACGCAGATCTCGAGAGGCTGGTCCCACCCCCACCCGCGCTGGACGAGAAGCGCCGACGTGCGCTCGCCGGGTTCGCGAGGCCGAAACGTCACGGGTATGGACAGGGATTCGAAGGCATGGAGGAAGAGCGTGGCCGATCCCGTGACGAAGAATTCGTCGTCGGATTCGGGACCCGCGGTCACGTCGAGATCCCATGTGGACCCCGAGGTGTCGGTGAGCGTGAGCGTCCGCTCGGCGGTCCCGCCGATGGGAACGTCACCGAAGTCCAGGCAGTCCTCCGGCTCGGCGACGAGAAGCCCGTCCACGGAGACGGCCCGCAACTCGACCGTACCCAAGGGCGCACCGGCCTCTTCGACGAGGTCCAGCGTCGCCTGGACGGGGCCCGGCGTCCGGGAGAGGAATTGCACTTCGACGACGATGGACTCGCCGGCCCGTACCTCCATCGACCGAGTGATCCCGCCGCTCTGCGGAACGATCCACGCCACGAAGACGTCGGCGCGGTCCGCTCCCTCCAGCCGCACCCACACCGGCAGCTTCGTCCGGTTCTCGCAACGCCACGAGAGCGATCGAAACCCGTTCACCCGCCCGAAATCCAGCGGTCCCGGATCGCACACGAACGATGGTTCCACGCCGGTGCCCACCAGGAGGATCGGGATCCGCTTGGAGCGATCGCCGATACGGATCTCGATGGAGACCTGCGCGGCGGCGGCGCCCTTCTCCTCGGGCTCGAAGGTCAGGACGAAGGTCAGGAACCCCTCCGGACGGACCTCCAGCGAGGTGTATGGATACGTGGAGCCGAACGGCGAGTCGAGACCCCGCACCTCCACGGTAGCCGGGAGGATCTCGTGGTTGCGGATGGTGATGGTCTTGTTCACCTGCTTGCCGACGAGTGAGACGCCGAAGTCCACCACCGAGTCGTCCTTGAGCGTCGGGTCCGGCGACGTCTCGACGTCCACCTTCGGCAGATCGGGATCGCTGGAGGGTTCGTCGGCACACCCGGCCGCCGCCGCGATCGCCAAGACCACGCCCACGCACACCGGGAATCTCCGCAGGCTCATCTCGCCTCCGTTGCAGAAGGGGTCGTCGATCGCGCACGCGACTCGACGCGTTCCCCAAGCATGTCGGCTGGGCCCGACGACGGATCGGCGGTTCGAGAGAACGAACCGGCCGACGGCGCTCTCGGTGAACGTACCACGGGCACGGACCGCGAATGCCGCCGGTGAGACTACGGTTCGGGGACCGCTTCGACTGGAGCGTCGTCGTCGATCGCGTCGGCGGCGTCGCCCAGGGAGTCCGAGGCCTCGCCGGCACCGCTCGGGGCGGCTTCGGGAGGCGCCGCGACAGGTGCAGGCGTCTGCCACTCGGAGTCGAGATCGATCGCTCGCAGGATCCGCTCGCCCACGATCCCCTCGTCACCCCAGGGCCACGCGCCGCCCTTTCCCCACGAGAAGGCGACGATGCCCACCCGGCCGATGACGTCCTCGAGGGGCACGTACCAGCCGCTGCGGCCGTCGTCGGAGTCGTCTCGGTTGTCGCCGAGGACGAAGATGGCCCCTTCCGGCACCTGGAACGGCCCCATGTCCGGCCGGGGGCTCGGGAGCATGCGCGAGTGCACCGTCGCGTGGCGCCTGCCGCCCAGCGTCTCCGCGTAGAGCGCGCCGCTCTGGGGATGCCAGTAGCGCAGGTCGTCTCGGAAGTTCCAGAACTCGAAGCGCGGCGCGGCGAGGACGCGCTCCTGCGGCTCGCCGCCGATGAGCACGGTCTCGTCCCGCAGCTCGACGGTGTCGCCGCCGACGCCGGCCACCCGCTTCACCATCACCTGTTCGGGCGCGCGCGGATCGCGGAAGACCACCACCTCCCCGACCTGCGGAGAGGTGGGCCCGATCACCTGGCCCACCAGCGGCAGCCGCAGGCCGTAGGCGAGCTTGTTCACCAGGACCACGTCACCGGGACGCAAGGTGGGGAGCATGGATCCCGACGGGATGCGGAAGGTCTCGGCCACCGTCGCCCGGAAGGCCAGCGCCAGCGCCGCCGCCACCAGCACCACCTCGAGGTACTCGCGGAGCAGGCTCTTGCGGAGCTTCGCCAGGCGGTGGGTGCGCGCCGAGGCCTCGAGGGCCTGGTACGCGAGCTCGATGCGGGTGGGGTCGCCGGAGGCCAGGGCGTGTCGCGCCTCCACCTGGAGGGCGCCGAGCTCCGCGAGCGCGTTGGGGCCGAGCTTGCGCCGGCGCGCGCGGGAGATGCGCCGGCTCTCCGCGAGGAGCGCCGCGAGCCGAGCGGCCCGCTTGTCGGCCCGGGCCATGTCGGTCAGCGGCTCCCGGGCACCTTGGAGTCGAGGCCGCGCAGGATGCGATCGGTGCGCAGGCCATCCTTGCCCCAGGAGAATCCCACCACGTCGGCGCGGCCGCGGATGTTGCCGAGGGGCACGAAGCCGAAGACGCGGGAGTCCGCCGAGTTGTCCCGGTTGTCGCCGAAGACGAGGACCATGCCCTCGGGCACGCGCCACGGTCCCTGCAGCGGCTGGCCGTGGATCTGCTCCATCACGTAGTGCGGGTGCTCCCCCTCGGTCCCGGGAGAGAGGGCCTCGGTGTATAGATCCGCCGAGGCGCCGCGCCACCTGCCGCGGTGCTCGTCGTAGTCGTCGAAGGCGTAGTCGCGCTCGAGCAGCGAGCGGGGCTGCTCCTTGCCGTCGATGGTCACCACGCCGTCGACGATCGACACCACCTCGCCCGGCAGGCCGATCACGCGCTTGATCAGCGTCTCGGGCTGCACGGTGGGCCGCTCGAAGACGACGACGTCGCCGCGCTCGGGCGTGCCCGCCTGGAAGAGCATCTTGTTCGTGAACGGGATGCGGACGCCGTAGGCGAACTTGGTGACCACCACGTAGTCGCCGATCTGCAGCGTGGGCAGCATCGAGCCCGACGGGATGGAGAACGGCTCGAAGAGGAAGGCGCGGATCCCCAGCGCGATCGCCAGCGCGGGCGCCACCGAGCGCACGAAGCCCATCACCCCCTTGTGCTTGGGGGCCTTCTCCTTCTTGGAGGGCTGCGGGGCGGGCGCTTCCCGGACCGACGGATCGGCTGGCTGGGGCTGGTTGGACACCGTGGATCAATCCTCCGACTTGAGCACCGCGAGGAACGCCTCCTGCGGGATCTCGACCGTTCCTACCTGCTTCATGCGCTTCTTGCCCGCTTTCTGCTTCTCGAGCAGCTTGCGCTTGCGGCTGATGTCGCCGCCGTAACACTTGGCGAGCACGTTCTTGCGCATGGCTTTTACGGTCTCGCGGGAGATGATCTTCCCGCCGATCGCCGACTGGATCGCCACCTCGTACATCTGCCGCGGGATCACCTCCCGCAGCTTGGCGCAGACGTCCTTGCCGCGCTGGTAGGCGCGGTCGCGGTGCACGATGATGCTCAGGGCGTCGACGGGCTCGCCGTTCACCAGGATGTCGAGCTTCACCAGCGGCGACACCTGGAAGCCGTTCAGCTCGTAGTCCAGCGACGCGTAGCCCTTCGTCGCCGACTTCATCTTGTCGAAGAAGTCGTAGACCACCTCGGCCATGGGGATGTCGTAGGTGATCTGCACGCGCTTGGGGCCCAGGTACTTGAGATCGCGCTGGGTGCCGCGGCGGTCCTCGCAGAGCTTCAGGATCGCGCCCACGTAGTCGTTGGGGACGTGGACGTTGCAGCGGAGGATGGGCTCCTCCATGTGGTCGATCTTCTGCGCGGCGGGCATGCGCGCGGGGTTGTCGATGAGGTGCGTCTCGCCGTCCGTGGTGTGCACGCGGTAGACCACCGACGGCGCGGTGGTGATGAGGTCGAGGCCGTACTCCCGCTCGAGGCGCTCCTGGACGATCTCCATGTGGAGCAGGCCCAGGTAGCCGCACCGGAAGCCGAAGCCCAGCGCCTGCGACACCTCGGGCTCGAAGGTGAACGCCGCGTCGTTGAGCTTGAGCTTGTCGAGCGCGTCGCGCAGGTTCTCGTACTCGTGGCTCTCCACGGGGAAGATCCCCGAGAAGACCATTGGCTTGATCTCCTTGAAGCCCGGGTACGGCGCGTCCGTGGGCTTGGCCGCGTCGGTGACGGTGTCGCCGACCTTGGCGTCGTGGACGTCCTTGATGTTCGCGATGAGGAAGCCCACCTCGCCGGCGATGAGGCGATCGGCGGGCGCGGCCTTCGGCTTGAAGTGGCCGACGCTCTGCACCTCGAACTTCTTCTTGTTGCTCCAGAGCAGGATCTCCTGCTTGGGGGCGAGCGTGCCCTCGATGAGTCGCACGAGCATCACGACGCCGCGGTAGGAGTCGTACCAGGAGTCGAAGATCAGCGCCTTGAGCGGCGCGTCTGCGCTGCCCTTCGGCGGAGGCACCCGCGCCACCACGGCCTCGAGGATCTCGTCGATGCCGATGCCTTCCTTGGCGGACGCCGGCACGGCCTGCGACGCGTCGAGGCCGATCACCTCCTCGATCTCGTCGCGGACGCCGTCCACGTCTGCCGAGGGGAGGTCGACCTTGTTGATGACCGGGATGACCTCGTGGTCGTGCTCGAGGGCGAGGTAGACGTTGGCGAGGGTCTGCGCCTCGACGCCCTGGGTGGCGTCCACCACCAGCAGCGCGCCTTCGCACGCGGCGAGCGAGCGGCTCACCTCGTACTGGAAGTCGACGTGGCCCGGCGTGTCGATCAGGTTGAGGACGTAGTCCTTGCCGTCCTTGGCCTTGTAGGCCATGCGCACGGTCTGCGCCTTGATCGTGATGCCGCGTTCCCGCTCGAGATCCATCGAGTCGAGGAGCTGCTCCTGCTTCTCGCGCTGGCTGATCGTCCCGGTGCGCTCGAGGAGGCGGTCGGCCAGGGTCGACTTGCCGTGGTCGATGTGGGCGATGATCGAGAAGTTGCGAATGTGGGCGTTTTCGGCGGGCATCCGGCTCTTCGTCAGGTGGGCAAAGCGAGCGCGTGGTCGTAGCACACGGCGCCCCGGCGTTCCATTGCGAACACCCGGGCGCCCGCGATCGATCCACGGGCGCCACGCCGGCCGGAGTTCGCACCGAGACGCCGCCCATTCGGCGGGAGGGTCGCCCCCGGATCAGGCCGCGAGGCGGTCGCGGAAGAAGGCGGCCGTGCGGGCGATCCCCTCCTCGAGGGTCACCTCGGGCCTCCAGCCGAGCACCCGCCCCGCCTTCGCGGGATCGATACACGAACGGCGCTGCTCGCCCGGCCGCGAGGCGTCGAACTTCGGGCCGTGGGCGGAGCCGGTGGCGGCGGCGATGCGCCGGTGGAGCTCCACCACGTCCGTCTCCACGCCGGTGCCGACGTTGAGCGGGCCGACGTAGTCGCTGGTGAGCGCGAGGAGGTTCGCCCGGGCGACGTCGCCGACGTACACGTAGTCGCGGGTCTGCTTGCCGTCGCCGTAGATGGTGCAGGTGCTGCCGGCGAGGCAGCGGCCGGAGAAGATCGCCACGACGCCCGCCTCGCCCATGGGATCCTGCCGGGGGCCGTAGACGTTGGCGTAGCGGAGCGCGCAGTAGGAGAGCTTCTTCTCGGCGGCGTAGTACCCCAGGTAGAGCTCGCCCGCCGCCTTGGAGACGCCGTACGGCGACACCGGACGGGAGGGATGGGTCTCGGGCGCGGGGTACACCTCCTGCTCGCCGTAGCAGGCGCCGCCGGACGAGGCGAAGAGGAAGCGCTTCACGCCGGCGGCGGTGGCCGCCTCGAGCAGGTTGAGCAGGCCCGAGAGGTTCACGTCCGCGTCGAAGCGCGGGTCCGTCACCGACTTCCGCACGTCGATCTGCGCCGCCTGGTGCACGACCGCGTCGAAGCGCTCGTCGCGGATCAGCTTCGAGGCGGCCTCCGAGCGGATGTCCGCGTGGACGAACCGCGCGCCATTCGGCACCTGGTCGCGCTTGCCGCTGGAGAGATCGTCGAGGACCGTGACCTCGTGCCCCGCTTCGAGGATCCGATCGGCCACGTGGCTGCCGATGAACCCCGCCCCACCCGTCACCAACACCTTCATCTTCCGCTCCTGTTTGGAACCCGCACCCACGCGCGAACCTAGCGATCGGCACACCGCGGCACAACCGCGGGACGCCGCCTCCCGACAGGCGGGAAAGCTACTCCGCTTCCTTGCGCTCGAACATGCTGAGCTGCTGGCCGGGGATCTGCGCCCGGTGGGCCTCGAGCACCAGGTCGATCCCCTGCCGGATGTACTCGGCGACGGGGACCTTCGTGGCGCGGTTCAAGGCCTTCAACATCTCGTCCTGTTCGGGGGTGATGTAGATGGTGGTGCTGATCTTCTTGCGGGCCATGAGGCCAAATACCCTACGTGACGATATCTCCCACGGTCAAGTCAGGGGAGGCAGCTCACCTTGTACGTGGCGGTGACCCGGCCCGTGCCGCCTGCGAGGATGAGATAGATCGTGTAGTCCGCGGTGGCGTATTCCCATGCGCGAGCGCCGGTCCCGGAGACCGGTGGAACCGGTGTCCCGCCGATCGCGAGGGTGATGTCCTTCTCGTCCACCCTTCCGTCCCCGTTCCGATCGGCGGGGCTGCCGCGCAGGACGTAGGGTGGACCGTCGAAGGTGTCGGTCTGGACCGGATCGTCGTCGCCGACGCCCTCGAGATCGACGAGGTAGAGATCCGCGCCCGCCTGGATTCGGAGCAGGCCGGCGTGGGGCCCGACGACCGTCGGCGCGAAGTTCAACGCCAGGTCGAATCCTCCGTTCCTTCCGACGTCCAACGGGAGCCCCGGGATTCCGCGGAAGTTGAAGGTCGCCGGACGATCGCCCTCGTCCAAGGTGATGCCGGTGAAGGTGACGGGCCCGGCGCACGAGTTGCGGATCCTGACGCTGTGGTCCCGGGACCTGCAGCCGGGGGCGACCTTGCCGAAGTCCATGCTGGAAGGGACGACCTCCACGCACGGTCGAGCCGCGACGCCCCGGAGCGGCACCTTCTGCAGGGGATCGTCGGGATTCGAGATCTGGAGCTGCACCTCGCCCTCGAGGAGGGGCTGGTATCGGGTGGGCGCGAACGTGACGGGGACGGTCAGGGCGCCGCCGGCCGGAAGCTCCGTGCTGCGGATCGGCGTGACCGAGAATGTGCCGCCGCCGTCGTCGGAGAGGCGCAGGTCGTTGATCAGGCAGGACTCGGTCTGGAGCGTATTCGTGAACGTGAACGACGACGTCCTCCGCTGCCCCTTGTCGACGACGCCGAAGTCCAGGCTCGCCGGCACGAGGTCGAAGCGGCAGGGCGGGAGGTGGAGACCGCGCCCGCTCACGGGGACCCGGAGGGCGCCCGTCGGCGCGGCGGCGCTCTCGACGGTGACCCGGCCGCTGACGACGCCTTCCTCCGTCGGCGCGTGAACCACGTCGATGTCGAAGGACTCGTCGACGGGATAGCCCTCGGGCTTGGCGCCGGTGGTGCCGTCCGCGTTGCGGATGGTGGCCGTGCTCGCCAGGAACGCCGGAGCGTCCGTGTAGACGTCGTCGATGAAGAGCGGATCGACCGCCTGCCCCGTCGGAGCGGAGCCCGCGTTGGTGCAGCTCAACGTGCGGGTCACGGGCATGCCGACGGCCACCTTGCCGAAGTCGATCGCCGCCGGGGCGCAGACGAGCTGCGGCCCCCCGCCGGACGCGGTGGCGCAGCCGGTGAGGTCGACGCCGTCCGGCTTCGGGTCGCTGACGTGGAACGTCAGGGTGGCGGAGCGTTTCCCTCCGAGGACCGGGGTGTAGGTCACGCGGACGGATGCGGCGCCTCCCGGCGCCACCGTGATCGGCAGCGGCGTGAGGACCATGACCTCGGCGGCGGCGCGGTCGTTGACCGTGATCGCGTCGACGACGGCGGCCTCGGTGCCGAGGTTCCGCAGGGTGTACGGCAGCTCCTTCGAGCCGTGCACCGGGACGTTGCCGAACTCGAGACATCCCGCG
>Ga0182736_1003712_pt1 | contig 10071 bp, 9 predicted proteins | sample eDN5th30CKraftBY_FD_128882 | JGI IMG/M metagenome (GOLD analysis project Ga0182736, IMG submission 128882) | Enriched backyard soil microbial communities from Emeryville, California, USA - eDNA 5th pass 30_C Kraft BY (version 2) (version 2) | ecosystem: Environmental > Terrestrial > Soil >... | reverse complement strand
GGCATCTGCACCACGAGCCTGAAATATGCCTCGCACTTCAAGCGCAACGCGGAAGCCGGCATGGTGATGGTGAACCTGCCGACGGCGGGTGTGGATTATCACGTGCCGTTCGGCGGCCGAAAGGGCTCGTCCTACGGACCGCGCGAGCAGGGCCGTTACGCTCAGGAGTTCTACACCACGGTGAAGACCGCCTACACGTTCGACGGCAGCGGCCCCTACGTGCCGAAGACCAAAGGAAGCGAGTAACCCGGTTACCCGCATGCGTCCCATGGCCTCGGCATGTCGTTGATCGACATGCCGAGGCCATTAACTTATGTGATAGATCAACATCCGCGATTGCCGCTTCTGCAGAAGCGGCAATCGCGTTTTCGATTCCAGTTGAATCGTGCGCACCTCATCCGGAGTGGCGTTAACTTTATCGACAAAACTCAGGCAGCTTTTTGTTCCATGCATTGAACTTTGCCATGGGAACGCCATCATAGGCTATCAAGAGAACCGGTACTTACAGGCTCGAACTCCTGCGGCGGTAAACGTTGTTGCATTCAAACCCGTGCTTACGGGCGTAGTGATTTGAATTGCAATTTCGTTCTATTGAAAATGCATGCTGCTAGTTCTGCGAGCCGGTGAACGGCACTCCGTCAATAGTAGAGAACTTAATATGGTCACTTCCCGGCGTTATCTCATTGCTTCTTCACTTGCGCGTCTGATCCGCAAGGAGAGGGGAGGCAATCGTGTCACGGAAGGCCACTTCCCCAATCAGGCCGATCGCAGCTCCTTCGTGGTGGTGGAAGGCGACAAGGGCAGCCTCGTTCTCCTTCACTCGGGTCCGAACGGGCCGATCGAAGAGCGCACCGAAGTGCCGCGCGCGCACGCCGAGGCTCTTCTCGATGTCACGCCCGGCAAGCTCGACTATCTGCTCACCCATCTCACCGTCGGCACGCGCGACATCCAGATCGTCCGCTTCGTGACTCCGGGGCCGCTGGACCTGATCTCCGTTCCGTTCGAGAGCGAGGAAGAGGCCAGGGATTTCCGTCCCCTGTCCTGGTTCGGTGCGGACGTCACCACGGAAGTGGCTTATCAGAACCGCTCGATCGCCCTGGAAGGGGCGCCTCAGGCTCCCGACGTTCCGATGTCGAACGCGGCCCTCAACAGCCTGCTCGACACGCTCGAGAACCGCTATTCCACGCCGCGCGGCTACACCCCGCACGCGCCTGCCCGGAGCTCGGCGGAAGCCGGATCGGGACAGCGCAATGCGCCGCCGGCTCCCGCCCATGGGGGCGAGAGAGCACCCCAGCCGCAACGGGGCGTCCTGTCCAGGCCCGCCGCCGCGGCCGATGCGGATCTCGGGGATGACGAAGCCGGCGACGACAATGATCTGAACCTCAATATCGAGGACAATGTCATTCGCGAGCTGGCCCGCTCGCTCCGGCCTCAGCGGCGCTGAACCTCCTTCCAGTGAGAGTTTAAATGAGAGCCTGCACCATTCGCGTGGTGCAGGCTTTTTCAGCTCGGCAGGACGATGCAGCTGCCGCCTGCCGTGCGAATGCTGCGGCACAGCTGCTCTGCTGCCTGCCGCGTTTCAGCGGGGGCGCGGACGCGATAGAACGTGCGCGTCCCGCGATAGCGCAAGCGCGTCCCGATGATCATCGGGCGCACGTCCTTCAGGAGGGAGGCGTAGGCCTGGCTCGTGCGCCTGAACGTGGCGAGAGCCTTCTCCTTTGAGAAATTGCCCGCAAGCTGAACGCCCCATGGCGCGAAGGGGGCCTCGATCGTGTCGCGGCGGCCGGGAATGCGCAGGGTGGCGACGATCTGCTGGCAGCTCTGCCCGGATGAATCCCAGTCGGCGTTCTTCCGCTCCTTGGCATCGGCGGCCCAGTCCTCGGCGGGGCGGCCCGTGACGGCGATGACGTAGTTCCTGGTCTCGGCGGGCAATCCTCCCTGGCCGGCGAGCCAGGAGGCGACCCGCGCGGGTCCTCCATTATAGGCCGCGGCCGCGAGCCCCAGATTGCCGAACTGCTCCGACAGATGGGCGATGAACTCCGCGGCCTTGGGAATGGCCTGTTCGGGATCGAACGGATCGGTCAATCCCCGCTCCTGGGCGGTGCCCGGCATGAACTGGGCGATTCCCTGCGCGCCGGCGGGACTGACGACATGGGGGCGAAACGAGCTTTCCTGCCAGATCAGCCTGGTGAGGAGATCGTGGGGGATCCGCTGGTTGCGCGCGGCTCCCTCGATCAGCCGGCAGAGGGCGTGTTCCACGCTCTCCGAGGATGTTCCAGGATCGGCCAGGGCGGTGCCGCAGCAGAGAAAAATTCCGCAAAGCGCCATCCGGAAGCGCATGAAGGACCCCGTTCGCAAAACTGAAGAGCAACCGAATGAAAGAGACGTGCCAAGCTACAGATAGGCGATCATTCGTCCTGCCAAGAGCACGATGATCCAGGCGATGAGGGAAACGAAGGCATAGATGCGGGCCTCCGGCGGCAGGGCGCCTGCCCGCAATGCCTTTCCGAAACGGAGATGAAAGAGCGCGACATTGACGAGCCCGAGCGCAATGAAGACGAGTTTCACGTAGAACGCGGGATTGGTGCCGAGTGAGCGCGCCTCTGTCGCCAGCAGGACCGTCCCGGTCGGGATTTGAAGAGCCAACCCGGCCGCGGCCAGCGGAATGGCATAGCATCCGACCTCCCATGCCCGCTTGCCGTGCTCTGCCAGAATCTTCAGGTCGAACACCGCGATGCCTCCGACCACGAAGGCCGAGCCGAGAACATGCAGCAGATTGGCGAGCGTATAGAGCCAGGCGGAATGGCGTCCCGTATGGCCAAGCCAGGAGCTCTCCAATGCGGCAAGGAGATCGAGATACATGAAGGCCTACCGCAATTCGTAGGTCTTGCCGCTGACGATGATCCTTTCGGCTCTCAGTTCCGTCTCGTTGCGCGTGGATGGATAGCCCTCGAGCCTGACCTGGGTTCCGGGCTTGATCATGTCGGGGCTCAACCCGCGTGCGCTCATGCGGAATAGGGGCGCGAGCACCGCCTCCCAGGTCTTTCCCTGAAAGGGGATGGTCATCATGACATGCGGGTTCTCCCAATCGACCCGTTCGACCGCTCCGGTGATCGTCATGGGGCGTCCCGCGTCGTAGCTGCCCCAGCCGTGATGCGCGTAGGCGATGCCGCCGGTCAGGAGAACTCCGGACAGGCACAGTCCGAACAGGGGATGTCTCATGGCAGGCTCCCGTGCTTTCAGCCACAGCATGCGGTCAGAGTTCGCCGTGGGAGGTGAAGCGTCAAGGCGCCTGAAGAGCGGATCGGCCCCGATCATCGGATCGTGATGGAGGCTGCGCGGATTCGCTCCTCCGCCCTGTCCCGGCTATGCTCCGTCCCTCGAATCAACCCTTGTTCAGGGACAAAGATGGCATCGATCTTCAAGGACCTTTGGGGCCGCCTGTCGGGCGGCGGCAATACGGGCAAGCGCGAGGAACCTGCCGCCGAGGCGGTGGAGTACAAGGGATTTCGCATCCGGCCCGCGCCCTATTCCGCCAAGGGCGGATATCAGACCGCCGGCGTGATCGAGAAGGATTTCGACACCGGCATGAAGGAACACCGCTTCGTGCGCGCCGAGACGCATCCCAGCAAGGACGAAGCCGCCACGTTCGCGATCGCCAAGGGCAAGCAGATCATTGACGAGCAGGGCGACCGCGTCTTCCGTTGAGCGGCCCTGTATCGGCTCGCTTGGAAGCGGTTCCCGCGCAACCATTGCGATTCCCGGATGTTGCCTCAGGCAGCGTGCTCCCGCCATGAGTGAAGAGCGCTCAATCAGATAATCTGATCATGCCGGTCAGGAATATCGATTGGCGCTGATTGCCCATCGTCCATACGATCCTAGTTGGGGGCGTGTCGCTATCAACCGGTCATTCAAGGGAGATCGCCATGGCCAAGAACCCTAACGCGCCGTCGGGAACGTCGGATCAGGTCCTGACGAACAGGCAGGGCCATCCTATCACCAACAACCAATCCCAGCGCACCGTGGGCAGCCGTGGCCCGGCCACGCTGGAGAACTATCAATTCCTCGAGAAGATCACCCATTTCGACCGCGAGCGCATCCCGGAACGGGTCGTCCATGCCCGCGGGTTCGTGTGCTATGGCGAACTCGAGGTGACCGGCAAGATCGGCGACGAGCCAGCCTCGAAATATACCCGCGCCAAGCTGTTCCAGACCGCCGGCAAGAAGACCCCGCTGGCCATCCGCTTCTCGACCGTGATCGGCGGTCGCGATTCATCCGAAGTGGCGCGGGATCCACGCGGCTTCGCGGTGAAGTTCTATACCGAGGACGGCAATTGGGATCTCGTCGGCAACAATCTGGCAGTGTTTTTCATACGCGATGCCATCAAGTTTCCAGATGTCATCCATTCCCTGAAGCCGGACCCGATCACCTTCCGCCAGGAGCCGAACCGCATCTTCGACTTCATGAGCCAGACGCCCGAATCCATGCACATGCTGACCCATCTGTTCAGCCCGCGCGGCATTCCGGCAAGCTACCGGCACATGGAAGGCTTCGGCGTCAACACCTACAAGATGGTCAATGCGGAAGGAGAGACCGTGCTGGTGAAGTACCACTTCCATCCGCGCTGCGGGCTGGCGAGCCTGACAGCCGAGGAAGCGGCCAAGGTGCAGGGGCAGGATCTCGGCTCGGCCTCCAAGGACCTCTTCGAGGCCATCGAGCGCGGGGAATATCCCCAGTGGGACGTGTACGTGCAGATCATGGAAGACCATGATCATCCGGAACTCGACTGGGATCCGCTGGACGATACCAAGATCTGGCCGGAGAAGGATTTCCCCCTGCGGCACGTGGGCGTCATGACTCTCAACCGCAACGTGGAGGATCATTTCAACGAAAACGAGCAGATCGCCATGGGCACGGGCGTGCTCGTGGACGGGCTCGACTTCTCCGACGATAAGATGCTCGTGGGCCGGACTTTCTCCTATTCCGACACCCAGCGCTACCGGGTCGGTACGAACTACCTGCAGCTCCCCGTGAATCAGGCCAAGAATGCCAAGGTGTCGACCAACCTGAACGGCGGGCAGATGTCCTACCGCCGCGACCTGGCGCCGGGGCAGAACCCGCACATCAACTTCGAGCCGTCGATCCATAACGGCCTGCATGAATCGCCACGCGAGGAGCCCAACAATCCTCCGGAGATCCGCGGTCGGCTGACCCGCAGCGTGATCGAGCGGCGCAACGACTACATTCATGCCCGGGGCCGCTACTGCACCATGATGGACTGGGAGCGGGACGATCTCGTCCTCAACCTGGGCACGCTCCTGGGGCAGTGCGAGCGGGACGTGCAGGAGCGCATGGTATGGCATCTCCTGCTGGTGCATGACGATTACGGGAGGCGGGTCGGCGAGATGCTCGGCATCACGGCCGACGACGTGAAGAATCTCCCGCCGCTGCCGAAGCAGGTCCTGACCGACGAGGACAAGCGCCGCCTGCAGAATCTCGGCCGGAACGGCGACAAGATCGACCCGACCGTCTGGGGCCAGTGGACGAGTTCCGTCAAGAACTACAAGGCCTCGGCCGAGGAGGTTCTGGGCGGCATGCGAAACGTCCCCACGCAGCCCGCCATGGGCCAAGCGGCCGAGTAGGCCTCACGCCATGCTTCAAGGGACGCGAGCCGGGATCTCCCGGCTCGTTTCCTGTCGGGGACCCGTGACATGCCCAGGACCCAGGCTCCCGCGGCTCTCCGCATAGGCTTTCGTGAATTCGGCGCCGAAGAGCAGGATCAGCGATGAGTAATAGATCCAGAGCAGGATCGTGATGATGGAGGCCGCGGCCCCGTAGCTCGACGCGACGTTGCTCTTGCCGAGATAGTACCCGATCAGGAACTTGCCGAGGGTGAACAGGAGCGCGGTCACCAGGGAACCGGTCCAGACATCGCTCCAGCGCAGATCCACCGCCGGCAGGAGCTTGAACATCATCGCGAACAGGAGCGTGGCGATGACGAAGGCCACGAGGCTGTTCAGAAAGCGCAGGATGATCGAGGCACCCGAGAAATTGGCTTCGAGATAGTGCCCGACCGCCGTCAGTCCCGTATCGACGACGAGCGATACGAGCAGCAGAAAGCCGATCCCCAGCACCAGGGCAAAGCTGACGAACCGGGTGCGCATGAAATCCAGGATTCCGTAGCTCGCTGGCGGCTTCGCCTTCCAGATGATGTTGAGGTCGTCCTGAAGTTCGACGACCGCGCCTGTCACCAGGAGAAGAAAGGTGACGATCCCGACCGTCGTGCCGATGATGCCGGAGCCCATATCGCCGGCGCTGGCGATCATGGTTTCAAGGGCGGACGCCTCGTTGGTCCCGATCATGCTGCCGAGTTCGGCCACGATGGCCCCCTGCGCCGCCTCCCGCCCGAAGGCCAGCCCGGCGACCGCGATGGCGGCGAGCAGAATGGGCGCGAGGGAGAAGACGGTGAAGAAGGCGATGGAGGCGCCGAGGCTCATGGCACGGTCGTTCCACCAGCCTGCGAATGCCACCTTCAAGAGCCGCCAAGTGTCGGAGAACATGCGAGGGACCGATCCTGCCGGGCGTGTCGGCCCGGCATGGTGAATATGTTGCCTTGGCCGTTAACGGGCAGGAACTTTCCGTTGTTCCTGTCAGGATCGACGTCCCTGGCCTGAGCTTTCATGCCGCCGCAGAAGCCGACCGTACCGGTCTGCCGCTCTGCGCAGGCGGGCCTCTTCCTCGCCTCCGAGCACGCCGGCGGCCATCAGGTGGGAGCCCAGGTGAAAGGCGCAATAGCAGGGGAGCAGAAAGGCCAGCAGGTCGGGGCAAACCGGATGCCCGCTCTCCCGCTCGACGAGAGCGCAGAGCCGGTCGGCTTCCGGTCCGGACAGGTCCAATTCCACGATGGCGCCAGCGATGTCCCAGGCGATGTCCTGATGGCCGATCAGGTCATGGGCGGCGCTGTGATCCAAGGCATCCACCTTGATGAGGCGTCCGCCGGATACCAGCCATTCCCAGGCATGCATCCGGTTGTCGGACCAGACACGTCGGACCTTGCCTTCCAGGCATGCCACAGGTGGCAGGGATCGCTCCAGGGCTGCCCCTGCATCGCCTCCCAGAGCCTGGCCGGCGTTGTAGACCGCCATGTGGCGCAATTCGCCCAATGAGGCGCCCGGCTGGCCCGCAGCAGGATAATGGCCGGCGCGAAAGCCCAGATACGCCCCGACCCGCTCGATCAGGCGGTCGCGGTCGAAACTGGTCTGGTCGAGGCCCCGCGCATGCTCATGCCAGCGTTGCACGAGAAAGCCGTGGCGGCAGCCCGCGACGTCTGGTCCGAAGCCCGCCTCGTGCAGGTGCCGGGCCATCCTGAGCTTCCTGGCTCCGGTCTCGCCCAGGCCTGCGAACTTCACAAGCCAGGATGCGTCTCCGGCCCGTGCCAGGAATTTCCTGCGCTCCTGCTGGAGATTGGACGGTGGCCAGCTCGTCTCGTCCTGGTAGCGGTGCCGACGCCATTGACCGCCCGATAGATCTTCAAGAGGACCATCCAGCGGACCGACGAGGTCTTCCACCCAGGCGGCCAGTCGGTGAGGGGGCTCGCCGCCAAGCAGGAGGTCGTCCATGGTGCGGACGTGGCGCGGAGCCCGGCTCCAGCGCTCCCGGTGGCGGGAGCTGGCCTGCGGCCCGAGCAGGCCCGCATGGCTCGGAAAGAAGTGAATTCTCTGGCGTGGCACGCCCGCCTCTTCCAGCCAGTCGGCAACGGCCCCGAACGAGCTTCCGGACAGGCCAGGACCCTCGTCGACGATGGCGAAGGACCCGTCCCGGGTTGCCAGCTCCCTTATCAGCCCCGAATCTACCCTCACTTCCCGCTGGAAGGGATGGCCGGTGGGACGAAGGGTGAAAGGCGGGGGAGCCCCGATGGCAGCCGCCACGAGGGCGCTGAGGCCCGTACCGATGCTGCGGATGCCGATCACCTGCGTGTCGGCACTGAGGCCCGAAGCTTGAGCGGCTTCCAGATAGTTTTCCGGATAGAGGGCGTAGAATGCGTAACCTTCCGCCTGCTTGGCGTGGATCGTCCGCGACGGATCGAAGCTGAGGAGCCTCTCGAGGAACTCCTGCGGCAGGGAAGTTTCCCTGAGCCCGCTTCGCCATGACCGATCGATAGCGCAGGCAAGAACGGAAAGGCATGCCATGCCATCCCGATGGATGGCCGAAAGCGTATCGATGCCGAGTTCGTGAAACTCGGCATCGATGAGCCCCTGAACGAGTTCGCCGGCGGCGACGAAGGCCGCCACCAATGTCCCATGCCGCGCAATCCCGGGCGGCATGGAATGAAACTCCGACAGGATGTTCTCGATGGCAGCCTGCTTGGCACCTACCGTAACGGTATGTTCCACATCGCCGTAGACCAGCATGGAGATGCGTGCCGTTCCGGTTACGCGGCAGCCTCCTGCTTCAGGGACGCCATGTCGATGACGAAGCGGTACTTCACGTCGCTTTTCAGCATCCGCTCATAGGCTTCGTTGATCTTCTGGATCGGGATGATCTCGATCTCGGACGTGATCCCGTGCTGGGCGCAGAAATCGAGCATCTCCTGGGTTTCGGCGATGCCGCCGATCAGGGAGCCGGCAAGCTGGCGGCGCTTCATGATCAGGTTGAACACCGTCGTGGCCGGATGCGGCTCGGCCGGCGCACCGACGAGCACCATGGCGCCGTCGCGGGCGAGCAGCACCAGGTAGCTGTCGAGGTCATGCGGGGCGGCGACGGTGTCGAGAATGAAGTTGAAGCTGTTCACATGCTCCTTCATGGCCTCGGGATCCCGCGACACGACCACTTCGTGCGCCCCGAGGGCGAGCGCGTCCTCCCGCTTGTTGGGCGAGGTGGTGAACAGCACCACGTGCGCGCCCATGGCCCGCGCGAGCTTGACGGCCATATGACCCAGACCCCCGAGACCAACCACACCCACCTTGTGTCCAGGCTGCACGCGCCAGCGGCGCAGGGGGGAATAGGTGGTAATCCCGGCACAGAGAAGAGGCGCTGCGGCGGCCAGGTCCATTCCGTCGGGCACCTTCAGGACGAAGCTCTCATCCACGACGATGTTGTCGGAATAGCCGCCATAGGTATTGGCGCCCGTGCCCTGTTCCGGGCCGTTATAGGTGCCGGTGAAGCCGACCTCGCAGTACTGCTCCAGGCCTTCCCGGCAGCTGCGGCATGTGCGGCAGGAATCGACCATACAGCCGACCCCGACAAGGTCCCCTTCCTTGAACTTCCGCACGCCCGCTCCGACCTGCGTCACACGGCCGACGATCTCGTGCCCTGGCACACAGGGGTAGAGAGTGCCACCCCATTCTTCACGCACGGTGTGCAGATCGGAGTGACAGACGCCGCAATAGAGAATCTCGATCTGGACGTCGTTCTCGCGGGGCTCCCGGCGCTCGAAGCTGAAGGGGGCAAGCGGGGCGTTCGCATCCTGGGCGGCATAGCCGAAAGCGTTGATCACGGGAAAGTTCTCCGAATTTTCGATCGACAACAAGGGCAGGTCCTGCCACGGCGCAGGGACATCGCCAAACACTCAAGTGCAACAGACGATAGGTTCGACCCGGCCCCCGTCAACCGATGGACGAGACGTTTGTTCGAGACGCTCATCCGGCCAAGGGCATGGATCCTGTGCATCCATGGGAAGGAACGGATTCAGCCCCGGTTAAGAACCGGCGCAATTTAATGACGGTAACGCTCAATTGATGGGCAATCTGCCGATGAAAGCCTTGCAGGGACGCACGGCGCATCACCACATCATGTGCAGGCGGCGCAGTGGATTTCGGATGTCTGCCAGAAACTTTAGCTTGCTGTCGTGCCCGCAATCCGCGAGTCTAGAAGTCGAGGGCGGGCCTATCTCCAAGTCGAACGGGTTGACCCGGACAGCGCCGAGCCTGTCGCGACATGCTTTTTGCTCCGCCATGACAAAAGGAGTACGCCGCATCATTTGACCGCATCGCCAATGCCATATGGTCTGAGCAACCTTAGCGGTGCAGAATAGTTGTCTCTGAGAGGGATTGGATTTCGGTGGCGCCATGC